>Ga0209253_10005667_pt1 | contig 10836 bp, 10 predicted proteins | sample FrelakmetBRP12BR_FD_187145 | JGI IMG/M metagenome (GOLD analysis project Ga0209253, IMG submission 187145) | Freshwater lake sediment microbial communities from the University of Notre Dame, USA, for methane emissions studies - BRP12 BR (SPAdes)... | ecosystem: Environmental > Aquatic >... | reverse complement strand
TCGCCATGAGCGGGGGTCAATCGGTGGCGCTAACCGACGCCTTCGCCAGAGCGGGGCTGAGCGTACCTGTGCTTACGCAGAGTTCCTACGAAAGGCTGGCGGGCTTCTTCAATATAGTAGGAGGGAGCTACCGCAACCCCTTCGACGTATCCAGTTCGTTTCTGATGTCCGATAATGCGATTTCCAATATGGCTAACATGCTGGATGTGATGGAGCAGGACCCCAACATAGACTCCATAGTGCTGGAGCTATTCACCATAATCAGCCCGTTCAGCAAGGATTTAAAAGAGCCTGACCCCCTGCTGGATACCATAGTCGAATTCAAGGACAGGAGCAAAAAGCCCTTCCTGACCATAGTGTCCACAGCGCACAGCGAGCCGCTGGCGCTGGAGACAAGGAACAGATTAACGTCGAAAGGCATACCCAGCTTTCCCACCTTCGAGCGTGGGGCAAAGACATTGAAAAGGCTCGTGGATTATCATAGATTTAAAGAAGGGCAATACCTGAACTAGAAATGCAAAGTGCAAATTGTAAAATGGGTTGAATAAACTGAAAACTGAGCGCTGCCCACAATCAGAATAACTCATAAAAGGGAGAGCGAGAATGGTTAAAATCAGACTGCAAAGGGTAGGGGCAAAAAAGAAGGTGGCGTATCGTGTGGTGGTGGCAGATTCAAGGGCACCACGCGATGGCTCGTACATCGAGATTATCGGGCACTATGACCCGCGAACCGTGCCACCGACCATCGTCATCAAGCAGGAGAAAGCCCAGGAGTGGCTAAAGCGTGGGGCTCAGCCGACTCCTACTGCAGCCAGTTTGCTGAGCAAAGCTGGCATAAGCAGCAAGCTGGTGAGCAAGGCTGTGCGTCCGCCCACAGACCGCAAGACGCCGAAGAAAGCGGATAAGAAGGCGAAGGCAGAAGCAAAAGCGGCAGCCCCCGAGGTAAAGCCAGCGGCGGCTAAGACTGAGCCGGCCAAGGTAGAGGATACGAAACCGGCTGCATAGTAATAGAGACGCTAACCGCGTAATTAAAGCATTAGCCAAAGGACAGGTACAATGAAAGAGCTCATCGAGTACATCGCAAAGGCTATCGTGGACAAACCGGAAGAGGTAAAAGTAACCGAGGAAAAGACCGAAAGCGGCGTCATACTGAAGCTCCAGGTAGCGCCCGAGGACACGGGCAAGGTCATCGGCAAAGAGGGAAGGATCGCCAAGGCGATGCGCACCCTGCTGCGCGTAGCGGCCATCAGAAAAGGGACGCGCGCCACGTTAGAGATAATCTAAGGCAATTGGAAGTTGATGGGCAAGGAACCAGCTCCACCTGAGTTCCTTATCGTGGGGCATATCATAGCCCCTTGGGGTATAAGGGGAGAGGTCAAGGTCGAGGTAATGACCGATTTCCCGGAGCGGTTTGCGCCGGGGAATCAGGTCCATTTGGATTCTCGCCCTTTTGAAATCGAAGACTGCCGCCCCCACAAACAGCACCTGCTGCTCAAGCTTGGCACAATAGACAGCATCGAGTCGGCAGAGAAGCTGCGGGGACATGACCTGACTATACCCGCTTCCGAGCTATACACCCTGCCGCAAGGTCAGTACTACACCTTCCAACTCATCCGGCTCAAAGTGGTGACCACCAGAGGGGAAACCATCGGTCACATCAAAGACATCATGACCACCGCCAGCAACGATGTTTACATTGTAGAGGGCAAACGCGGCGAGATACTCATCCCCGCCATCGAAGACGTGGTCAAATCCATCGACCTCAAGAAGGGCAAGATAGTCATCGAAGCCATAGAGGGTTTGCTGGATTAGAGCATTGTAAAAATCGTAGGGGCACAGCGCGCTGTGCCCACGTATATGCCGTGGATGATAACATCCACGGCGAGCAGAGATCAGGGAAACCTTCCCCTCTTCTAAAGGGGAGCTAAGGGAAATGATGGATAAAAGCCAAGCCTATTTCTGGGCTAAAGAATGGCAGGAAGCCTAGAGGGAAGCCAGCGCGGATATAAAGGCTGGCAGAATCAAGACCTTTGACTCGGTTGAGGAGCTGTTCGAGGACTTAGGGTAGAAATTGCCCAAACCAAGCCTATGTCACAAATGTAGGGGCGACCGGCCGGTCGCCCCTACTACATCTTTCCAGGGTCTTCTACGCGGTTCTACGCCTTTGGCGGGGCGGGGTTAATCAAGCCCGCTGCCAGTGTGTTGGGCACGATCTCCATAAGGTCATCCAGTGTCCAGAAGCCCTGCTTGTAGATGGTTTTGACGGGTATGGGGTCCTGGTAGAGCGAAATCTGGTCGCCGCTCATAAGGAAGGTGCAGCCATTAATGTTGGCGGCGGCATCGGTTGCCAGATATGCCACCAGGGCAATCATCTCACTGGGCTCGGGCAGCTTCAGAATTACATCCGCGCCGGGCGGAAGCGCAGTGCCTGTGCTCTTGGCCCTTTCAATAGCAGCCACCAGCTCGGGTGAGTTGGTCAGCCTTGATTTGGCGCGCGGCCTGATGGCATTGCAGGTCACCCCGTATCTGCCCATATCGCGAGCCACGGTCCTGGTGAAACCGACTATCCCCTCTTTGGCAGCGCTGTAGTTGGCTTGCCCCATGTTCCCCAGACCTGACTCGGAGGCAGTGTTGATGATGCGTCCGCCTTTCTGCTGTCTGAAGAGCACGCAGGCGGGCTTGGTGCAGTTGAAAGTCCCGTAAAGGTGAACCTTCATCATGATGTCCCACTCTTCCGGGCTCATGTTGTAAATCATTCTGTCCCTGAGAATTCCGGCGTTGTTCACCAGTATATCCAGCCTGCCGAAGGCATCTATAGCGGTCTTGATGATTCTCTCGCCACCCTCAGCGGTAGCCACACTATCGTAGTTAGCAACCGCCTCCCCGCCCATCTTCTTGATTTCAGCGACCACTTCGTCGGCTGGGGACTTAGATGCTCCACCAGCGCCATCCCCCCCACCACCGAGGTCATTAACCACCACCTTGGCGCCCTCCTTGGCAAACAGGATGGACTCAGCAGCACCGATGCCTCGTCCAGCGCCGGTGATGACAGCCACTTTACCCTTCAATCTCCCGCCTATGTGATGCGTCATTTTCTATCTAGCCTCCTTAGCTAATTTTTAATTTTTGGCAGATGATTGACCGTAATGGATTCAGCGAAGTTCTGCAGAGGCACCTCCTTGGATAGGGAACTTTTTTGCCCGTAGTATTATAGCATGATACAGGGGGGAATTCTAAATCCTAATCTCGAAATTCTAAACAATATCGAATTTTCAAAACCCAAATGTTCAAAACGTTTCGAAGCTTGGATTTCGAGAGAGTGCCAAGATAATCTGCATCAACCCCCTTAATCCCCCAATCTTGGGGGAATTTAAGAGTTAGGGGACACCCCCAACCCCCCGGCATCCGCCTAAGGCGGACTGCACCTCTTTTCGCAGTCTTTTTGAATTTGCCTTCGATATAAGCTCCGGCCAAGGTCTAAGGTCTGAGATCTGGAATTTAGGATTTGCCTTCGGTGATACCGGCGAGTTCGTGCTTAAGCTCGCGAACCATGAGCTCGGATACCGCCTGGCGCACATCCACACCTTTGAAGAGCACACAGAACACCTGCCCGGCGATGGGCATCTCTACGTTGAGTCCGCTCGCAAGCCTGAGGGCAGCCACAGTGGTAGTAACCCCCTCTGCGATGCCATCCATGGAGGAGAGAATCTCTTTCAGGGAACGCCCCTTAGCCAGCTCCTGCCCCACGTAGCGGTTTCGGCTCAGGGGGCTGGAGCAAGTGGCTACCAGGTCTCCCAGTCCAGCAAGCCCGGCGAAGGTCAAGGCATTGGCGCCCGCTGCCACGCCCAGGCGCGTCATCTCCGCAAGACCTCGTGTTATCAGCCCAGCCTTAATGTTGTTGCCGTAGTCCAGCCCATCAACCATGCCCGCTGCCAGGGCAATGATATTCTTGAGAGCCCCGCCCATCTCCACGCCGACCACGTCGGTATTCGTGTAAACCCGAAACAGCGGGGTCGCCATTATGCTCTGCACACTCGCCGCCGTGGAGATATCATAAGCAGCCACCACGGTCGTAGCGGGCAACCCCCGAGCTATCTCCTTGGATAAGTTAGGTCCCGAGAGCACACAGATATGAGATTGTAAACGAGGGCCTATCTCCTCGGCAACAACCTGAGACATGCGTTTGGTGGCTTCGAGTTCAATCCCTTTGGCGACGCTCAGAACAAACATTGAGCTATCCAGATGAGGGCTGACCAGTCTCGCGTTTTGTCGCATATCCTTGGCTGGTACGGCGAGAATCACCAGCCCCACCCTGTCGAGCGCTGCCTCCAGAGAAGCAGTGACGCTGAGACCTTCGGGGAACGGGAATCCTGGAAGCAGTTTGACGTTCTCCCTCTCCCTGCTCAGCCGCTCAGCCTCTTCAGCAGTTCGCGCCCAGAGGCTGACGCTCAACCCCTTGCGGCTGAGCAATATCGCCAGGGTCGTGCCCCAGCTTGTGGTACCTATGACAGCTACTTTTCCCTTCTTGCCCTTCATCAGGTTTGCCTCCTCCCCCCCTTCTGCCCCAGCTTGCCCTCCGTGCCTGACGCCAGCCTCTTGATGTTGTCACGGTGCTGGAAGATTATCAGGGTCACAGCTACCACGATATAGACCAGGTATTCCCAGGAGACACGGTCCAATGCCATGAAAACCGCCATGGTCGCTACCGCAGAAACCGAGCCCAACAACGAGCCCAGGGAGACATAGCGCGTTAAAGCAACGATGAGTAGGAATACAACCAGTCCGCTGACAGCAGCCAGCGGCGCCGGCATCGCCATGGGCAAAAGCGCCCCCAGCGAGGTGGCGACGCCACGTCCCCCCTTGAACTTCAAGAACAGCGACCAGTCGTGTCCAGCGATGGCAGCGAAGCCGGCAGCCATCTCACCGGTGGGCGTTTCGATAATATATCTCGCGAGCAGAACAGCTATCACGCCCTTGAGCACGTCGGCGATAAGGACTATTGCCCCGAATTTGGTGCCCAGTGTGCGCAGGATGTTGGTGGAGCCTATGTTGCCGCTGCCATACTCACGTATGTCGATACCTTTGAGCCTGCCCACCACCAGACCCCAGGGGATGGAGCCAATCAGATAGCTCCCTATTATCACACCAAGGTACTCAACCATGTTTGCCCTTTCTCCTGAATATAAGCTTCAACGGCGTGCCATTGAAGCCGAAGCCCCTGCGCAGCCCGTTCTCCAGATAACGCTGGTAGGAAAAATGCAGCAGACGGGGGTCGTTGACGAAGAAAACGAAGGACGGGGGATTAACTCCAGGCTGGGTGACATAGGACACCTTGAACTGCTTCCCCTTCACCGATGGCGCCGGATGCGCAGCCACCATTTTCCCCACCTCGTCGTTAAGCAAGGCTGTGGGAAGGCGCTTCTGCCTCTCCTGATAAACACCCCTGGCTGCCGAAAGCACTTGGTCAACGCCCTTGCCGAACCGTGCCGAGGTGTAAACTGCGGGGGCGCCGGGGAAGAATTTCAGCTTCTGCTGTATCTCGCGGGTGCACTCGGCTTTATTTAACCCCAAATCGCGAGCAAGGTCCCATTTGTTCACCACCACCACTATCCCTTTGAGCGCCTCGTGGATATAGCCCGCGATGTGCATATCCTGTGCATTCATCACCTCAGCAGCCTCAGTGACCAATATCGCCACATCAGACCTGGAGATAGCGTTGAGGGAGCGCATCACGCTGTATCTTTCGATGCCCACCTCAACCTTGCCGCGGCGTCTGATTCCCGCAGTATCTATAAATAGAATAGACTCGCCATCGTGCCTGAAGACGGTGTCTATGGCGTCACGGGTTGTGCCCGGGGTCTCGCTCACAATGGCTCTCTCCTGCCCCAGGATAGCGTTGAGCAGCATGGACTTGCCCACGTTGGGGCGCCCCACGATGGCTATCTTCAGCATCTCGGGCACTTCAGCAGCGGGCGCGGGGAGCGGCAATCTGGTGCAGACCTCGTCCATCAGGTCGGAGACGCCTGTGCCGTGGTAGGCGCTGATAGCCATAGGCTCGCCTACGCCCAACTCATGGAACTGAAAGACATCGCTGCGGCGCTGGGCGTTATCCGCCTTATTCACGGCTACAAATATCGGTTTTTTAGACCGCCTCAGCGCCTCGGCTATCTCCTGGTCGGGGATGGTTACCCCTTCGAGGACGTCAACCATGAAGATAACAGCGTCAGCCTCCTCTATGGCGACCTCCGCCTGATGCTTCACCTTTTGCCTGAGGTCGGAGTCTGGCTTAGGCTCGAAGCCACCCGTGTCAACGATGGTCAACTCGCGCTCTCCCCAGGTTATGTCTGAGTAAACCCTGTCCCTTGTGGTCCCCGGCAGGTCTTCCACAATGGCGATACGTTCGCCAGCCAGCCGATTGAACAGGGTGGATTTGCCCACATTGGGTCTGCCCACGATAGCTACGATGGGTTTTGACATCACTTACCCATAATCTCCGCCAGAGTCGCCTTCTGAGCGTGCAGGCGGTTCTCCGCCTGATCGAACACTACAGACTGTTTTGAATCCATGATGCCGGGGGCAACCTCCTCGCCGTGGTGAGCCGGCAGCGGGTGCATGAAGATGGCGTCCCTGGTTGCAAGCTTCATCAGTTTGGCATCCACCTGATAACCGGCGAAGTCCTTGCGCCGCCTCGCAGCCTCAGCCTCCTGCCCCATGCTGGTCCAGACATCAGTATAAACTACGTCGGCGCCCTCGACCGTCTCGGCAGGCTTCTTGAGCAGGGCGATTTTTGAGCCAGTCTTTTGAGCGAAGCGGCGCCCCAGGCGCACTATCTTATCGGGGAGCTCGTACCCTTTGGGAGAGGCAATCCTGAAGTCAGCTCCCGCCGAGGCACAGGCAAGGAAAAGGCTGCTGGCAACATTGTTGCCATCGCCGATATAGGCAATAGTCACGCCTTCCAGCCTGCCTTTTTTCTCGTAGATGGTCAATATGTCAGCCAGCGCCTGACAGGGGTGCTCGCCATCTGAAAGGGCGTTTATCACGGGCACAGTGGCACACTTAGCCAGAGCCTCCACAGAGGCATGAGCGAAGGTACGCGCTGTTATTATGTCAACATAGCGGCTGAGCGTCCTGGCTACGTCTGCTATGGACTCCCTGCTCCCCAGCCCCACCTCAGCTTGGGAGAGATACACGCCGTGCCCCCCGAGCTGATACATGGCGACATCGAAGCTGACCCTGGTGCGCAGAGAGGGCTTCTCGAAGAGCAACGCCAGCGTCTTCCCGGCGAGGACGGTGCTCATCGCCTTCCCCTTCTTCATCCGGGCAGCCCTATTGATAATGCCAAGCAGCTCATCAGAGGTAAGGTCGCCGATAGATAGCAAGTCTTTCCCTTTCATCCACTTCTCCTCGTCTATTAATGGAGGGGCGGTTCGCGAACCGCCCCTGCGGGTGGCGGCGCTTGCCAGAGCACACCTAAGTATAATACAACGAAACAAGCTATGCCACTTGTGAGGGCTTTGACCTCAATGATATAATAATCGAGTATAGAAACCACGTTTTTACGTTCGATGAACTACGCCGCAGCCCTTGACTACCTGTTGAGCCGCACCGATTACGAGAGGTACCCGGGTTTCAACTACGCAAACAGGTTCGACCTGAGACGCACGGAAGACCTGCTGCGGCGGTTGGGCGACCCGCACCTCATCTCTAAATCGGTGCACATAGCTGGCTCGAAGGGCAAGGGCAGCACTTCAGCCATGATTGCAGCGGGCTTGCAGGCTGCTGGATATAAAACCGGGCTTTACACTTCGCCTCACCTGGTAACCCTGCGCGAGCGCATACAGGTGGATGGAAAGCCTATATTTAAAAGCGAGCTGGCATCAGTAGTCGAGGTAATAAAGCCCCATGTGGAAGCGGTGGACCGCGACGGAACGTACGGAGAACTCTCCACCTTCGAGCTGCTCACCGCCGCTGCCTTCGAGCACTTTCAGCGAAAGCGGGTGGACTATCAGGTGCTGGAGACAGGGCTGGGGGGCAGGCTGGATGCCACCAATGTAGTAATGCCAGAGATATGTGTCATCACCTCGATAAGCTACGACCACACCGACGTGCTGGGCGATACCCTGGCCAAGATAGCCGCTGAGAAGGCTGGCATCATCAAGCAGGGGCGCCCGGTGGTAAGCTCGCCCCAGGCTGAGGAGGCAGCGTCGGTAATCCGAGCGGTTTGTCAGAAAAAGGGTGCCAGGATGGTCTCCGTGGGCAGCGATGTCACCTGGAAAAAGCTCAACTCGAACCTTTCAGGACAATCGCTGGAGGTTAAGGGGCTTAAAAATTCATACCAGATAACCATACCCCTGCTGGGCTCGCACCAGTTGCAGAACGCAGCAGCCGCAGTCGCAGCACTGGAGCTGCTGGGGCTGGACAAAAAGAGTATAGAAAGGGGTCTGGCGAAGACAGACTGGCCTGGGAGGCTGCAAATCCTGAGGCGCAGACCGTTGCTGGTCGTTGACGGTGCCCATAACCGCGATTCCGCCAAAAAGCTGGGGGATGCACTAAAGGAATATTTTCAATATGACCGTTTAACCATTATAATAGGGACATCCTCCGACAAAGATACATCGGGGATAGTCTCTGAACTCGCGCCGCTGGCGCATCGGGTTATCGCCACCCGCTCCCGCCATCCCCGTGCCACTAAACCCGAGGTGCTGGCTGGCGAGTTCTCCCGGCAGGGTGTGGAGGCAGAGGTGGCTCAGAATGTAGCTGAGGCGGTAGCGGAGGCTGCAGGGAAGGTGGGGAAAAAAGACCTCATCTGCGCCACTGGCTCCCTGTTCCTTGTTGCCGAGGTGATAGAGTACATAAAAGGCTTGCGTCCTGAAGTTTACGCATAGATAACAAGCAGCATTGCACTCAGCTAAGGAGGTATTGATGAGGGAAGCGGGGTCGGATATTCAGCAACCGGGTGGACCTGCCGCAGTGGTCGAAAAGCAAATCAACGAACTGCTCACGGGTATGGAAAAGGGGGACAAGGCAGAGGCTCTCCCCAAAGCGCTAGCCAAGAGGGAGCGCCTGGAGCAGAAGGGGAGGCGCCGCGTTGTCGTAACCGGCATGGGTGCAATCACACCTCTGGGGCTAACTGTAGATGAGTACTGGAAGGGGCTGGTCGAGGGAAAGTCGGGCATCGTCAAGACCACTATTTGCGATGTCAGCACCTTAAGCTGTCAAATGTCCGGCGAGGTCAAGGGGTTCGACCCCAAGAACTACATGGAATTCAAAGAGGCGAGGAGGATGGCAAGGTTCAGCCAGTTCGCCGTGGCCTCCGCCAAGATGGCAATTGCAGATGCCAGGCTCGACATCAGCAAGGAGGACTCGGACCGGATTGGCGTTCTTATTGGCAACGGCATCGGCGGCTTCCCCGAGGCTGAGGATGGCTACCGTACCCTGCTGGAAAAGGGGGGGATGAGGCTGAACCCCTTCTTCATGCCCATAATCCTGCCCAATATGGCAGCGGGACAGGTCAGCCTTATCTTCGGTCTCACAGGGTTCTCCTCCACCATAGTTACAGCATGTGCCGCCGCAACCCAGGCTATAGGCGATGCAGTAGAGGTGATAAGGCTGGGGAAGGCGGACGTCATGGCGTCCGGTGGCGCTGAGGCTGCGCTAACCCCTACAGGGATAGCAGGGTTCTGCGTGATGAAAGCCCTGTCCACCAGAAACGACGAGCCGACGAAGGCAAGCCGCCCCTTCGATGCCAAACGGGATGGCTTCATCCCCTCCGAAGGCTCTGCCATTCTCATCCTGGAGAGCCTTGACCACGCCCTGGACAGAGATGCCAGGATATACGCCGAAATCGTGGGCGTCGGCGCATCCTCGGATGCCTTCCACGTGGTAGCCCCTCATGCGAACGGCGCCGGCGCTGTGCGGGCTATGCGCTGGGCGCTCGATGACGCCACCCTAGCTCCCGAAGAGATGGAGTACATCAACGCCCACGGCACCTCAACGGAACTCAACGATGCCATAGAGACCCTAGCGATAAAAAAGGTCTTCGGCGATTACGCCTACCGCGTGCCCATAAGCTCCACCAAATCCATGGTAGGGCATCTGCTGGGGGGCTCGGGGGCTGTGGAAGCCGTCGCTTGCATCAAAACGATTACTGAAGGTGTGATTCACCCCACCATAAACTACGAATTCCCCGACCCCAATTGCGACCTGGACTACGTGCCCAATGTAGCCAGGGTGAAGGACATCAGGACTGCCCTCTCCAACAGCTTCGGCTTCGGCGGTCAAAACGCCTGCCTGGTGTTCAAGAAATTCGAGAGGTAGGGGCTGAAAATTTTCAGCCCCTACGAATTTCCACCCACTTGCGTCCGTGAACACCCCTGGACACCTATTGACAACCGCCATAAGATGGGCTAGTATGCTTCCGCTATGCTCGCAAATGACCTCCACAACCTTCCCTTAGCCTCTTCTGCTCAATTTTTCATCCCCAAACAATATCTCCTCACAAAGACTCGGGGGGATTTCTATATTCGGAGCGGTTGAAAATCCTCGCTGACTCTTTTCACCACAATCATTAATCCTAAATTTTTAAAAATGATTCTCTAATAAAGGAGGGCAGATGGCAAAATCCCAGTACGAAAGGTTGTTTTCCCCCGGCCGCATCGGCACATTGGAGTTGAAGAACCGTCTCGTCTATCCGCCGATGGGGACCAACGTCTGCGTAGACGGCGAGGCCACCGACCGGTTCCTGGCCTACCACGAGGCCCGGGCCAAGGGCGGTGTGGGACTGGACATCGTCGAGAACGCTAATGTCGACACCGTCGGAGGAGCAGGGCTGCCCTT
>Ga0209253_10005666_pt1 | contig 10838 bp, 9 predicted proteins | sample FrelakmetBRP12BR_FD_187145 | JGI IMG/M metagenome (GOLD analysis project Ga0209253, IMG submission 187145) | Freshwater lake sediment microbial communities from the University of Notre Dame, USA, for methane emissions studies - BRP12 BR (SPAdes)... | ecosystem: Environmental > Aquatic >... | reverse complement strand
CGAAGTGAACGCGGCCGTCGCCGCCGCGAAGGCCGCGTTTCCGCGCTGGGCGGCCACACCCCAGGCCGCGCGCGCGCGCATCATGCGCCGGCTGGGCGACCTCATCGCGGCGCACGTGCCGGAAATTTCCGAGTGGGAAACGCGCGACACGGGGCAGGTGATCGGCCAGACGCGCCGTGTGCTGGTGCCGCGCGCCGCCGACAATTTTTGCTACTTCGCCGAAATGTGCACGCGCACCGATGGCCACACGTACCCCGTCGACGGCGCGCTGCTCAACTACACGCTGTTCCACCCGGTCGGCGTGTGCGCGCTGATCTCGCCGTGGAACGTGCCGTTCATGACGGCGACGTGGAAGGTCGCGCCGTGCCTCGCGTTCGGCAACACGGCGGTGCTCAAGATGAGCGAGCTCTCGCCGATCACCGCCAGCCGCCTGGGCGCGCTGGCGCTGGAGGCGGGCGTCCCGCCGGGGGTCCTCAACGTCGTGCACGGCTACGGCCGCACGGCCGGCGAGGCGCTGGTCAAGCATCCGGACGTGCGCGCGATCTCGTTCACCGGCAGCACGGCGACGGGCAACCGCATCGTGCAGGCGTCGGGCGTCAGGAAATTCTCGATGGAGCTGGGCGGCAAGAGCCCGTTCGTCGTGTTCGACGACGCGGACTGGGACCGTGCGATGGACGCGGCCGTGTTCATGATCTTCTCGAACAACGGCGAGCGCTGCACGGCGGGCTCGCGGATCCTCGTGCAGCGGTCGCTCCACGACCGGTTCGCGCAGGAGTTCGCGCTGCGCGCGTCGCGCATCAGCGTCGGCGACCCGATGGAGGAGGCGACGATCGTCGGGCCGATGATCTCGCCGGAGCACCTGGCGAAAGTCCGGCGCTACATCGAGATGGGTCCAGGCGAGGGTGCGGAGTTGATCGCGGGCGGTCTCGACGCCCCGGCGCTGCCCCCGCGCGTCGCGCGCGGCAACTACGTGCGCCCGACGGTCTTCGCCAACGTCCGCAACGACATGAAGATCGCGCAGGACGAGATCTTCGGGCCGGTCGCGTGCATCATCCCGTTCGACGACGAGGCCGACGCCGTGCGGATCGCCAACGACACGCGGTACGGATTGTCGTCCTACGTGTGGACGGAAAACCTGGGGCGCGCGCACCGCGTCGCGGCGGCCATCGAGGCGGGCATGTGCTTCGTGAACAGCCAGAACGTGCGCGACCTGCGGCAGCCGTTCGGCGGCACGAAGGCGTCGGGCACCGGCCGCGAGGGCGGTACGTGGAGCTTCGAGGTGTTCCTCGAGCCCAAGAACGTCTGCGTGTCGCTGGGCAGCCACCCGATCCCGCGCTGGGGCGCGGAGTAGCGCGCAAGGAGGACGACGATGGGCAAGCTCGCGCTGGCCGCGAAGATCACGCACGTGCCGTCGATGTACCTGTCGGAGCTGCCGGGGCCGCACCAGGGATGCCGGCAGGCCGCGATCGACGGGCACGTCGAGATCGGCCGCCGCTGCCGCGCGCTGGGGGTCGACACGATCGTCGTATTCGACGTGCACTGGCTCGTCAACGCCGACTACCACGTCAACTGCGCGCCGCGCTTCAAGGGCGTGTACACGAGCAACGAGCTGCCGCACTTCATCAGGAACATGCCGTACGACTATCCGGGCAATCCCGGGCTCGGCCAGCTCATCGGTGAGTGCGCCAGCGAGGCCGGCGTCAAGACGCGCTGGCACGCCGACACGACGCTCGACCTCGAGTACGGCACGCTCGTGCCGATGCGCTACATGAACGGCGACCAGCACTTCAAGGTCGTGTCCGTCGCCGGCTGGTGCGTGTGGCACGATCTCGCGGACAGCGTCCGCTTCGGCGCCGCGGTGCGGCGCGCGATCGAGGAGCGCTACGACGGCACGGTCGCCATCTTCGCGAGCGGCTCGCTGTCGCACCATTTCGCCGACAACGGCACCGCCGAGCAGTACATGCACAAGGTGTACAACGAATTCCTGCACCGGACGGACCTCGCGGTCGTCGCCATGTGGCAGAAGGGCGAGTGGCGCGCGTTCCTGGACATGCTGCCGATGTACAACGAGAAGTGCTGGGGCGAGGGTGGCATGCACGATACTGCGATGCTGCTGGGGGCGCTCGGCGGCGCGCGGTACGACCAGGGCGTCGAGATCATCACGCCTTACTTCGGCAGCTCCGGAACCGGGCAGATCAACGCGGTGTTTCCGGTGACGCCGGTGGCGGTGTAGATACCGTGCGCGCGATGAGCGGCCCCTCCCTTGCAGGGCGCATCGTTTCCTGCAGGAAACGATCGCTCGGCCGGCGCCGAGCATGCTCGGCGAAACCCCGGCCTCGCCCCCAGCCCTCTCCCCGCAAGCGGGGAGAGGGAGCGGATCGGCGCAATGCGCGGTGTGGCGCTGCGTGCGCTCATTCACCCCGGCGCCCGCCTGCATCCTCCCTCTCCCGCGCCAGCGGGAGAGGGTTGGGGTGAGGGCGCAGTGATGCGTCCGGATACCAGTCTCGCAACCGACCAACAGATCTCCCCGCCATGCCCCACCTGACGCTCGACTATTCCGGCAACCTCCGCGACACCGGTCGCCTCGACGTGCTGTGCGCAGCGCTCGCGCGCGAGCTCGTCGCGTTCGAAGCCGACGGCGAGCGTGTCTATCCGGTCGGCGGCGTGCGCGTGCGCGCGTTCGCGGCGGATCACTGGTGCATCGGCGATGGCCGCGCGGACGCCGCCTACGTGCACGCGCGGGTGTCCATGGCAGCCGGTCGCAGCACGGCGACGAAGAAGGCGACGGGCGACGCGCTGTTCGCCGTGATGAAGGCGCACTTCGCCGACCTGTTCGCGCGGCAGGGTCTGGCGCTCTCGCTCGAGATCACCGAGTTCGGCGAGGGCGGCACGTGGAAGCACAACAACCTCCACGCGCGGATGCGCGAGCGCTGACCGAGGTATTCGATGCTGCCGTCGGACCTCGTCGAATCCCTCGCTCGCCAGCTCTACGACGCGCGCCGCGCGCGCGCGCAGCTGCGGCACTTTTCGCGCGCATATCCGCAGATGACGATCGACGACGGCTACGCGATCCAGCGCGCGTGGGTCAGGCTCGAGCAGGCGGACGGGCGCGCGATCAAGGGCCGCAAGATCGGCCTGACGTCGCGCGCGATGCAGCAGGCGTCGCAGATCACGGAACCGGACTTCGCGCCGCTGATGGACGACATGTTCTTCGCGGCGGGCGGCGACATCCCCATTGCGACCTTCATCGCGCCGCGCGTAGAGGTCGAGCTGGCGTTCGTCCTCGCGCGGCCCCTCGCGGGGCCGCATGCGACGCGCGACGACGTGGTGGCGGCGACCGACTACGTGACGCCGGCCATCGAGATCATCGACGCGCGCATCGAGCAGTTCGACCGCGACACGAAGGCGCCGCGCAAGGTGTTCGACACGATCGCCGACTTCGCCGCGAACGCGGGGATCGTGCTGGGCGACCGCCGTGTGCGGCCGCGGGACGTCGACCTGCGCTGGGTGGGGGCGCTGCTCGAGAAGAACGGCGTGATCGAGGAGACGGGACTTGCCGCCGGCGTGCTCGGCCATCCGGCCAACGGGGTGGCGTGGCTCGCGAACAAGATCGCCCCGTACGGCGAGGCGCTCGCCGCCGGCGACGTCGTGCTGGCCGGGTCGTTCACGCGGCCGGTGACGGCCGTGGCCGGCGACCGGTTTCGTGTCGACTACGGCCCGCTCGGCGTCGTCGCGTTCCGGTTCGCTTGACCTCGGACCTGCCGATGATCGCGCGATCTGCAACGCAGCCGCCCGCCGGTTTCACCGGCGAGGAATGGAACGCGCGCGTGCAACTGGCTGCCGCGTACCGGATCTTCCACCTGCTGGGCTGGACCGAGCTCATCTACAACCACATCTCGCTGCGGCTGCCGGGCGCGGCGACGCATTTCCTCATCAACCCGTTCGGTCTGCACTACAGCGAAGTCACCGCCTCGAACCTCGTGAAGATCGACCTCGCCGGCAACGTCGTCGGCCAATCGCAATGGCCCGTGAATCCCGCCGGCTTCACGCCGCACGCGACGATCCACGCGCACATCCCAGCCGCGCATTGCGTGATGCACACGCACACGACGGCCGGCATGGCGGTCGCCTGTCTCGACGACGGGCTGTCGATGAGCAATTTCTACTCGGCGCAGCTGCACGGCAAGCTCGCCTATCACGACTTCGAGGGCATCACCGTGCACGCGGACGAGGGCCCGCGCCTCGTCGCCAGCATCGGCGGCCGGCCGGCGGTGATCCTGCGCAACCATGGCCTGCTGGCGTGGGGCGAGAGCGTTCCCCGTGCGTTCGCGATCCTGTGGCTGCTGCAGCGCGCCTGCGAGATCCAGGTCGCCACGCTCTCGATGGGCCGGCCGCGGCTGATTGGGGAGGACGTGCAGCGCAAGTGCACGGCGGACTCGCTGCAGTTCAATCCGAAGTTCGGCGCCGGGCAGGACGTCTTCGACGCGCTGACGCGGATGGTCGACCGCGTCGATCCCGGCTACCGGAACTGAACGAACGCTACTGACCGGCGGCCTCGCGCAGCCGCTGCCGCCGCTCGTCGGTGGGCGGATGCGTGGAAAGGAATGCGGGCGGTGCGGCGCGGCCCTTGTCGCGGGCGCGCCGGTCCATCTCGCCGAGGAAGTCGTCGAGCGGATGCGCCGAGATGCCGTTTTCCCTCAGCACGCGGAGCGCGAACTCGTCGGCTTCGCGCTCGAACGCACGCGAATAGTGCAACACGCCGAACGCCAGCGGCACGTTGGCGATCACGCTGGAGAAGTCGCCCCATAGCAGGCCGGCCAGCGCGCCCACGCCGACGGTTTGCAGCAGCTGGCGCAGCGAGTGCTTGCCCGCGACGTGGCCGAGCTCGTGGCTCAGCACGCCGACCAGCGCGTCGTCGTCGTGCGTCATCGCGACGAGTCCGTCGAGCAGCACGATCGTGCCCCCCGGAAGCGCCAGCGCGTTCGCGCCGGTCGGCCCTTCGGCGTTGCGGAACTCCAGGCGATACGCGACGTCCGGCACAGCGGCGCGCGCGGCGGACGCGAAGCGCTGCGTGAGTGCCGCCTGCCGCTCGGCCGGCAGCGCGCTGGGCTTGAATGTCCGTTCGTCCAGCTCGACGAGCACGGCGTCGCCGATCTTCTGCTCGAAGCCCGCGGGCAGCCGCCAGGCGAGCCAGTGTGCGGCGGCCGGAACTCCGTACACGTAGGCGGCGGCCATGATCATCACGAGGCCGGCCAGCGCCGCCACCGCCGCCGGCCAGAAGCGCTGCATCCGCTGCACGGGGGTCGCGGCAATGCCCGCGGCGGCGAGCGCTCGGTCGAAGCGGCCGTCCGCGTCGGGGATCTCGAGCATGACGCCGCGGTTGAGCGCAATGACGCGCGGCGCGGCGGCGAACCGCTCGGACACGCGCGCCGGATCGAGCAGCATGCGCTCGAGCGCGATGCCGCCCTTCGCCGTCACCGCAAGTGTGCGGGCTTCGAGGGTGACGACTACTTCCTGCGCGAGCGCCGTGCGGCCGTCGAACCGGAATCCGGGAAAGGCACCCGTGGTCATAGCCCCAGGTCGAATCCGAACGTGTCGGCGGCGGCGTCGCCGACGGCGATGTTGCCGCGTGCGAACGTGCCTGCCGCGATCGTTGCGAGCGGCACGTCGGCATCGACGCGCATGCATTCGACGCGATAGCGGGCGAGCGCGACGGCCGCGAACGGCCAGTAGAGGCCGCACGTCGCGAGCGTCAGCGCGACGTTGCGCAACACGAGCTTGAACAGCGGCCACGCGGTGATCTCGGTGCGGAAGCGCACGTCGTCCATGCGCGTGTGCGCCCACACGACCTGCTGCAGCCGCGCCGCGAGGTAGGGCCACGTGATCACGTAGACCGTCAGGCCGACCGCGGCGCCGATCGCGAACCAGAGCCAGTCCGGACCGCCCGGGTCCGCCTTGCCCGTGAGCGCGGGTGCCACGAACGCGGACAGGAGCGAGCCCAGGATGCCGCCGATCACGATGAGTGCAAGCCCCTTCACGTAGACCCAGTAGAACTCGACGAGTGCCGGCCGGAACGTGAAGCGGCGCTCGCCGTACGTCGCATGCCCGTGCTGGAACGCCTTCAGGCGGTGGTGCATGCCCGGAATCAGCAGGATCGTCGCGAACGACGCGCCGCCGAGCGCGATCCCCCAGCCGATCGACATCCGGGGGACCACGGCGGCGAGCACGGTCGTCGAGAACCAGACGGCGAGGATCGGCAGCACGATGCGGTAGCCGGTCGCCGGCGCCGCGGCGAATCCGAACCGCAGGCCGCGGAAGCTCGTGTTGCCGAACTTGAATTGCTGCGCCTTGACGAAGAGCCACGGCCCCGCCGCGAGCAGCACGGCGATCGACGCGAAGCCGACCGCGAGCGAGAACTCGAAGCCCCACGAATAGGCGACGACGAGCGCAAGCGCGACGATGCGGCCGCGCAGGATCGCCAGCGGATTGCCGTGGAAGTCGAACACGTGGCCGTCGAGGCGCGCGTTCTGCCAGAAATATCGGGTCTTGCGCACCTTGGCCCACGCCGAGTAGACGCCGAGCGTGACGATCGACAGGAAGAGGTTGACGACCCAGATGCGGAAGTACTCGTCGCCGCGTCCCGTGAACGTCATGCGCGACACGTAGGTGCCGTCGGGTTCCGGCGCCGGCTCCGCCGGCAGGGGCGCGCCGCCCAGTTCGGCGCGCAGCGAGCCGGGTTCGAGGTCATCGGCGATCCGGCGGCGCGGCGCGGCGTCGCTCATCGAGCGCTCCCCTTCGATGCGCCGGTGCGGGCGACCCCGCGCACGACGCGCGCCGATGCTAGCACAGGCCCGCGCGGCGCCGGCGCGCCCGGCACGCTACACTTCCCGCGTGCCCGAACTGCCGTCCCCCGCGTTGTCGGAGTACCTCGCGTCCTCGCCGCTCCGGCATGCGCACTTTCGCCGGTTCTACCTCGCGTCGGTCGGCGTCGCGATGGGCTACACGATGACGTCGACGATGGCGGCGTGGCTGATGGCGACGATGACGCCATCGGCGCTCATGGTCGCGCTCGTGCAGACGGCGAGCACGGCGCCCGCGTTCGTCGTCGGGCTGCTCGCGGGTTCGCTGGCCGACATCATCGAGCGGCGGCGCGTGATCCTCGCGACGCAGATCGTGTTCCTCGCCGGGGCGCTGCTGCTCGGCGTCGCGACGCTTACCGACATGATGGCGCCGTGGGCGCTGCTTGCGCTGACGTTCCTGATCGGCGTCGGATTCACGTTCTACATGCCTGCGCAGTCCGCGAGCATCAACGACCTCGTCGGGCGGACGGAGGTGCCGCAGGCGGTCGCGCTGGGCGCCGTCGCGATGAACGTCTCGCGCGCCGTCGGTCCGGCCGCCGCGGGCGCCGTGGCCGCGTGGTTGGGGACGGGCAGCGCGTTCCTCGCGAGCGCCGCCTGCTTCGTCGGCATGGTGTTCGTCGTGCGCACGTGGCCGCCGCAGCCGCCGTCGCTGCCGGGCGTCCCCGAAACGCTGCTGTCGGGGATCAACAGCGGCTTGCGTTTCGCGCGCCATTCGGCGCCGATGCGCGCGATCATCACGCGCAACCTCACGTTTTCCGTCTGCGCGAGCGCGCTGTGGGCGCTCCTGCCGGTCATCGCGCGGGACCAGCTGCAGCTCGGGGCGGGCGGCTTCGGCCTGCTGTTCGGCTGCTTCGGCGGCGGCGCCGTCGTCGGCGCGCTGACGATCCCGCGGCACTTGTCCCGGCATTCGCTCAACAAGGTCGTCACCGGCTTCGCGCTGCTGTGGGTGATCGCTTCCACGCTCGTCGCGGCAACGACGATCACCGCGGTGGCGCTCGTCGGCGCGTTCGGCGCCGGCGCCGCGTGGGTCGGCGTGCTCGCGAGCCTGGGCGCAGCCACGCAGAGCGCCGCACCCGCATGGGTGCGGGCCCGTGCCGTCGCGATGAACTTCTTCACCGTGCAGGTGAGCCTCGCGCTGGGCAGCGTCGCATGGGGCGTGCTTGCATCGTGGGGCGGCACGCGCGTCGCGCTTCTCGCGTCGGCGTCGGCGCTGTTGATCCTGCAGGGCGTCAACCGGTGGGCGCGCGTGCGGCTCGGGCGGGACCGCGACGTGCTGCCGGGCGCCGAGCTGCCCCAGATGCACATCGCCGTCGAGCCGCAGCCCGACGACGGACCGGTGCTGATCCAGATCGAATATCGCGTCGATCCGGCGCAGCGGGAGGGATTCCTGCGCGCGATGCGCGGGATGGGGCCGGTGCGCCAGCGCAACGGTGCGTCGAGCTGGCGCGTGTTCCGCGACCTGGCCGAGGAAGGGAAGTACGTCGAGCGCTACATCATCAGTTCGTGGGCCGAGTACGTGCGGCTACGCGCGCGGATGACGATCGCCGATCGCCAGCTGCAGGACGACATCGCGAAGCTCCAGCGCGCCGACACGCCGATCCGCGTGTCGCGGCTGCTCGGCATCGACCTCCAGGAGGCGGGCGGCGCCGAAATCGGCCCGCAACTGCACCACCGCCCCTGACGCAGCGCCGCGTCAGCGGGGTCCGACCAGCGAACGGAGCCTGTTTCCCGCCTGGCCCGCCTGGTCGGCGCACACGGCGACACCCGCGCGCGCGAGGTGCGCGTCGAGCGCGCGGCGCGCCGCGTCGCCCCGCGCGACGGGCACCTTCGCCGAGACCTCGACGTAGGTCCGGCCGCTCGGCAGGCGCTGCACGTCGACGTCGTAGCGCTTGTCGCGCGTCGCGTAAACGGTGTTCTCGATCGGGCCGAGCGCGCGCAGGTCCGGCGGCAGCGGCCATGCGCGCGTCGCGTCGCGCAGGAACCGAACTTGCGCTGGGCTCAACACCTCCGCGACCGGAATGCGCCCGGCGACGAGATCCGCCGTGGCGGCCGCGTCGAGCCTGGTGGCGAGCGAAACGGCGCCGGCGAGCCGGTCGCCGTGGAGGTCGTACTCGCACTTGCCCTCGCGCTGCGGCACGAGTCCGGCCGGCAGCGCGTCGCATGGCTGGTCGGCGGCCTTCAGCGCGAGTTCGCCGTCCGCGGCGCGGACGCGCAGCCGCAACCGCAGGCCGTGACCCAGCAGCGTGAGCGCCACGTCGTCGAAGAGGTACGTGCGGTAGGCGGCCTCCCGCGGGCGCAGGTCGAGCGCACGCACGATCGCGTCCGGTGTATCGCACAGCGCGATCTGGATTTCCATCCGCGAAGGCGGCGTGGCGAGCGCGACCGCCGCCACGCACGAGATCGCGGCGGCACTCGCAAGCGAAAGCGGGCGGGGGCGAAGCATCGCGTCAGCCCCGCGCGAGCGTCGTGGCGGGCGCACCGGCGAAACACGGGACGCGGTCGGCGGAGGCGGCGGAGGAGTACGGGTTCGTCATCGGCAATGCCCCCGGGGGATGGCGGCGCCACGCCGCGGAAACCAGGGGGCCCGGGCGCGCTCAGCCGCAGTCATTTTAGCGGCAGCCGGCACGCGGCCGCGCGGCACGGGATAATGCCCGCTCGCCGCGTCGGCGCCTGCTGCCGGCGCCCGTATCGCCATCCAGCGGAACCGTCCCATGCGAATCTTCAACTTCAGCCCCGGCCCGGCCGTGCTCCCCGAGGAAGTCCTGCGCACCGCCGCAGCCGAAATGCTCGACTGGCACGGCACCGGCATGTCCGTGATGGAAATGAGCCATCGCGGCAAGGAGTTCATCGGCATCGCCGACCAGGCGGAGGCCGACCTGCGCACGCTGCTCGCGATTCCCGCGAACCACAAGGTGCTGTTCCTGCAGGGCGGCGCGATCGGCGAGAACGCGATCGTGCCGATGAACCTGTTCCACGGCCGCACCGTCGCGGACTACGTGCACACGGGCGAGTGGTCGAAGAAGTCGATCAAGGAAGCGAAGAAGTACGGCGCGGTGAACGTCGCGGCCTCGTCCGAGGACGAGTCGTTCACCTACGTGCCCGACCGCGCGACGTGGCAGCTGACGCCGGGCGCCGCGTACGTGCACATCTGCAGCAACGAGACGATCGGCGGCGTCGAATACCAGTGGACGCCCGACACCGGCGACGTGCCGCTGGTGGCGGACATGTCGTCGCACATCCTGTCGCGCGTGATCGACGTCGCGAAGTACGGCGTCATTTACGGCGGCGCGCAGAAGAACATCGGCCCGGCCGGGCTCACGATCGTCATCGTGCGCGACGATCTCCTCGACCGCGCGCTGCCGATCACGCCGTCGGCGTTCCACTGGAAGGAACAGGCCGAGGCCGACTCGATGCTGAACACGCCGCCGACGTACGCGATCTACATCGCGGGCCTCGTGTTCCAGTGGCTTTTGAAACAGGGCGGGGTGCCCGCGATCGAGCGGAAGAACATCGCAAAGGCGAAGATCCTGTACGACTGCCTCGACGCGAGCGGGTTCTACACGAGCCCGGTGCGCAAGCAGGACCGGTCGCGGATGAACGTGCCGTTCAAGCTGCCCGATCCGGCGCTCGACGAGGCGTTCCTCCGGGGCGCGAAGGAGGCCGGCATGGTCCAGCTGAAGGGCCACCGCGCGGTCGGGGGCATGCGCGCGTCGATCTACAACGCGATGCCGGTCGAGGGCGTGCAGGCGCTCGTCGACTACCTGCAGGACTTCGAGCGCACGTACGGATGAGCGCCCTGGCGGCAGCCGCAAGCGTGGGGGGCCCAAGCGCCGCCGGGCCGTCCCAAGGCGATCGCCCCTTGGGGGGAGCGGCGCGCAGCGCCGTTCGGGGGGAACCTACCAGCGCCGCCGGGCCGTCCCAAGGCGCGAATTGCGCCCCCTTGGGGGGCAGCGCAGCGGCGGCAGCCGCAAGCGTGGG
>Ga0209253_10005665_pt1 | contig 10838 bp, 14 predicted proteins | sample FrelakmetBRP12BR_FD_187145 | JGI IMG/M metagenome (GOLD analysis project Ga0209253, IMG submission 187145) | Freshwater lake sediment microbial communities from the University of Notre Dame, USA, for methane emissions studies - BRP12 BR (SPAdes)... | ecosystem: Environmental > Aquatic >... | reverse complement strand
GAGAAGCGCCAGCCGGGCAAAATTATTACCCTCTCTTTCATACGACTTCAATTGCCCCGTCGGCTCCAGAAGCGCAAACAGCAGACTTTTCTGCGCGGCACGTGCACCGAGTACCCACGCGCCCACCCGGTTGACGCTTGCATCGAAAAAATCGAGTGCAAAAGTCACCCGCGACAGCTCTCCGCTCCGGACGATCTCTTCTGCGAGCGAACGAAGATCGTCATTCAGGATGACAATATGATCGCTGTCCCACCGAACCCCGCGGCTGACGTGGAGAAGGATCTCTTTGCAGAACAGGAGGATCGAAGAGATCTTGTCGGCGACAGACTCTGTAGGATGGAAATGGCCCATGTCGATGCACGGCATGACTCCGCGGGCAATGGCATATCCCAGGTAGAACTCGTGCGAGCCGACCACGAACGCCTCACTCCCTATCCCGAAGAGTTTGGCTTCGACAGCATCCTTCATCTGCGCGGGTTCGAACCGGGTGCCGAAGATCTCATCAAGCGATTCTTTCAGGATCAGACGATGCTCGTATCGACTCACGGTTACGTCTTTCGAGCCGTCCGGAATCCAGAGATCGTGCATGCAGGGGGAGCCCTGCGTCTTCCCGATGAAGGCGCTGATCGACCGGCATCGCTGAACATGCTCGATCCAGAAGCGCCGGATGCCGGAATCGCGGTGACTCAGGGTGAAGCCGGAATCGGCCCGCGGATGTGCGAAGCACGAAGCATTGAAATCAAGTTTCAAGCCCAATGTTGCGGCCCACTCCAGCCATGGGCGGTAGTGCTCGGGCAGAATCTGGTCCCGGTCGACGGACGTGCCTCCGAAATCGCCGTACATGGCATGCAGATTCACCCGATGTTTTCCGGGGAGGAGCGAAACGGCCTTAGCGATGTCGGCCTGGAGTTCCGGGATCGTACGCGCACGGCCCGGAAAACTACCGGTAGCCTGAATGCCGCCGGAGCTCTGCGCGCTGCCGATCCGTTCGAATCCCACGACGTCGTCTCCCTGCCAGCACTGGAGAGCGAGAGGGATCTGTGCAAGCGTGGCAAGCGCGCGGTCGGTATCGATACCCATTTCCGCATACCGCTCGCGGGCTTGCTGGTAGGATTGTTCAAGAGTAGTGTCGTTGGTCATGGGCTCAATGCATGGTTGTGGTGAGTATTGTGTGCCAGAACTACCTTGAATACGTGTGAGACCCTCGGGAACTCTCCTGTCAGTGAAAAGCAGGCCGATTCATCGGCCTTTGTTAGGAACAGCCTGACACTCCGGGGTCATGCGAGCGGAGACAGGCGCTCCAATTCGTCAAGGGATTTCTGAAACGCTGCAATCGCATTCACGAAGAGCACGGGCCTGAGCCCGCAAATTGTCTGCCGGCGTTCCGTCGGGGATTTCGCAACCTGCCGCGCTGAAGCTGCGCTGTCCCCCAACGCGCAAGCAATCGCAAACGCGTTCATAGACCGTCTCCGGGCTGCCCCGCAACATCACCGACACGGGATCGACATTCCCGCACAGCGAAACCCGGGATCCGAATGCCTCACAGGCCGTTCTCCAATCCACCATCCAATCAAGGTCAATGATGTCCGCACCGCAGGTGACCATGTCAGGTAACAGCCTGGTAGTGTTGCCACATATGTGCAGGCGGGTGCGCGCCCCCAGCGCATGAACGGCATCAATGATCCGTCTCTCGTAAGGGAGCGCAAAGAGACGGTACATGGCCGGAGAAATCTGGGACGCAATCGCGTCACCCAGGCCGATCAAATCAGCGCCCGCCTCAACCTGTGCGCGCGCGAACTTGATTTCGACCTCCACGCACACTTCCAGCAATTCCTGCAGCCATTCGGGCCGGTCTACCATATCCAGAAGAACAGGTGACGTCCCCCGTAGATCGCCGGCCTGGGCAAGGGCTCCTTCTACCCAACCCATCACGGGAATTCGCTCTCCGTCCTCTCCACGCATCAAGCGTATGGCCTCGAGGCGGTCGAGCATGCGCGGTCCCGTGGCTGGATTGGGCTTTCGCAACATTCGAAGATCCGGTTCATCTCCGAGCAGGGGTTTTCTGCATACCGGCAAGCCGTCAGGAGGAAATGTGATCTCTGCGCCAAAATCGGCCGTTTCGCGATAAGGATCGGAGATTGCCTGAAAGACATCGACATTGAACTCTCTGACCATCGCGAGATTTGCCGCCACCAGTACATGGTGGTCCAGATAGTAGCTGCTGAGAGGCTGTCCGATGTGATGCGCTGCAAACGTCATGAAGATATCAAAGTTGGGCGGGCGATCCACCCGCTCACCTTTGAGCCGGCCTGTCATACGCTGGAATGCGTCCATGACAATTCTTCAGAGTACGGTGACGCTGGGGCAGGGCACTCACCGGAGTGTCAGCACCACGACCGAGCAGGGCGGAAGCTGCACTCGTAGCTTCGAGCCATCGAGCCGCGCTCCCTTGAACTCCGCGGGCTTCACATGATCGGGACTGTCAAAGGTGTTGTGGTCCTGGACTCTTTCCGAAGTGAGGATCCGTCCGCTCACGGAGGCATACATACCGCCCCTGATGTCGACGGCGACCTCCTGTGCACGATTGATATCGATGTTCACCAGCGAGAGATGGGTCAGCCCTCCCCTGTCGCGCGAAGCTGAAGCCGAAACCGAAGGAAGGGATTTGTCGGCCACCGTGTACGTCGCGCCGCGAACGTCGATCGGCAGCATCAGGGCGTCGTGGTGGACCGCGTACATCTCCATGACGTGGAAGGTTGGCGTCACGAGCATCCGCTCTTCGTTTGTCAATACCACGGCCTGCAGCACATTCACCGTCTGTGCCAGGTTTGCCATCCTGACGCGGTCGGCATGGTTGTTGAAAGTGTTGAGCGTAATGCCGGCAATCATCGCGTCCCGCATGCTGTTTTGCTGGTACAGAAAGCCCGGGTTCGTCCCGGGTTCAACGTCGTACCAGCCTCCCCATTCGTCAACGACAAGGGCAACCTTCTTCTGCGGATCATACCTGTCCATGATGGTGGCGTGTTTCTGGACCAGCTCCTCCATCTGGAGGGCTCGCCGCATCGTGTCGAAATACTCCGCCTCGGTGAACTTTGTTGCGGAGCTTCTGTGATTCCAGTCGACGGAGTAGTGATGCAAGGCGATCCCCTCAAGCAACCCATGAGGAATGTCGCGCATCAGCACCTCCGTCCAGTGGTAGTCGGCTCCGTTCGCCCCTGAAGCGATCCTCCACAATGAGCCGCTTCCCCAGGAGGCCGGTATGAACGTGGCAAACATGCGATAGACATTGGCGTAGTATTCCGCTGTCATGTTTCCACCGCAACCCCACGCCTCGTTCCCGACACCCCAGAACTGAACCTTCCACGATTTGTCGCGGCCGTTCTCCTTTCGCAGGGCTGACATGGGGCTGACCCCGTCGAAGTTCACGTACTGAACCCACTGCGCGAACTCCTGTACCGTTCCGCTTCCGACGTTTCCCGTGATGTACGGCTCCGTTCCGAGCTGCTCACACAGGTCAAGGAATTCATGCGTTCCGAAGCTGTTGTCCTCCGTAACACCGCCCCACCAGGTGTTCACCATGCTGGGTCGTTTCGCCTTCGGTCCGATCCCGTCCTTCCAGTGGTAGGTGTCTGCGAAACACCCACCGGGCCACCGGAGATTTGGGATCTTGAGTTTCTTGAGGGCTTCCACCACGTCCTTGCGGATCCCCCGAGTGTTCGGGATTTTCGTGTTCCCCTCTCCAACGTAGTACCCGCCGTAGATACATTTGCCAAGATGTTCTGAGAAATGTCCGTAGATATGCCGGCTGATGGTGTCTCTTCCGAGATCGGCGTTGAGTACGACGTGGGTCTGGGCGGTTGCGGCATAGAAGGGCAGAAATACCGCTGCCGATATTGGCCGCCAGAAGCTTGAAAGAGGGAAGCGCATCGGAGGATCCTCAGTAATGGTGTGCAGGACTTTCGAGAAGGAACGGCAGGACAATATACGAACGGGACGCGTGTGATGGGAGCCACCCCGCACCATTTCTGCAAACAGGAACAATTCTCCCCGGATCAGCGTCGCAGATCATTGGAGCCGAGAGTGGCAAAAACCAGGATTTGTCAAACCTTGGCAAAGAGAATGGGCAGAATCTTACCCCATACTTGACTTTTCATTTCTGTCATCGTATATTTACGATATACGATAGGTGCCTATGGCATTTAGCAAGAAAGACCAGTTCGACCCAACTGAAAGGCGTGTGGCGAATTTCGCCAAAGCACTCGCCCACCCCGCACGCCTGGCGATCCTCAATCGCCTGGCCAAGGAGAACTCCTGCGTATGCGGAGTGATTGCGGACGCCATTCCTCTCGCCCAATCCACTGTCTCCCAACACCTCAAGGCGCTCAAAGAGGCAGGGCTCATTCAAGGGGAAATTGACGGACCGAAGTCATGCTATTGCATCAATCGCAAGGCCTTCGAGGAACTTGCCCGGCTCATGACTGATTTCTTTCAGTCAGTCGAACCGAAACAACCTGACGACAACTGTTGCTGATATCGGAGAGAATCCATGAACCCACCCGAAGATGTCAAGTCGCTTGTCAAAGAGAAATACTCGGCAATTGCTCACCAGTCCAAAGAACACAACGAATCGTCCTGTTGCGGGGCTACCTGCGGCTGTTCCGTTGACTATTCCACGTTTAGCGAAGACTACTCGCAGCTCAAAGGCTACAACCCTGAAGCCGACCTCGGACTCGGATGCGGCATCCCAACCCAGTTCGCCGGTATGAAGGAAGGGAATACCGTCATCGACCTGGGCTCCGGGGCGGGGAACGACGTCTTTGTCGCACGCTCCTTCGTGGGCCCATCAGGCGAAGTCATCGGTGTCGACATGACCGAGGCCATGATCGACAAGGCCCGGCAGAACAACGCAAAGGTCGGCTATGCCAACGTGGAATTCCGGCTCGGTGACATCGAGAAGCTGCCGGTCACGGCCGATAAGGCCGATGTGGTCATCAGCAACTGCGTACTCAATCTCGTGCCGGATAAGCGGAAAGCCTTTCGCGAAATCTATCGTGTGCTGAAACCCGGTGGCCATTTTGCGATCTCGGATGTTGTCCTGCACGGAGTTCTTCCCGATGCTCTGCTTAGAGACGCTGAGATGTATGCCGGCTGCGTCGCCGGAGCAATCCAGGAAGAAGACTACCTTGCCATCATCCGCGAATCGGGATTCACGAGCGTCTCCGTCAAAACGGAGAAGCAGGTCGTCCTCCCCGACGTCTTGCTCCTGAACTACCTCTCGCGGGAGGAACTCGATCAGATGAAGAACGCCCGGACGGGAATCAAGAGCATCACCGTCTACGGAGAAAAACCCGCGGACACGCCCTGCTGCGGCGGCAGATCCAAGTGCTGCTGAGGATATCGAATGGATACTTCAGTCAAGATCAGACCCGCACGGGAGTCCGACCTGCAGTCCATGAAAGCCCTCCTGGAATCTTCCTCCCTGCCAACGACGGGGATCGAAAAACACCTCGCGACCTTCTTCGTCGCAGAGCTGGATGGTTCGGTGATCGGTTTGATGGGACTGGAACGCTATGATGGCACATCCCTCCTCCGTTCCGCTGCCGTGGCCCTGGAATACCGGGGCTCCGGTATCGGAGCAGCATTGTACGAGACCGTTCTACGCACGGCGCAGTCACTCGGCATTCCCCGACTCATTCTGCTCACGACCTCAGCTGAATCGTATTTCCGTGCCAGAGGATTCCGGCGCGTGGATGCAACAACGATTACCGGACCTGTGACCTCATCGGTGGAATTTGCCGGCGCATGTCCATCAACCGCAACTTGCATGGAGCTCGATCTGTGATCAAAATCCTCGTTCTGTGTACCGGCAACTCCTGTAGAAGTCAGATGGCTGAAGGTTTTCTCAAATCCTTTAGCGACCAGCTTGACGTGTACTCGGCAGGAACCGCTCCTGCGTCGAGAGTCCACCCGCGCGCAATCGCGGTAATGAAAGAAGCGGGAATAGATATCAGCGGCTCGCTCCCGAAACATGTGGACCGGTTTCTGGGCGAATCATTCGATTACGTCATTACCGTCTGCGACCATGCGAAGGAAACCTGTCCGGCGTTCACCGGGAACGTCCGTCACCGGCTCCATATCGGGTTCGACGATCCGGCAGAAGCCTGGGGGAGGGAGAAGCATGTGATGGGTGAGTTCCGGCGGGTGCGCAATGAGATAAGAGACCGGTTGCATCAATTCGCAGGCGAGGCACTGAAACCATCACCAATGCGCTGAATTCGTCATGAGTGAGACAAAGAAAAGACTCTCCCCTTTCGAACGATATCTGACTCTCTGGGTAGGACTCTGCATGGTCGTCGGAGTATTTGTGGGGAAGACCTTTCCCGGGTTTACGGGCACACTCCGGGGAGTAGAGTTCGGTCAAGGAAGCCAGATCAACGTGCCCATCGCAGTGCTTATCTGGCTTATGATCTATCCAATGATGCTAAAGATCGATTTTACGAGCATTCTTCGGGTCGGGAAAAAGCCCCGCGGACTCTTCATTACGCTGGTTGTGAACTGGCTGGTCAAGCCCTTCTCCATGGCGCTCATCAGCTGGCTGTTCTTCAAGCATCTCTTCCTCCCGTTCATCGGGGAAAACCTCGCCGACCAGTACATCGCCGGAACCATCATCCTTGCTGCCGCTCCGTGCACAGCCATGGTGTTCGTCTGGTCATACCTGACGGACGGTGATCCCGCGTATACCCTTGTCCAGGTTTCTGTGAACGACCTTATCATGCTGGTTCTCTTTGCCCCGATCGTGACATTGCTTGTGAGCGGAGCCAGCGGTCTTTCTGTACCCTTCCAGGTTTTGCTCTACAGCGTCATCACGTTCATCGTGATTCCCCTGGCCCTGGGGAGTCTGAGCAGAGTGATCCTGATCCGGATGAAAGGACAGGCATGGTTTGACGGTAGATATATGAAATTCTTTCATCCTGTGACCATTTTGGCGCTTCTCGCGACGCTGATTCTCATCTTCGCGTTCCAGGCCGACAATATCACGGGGCAGCCCCTCCACGTCGTACTGATCGCAATACCCATCCTCATCCAGGTGTACTTCAATTCCTCCCTCACGTACGGCCTCATGAGGATGTTCAAGGTCAACCACAACATCGCCGCTCCCGGCGCCCTGATCGGCGCCAGCAATTTCTTTGAGCTGGCTGTGGCGACCGCCATTGCTCTCTTCGGACCGGAATCGGGAGCTGCTCTCGCAACCGTGGTCGGTGTGCTGGTCGAAGTACCGGTTATGCTCTCTGTCTGCTCTGTCTGTAACAGGACCAGGCATTGGTTCCCGGCTGAGACACCCGCGGGCGGATGAAAGGAATCATACAAAGGGAGTTGCAGTCTTGACACCGACGACCTGAACAACCTGCGCAAGGCCATGATGATAGATCCCCTCCAGCACTTCTCGTTCCTTCTCCACCGCAAGCGTGAACTGCAAACCTGACAACTCCTGTCGCAGGTCGTGGAGCGACACCAACAATTCTTCGGCTGAAGGACCGCCCGTGCCGTATTCACGCTGCCGGGGAGTGTAGGCCTCCAGCACGAAGACGCCACGCGGCTTGAGTCCCCCGACCACTGCGCGGTACAACGGAGCCCGGACTTCCTTCGGCAGGTGACAGAAGATTGAAATAACTCCCTCCCAGCTTTCCGGTTCAATCGTGAGGTCGCGCAGGTCAGCCGTCAGCGTGGTGATACGCACGCCCCGCTCAACAGCCAAACGCTTCGCCTTCTCAAGGCCGACCTCCGAGAAGTCTACGGCAATGACATCGTACCCATGGCTCGCCAGAAACGCCGCATTCCTCCCTTCACCTTCTCCGAGAGACAGGATTCTCCCCTGAGGAATTCGGTCGAGTACGGAGACAAGAAAATCATTCGGTGCCGTGCCATAGGCAAATCCGGGCTCACTGTATCGCTGGTTCCACATGTCGGATTCTCCTCCTTTGTCACGGCCTCTTCGGCAGCATGCCCTCCGGCATCTGGACGGCCACAATTTCTCCCCTTGCACACACGGTTCCCCCGGCGGAGAGGGTTGCCGCAACGATTACTTTTCGGCCTGAAATCTCCTTCACCCTGCCGCGGATCTCCAGCGGCTCACCAAGCGGTGTTGGTCGAAGATAGTCAACCTTCAGTGACGCGGTTACGAATCGGTACGGCGGATCGCTGTCCATCTCTCGTCCCTCCACCCTGTACATCGCCGCGGCAGCCGTCCCCGTGCCGTGGCAGTCAATGAGCGAGGCAATCAGACCTCCGTAGACGTACCCCGGGATGGCGATGTGATAGGGTTTCGGGACGAAAATCGTGACGCTTTCGTCACCGTCCCAGGTACTCTTGATCTGATGGCCATGCCCGTTGAGTCGGCCACAACCGTAACAGTGACTCAAATCGTCCGGGTAGTATTCCTGGAACGCCTTCTGTTCCTTGCTCGGCATTGCACCTCCCGTTTCCGGTGGGTAAAGTAGTCCGGGATTCCAAGAAATACAAGGCGCCCCCGGATTGATTTTCGGCGGCCGCTCCCGTATCTTCTCTCCGAGGGGGCGTTCTTCTTTGTTGCCGACCGGTGAGAATGCAATAGGGAAGAAGCTTACTTCAACGTGTGACTGATGGCCAGCACCGTGTCCTGTATACTGGCGTGACCGGCGACCTCAGGCACTGCATCTCTGAACACCGGGAGAATCTGACCGGTGACCGGATCAGGCCCCATCATGTGGCCAAACTGGCCTGTTTTGAACCTCTCAATGATGTGCATGCTGCTCTCGAACGGGCAAAGGCCGTCAAGCAGAGTTCAAAAAGACAGAAAACCGCCCTGATTACCGCCATCAATCCGCGCTGGGAGGATCAACCTGAAGAGCTTCCGTAGTTGACCCCTCTGCAAGATTGAAGCATCATATCGAAAAGGAGGAATTCCGGCAATGCCGATCTATGACTATCAGTGTTCCGACTGCAACAAAGTGTACGACGTCTTTCACAAAGTGCGCGAGGTTGAAGAGGACATCATCTGTCCGGCCTGTAATTCGACCAAGCATGTGCGCCTGATTTCCGCCCCGACCATCAGCACGAAAGGAAGTGGCAGTTTCCGGTCCGATGCAGCACCACCGTGCGCCGATAGTCCAGGCTGCGACGGCTCATGCGGTTTGAACTGAAGAGGCAAAGATTTTCAGCAGTCAGTTCTTGGGGAGGCATCACCCGCTGGTCGGCAGAGAACTTCCCCGTGGTGAAGGAAACTCAGTGGTGACTTCTCAAATCATTCTGTACGCACTCATCGCCCTGGCGGCGTTTTTGTTCCTTCGCCGGACGCTAAGAGTCCGTTCGCTCAAGGAATATGGCCCGTCGGACATTGACCGATTGCTGAAGACCAAGAATGACTTCGTCTTGCTCGATGTGCGGACGGATGCGGAGCGGCACACCGGGTCTATCAAATCCTCGATCCATATCCCCCTCCAGTCCCTCCGGACACGCTTGACCGAACTGGAAAAGTATAAAGCCAGGGAGATTATCTGCTATTGTCAAACGGGAAGCAGGAGCGTCAGTGCCGCATTGCTGCTGCGGGGGAAGGGCTTCACCGTTGCCAACCTGCGAGGCGGAATGACAGACTGGAATTTTTCCAACCGATGATCACGTTGATCTAAGGGAAACAATGAACACGAAACCTGCGGCAGCGAAGAATGCACTGCCGCTATACGTATGGATTCTCGCGGCTCTGATAGCCGTTCTGGCTGGTTACTACGTTCTGGGAAAGAGCGCCGCAACGGGCGCGAACGTGACGAAGCCGTCGTTGCCACCAGCAGATGTGGCGGGTCAGGCGCCGGGGTTCACATTGACCGATGTCCAGGGAAGAGCCGTCTCCCTTGCCGATTTTCGGGGAAAGGTCGTTGTGCTGGATTTCTGGGCAACCTGGTGTCCGCCTTGCAGGCGCGAGATCCCGGACTTCATCACTCTACAGTCGGAATTCGGATCAAAAGGGGTGCAGTTCGTCGGCATAGCGCTTGATGAGCCCGGCAACGTGAAAGCCTTTGCGCAGCAGAACGGGATGAACTATCCGGTACTGCTGGGGGACGACGACGTTGCGAAATCGTATGGGGGGATCAGTGGAATTCCGACAACTTTCATTATTGACAGGGGCGGCAAGATTGTCAACCGCTTCGTGGGGTTCAGGCCGCGAGAGGCCTTTGAGAAGGAGATCAGGAAGTCACTGTAACGCCTGCGCAGGCCCAGGCGGTCCCTTCTTGCTCTCTGGGCAGACTTGTGGACCGACAGACAACATCACGACGTTCATCATAGAGGAGACTTGGACATGCAGTATGGATTTTCCCGCACAGTGGACCTTTCGTACGACGCGGCCGTCGCACGCGTCACGGAGGAATTGAAGAAAGAGGGCTTCGGGGTTCTCACGACCATCGACGTCAAAGAGACCCTGAAGCAGAAGCTCAATATTGATTTCACGAAGTATGTCATTCTCGGGGCGTGCAATCCCCCACTAGCACACAGGGCGTTGCAGACCGAGGAGCAAGTCGGCCTCCTGCTACCATGCAATGTGATCGTGTACGAGAAGCAGGGAAAAACGGTTGTTGCGGCGTTCGATCCCATGCTGATGGCGACGGTGATCGGGACGGAAGAGATGACACCGATCGCGGCTGAGGTGAAGCGGAAACTGGAAGTAGTCCTGAAAAGCGTTTGATCGCCACACGACGATCAGCGACCCTCACCAGTGACACGTGACTTCAGTTCTTCCAGAAGGAGATCGATCTCCTGATCCGATTTCCCTCTCTGACGCGCCACCTCTTCGAAGGTCCCCCAGACAG
>Ga0209253_10005664_pt1 | contig 10838 bp, 15 predicted proteins | sample FrelakmetBRP12BR_FD_187145 | JGI IMG/M metagenome (GOLD analysis project Ga0209253, IMG submission 187145) | Freshwater lake sediment microbial communities from the University of Notre Dame, USA, for methane emissions studies - BRP12 BR (SPAdes)... | ecosystem: Environmental > Aquatic >... | reverse complement strand
CCTAGAGGATTCGAACCTCTGGCCACTTGATTCGTAGTCAAGTGCTCTATCCAGCTGAGCTAAGGGCGCGTCCGTGAGGAAAGTCATCATACTGCAAGGGAAATCCGGCGTCAACAGCCCCCGCGGAAAGCCCCTTCCAGACCCCGTAAATGGCACTTGTTTGCGCGGGGTTTGCGGTCTATTCGGTTTCCACACTAACTTAGTGTCCACTATAGTCCGCAATTGCGCGCCATACCGGATGAAACAGGGCGCTACTGGGAGGAAATTATCCCTTTGCCCTAACACCCTTCCTATTCCTTCATTCGCGGTAAACTCCGATGCTGGCGACGAATGTCTTCGATCTCCTCCATCGAGAATTTGTTCAGGCTCACGATCTTGGCCTGGAAGCGGAACGCAGGAGGCAGGATCCGGCGGGCCTCCTCCTTATTGTCCACTTCAATGATGATCCATGCCTTATGCTCCCCGTCCCGGCACCCCCAATCCGCATACGTCACAAAATGGGAGCCGGTCTTCAGGAAGATCTCGACGACACGGGCGCACGCAAGTACTTCCTCCTCATGCGGAACTTCGATCAGGAATTTCCCCATATAGCATGTACTCCTTCTCCTGATGGTGCCGGGGATCGTTCATATGTTTTCCCAAGGCGTCGTGAGCTGGAAATAATTATTGTCCGGATCGGCGAAGGTAGCGATCATCCCTTTCGGATCTTCCGCCGGGTTGTAAGGCTTCGCGACTACCGCGGCCCCGAGCTTCTTGATTCTTTCGAATTCTCCCCTTACATCCTTGGTCTCAAAATTGAACATCATCCTTTCGGGGTTCGCGTTCCTCCCTTTGACTTTGTCATGCGGGCCAAAAGTGATGAATCCCTTGCCGACCAGGAATCCGTAATAACCGCCTTCCGACCAGTCGGGATCTTTCTGAAAAACCTGCTTGTAAAAATCCGCGAGCTTTTTGGGATCCTTGGAAAAAACCAAGATTGAATTGAAATTCAACATGATCTTCACTCCTTCCTCCTCAAGCAGCGGTTTTTTGCACGGGGTTTGCTGTCCGTGCGGACCCTCCACTGAGAATTCCTTGGCCCAGATGAAAAGGGTTTCATCGGGTCATAGCACTCGAATCACGCGGCTGTCTTACGAAAGATCGCCCGGGCAGCCTGGTATATCTCTTCGATCTCGTACCAATCGTCGCTATGCTCCACGTGTACATGGCGCATCAGTAATTCGATGACCTCCTCTCCCGTTTCAGCCTCCACCACAAACTGGCAATCCATCCCCAAATCCTTGCAGCTTATCGAGTTAGACATCGCACACCTCCAACCCACGACCAAATGTCATGCCGCGGGCCGAATGTTCTGGTTCACGCGAAAGAAGTTGCCCGGATCATGCCTGGTCTTGACATCGACGAGACGCGAGTAGTTGCCGCGATACGTCGCTTTGATTCGATCCTGCCCCTCGTCGTGCATCATGAAATTCACATACGCCCCGCCCGCTGAATGGGGATGGAGCGCTTTCCAGTACGCATTCGCCCATCGGATCATCCGGTCGTTGTTCGCCGGATCCGGATCGACACCAACGATGACTTCGGCCCACGTGGCGTCACGATAACTCCAGGCGGTGGCATCCCCGCCCACCCGGTGCGCCGCGCCGTTGATCGGATACATGTGCATCGATGAAAGGGGAGTCGGGAGCTCGGAGCCATGCTTCACGTGCAGGCGGATGGCCTCGTCGCTAAGTTCATTGACGAAATCCGCCTTCCAGTACCACTGCAGGCCCGGCGGATACAGGGCGTCGAACATGCTCTGAAGCGCCGGGTACGGCATCGGACCGACGAACTCGAACACCGGCTTCCGGAAGCGGCGAACGGGCGTGAAAGTTTCCTCGAACCGGTCCGGTGGACCGGCGTAGCACCAGACGATGCCGCACATCTTCCGGTTGTGGATGGATTCCGGGAAAGGGGGTCCCGGCGGCACGACCAGGAAGAGGAAAAAGCCGTTGATCTCCTCGGGCGCACCGTTGATGAAATCACGGTAAAACCGCAGGACTTCGGGGGCCTGCTCGAGGTCCCACAGCGTTGGCCCCGCATGTACCGTGTCGACGGGATGAAGCCGGAAGAGGAAAGAGGTGACGATCCCGAAGTTGCCCCCGCCTCCCCGGATGGCCCAGAAAAGATCCGGGTTCTCTTCGGCGCTGGCGGTGATGAACCGTCCGTCCGCCGATACCATGTCCACTCCCAGCAGGTTGTCGACGGTCAGGCCGTACTTTCTCGTCAGATGCCCGATTCCTCCCCCCAGGGTCAGACCCCCGACGCCGGTGGTCGACAGGATGCCTGCGGGTGTAGCCATTCCGAACGCATGGGTTGCGTGGTCCACGTCGCCCCACGTGCAGCCCCCCTCGACGCGGACGGTTTGCGACCGGGGTTCCACGCGGACGCCCTTCATCGCCGAGAGGTCGATGACCAGGCCGTTGTCGCACACTCCAAGTCCGCCCGCATTGTGCCCGCCGCCGCGGACGGCCGTCAGCATCTCCGTCTCCCTGGCGAAACGGACGGAGGAAATGACATCCGCCACGTCGGCGCAACGCGCGATCAGGCTCGGGCGCCTGTTGATCATGCCGTTGTATACCTTGCGCGCCGTTTCGTACCCCGGATCGCCGGGGCGGAGGAGATCGCCCCGAAAACCCGCCTGGAATTTTTCCACGGAAGCCTTATTTTCCATGATCCCCCTCCTTCGGGTTCTCTTTTCGGATTACTTTTTCAATTCTCCCTGCCCCCACTTTTCCTGAGGCTTCGGGTTGGGCTTGTACCAGTGGGAGGCGTCCACCCAGACATACCCCACCTCGATCTTGTCGCCCTGGACGGTCCCCTTCCACGTCATCTTCCCTTTCGTCGGGCTTGTGGTTATGGCCTCGAACTGGATCGAGTCCCCATTCACGGCCGACGTGTAGGCACCGTCTCCAAATCCGTATTGATCACAGCCCGTCGAATGAAAGTTGCCGTCCTTGAAGATAAGCGTATCCTTGTCCCCACCGCTCTTCCCCTTCTCGCCGGTATCGACCACGAAGGTCTTCCCATCCAAAGGTCCCTGCCCGGCGGAAACGTCCCGGGGAATGGAGAACAGAGCGACACACAGGACGATTGCCAGAGTCAGAAGGTTGCGAGTTGCCACAGAAAGCAGTCTCGTTTCCATATCGTCTCCCTTTCCGCAACTTCAAAAGAAATTGCCGTCACGGGTTTATGCCCTCCGCCCACCTCTCCTCAAAAATCGCCCGTCATCCTGACGATGCGGCCCGCACCTGTTTCCGCCACGAATAGATTCCCGGATTCATCGAAGGCCGGATCCCTCGGTTCGTTCAAGCCCTCGAGCAGGGTGATGCGCGTGCCGTCCATCTTCACCCTTGACACCTTTCCGGCCTGCGGCTGAGCGACGTACAGATCCCCGGATTTCCCGATCGCGATGCCGACGGGATCCTCGACGGCTGCAACCTTCTGTAACCGTCCTTTCTGGTCCATCTTCAAGATGCGGTTCCCGGACCACTCGTTGATGTAGGTAACCCCGGTGCTGTCGAAGGCCAGACCATGCGGTTTATCGAGCGCAGAGGCGACGACCCTGACTTTTATTGCGGATTTGTACGCGGTGACCGTTCCGGCGTACAGTTCGCAAACGAAAAGTTCCCCCCCCGGATGGAAGGCCAGGTCCACCGGAACATTCAACCCGTGGATGTACGTCGTCACCGATCCTTCAGGCGAAACCCGGGCCACCCGGTTGGCGCCCGTGTCGGCCACATACAGATACCCGGAAACGTCGATTGCAAGATCATGTGGAGCGGAGAACCCCTTGGCAAAACGGGTCACTCTGCCGTTCGGGGTGATCCTGGCGACGGTTCCCCCATATTGCTCGGCCACGAAAAGATCTCCCGAAGAAGTGAAGAGAAGCCCGCGCGGTCCGGCCAACCCAGTCGCGAACACCGTGTATCCCATGCCAGAAACCGGCCGGGTTTCAGAACCGGCTTCGCATCGTGAAGACCAGGTGATGACAAGGGTGACGAGGGTAAGAATCGACAGTACGCGTATATCAGGGGTAGGAAAAATCAGACTGGCAACGGGAAATCCGTTCCTGCTCATGACCCCTCCATTAAAGGCCGGGGCAGATTGGGATCTGTTAAAAAATACAAGCACTTCGGGAACCACGGAATTCCCGAAGATTGGCCATTGGCCAATAGTGAACTTACCTATTAGATTCGGAGGGAACCGGATTGGGTCCCCCCAAGAACGATTTTCCGGACAACCATAACCAGGGGGCCGCAGCGATAAACGGTGTCCTCATGCCTGAAGACTTCGTGATCGAGACTCCATCAAGAAATCCTGATTCAACCCGAGAAAGGCTTCTGTTTGAAAGGGGTTTGCAGTCCATGCGGCTTATTCCGCATCACATTTATTACACCGTCAGCTGAGATAGGGCGGCTGCGTTGTGCGCGGTCCCTACTTGGCTCGCTTCAATACCACCTCAGCCAAGCCACCGCTGGACCCAGCCGTCGTCCACTTCAGTTCGTCCCCTGTGAGAGTGAATGGTCGTTTCTGCTCGATCCCGTTCCAGTTTGGAAACGTACTGTTTTCTATGTGAAAGGTGATGGTCTTATCCGCCTCGTTGACGGTATATCTGCCGAAGTGAGCGATCATTCCTTGCACGACGGCCTTGTATTCTTCCGGAGTACCCTCCATGCGATTGTTTGATGCGAATTTGGGCTGGCCAGAGCGCGCGGTCATCAATATATAGCGGCCATTGCTATCAAAACTTGCGAGACCCTGCGGATTGGGACCATACATCGGCACCCGGCTACCATCCAAGCTGACGGTATCGACCGAGACATACGTCCAGGTTCCGACGAGTTGCTCTTTCAGCATCTTTTCCTGGCCGACCGCGTCGCCCGAGTGCAGCGCAACTCCCAGAAACAGCAGTGCCATCGTGGGCAGTGTGAGTGTGCTGAGTCGGCTCATGATCCCCTCCAATGTAGGTTTGTTGGCCACACTACATCAAGCGAGACGGATACTCTCCTCTTTGATACCCTTCCTTGGGAGCCACCTCTGATCGACGCATATCGTACTTGATACGCCGTCGGGTTCCCGGAAGGGCCCGCAACGCCGCCCTCATTTCGGCTTAAGCACGGTAATCACCAACTCGCGTACCGCCTTCTGCGCCTCGCTGTGCGCCTGGGCGTTGTAGGCTATGGTTACCCCCCGCTCCACGCATGGGTCGCTGTTCCACCCAAACGGCTGCTTTGTTTTACTGTTGATGATCCGACCGTCGGCCGCCTCTTCGAGTTGGCAGTTGCGTGCCGTCTGCCCCTGGGTCAGCTTCATCGGTGTCTTGAGCATCGCCCAATCGAAGACATGTTGTGCACCGGCGTATTCGGTCAGTTGAACGTCCTTCCCCGCTTTGCGCAACCGCTCCACATACAACCGGCTCGGTGCGACTGGGACATAGTCATCGGCGGCGCCATGAAAAATTCGAATCGGCTTGTCTGCAACGTCCTCGTCATCGATGAAGGTCACCCCGCATTGCGGATAGAACGGGATGTACGCCGCGAATGCGAGGCTGGCCGGGCCGTGCATGCGCTGGAAGCGCTTCAGGCTGGCATAGAGGGAGGCAGTGCCCCCTCGGGAGAATCCCATGAGGGCAATCCTTTCCGGGTCAATCCGCGGATGCTTCGCAATCAGTTCCAGAGCCCGGTAGGCATCGACGATCATGGCCAGTCGCCCGAGTTGATCCTGGTCGGTGCTGGTAGTCACAATGCCTCGCGCCGTGAAACTGTCGAATACAAAAGTCGCAACCCCCATTGCATTGAACCATTGAGCCCAGTCGTCCACATAACCCGAAACGCCACCCGATCCATGAACCAGCACGACGGCGGGCAGGCGATCGGTTCCAAGCGTTGGAATCCGCAGTTCCCCGGCGAGGATGACCGGCTTTCCTTCCTTTTTCCCGGTCAGGAACTCCTGATCGGTCAAAGTGGTGGACTGAAACGGGTGCAACTCTACTCGTGCCAATTCCGCATGGCCAAGCTTCGGGGAAAGAGCCGCCAGCATTAAGGCCATACCGATGAGCAGCCACATCTTTCGGAACCGATAAATGGAGGGGGACATAGCTTCATCCTCGTGTCTCCCTGGCAGGAAGGGGTTTATTGACAAGTAATAATTAGAGAGGGGAATCTCCACCAATCCACCAACCCCCTTTCCGATAAATGCCTCGGTTTCCGGGGCATCCAACGAGATTGACGGTTGACTTGTTGTTATTTTAAAGATGCTACGGGGAAATGCTCGGGTTCCTGTGGGGAAAAAGATTCAGGTACCCGAAATGGGATCCCCGGATCGGTTTTGCTGGAGCGCCCTAAGGGACTCGAACCCCCACGGGTTTCCCCACCACCCCTTCAAGGGCCGGTTGTTTGCACGGGGTTTGCGGTCCGTGCGGCTTTCCTGAAAAGCATTAACACATCTCGGGACGAATCTTGGATGTTTTGAACGAATCCAAAATTACATAAGAAGCCTGAAATTCACCGGGAGGTGATCTATGCGATTTCTTGTCAAAGTGAACATGCCTGTCGAGGCAGGGAACAGATTGGCGAAGGCCGGAAAGCTCGGCACAACAATCCAGTCCATTCTGGAGGATCTGAAGCCCGAAGCCGCTTATTTCACGGACAACAATGGTCAACGGTCTGGATTTCTTTTTCTCGATATGCAGGATGCCTCACAGATCCCCGCGATTGCCGAGCCGTGGTTCCTGGCATTGAATGCGAGCATTGAGATACATCCGGTGATGGTGCCAAGTGATCTCGCCAAAGCTGGCAGTGCAATCGAGGCCGCCGTCAAGAAGTACAGCTGATAAAAGGAGGTTTCCTGCGATGTCGAAATTTCTTATTGAAGTTCCCCACGAAGCGGAAGAAAGGGCCTGTGCTCTTGCCATCGAAATCCTCTTCAAGACCGGCTCCCATTGGCTGACAAATGCAGAATGGGGGTGCCTGGACGGGGAACATAAAGGATGGGTAATCGTCGATGTGGACAGCAAGGAGGAGGCACTCGGCATATTGCCGCCCGTTTATCGTTCCAGCGCCAAGATCGTGAAACTGAATAAATTCTCCATGGAGGAGATCGAAGAGATCCTTCGGCATCACCAGCCACAGGAAAAGGCTGGATAGTCATATTGCTCCTGTCTAGGAAACGGGAGCGTGACCCAAATCCGCGTTTATCGGTCCGGCCGGGATGCAATGAATCTCAAACAATGGAAAGGGTGTGAGCCATCGGTCCACACCCTGGACTTCCCCTGGTTTTGTAGATACCGGATCGGGGAATAATGAGGGTCCCCCCGATCTTCGATCAGCCGGCGACAGCGCGGGGGTGCACTTCGCGATCGAGACGGTCCGCCAACAGGTCCTTCTCCTTCTCGATGTCGTACCGTGACTGCAGGTTGATCCAGAACCGATCCGACATCCCGAAGTAGCGCGACAGCCGAAGAGCGGTATCGGCACTGATCGCACGCTTTCTATGGACGATCTCGTTGATCCGCCGGGCCGGGACGCAGATGTCCTTTGCCAGCCGGTACTGGCTGACGCCCAACGGGAGGAGGAACTCTTCCAGCAGAATTTCACCCGGGTGGATCGGCGGAAGGACTTTTCTTGTCATTTTCTTCCCTCGCGGCTAATGGTAGTCCACAATCTCCACATCGTAGGCGTTGTCTTCGCGCCAGACGAAACAGAGACGCCACTGGTCGTTGATACGTATCGAGTGCTGCCCTGCCCGCTTCCCATGGAGCTTTTCCAGTCTGTTGGCGGGCGGTTTCCGCAAATCATCCAATGTCTCCGCGGCGTCCAGGATCTCCAGCTTGCGACGCGCCACCCTTTGAACATCGTGGGGCAGTTTCCGTGAGAAAACGCGGCCGAACAGTTTCTCCGTTTCCTTGCATCGAAAACTCCGTATCATTGCAGGAAATAATAACGCCTTGCGATAATAACGTCAAGCGTTATCCGCGAATGTCCAAGTTCGGAAATTTCCTTTAGTCGAGTTCTATAGGGATGAGCGAACGGAAAGTTGTTTGCGCCGGGTTTGCGTTCCGCTGTCACTTCCTGTCACAAACTGGCACTTCCTGTCCACTTGACGTAGGGCCTAACCGGCTGAAAACGCTGGAAAGACGAGGGGATACGGGAGTGGGGCAAAGCAGTTCGTAGTCAAGTACTCTATCCAGCTGAGCTAAGGGCGCGTCCGTGAGGCAAGTCGTCATACTGCAAGGGAAATCCGGCGTCAACAGCGTCTCTGCGACACCCCCTTTTCACTCCCAAAAAGCCGGTTGTTTGCACGGGGTTTGCAGTCCGTTCGGACTCCGACCGGTTTTCGATAGGCAACCTTCCCAGGGTCGGAGTCACTCGTCAAGCCCGGAATCCCAATCTTCCGCGGGCCTGTACCGCCCTGCAACGGGCGCCACGCAGACCGAATCCTACCTTCAGCCGAAGCAAAGCATCCGGGCCACTGCATAATCCCGCGGGAGGAAACATTTATGGCGAACCCGTTCGTTCATGTCGAACTGATGACCGCCGACGTCGACAAGGCGAAGGAGTTCTATGGATCGCTGTTCGATTGGAAGCTGGAGGACGTTCCGGGCATGAACTACACGATCGTCCAGGTCGGCGAGGGGACCGGCGGCGGGATGATGGCGTGCCCGGGGCCGGACGTTTCTCCGCAATGGCTTCCATACATCCACGTCAAGGAAGTTGCGGAAACCCTCTCCAAGGCCCGGGCGCTGGGCGCAACCGTGATAAAGGAGGTCACCGAGGTTCCGGGGATGGGGTGGTTCGGCGTCGTGATCGATCCGGGTGGCGCCACCTTCGCACTCTGGCAACCCATGATGTAGGCCACCGCGCGTCACGCCTTCGTCGAAAGTCGAACTGAAAAGGGCCTCCAGATAGCTCCGGAGGCCCTTCTGATTTCAAGATGGTGCCGAAGAGGGACTCGAACCCCCACGGGTTTCCCCACCACCCGCCCTACGAACGGGCCCCGACCTGAGGTATAGAAGGTCCCGTCCTTTCAGGGTATCTCTTAGACCTTAAGAATTGGCCGCAGGTCCTCAAGCCGGTCGAAGAGATGCCATATGTAATTCCCGGTACCTTTCTCGCGGTGGGGATGCAGATCGGCTATGGAGGGGTCGTCGAGGTAATGCTGGAAGGCCTCGCGGGATTCCCACTCCACCAAGATGAGCACCTGGCGCGGAGTGATATCGCCCTTCTGCGCCTCGCGAAAGCGACCCAGTGCCACCAGTTTGCCTCCGTGGGCCGCCACCTCGCGTGCCGAGCGCCTTGAATAGGCCAGGTATTCTTCCCGGTCTACGATATCGAACATGTTCAATGCGTAAACGGGGCCTATAGCTGCCATTGCACACTCCTTCCCGTTTGAACCGATCTAACGCGCTCACAACGGCTGACGAACACCTTCAAGCCTCGTTCTTGAGTTTCATCCGCCCCTTGTTCTCTTCCAGAAAAGCCCGCAGGTCCCCTGCTGCATCGAGCAGCCGGATCCACTGTTCGTAATACAGGGTCACCGGAAACCGCCCCTATCCGTAGACGCTCACGCCCCCCTTCTCGCCCACCTTGAAATCAAGCTTTCGCTTTTCTTCCCCCCCGACTGTTTCTCCAGCTCGGCAATCCGAGCCAACAACTCTTCCTTGGTAGGCTCCGACATCTTTAGTATCCCCCTCGCTTCAACCGGGCATCCGGCTCCGGCCTGCCGGCTTGGAACGGTCTATCGGTTTCCTTTTTCCCCTTCTACCACCAGGTCGAACCGGACTGCCTTCTCCCCACTGCGCAGGTAGAGCTGAGTCGTGAGTGGCTTGTGCCCCGGCGCAAAGACCTTGAAGTGGATGTGGGGCGGGCGGCCCGGGTAGACGCCGGGAGGCAAGGTCGTGAACGCATAACCACCCGTCGCCCCGGTCTTCTGCATCCCCCGAAGGGAGTCGACATACTGCCCGAACCGGTCCGCGTGCCACCACTCCACCCGCGCCCCGGGAATGGGCCGGCATCCGGGATACGAAAGCACCTCTCCCGATACGGCCAGCCCTGATCCGGTGGAAAGCCGCTCCGGAGCCCCCGGCTTGTAGAAGGGGCCCTCCGCGTCTTCCGCCGTAGGGACGCACTTCCCTTCCTCACCGCGGACCGGACCGGGCAGTCCGTCCAACGTCAGGGCGAACAGGCAAGCAACCGAGACGAGAGCCATCGGGAGCCTGTGTATCATCCCCTTGCTTCCGTATCTTTTTGCATCTTGCGTCGTCATCGCAGGTAAGGTGCCGGGCAACGGGGGACGGATTCGGCCTCGGGGGCAGGAGGATCGAAGGGTCTCAAATCGTCCCGTTCCCGCCGGCATTAAGGACTTCGGGGGAAGCCGAAATCCCTTTAAGAATTGAAATGGTGCCGAAGGGGGACTCGAACCCCCATGGGTTTCCCCACCACCCCTCAAGAAGCCGTTGTTTGTGCCGGGATTGCGATCTGCTGTCACTTCCTGTCACAAACCGGCATTTCTGTCCACTTGGGGAAGGGCTAACCGGCTGAGCGAAGGGTGCGTCCTGGGTCGACGAGGCCCTTCCATTGGTGCGGCCAAAGTGGTACACTTTGCGCGGAAGGAGGAGATACCGATGCCTGCAAGGAATCCGAGAGTGAACGTGGTGCTGGAAAAACCGCTCTACGAAGCGGTGGGTCACCTGGCGAAGAAGGAAGGCATCTCGCTTTCGACGGTTGTGCGGGACCTCGTCAAAGAAGCGATCGAGATCCGGGAAGACATCGATCTTGGCCGCATTGCAGAGTCGCGGG
>Ga0209253_10005663_pt1 | contig 10839 bp, 6 predicted proteins | sample FrelakmetBRP12BR_FD_187145 | JGI IMG/M metagenome (GOLD analysis project Ga0209253, IMG submission 187145) | Freshwater lake sediment microbial communities from the University of Notre Dame, USA, for methane emissions studies - BRP12 BR (SPAdes)... | ecosystem: Environmental > Aquatic >... | reverse complement strand
GGCCCGCGCCCGCGCGCACGAGCTGTCGGTGGACCTCGCCTCGCTGCGAGGCACCGGGCCCGGGGGCGCGGTGACCGTGGCCGACGTGGAGGGTGCGGGTCGCCGCCCGCCGGGGGCGCCCGACCGCGCGGCCGGCATGCGCCAGGCCATCGCCGCCGCCATGGGGCGCTCCAAGCGGGAGATCCCGCACTACTACCTGGCCGCGGACGTCGACCTTTCCCGTGCCATGGCGTGGCTCGCCGCCGAGAACGCGCGCCGGCCGGTGACGGAGCGGCTCCTCCCCGTCGCGCTGCTGCTGCGCGCGGTGGGGCGGGCGGTCCACCAGGTGCCGGAGGTGAACGGCTTCTTCACGGACGGCGTCTTCCGGCCGAGCGAGGCCGTGCACCTGGGCGTGGCCATCTCGCTCCGGGGCGGGGGTCTCATCGCGCCGGCGCTGCACGACGTGGACAAGAAGGATCCGGGCGAGGTGCAGCGGGAGCTGAACGACCTCGTGACCCGGGCCCGGCAGGGGGGGCTGCGCAGCTCGGAGCTGGCAGACGCCACGCTGACGGTCACCAGCCTCGGCGACCTGGGCGTCCGGGAGGTCTTCGGGGTCATCTACCCGCCCCAGGTGGCGCTGGTGGGGATCGGCCGGGTGATGGAGCGGCCGTGGGCGGTGGAGGGGCGGGTCGAGGTGAGGCCGGTGGTGACCTTCACGCTCTCCGGCGACCATCGAGCGAGCGACGGGATCCGCGGCGCGCAGTTCCTGGCCGCGGTGGAGAAGGAGCTGCGAGCACCGGAGCGGCCATGACGCGCGACGAGCTGCGAGAGGCGGTGCTGGGGATCCTCGGGAGCATCGCGCCGGAGGTGGACCTCGCGGCCATCCGCCCCGACGCCGATCTCCGCGAGGAGCTCGACATCGACTCGATGGACTTCCTCCGCTTCGTGGTCCGCGTGCACGAGCGGCTCGGCGTGAGCATCCCCGAGAGCGAGTACCCGCGGGTACGCACGCTCGACCGCTGCATCGACTACCTGGCCGCGGCGCTCGGTGGCGGCGAGGGCCAGGCCCGCGCGGAGGGAAGGTGAGGGCCGCCGGCGTCCAGGTCGTGCGCGGCGGCGTCGACCGGCTGCGGGTGGCTCCGGGGCGGCACATGAGCGACGCCGAGATCCGCGATCACCTCGGCGACGCCTTGCCGGCGGGGAAGCCCTGGAGGCGGGGAAGAAGGCCGACCGAGGAAGACGAGGAGCAAAGGAGGAGCCCATGTCCCGATGGTTCAGGATCTGCTGCCCGATCGACTTCTCGGAGACCTCTCGCCTGGCCATGGAGGAGGCCGCCGACCTGGCGCGCCGCTCTGGAGGCGAGCTGACGCTTCTCCACGTCTTCGAGGCGCCCGGGGGGACCACCACCGAGATGATCGTGGCGCCCCCGGAGCTCTACGAGCGGACGGTCAAGGAGCTGGAGCACCAGCTCGAGTCGTGGAGGCGCGAGGCCGAGCAGACGGCGTCGACCACCGTCCGGGCCAAGGTGCTCTCGGGCCCGACGGCCGGCGAGATCGTCCGCTTCGCGAGGGAGGCCGCCTGCGACCTGGTGGTGATCGGGACCCACGGCCGCAGGGGCTTCCGGCACCTGATCATCGGCTCGGTGGCCGAGAAGGTGGTCCGCGAGGCCCACTGTCCGGTCCTGGTCGTTCGTCTCCCCAAGCCCTGAGGGCGGAGGCCCGCATGCAGACCCCCTTGAAGATCGCGTACCACGGCCTCGACTCCTCGGAGGCGATCTCCGAGCGGGTGCGTGCCAAGGCCGACCGGCTGGAGCGCTACTTCCAGCGAATCACCGCGTGCAAGGTGACGCTCGAGGTCCCGGCACGCCGCCACCGCTCCGGCAAGCTCTACCGCGTGCGCATCGAGCTCGCGGTGCCAGGCGAGAAGCTGGTGGTGGGGCGCGACCCGGCGCAAGCGACGTCGCACCAGGACCTGAACTCCGCCATCGACGAGGCCTTCCGCGAGGCACGCCGCCAGCTCGAGGACCACGCCCGCCGCTTCGACCACCGCGTGCGGGCGCATCCGCGGGCCGCGCCGGCCCGCGCCAAGGTGGCCCGGATCTTTCCCGGGAAGGGATACGGCTTCCTGGAGACGCCCGAGGGCCGCGAGATCTACTTCGACGAGCGGAGCGTGCTGCGGGGAGCCTTCCCCCGGCTTCGCGTGGGGAGCGAGGTGCGGTTCGCGGAGGAGATGGGGGAGGAGGGGCCGCAGGCGAGCACGGTGACGCCGGCGCGCCGCCCGCGGACCCGCGGCGGGTCGTGACGGTGCGGTCGGTGGTGGGGCGAGCCTCCCCCGTGGAGGCTCCGGGCGCGGTCTCCCGCCGGCTCGGCGCGCCGGCCGCCACCACGCTGGTGGTCGCGAGCATGGTCGGCACCGGGATCTTCACGACCACCGGCCTGCTGGTGCGCGACCTCCAGGCGCCCGTCACCGTGCTCGCGGCCTGGGCGGTCGGCGGGGTGCTGGCGCTCTGCGGCGCGCTCTCCTACGCCGAGCTCGGGGCGGCGCTCCCGCGGAACGGGGGTGAGTACCAGCTCCTCGGCCGCATCTACCACCCGGCCGCCGGCTTCGCGGCCGGGGTGGTGTCGCTGGTCGTCGGCTTCGCGGCGCCGCTGGCCGCCTCGGCGCTCGCCTTCGGCCACTACCTCTCGGCGATCCTCCCGGGCGTCCGTCCGGCCGCGGCCGGGATCGCCATCGTGATCGTCCTGTCCGCGCTGCACGCGACCCACGTCCGCCTGGGTGGCTGGGTGCTGACCGCGGCCACGGCCCTCGAGGCGGCGCTGATGGTGGCGTTCATCGTTCTCGGCCTGGGTTGGAGCCAGCCGTCGCAGCTCTTTGCCGGGCCGGTTCCGCCGCTGGCGGCCGTCGGCACCCCGGCGTTCGCGGTGGCGCTCATCTACGTCTCCTTCGCCTACAGCGGATGGAACGCCGCGGTGTACGTCGCCGGGGAGGTGACCGACCCGGCGCGAGCGGTCCCGCGCGCGCTCCTGGTCGGAACGTCGGTCGTCGCCGCGCTGTACCTGGCGCTGAACGCGGTGTTCCTGGCCGCCGCGCCCCCCGGCGAGCTCGCCGGGGTGGTGGAGGTCGGGCACGTCGCCGCAGCCCGGCTGCTCGGGCCGGAGGCCGGGCGATGGATGTCGGCGCTCATCGCGCTCGTGCTCGGCTCGTCCGTGAGCGCGCTGCTGATGGCCGGCCCGCGCGTGTGCGACCGCATGGGGCTCGACCATCCCGCCCTGGCCGTCCTCTCCTGGCGGACCCGGCACGGCGGGCCGGCGGTAGCGGTGGCGCTCCAGGCGGCGCTGGCGGTGGCGATGATCGCGACGGCCAGCTTCGGGACGCTGCTGCGCTACATCGGCTTCACCTTGTCGCTGGTGGCCGCGCTCACGGTTCTCGGCGTGATCGTGCTCCGCTGGCGGGAGCCCGGGCTGCCGAGGCCCTGCCGCGCCTGGGGCTACCCCGTCACCCCGCTGCTGTTCGTCGCCATGTCCGGGTGGATGGCCCTGCACGCCCTCGTCGAGGTCCCGGCGTCCGCGCTCGCCGGCCTGGGGACCGTGCTCGGCGCGCTCGGGCTGTACGGGCTGCTCGGGCGCGGACGATAGCCCGCGCCGCTGCTCACGTCCTCTCGTCGGGCGCCCCGCCGAGACGCCGCGCCGCCTCGGGCGCCACGGTGCGCAGGTGCAGGTCGCGCTGCGGGTAGGGGATCTCGATGCCGGCCTCGGCGAGCGCACGGCACACGGCGACCCGCACGTCGCTGGCGACGGCGGGCCAGCTGTCGAACCGGTGCGTCCAGAACCGCAGCTGGAACTGGAGTGCGCTGTCTCCGAACCCGGTGAACAGGGCGGCAGGCTCCGGGGAGGCGACGACGTCGTCCCGCCCTCTCAACGCCTGCAGCAGGATCTCCCGCACCCGCTCCGCGTCGGAGCCGTAGGCCACGCCGACGTCCACGTCCACGCGCCGCTTCCGGTCCGACAAGGTCCAGTTCACCAGCTCGCCGGAGATCAGGTTGGCGTTGGGCACCACCACCTCCGCACCCTGGAAGGTGGCGATGGTGCTGGAGCGGATGCCGATGCGCTGGACCGTGCCGAGGAGCTTCCCCAGCTCCACGATGTCCCCCACCTGCACCGGCCGCTCGTAGAGCAGGATGAGCCCGGAGACGAAGTTGTTCACCACGTTCTGCAGGCCGAAGCCGATGCCGACGCCGAGCGTGCCGACGAGGACCGCGAAGCGCGTCAGCTCCATCCCCGAGGCCAGGGCGGCGAACCCGAGCCCCACCGCGACCACCGCGTACTGGGCCGTCCGGGAGATGGCCGCCGGAACGCCTCGCGGAAGGCCGCGACCCTCCAGCCCCTCCTCCAGGACGAAGGCCAGGAACCGGCCCAGGATGACCGCGATCCACAAGGTGACCGCGAAGGCCGCGACGTCGCCCAGCGAGACGTCGAGCCCCCCCACGCGGAGACGCTTCCCCAGCAGGTCGCCGAGCGCGTCCCCCACGAAGGGGCCGATCCGGTAGGCGGACTCGACGGCCAGGGCCCAGGTCGCCACCGCCGCCCAGCGGATGTACGTCGCGCCGCGGGCGGCGAGCAGGTCGCCGTGGCGCGCCACCACCCCGAACCGTCGCGCCTGGGGCAGCCGGAGCATCCCCAGGAAGAGCGCCTGCAGCACCAGCGCGACGCCGCCGAGCAGCGCGGCGACGGCGACGGCGTCGAGCGTGCCGCTGCCGAGGCGCCGGGCCAGGCTCACGTTCCCGACCAGGTTGGCGACGATCGACCCGGCCAGCAGCGCGGCGCCGACGAAGCCGCCGGCGCGCAGGGCCTTGCGCCAGGCGTCGGAGGCGATGCCCTGGCTCCATGCCTCGCCGCGCAGCGCACCCACGAGCCCGACCAGGGCCGCCACCACGACCGCGAGGAGGATCAGCCGCGCCAGCAGCGAGTACTCCGGGGCGAGCCCGCCGAGCCGATCGACGGCGATGGTGGCACCGAAGTAGTAGAGGAAGCGGCGAATCCCCGACGGCAAGACCGCACCCATGGCTCGCACGAACGCCGGCAGCATGCAGAGCACCAGGACCTCGGTGACGGTGACCGGGGCGTGCGGGAAGAGGAGCACGGTCGCCCCCAGCGCCAGCAGCAGGGCCGCGGCCACCGGATGCGCCAGCACCTCGGCCGGCGCGCGCAGCGCCGGGTCCTCCTCGGCGCGGGCCCGGAACCGCCGGCGGAGCCCACGCAGCGCCACGGCGAGCCCGACGAAGACCACCGCCAGGAGCGCCAGCCAGCCGCTCTGCTCGGCCACGAACAGCCCGAGGCTGCCCAGGTGGAGATGGGCGGAGCGTGCCAGCTGGTCCAGGAGCTTCGCGGCCGAGGCCGGCCGTCCCAGCAGGCTCCACAGCGGGACGCTCTCGATCTCGAAGAGCTGCTCCTCTCGTGCCTTCTCGGTCCGGTCCGTCGACGCGATCCACTCGGAGACGCGCAGCCGCACTCCCGCCACCCGATCCTGCAGCTTCAGCGTCGCGGCCAGCCGCTCATGGGTCCTCTGGGCGAGCGACCGGATCTGGGACCGCAGGGCGCCGACCCGCTCCAGCAGGACCTCGGGCGCCTGGTCCGCGCGCGCGGACTCCTCGGTCAGGCGCCAGGTGGCGTCCATGCGCTCGAGATCCTTCGAGCCCGCATGCAGGGCCCGCGCGGCCTCCTCGAGCCGCTCATCCCAGCGGGCGAGCCCCTGCTCGTTGCGGATCAGCAGCGTCTTCAGATCGAGGAGATCCCGGCCCGCGAGCTCCGAGAGGCGCCCCGGATCCACCGCCGGGCCCAGGCGATCGAGGGCCTCGACGGCGGCAGGCAGGCGCGCCTCCACGTCCCGGAGGACGGCGGCGTCGTCCAGCCGATCGCCGATGCGGCGCAGGGCGCGGTGGGTCTCCTCGGCCGAGCGGACCAGCGACGGCAGCGGGATGGCCGCCGGGGCGGTGGCGTCGGCCTTCGAGGCCTCCTTCGCCTTCGCGCCCTCGGCCGAGGGCCGGCCCTGGGTCCCTGTGCCGCCGAGGGACGGCCGCTGCGCGTCCGCCGCCAGGGGAGAGGTTGCGCTGGCGAGCAGAAGGGCGGCGAGTCCCGTCGTCCACCGCCGAGTGGGGTGCCGGGCAACCCCAGCTGCAGGACCGGGATTCATCGGGCGCATGCTACCGCGCCAGGACACTCGCGCCCAGACAGGAGGATGCCGACCGAGCCGCGCCTACGGGGAGGACGGGCGGCTCTGGGCCGCGCCTGGCCTGGCCAGTCTGGCCTGCAGGGCCTTGGCCTCGGCGAGGTAGGGCAGGTCCGGGTCGGCGTTCCTCCACGTCGCCAGGAGCCGGTCCGCGGCCTCGCGCGCCCGGACCCGCTCCCCCATGCTCTCGAGCGCCAGGGCCTGCAGGTAGAGGGCACGCGGCCAGCCCCAGCTGCGCCACATCCCCGCTGGCGCGGTGCGGAGCCGCTCGACCGCCTCGACCGCCTCGGCCGGGTGCCCCGCGTCGAGGGCCGCGTGGGCGAGGAGCCAGAACGTCGTCGCCGCCTCCCCGCGCCCGGGCTGCCGTGCCGCCTCGCGCAGCGGGTCGAGGGCCCGGCCGGCCCGGCCGGCGCGCCACGCCAGGGCGGCCTCGATCTGCGTGCGCTCCACCCCCGGTCCGATGCCGCCGCCGAACTCCCCCACGCCGTCCCGGTCGCCCATCATCGCCAGCGTGAGCGCGACGCCCTGGTGCGTCTCCGCCGGGAGGCCTCGCGCCAGGGACCGGGCCTCGCGGGCCAGCGCCTCGGGCGCCGGATCGCCCATGAGGAGCTCGACCCGCATGAGCGGGCCCAGGTCGTGCGTCCCGAGGCCGTCCTTCGAGAAGCTTCCGGCGATCCGGAGCGCCTCGCGCCGGCGCCCCTGGTAGGCGACCGCAGTGGCGAGGGAGGGGATGGCGGTGAGGCGTTCGAGCGAGGAGCGGCCCGGGGCGGCGAAGGGGCGGACCAGGGCCTCGGCCTCCTCGTACCGCTCGGCGAGGACCAGCGCCGCGGCGAGCTGGGCGCGGGAGTGGGCGGTCCCGTCGAGCTCGAGGGCGCGCCGGGCTGCCTCGACGGCCGCTCCCGGGCGTCCGCCCGCCAGGTGGGCCAGCGCCAGCGCCCGGAAGGACGAGGCGCTGGGGGCGCGCTCCGTCCACTGCCGCGCGTGCCGCGCCAGGTCCTCCGTCCGGCCGAGCTCGGCCAGGCTGTCGGCCACGTGCATCTGCGCCGGCTCCCACGACGGGTCGAGCGCCGCCGCCCGCTCGAAGAACGGCAGCGCCTGGTCGGGCTTGCCGCGGTGGAGGTAGAGGTCGCCTGCCATGAAGAGGGCCTCCTTGTCCTGCGGGTAGCGCTCGACGGCGCGAGCGTAGAGGGCGTGCGCCTCCTCGTGACGGCCGTCCACCTGGGCCTTCCACGCACGGATGTGGAGCCATTCCTTCTCCGGAACCCGGTCCACGCCGCGGACGGCCGCGTCGATCTCGGCCCGGCGGGTGGCCTCGTCCATGCCGGTGAACTGTCCCAGATACGAGATGCGGTAGTGGGCCAGCGCGAAGCCCGGGTCGATGGCGATGGCCTTTCGGTACTCCTCGATGGCCTGCTCGTAGCGGATGGCCTCCTTGAGCTGGTCGCCGCGGAAGTAGTGCTGGTAGGCGGCGAAGCTGGCGGTCGTGGCGTCGGCCACCTTCACCATCGACGCCCGGACCTCCGCTGGCGTCTCGCGCAGACGCTCGCGCGCCTGCTCCGAGAGCCGGTCGATCATCCCGGGGACGCTCGACTTGCCGAGCCCCTCCTCCTTCAGCGTGAAGAGGTACTCGCTCGTGGCCGGGTCCAGCACCTTCACCTCGATGGCGTAGAGCTGGTCGAAGCGCCGGATGGTGGCGAGCACCAGCGCGCGCACGCCGGCGCCGAGCGCCAGCTCCCGGCCGACCGCCTCGTCCACCGCCTCGACGTTCGACTTCCCGAGCTGACGGAGGAGGTCCACCATGCGGGCGCGGGTCAGGACCGAGAGCCTCCGCGACTGCTCGAGCGAGGTGATGAGCATGCCCGAGAGGCCGTTCAGCTCGGGCTCGCCGGTCTGGTTGGCGAAGTCGGCGACCGCCACGGTGACGCGCTCCTGGGGCCCCGGCGCCGAGAACCACCGCCCGCGAAGCGCGAGGCCGGCGCCGACCAGGGCGAGGACCAGCACCCCGGCAGCCACCAATGCCGCCGTCCGCAGCGCAGGGCGGCGGCGGGCCCGCACCGGTGCGGACTCGGAGCTCGGGGCCCGCTCGAGCTCGCGCTGGAACGTCGAGAGCGCCGCCAGCACCTCTCCGCCGTCCCGGGGACGCTTCACCGGGTCCTTTTGCAGCATGCGCCCGATGAACGTGCCCAGCGCGGGGATCTCCGGCACCTCCAGCGCGGGCGCCGGGCGCGACGACTCGAGCGCCTTCCCGGCGTCGTCCTCCGGGAAGGGGAGATCGCTCACGAGCATCCGGTACAGGATCACCCCGAGCGCGAAGACGTCGGTCCGCTCGTCCTCCGGCGCCCCCTTCCACTGCTCCGGCGCCATGTAGGCCGGCGTCCCGCCCGCGGTGCGCCGCTGCCCGAGCGCGTGCGCGAGGCCGAAGTCGAGCACCTTCACCTGTCCGTCCTCGCAGAGCAGGATGTTGGCGGGCTTGAGATCCCTGTGGACGACGCCCTGAGAGTGGGCGTGGGCGATGGCCTTGGCGACGTCCACGCCGGTGCGCAGCGCCTCCCGGGGCGACACCGGCCCCTGCCCGAGGCGCTCGGCGAGCGTCTGCCCGAGCAGGAGCTCCAGCACCAGGTAGGGGCCGTGCTCGCACCGACCCACGTCGTAGAGGGTGACGATGTTCGGGTGGGAAAGGCGGGCCGCGGCCTCCGCCTCGCGGAGGAGGCGTTCCTCGCGCAGCGCCGGCCGGTCTCCGGCGCGGACGGCCTTGAAGGCGACCGCGCGGCCCAGCTCCCGATCGCGGGCCTCCCACACCACGCCGAAGCCGCCGCGCCCGATCTCGCGGAGGAGCTCGAAACGCCCGATGACGGCTCCCGGGCGCAGCCAGCGGTCCCAGGCCCCCCCCAGGGCCGCCTCAGGCGCCTGGGCCAGCTCCGCGAGCAGGGCCGAGACTCCCCCGGGGCGGGCCATCGCCGACCCTTGGCCTTCCTTGACCCGGCCGACGTCGTCCGTCACGGCAAGCCTCGCGCAATCCAAGGATACTAGCAGCCTCGTCGAGGCGGGAGCTTCCCGGGTCCCCCTTCTCCCGGGCTCCGCGGCAACGCGAGCTGGAGGAGCGGAGCCGCCGCCACCACGACCGCGCAGCCGATGACGTTGTACCAGAGGTACCCCAGGTTCCCGAACGCCGCGGCAGCGAGCACCGCAGCCTCGCCGGCCAGCGTGGCCCAGAAGGCCGCCGTGCCCCGCACGCCCTTCAGGAAGAAGCCGAGCAGGAACACGCCGAGCATGGGCCCGTAGAAGAGCGAGCCGAGAACGTTGACCGCCTGGATGAGGTTGTCGAGCAGCGAGGCGAAGGCAGCGAAGCCGACCGCGACGAGCCCCCAGCCCGCCGTGGCGATCCGCGCGACCCGCAACGTCTCGGCGTCGCTCGCGTCCGGGTAGCGCGGCCGGTAGAAATCGACGACCGTCGTCGCCCCGAGCGACGAGAGAGCGGCCGAGTTGGCGGACATCGCGGCCGAGAGGATCACCGCGACCAGAAGGCCGATGAGACCCCGGGGGAAGTGATCGAGCACGAAGCGCAGGAAGATGAAGTCGGAGTCCTTGGGGTCGACGCCGGGGAGCGTCCTGGCGGCGAGCGCCCCGGCCTCCCTGCGGAGGGCGGCGATCCGCGCCTCGTCGGCGCGCACCTGGGCCCGTGCCACGGCGACCGACTGCGGCGACGCCCCCGGCGCGAGCAGCCGCTCGATGGCGGTCCGCTTCTCGGAGAAGGCCTCCGCCTGCGCCCGCTCCAGCCGCGCCACCTCCGCGCCCCGCCGCTCTCGCAGCCGCTCCAGCGCGACTCCGTTGAAGAACAGGGGCGGAGGGCTCAGCTGGTAGAAGACGAAGACCATCACCCCGATGAACAGGATGAAGAGCTGCATCGGCACCTTGACGAGGCCGTTCATGAGCAGCCCGAGGCGGCTCTCGGTGAGCGGCCCCCCGGAGAGGTAGCGCTGCACCTGCGACTGGTCGGTGCCGAAGTAGGCGAGCTGGACGAAGAGGCCGCCCAGAAGGCCCGACCAGAGGGTGTAGCGCGTGTCGAACCGCAGCGAGAGGTCCACGCCCTGGAGCTTGCCGAGGGCGCCGGCGAGCGCCACCCCCTGGCCGAGCGACACCTCGCGCGGCAGGCTCAGGATGGCGGTGACGAGCGCGGCCACCATGCCGACGAAGATCACCGCCATCTGAGCAGACTGGGTGCGGCTCACCGCCCGGCTGCCTCCGAGGACCGTGTACACGATGGTGGTCCCGCCCAGCAGCAGGTTGGTCCACCCGGCCGGCCAGCCGAGCACCGCCGAGAGCACCAGCGCCGGTGCGTAGATGGCGAGTCCGGAGGCCAGCCCGCGGGACACGAGGAAGAGCAGGGCCGTGAACTGCCGCGTCTTCCGGTCGAAGCGCTTCTCCAGGTACTCGTAGGCCGTGTAGACGCGGAGCCGGTGGTAGATGGGAACGATGACCGCCGAGAGGAGCACCATCGCGATGGGCAGCCCGAAGTAGAACTGCACGAACCCGAGTCCGTCCTCGTAGGCCTGGCCCGGCAGCGAGAGGAAGGTGATGGCGCTGGCCTGGGTGGCGATGACCGAGAGGCCGATGGTCCACCAGCGCAGGTCCTTG
>Ga0209253_10005662_pt1 | contig 10841 bp, 11 predicted proteins | sample FrelakmetBRP12BR_FD_187145 | JGI IMG/M metagenome (GOLD analysis project Ga0209253, IMG submission 187145) | Freshwater lake sediment microbial communities from the University of Notre Dame, USA, for methane emissions studies - BRP12 BR (SPAdes)... | ecosystem: Environmental > Aquatic >... | reverse complement strand
AGGTCGATGGTAAAGTTGCAATCCGAGCCGGTGCCGAAGAATACCTTGCCCGACTCCAACGGCATGCTGAGCAGGCCGGTGCGAGTGTGCATCGGGATGCGCGAGGGAGCCGCCAGCAGCGCATTTTGGACAAGGAGGGCCGGGATTTTGACCCGCTCGCCCTGCCGGCGTGCGCCCGCACCCAGCAGCAGCCCCTCGGCGCGCTTGTTTTTCATGACGATGCCGGTCTGAGAGAGGATATCCAGGCTGGCATGGTGGATGGCCAGGATTTGTTCGTCGGATAGCATCCTGGTCTGGGGATGCAAAGTTTCGATATTGAGCTGAGGCGTCATGTTGGTCTCCAAGAGCTTTTTTCTGGGATTATTGAATATTTTGTGGGAACATACACTTTGATGTGTGTATATTCCAATCATACCCCCTTTTCCAGGCACCGCATTGCCGGAAATATTGAAATAGCGCAGCATTTTCGCTCTCCTGAGATGCTGCGCTATTCGTTTTAGTATGTTGTCGTAGAGATATTAATAAGCTCTTTTCCCCATCCAAAACTTCTTCCAATCGCCGTCGCAGGAGTAGAGCGCCAGCAGCATATACAGCGCGCCGGCCCAGAAACCGAGCACTATCATCAGTACAATCCAGATGACCGTCAGGGCGACTGACCGCTCGCGATAGGCGATCCAGACCGAGTAGAGCGCAAAGCCGGTATATAGATCCACCAGCGAGACGATCCCCCACGGATGCGAGGTGATCCAGGCGCCTTCCACAGCGAAGTCACCCCTGGTGAACCCATAGATTAACACAGCTGACATCGCCAGCAGACCAATGATTGAAATTACTTTTGCGATCTTCATTTCGAACCTCCAGTATGGCTCTTTGGAAACCAGGGTATAAACTCGCTGGTACTCGCAACGTATTCTTTGTAACCCGGCTTGCTTTCCTTGAGCGTCTTTTCGAGCAGCGTCACACCCGAGACGCGCATCAGCAACAGCGTCATCAGCAGCGGGCTGAAGATGGTCCACCAGCCGCCCGCCGCCAGCGCGATCAGGTAGTAAGCCCACCACTGCGCGGCGTCGCCGAAGTAGTTCGGGTGGCGTGTGTAGCGCCAGACGCCTATGTTCAGCACTTTGCCTTTGTTGGCCGGGTTTGCTTTGAACTTGGCCAGCTGCCAATCGCCGGCTGCTTCGAAGAAGAAGCCAACCAGCCAGACGAGGATCGCCAGGTAATCCAGGAAGGTCAGCTGCGCGGGCGTGGCGCTGATCTGCGCTCTCAACAGCGGCGTCGCGATGATCCACATCAGGATGCCTTGCAGCAGGAACACTTTGAAAAAGCTGCGCCACCACCAGGCTGCCCCGGCTTCTTTGCGCCAGACCTGGTAGCGAAAATCTTCACCCTTACCCCAGTTACGGGTCAGGATGTGCAACGTGAGCCGCAAGCCCCAGATGGTCGTCAGGATCACCAGCAGCCATTTGCGCCCCGAGAAACCGTCCGGCGTCAGAGCGAAGGCTGTCCAGGCGCTGATCACAAAGCCGAAGCCCCAGAAAATATCGACGATGCTCGAATTCTTGAGCGCCAGGCTGACCAGCCACAACGCAGCCATCAAGACCAGGATGATGAGACCAATGATGAGATAAGAGGACAGGAAGCCCATCTTATTGCTCTTTTTCCGTGATCACCGCAAACCCGGCCGCGCCGGGACCGATGTGCGCGCCGATCACCGGCGTGATGTCCATCGACAGGATCTCCCCGGCAGGGAGAAGGTGCGCAGCCTGCTGGCGCAGCTCCTCTACATATGTGGGAGCATGGGTGTGAACAATCGCCACCCGCTCCAGCGGACCTTTCTCGCGCAACAGGTCGACTACCCGCTGCATGGCGCGTTTTCGGGTACGCACCCGTTCGGCATCTGGCTTGCCAGCATACATCTTCATGATCGGTTTGAGCTGTAAGAGGCTGCCCAACCCTGACGCTACTCCATTCAACCGCCCGCTGCGCCTCAGAAACTTGAGCGTATCGAGGGCGGCAAAGACATACGAGCGCCCGATCTGATCGTTCAATGCCGATAGGATTTCGCTCATCGAGTGACCCGCCTGGGCGAGTCTGGCAGCCGTCTCGACCAGAAAGCCCGTACCTAGGCTCAACTGCTGGGAATCGAATACCGTCACCGGGATCGATTTGAACTCCTGGGCTGCCAGCCTGGCCGTATCCACCACCGCGCTGAGCGCTTGGGAGATGTGGATCGAAAGGATTTCTGTCGCCCCTTGTCCCGCCAGGGTTTCGTACACTGCCTGGTATTTTTCGGGCGGCGGGGCAGCGGTGGTCGGTTGCACTTTGTAGGTTGGCAGGTTGTTATAAAACTCTACCCGCGTGATCTCAACCCCGTCCAGGTAACCCCGGTCGCCGAGGTTGATGTATAACGGCACGACACGGATGCCGTAACGGTCGATCACCTCGGCAGGCAAATCGCACGTGCTGTCTGTGACAATCCGGATCGACATTTTGGCACCCTTAGATCACCAGGATCACACCGAAGACGATCTCGATCACCAGGCTGATGATATTCGATTGGTCGTAGGATTTATCGATCACAATCGAGATCGCCCGGGCGAGCGCAATCGCCAGGTATGCAATCCCAAGAAAACGATATTGGTTGAAGACGATCGGCATGACGCCCAGGGCGATCAACAAGCCGCCAAAGATGGCCCGGATTTCTGAGACGCCGCGTGGACCCGGGGCGGTCAGCCCGGTAAAGCCATAGACTGCATCGGGCTTGAAGAAGGCCAGCAAGCCTGTCGCCGCGGTTGCCAGCGAAATTATGATTTTCAATACAAGTAGCACACTCATTTTTTTCTCCTCTACACTGAACATAAACTGATCAACGTTTCCGCCACCCATGCAAAAGCATGTCGATGACTTCTTCGCCGATGCGTTGCCGCCTTGCCCCGGTCATGACATCCGAGTCAGGGAGAGCCTTGGCGCCTTGGGCCAGGTTCACCAGCGACGTTATTTTTCTAATCATTAGAAATCCGCCGGCACTCCATATAAAAGCGTTTCTCGCGCGCCTCGCCCATCGAGAAGGTCTTGCGTGGCAGCGCGCCGTCCAGGATGACGGTCTTGAACAGGTCGCTCTTTTCTATACTGGGCAGCAGCAGACCCAGGTTGCCAGGATCGTTGGCCAGCTGGCAGACGGTGTCCTCACCGTGCACGTAATCCACGCTCCTGGCCTGGCCTTGCTTGACCATTTCATCCACGAATGGCTGCAGGGTGCCGACTGCCAGGTTGGAAGATGGCTGGAGGAACTCCACCACCCAAAAGCGTTGATCGAAAGCGATGCCCGCCGATTGCGGGCCTTCCCGCCCTTCGATGCGCTCGCGCACCTTCTGACAGTCCTTGAGCGATGTAAAGCGGACGCTCTCGCCAAAGAAATCATGCAGCGCGGCGAACGGGTCGCCCTTCAGCCCGAAGAGCAGGCGGTGGATCGGCTCAAACTGCAGCCCTTCGTCGTGCACGTTTTCGATCTCCACCAGTGCATAGCGGGCCGGGTGGTCCATCCCGACCAGTGGCTTAAGCTCTTCCCAGACCGCTTTGGCCGTCGCCAGGGAGTGGTTGCCGTCGCCCATCGCAAACAGCAGCACCTCGCCGGTGGCCTGCACACCGTACTTGTGGGCAAAGACCTGTGGGTCGGCCAGTTTTTCGAGCGCGGCAATCACCTGCGCTTCCAGAGCCGGGTCTTTCAAGCAGTAGCCGGCGAGGTGCCCGCTGCCCAGCATCAGCTCGAAGTCATAACAGGGCGCCAGTCGCCGCGAGTCATTCTTACTGGCTGCCAGCGGCTCGATCACGCTGCGCTCGGGATCGTCGATCAGCACCAGGATATGGGGCAGCTCCAGCGCTGCCGCGCGGCGGATCTTCATGCGCGGCGGCAGCCGGTCCAGGATGGTACCCTCCGTGGCGCGGATCAGGCTGTGTGAGCCAGCGTGGTAGTCATAGCATTCCAGGTCCAGGCACAGCACCAGCCCGCGCCGGCGCTTGCCCTGTACCTGCCGTTCTACGTAGACCATCCCCTCTTGCGGCTCCAGCACACCCTGGTGCAGGTATTCGCTCATCCTGGCCTGGGCCTGGGCGATGCGCTCGGCCTCGCCGGGCTGGCCCAGGTAGATTTCAGGCAGGGTCAGATGCAACGTGGAAGGGGCGCCGCCCACCAGCGCTTCCACCTGCTCCCAGTAGTCGGGCTGCGAGGTAAACTGGTCGCAGGCGATGACCGCCCAGCGCCCCAGGTCTACGCCCGGTCGGGGCAGGTAGACGGTCGGCGTCTGGATGCCTACTTGTGGATAGGAGCGCGGTCCGGCAATCGAGGCGGGTGGTTTGGTTGCCATGCTAGGCGCCATTCTTTTTATAGAACTCGATCAGTTTCTCGGCCACTTCAGCGCCAACACGTCCCTGGGCTTCTTTGGTAGCGGCGCCGATGTGCGGCGAGCCGATCACATTCTCGAGTGAGAACAGGCGGTGCCCCTCGCTCGGTTCAACCGCAAATACGTCCAGAGCCGCCCCGGCCACTTTGCCGCTCACCAATGCATCATAGAGCGCATCTTCATCCACGATCCCACCGCGGGCGCAATTGATCAACCTTACGCCGGTCTTCATCTTGGCGAACTGGGCGCTGCCGATCATATTGGCCGACTCTTTCGTCTTGGGCAGGTGCAGGCTGATGTAATCCGCGCGCGACAGCAGGTCATCCAGCCCGGTCAAATCCGCGCCCTCACAATCGTCCACATAGGGGTCGCAAGCCAGCACGGTCATGCCCAGGGCGGCTGCGCGTTTGGCCACTTCCTTACCGATGTTGCCGACCCCAATGACGCCCAGGGTCTTCCCAGCGATCTCATCGCCTTCGAATTTCTTCTTTTCCCACTTGCCAGCCTTCATCGAGGCCGTTGTGGCATAGAGCGAGCGCGCCAGGGCAAACATAAAGCCGATCGCCAGCTCGGCCACCGAAGCGCTGCTGGCCTTGGGCGTGTTCATTACGGTCACACCTTTGGAGCGGGCATACTCGGCGTCGATTGTGTCGAGCCCTACACCGCCGCGCACGATCACCTTTAGATTGGGGGCTGCGTCGATCAATGGCTGGCGTACCTTGGTGCGCGAGCGCACCACCATCCCATCATAGGCAGGCAGCACGGTCACCAGCTCTTCTGGGGTAATATCGTCGCGCACATCCACCTGCAGGCCGGCAGCCCGCATGCGCTCGATGGCTTCCGCTTCGGTTTTATCACAGACCAGGATTTTCATTTTCTGCTCCCTTTACGCCTCGAACCCCAGGATCTCGTTCAACTGGACGATCAGCCAGCGCATATCCTCCATGTTAAGGTCGCCCATGTGCGCGATGCGGAAACATTTCTCTTTCAGATCGCCATAGCCGTTGGAGATCATCGCCCCGCGCTTGCCCAGCTCCTTGTTCAGATCGCCCACGACGATATTGCGCGTGTTCTCGACATTGGTAACCGTCTTTGACAGGAAGCGCTCGTCACCGTAGAGCCTGAAATGTTTGCGAGCCCAGTCCTGCGTGAACCTGGCCATCTGGGCGTGGCGCGCCCAGCGGTTCTCCAGCCCTTCTGCCAGCATGCTGTCCATCTGCACGTTGAGCGCCTGGATCAAGCTGATGGCGGGTGTGGCGGGCGTCTGCCACTTTTCATAGTGCTTGTCCATCATGCGGTAGGCGAAGTAGTGACCGGCGTTGGGGACCTGCAGGGCGCGCTGGCGAGCCCGGTCGGAGACTGCGCACACCGTCAGCCCGGGCGGCAGGGCGAAGCATTTCTGCGTCCCGGCGAAGCACACATCCAGGCCCCAGGCGTCGAATTCGATCTTGACGCCGGCCATGCAGCTGACCGCATCCACCAGGATCAGCACCTGCGGGTATTTGGCATGGATCATGGCGGCAATCTCTTTCACAGGGTTCATGATGCCGGTGGCGGTTTCGTTCATGGTCAGCGTGATGGCGTCGTAGTCACCTCTGGCCAGCGCCTGGTCGACCAGCTCGAGCGTGGTCGCCTGCCCGGGAGCCACTTCCAGCTTATCGCACGGCACCCCGTTATCCTGGACGATCTCATACCAGCGCTTGGAGAATGCGCCGCACACCGTAACCAGCATGCGCTTGAGCGAAGCCTGCCGGATCGCTCCTTCCATCACGCCGGTGGACGAGGCGGCGAACAGGTAGACGCGCTGCTGGGTATACAGCAGCTGCTGCAGCTTAGGGGTGACTTCCATCTGCAGGTCGGAATACTCTTTGGCGCGGTGCCCGATCATCGGGACGGCCTGCGCCTGCAAGATTTCCTCCCGCACGTGGGTGGGACCGGGGATGAAAAGCTTTTTGTACATAGAATTCTTCTCCTTTGGGCTTGGCTTTCTCAATCGATAGATATCTTTCGATATAGCTCTTTTGTCGTGAAATAAAAAGATACGCTGCGGTTAATTCTAACAGCGTATCCCTGTCTTTTAACCTGAGAGATTGGAACACCGTTGTTGTCTAGCCGGGATAGCTTCTCCCAGAGCGACTTTCCAGGGGTTGTTCAGCGTAGAGGCCTGTTTACCTGAGAGTTTGGCGAGCAACAGGTAATCTGACCTCGCTTGCCCCTTCGGTGCTCTCTCCCGCCAATAGTGAGAGAGAATCTCTCCCCTACGCCGCGTGGTTATGAAGTTGTCTTACAATCCTAATTATAGTGACCTCGCCAGTGACTGTCAACCGAACAAATGGATTTGGGTAAGGTGACATTTTTTAGAATATGGCGAAACTCTATCTTTCTACAATTCTATCCTCATATCCTCTCGCCCGATCTGCTTCAAAACAAAATTCAGCACTGTCACATCATCCTTAAACCCCACCAGCGAGGTGAAATCTGGCTGGATATCCTGGCTGCGGATGAAATAGCGCGCCGCGCCTACTACCAACAGTCTGTGCTCTTCAGGGAGGCTGGGAATCTCTCCCAATAAACCTACCAGCCGGCGCGCGATTGCCTCGGCAGTGACCCTGTCCAGCGCTTTGTTCACCACCGACGCCTGGCGCAAGACCTCCAGGTGCGCCCTCACCCGCTCAGCCAGCTCAACTAGCTGCTCATCCGAAAGCTCCAGGCACAGTGGCTTGAAAGTGATCTCCAGCTCAGGATCGAGCCCATCCGGAAAAAAAGAAAAGAATTGCGGCATATTTACACTCCATTATTGTCTCACGAGAACCGGTGCTTCAGCAGGCGCAACGAATTCAATACCACCAGGATGGTGCTGCCCTCGTGGAAGATGACCGCGATCCCAATCCCGACCCGGCCGGTGACGGAGGCCACCACCAAAACGGCGATCACACCCAGGGCGATGACCAGGTTTTGGGCAATCACTGCCCGGGCAGCCCGCCCCAGCCCAACGGCTGAGGGCAGCTTGGAGAGATCGTCGCCCATCAACGCTACATCGGCTGTTTCCAGGGCCACATCGGTGCCAGCACCGCCCATAGCGATGCCGACAGTGGCATTCGCCAGCGCGGGGGCGTCGTTTACACCGTCGCCGACCATGGCCACGATGCCGTATTGTTGGACGAGGGAGCGGATGACGGATAATTTGTCTTCGGGCATCAGGCCGGCGCGGGTGTCGCTGAGGCCGACTTGGGCGGCGATGTGTGCGGCTACGCGGCTGTTATCGCCGGTGAGCATGACGGTCTTGTCTATGCCGAGGGCTTTCAGGCGGGCGAGGCTGGGCCGGGCGCTGGGGCGCAGGATATCGGCTACGGCGATCAGGCCAACGGGGGCGCCATCCAGGGTGACGAGCATGACGGTCTTGCCCTGGTCCTCCAGGGTCTCGGCCTGGCGGAGGGCAGCCTCGGAGAGGGAGGCTGCACCGCCTTCGAACAGGCGAGCGTTGCCAGCATCGAACAGGCGGGCGTTGCCGACCTTGACCAGCTGCCCGGCGACCTGGGCCTGGATGCCGCGCCCGGTGGCGGCTGAGACATCGCCGGCAAGCGGGATATCAAGATGTTGGGTCTGGGCAGCACGGACCACGGCTTGCGCCAGAGGGTGGGCGGAGCGGCTTTCGACGGCGGCGGCGAGGGCCAGCACACTCCCGGCGCTGAGGCTGCCCAGGGGGATCAGGTCGGTCATTTCGGGCTGACCCTGGGTGATGGTGCCGGTCTTGTCGAAGGCGATGGCTTTGAGGCGACCGAGGTTTTCCAGGTGGGCGCCGCCCTTGATCAGCACGCCGTTGCGGGCGGCCTGGGCGATGCCGGCGAGGATGGCGGAGGGGGTGCCCAAGGCCAGCGCGCAGGGGGAGGCGGCTACCAGCAGGGTCATGGCGCGCAGGAATGATTCGCTAAAGGGCACGCCGAACAGGGGCGGGACGACGATTAACAGGATATCGGCTACCAGCACGGCGGGGACGAATACGCGCTCGAATTTCTCGGCCAGCTGCTGGGTGGGCGATTTCTGGGTTTGGGCTTCTTCGACCATTTTCATGACGCGCGCCAGGGTGCTGTCTTTCGCCAGGCGGGTGACGCATACTTCCAGCGCGCCTTCGCCGTTGATGGTGCCGGCAAAAACCAGGCTGCCGGGGGCCTTATCGATGGGCAGCGATTCGCCGGTCACGGGTGACTGGTCGACCGCAGATTGCCCGGACAGGACGCGACCATCGACCGGCAGACGCACACCAGGGCGGATGGTGACGATATCTTCGAGGGTTACCTGCTCGACCGGCAGCTCGACTTCGCCAGCGTCGCGCTTGACCAGGGCGGTCTTGGGGGTCAGGTCGGCCAGGGCGCGGACGGCGGAACGAGCATGTTCGAGGGCGCGCTCTTCCAGGGCGTGCCCCAGGCTGAACAGGAAGAGCAGCAGGGCGCCTTCGGCCCAGGCTCCCAGGAAGGCGGCGCCCAGGGCGGCGGCGGCCATCAGCAAATCGGTATCAAAATGGCGCTCGCGCAAGGCATGCCAGGCGTGGTGGGAGATCTCCCAGCCGCCAAAGAAATAGGCGGCAATAAAGAGAGCGGTAGCTACGAAAGGGTTGAGTCCAAAGAAGGTTTGCCCGAGCCAGCCTAGCAAGACGAGCGTACCGGCCAGCAGGCTGTAGATAAGCTCCTGGTTGTCTTTGAACCAGCTGCGCACGCCATCGACCGGGACTTCGTAGCCCAGGGAGCGGATGCGCTTTTCAATCGCCGGGCGGTCTACCTTATGCCGGTCGAATTCGACGCGCACCGTCTGGGCGACATAGCTGACGCTGACCGCTAAGACACCGTCCATGCGTCCCAGGCTGTGCTCGATGACGGTGACGCAGTCGGAGCAGTCCATGCCTTCGATCGGGATCAGCACATGGTGGTAAGTGTTGACGATTTGGGCGCCAGCCCGGCCGGCCAGGCGCCGCACATCTTCGATCGTGAGCTGGTTGGGGTTGTAATGCAGGCACAGGTTGAGGGGGATTTTTTCGCGTTCCAGGTGGGCGCGCGAGATGCCCTTTTGGTTCTGGAGCGCGGTTTCCAGGCGCAGCAGGCAACCGTCGTTATGGTCTTCGACGCCTGGCAGGAGGGCGGTTATTTGCAGCTCAATGGTTTGTTCGTTGTTCATTGGTGCTGGATGTGGTCTATGCCTTGTTGGAACAAGCGGGCGATGTGGTCGTCGTCGACGGCGTAGTAGACCTGGCGACCAGCTTTGCGCGCTCGGACGATGCGCATCTGGCGCAGGCCGCGCAGTTGATGCGAGATGGCCGATTCGCTCATCCCCAGGCAGGCTGCCAGCGCACCGACATTCAGCTCGGCATGCTCCAGGAGGGCGGCGATGATCCGCAAGCGGTTTGGATCGCTGAGTGTGGCGAACAATTCGGCGGTCTGGGCAGCGGTTTTTTCGTCTATGGGCATGCAAGTCCTCCAAACCAAAATAATCATGAATACTTGTTCAAGTATTCATGATTATATTATTACCCGTCAGGTCTGTCAAGGCTTTTAAAGACGGTGCGCAGAGGGGCAGAGGCAGGGCAGACTGTCAGTATGCCTCCTGAGCTTTGAGAGCTGTTTGTGCTTCTTCTGCTAAAGTCCTGAACGGTCCAGCGGGCGATTCGCCGAGACCGGCAAGGATCGATTCGAGCGCCATGGTGTAGGCTACCCGGAAGGCCTGATCTTGGGGGACTGAAACGTCTGGGGCGACCCCGCAACTCTCCCAATTCGTTCCGGTAAGCGGGTTGATGGCGCGTCCGTTGGGGATAAAACCCTCAAAATGCGCATGGATTCGATAAGGGGAACCGGGATTAGCGCCCCCACCGGTGGTCTCACCAACCAGTATGGCACGCTGGCGGGTCTTCAGATTGTAGGCAAATTCCTCCCCGCCTGAAAAAGTGTCCCGGCTGGTCAGCAGGTAAACCGGTTTGTCACCAAAACGCTTGCCAGGAACATAAGGCAGAGTCCAATATTGTTCGGTGACATCCTGCTCGCGCCAGTAAAGGCTGTTCAGATGGAGGCGTTCTTCGACAAAAATATAACTGCTGATCAGGGCGACCATGTCCGGATCACCGCCCCGGCATTGGCGAAGGTCAACCATTAAAATGTTGGTATTGGCCAAAAAATTCAGGGCGGCTACGGCGGTATCGCCGCCCCAGGATGGATTATAGAATTCACGGATATCTAAAAAGCCAACATTTCCGGGCAGTCTTTCCACTTTGTGCAGGCCGTAATTGTCGAGCTCAGCTAATTGGCGCCAATTGTCCAGCCAGGCTTGATCGTGGGACAATGGACCTGCGTGATCTGGCAATGGCTCGGGAACCCAGCGAACGCGCAAGTGTTTGTCCTGATTTACTTCCTGGAGATGCGCGGTCAGGGCTGAGGCGAGCAGCTCGCCGCCTGTGAT
>Ga0209253_10005661_pt1 | contig 10842 bp, 13 predicted proteins | sample FrelakmetBRP12BR_FD_187145 | JGI IMG/M metagenome (GOLD analysis project Ga0209253, IMG submission 187145) | Freshwater lake sediment microbial communities from the University of Notre Dame, USA, for methane emissions studies - BRP12 BR (SPAdes)... | ecosystem: Environmental > Aquatic >... | reverse complement strand
GCGATGCAGCGTGCGAGCGAGCACTTCAACCGTGAGATTCCCTGACCCGAACTGAGGGTTTGGCTTCCGGGGGTGTGTGTTGGATCTGCTGCAAAGGTTGCGGCGCGGGTTGGGAGCGACCCGTTCGCTGCTGGAAGACCGGTTTTCCGCCGCGGGCTGGACCGTCACGCGCGAGACGCTCGAGGAGGCACTCCTGGCCTCCGACGTCGGGCCCGACGTTGCGGAGACCCTGGCGCAGGAGTTCGACCGCGCCCGCGGGAAGGGCGAGGTGGCGGCCGGCGATGAGCTCGGCTGGCTGCGGCAGCGGGTGCATGGGCTGCTGAGCGCGGGCGAGGGGGACGTGAAGAGGGGCAAGCCCCACGTGACGTTGGTGGTCGGCGTGAACGGGACCGGCAAGACAACCACCGCTGCAAAGCTCGCCGGCCGGGCGCGCGAGAGCGGGAGGCAGGCGGTGCTGGTCGCGGCCGACACCTTCCGCGCTGCCGCCATCGAGCAGCTGCAGACCTGGGGCGAGCGCGTGCAGGTTCCGGTGGTGGCGCAGCGTCCCGGTGCCGACCCGGGGGCAGTGGTCTTCGACGCGCTCAAGGCGGCGGTCGCCCGCGGCGTGGACGACGTCATCGTGGACACGGCCGGCCGCCTGCACACAAACCACAACCTGATGGCCGAGCTCGAGAAGGTGCGCAAGGTGTGTGCGCGCGCGGTGCCCGGGGCCCCGCACGAGGTGCTGCTCGTGCTGGACGCGACCACCGGCACGAACGGCCTGGCGCAGGCGCGCGAGTTCCGTGCCCACGCAGGCGTCACGGGCGTCGTGCTCACCAAGCTCGACGGGACCGCCAAGGGCGGCGTCGTGCTCGCGGTGGCGCGCGAGCTGGGCGTTCCGGTTCGCTGGGTCGGCGTCGGCGAGACCCCCGAGGACCTGCTGCCTTTCGTCCCGGAGGTATTCGCGAGCGCGCTGCTCGGGGGGCTCACATGACCGACCGATGGGTTGCCCTGATGCGCCAGGCGTTGGAGCTGGCCGAGCGTGGCCGTTACGGGACGAGCCCCAACCCGATGGTGGGGGCCGTGCTGCTCTCCCGCAACGGCGAGGTGGTGGGCACGGGAGCGCACCTGCGTTGCGGGGGCCCTCACGCCGAGATCTTCGCGCTGCAGGAGGGCGCGTCACAGGCGGCCGGCGGGACCATGGTCGTCACGCTCGAACCGTGCGTGCACCAGGGGAGGACGCCTCCCTGTGTGGACGCGATCCTCGCAGCCGGAATCGCCCGCGTCGTGATCGGCCCGCGCGACCCAAACCCTTTGGTCAACGGGAGCGGTGTCGAGGCGCTGCGGACCGCGGGCGTGGAGGTCGTGGAAGGGGTGGAGGAGGAAGCCTGCCGGAAGCTGAACCGCCGCTTCTTCCACTGGATCGCCACCGGCTCGCCGTACGTCAGGCTCAAGATGGCGATGACCCTCGATGGGAAGCTCGCGGCTCGCGGCGGGCGCTCGCGCTGGATCACATCGGAGGCCTCTCGGAGGGAAGGGTACGCGCTGCGGGAGGAGTACGACGCGCTGATGGTCGGCGTGAACACCGTTCTGGCCGACGATCCGAGGTTGGTGCGACATCTGGCCCTCAACCCCGACCCGCACCTGCTCCGGGTCGTGCTCGACACCAGCCTGCGCACACCGCCCGAGGCCGTGCTGCTCGAGCGGGACCCGCAGGACGTCGTCATCTTCTGCCGCGAGGGCTCACCTGCCGACCGTCGCAAGGAGCTCGAGGGCAGAGGCGCCACGGTGGTCGAGGTGGGGGACGACGGGCGCGGGCAGTGCGACCTGCGCCAGGTGCTGCGCTGGCTGGCCGCGCACGGGGCGAGCTCGGTCCTGGTGGAGGGCGGCGGCGAGGTGCACTGGTCGCTCCTGCGGGAGGGGCTGGCCCAGAGCGTGCACGCCTTCGTGGCGCCTCTGGTCCTCGGCGGGAGGGAAGCGACGCCGGCGGTGGGCGGAGCGGGGTTCGCCTCACCCCAGGAGGGAGTACGCTTGCGGTTCGTCGAGGTGCGGAGGCTTGAGGAGGACCTGGTGCTGATCGCAGAGGTCGAGCGTGTTTAGTGGGCTCGTCACGGCGCTTGGCGAGGTGCGCGCCCTACGACGCCGCGGTGCCGGCGCAGTCATCGAGGTGCGGTGCACCCTTCCCGGGGAGCCGCTCGCGGCGGGCGAGAGCGTGGCCGTTCAGGGCGTCTGCCTCACGGCCGTCGAACCGATGGCGGATGGCTTCTCCGCGGACGTCTCGCCGGAAACCCTGTCGCGCACGACACTCGGGTTGCTCCGGCCGGGCTCCAAGGTGAACCTCGAGCGCTCTCTGCGCCTCGACAGCCGCATCGGCGGGCACTTCGTGCTCGGCCACGTGGACGCGACGGCCTCGGTGTCTGCGGTCCGGCCGGGCGACGGGTTCAAGACCGTCCGCTTCGCCCTGCCGGGGGCATTGGCAGGTGAGGTGGCCGAGGAGGGTTCGGTCTCGGTGAACGGCGTTTCCCTCACGGTCGCCGCAATCGGCGAGGGCTGGTTCGAGGTGGCGCTCATCCCCGCGACCCTCTCCGGCACGACGCTGGAGAAGCTGAGGCCCGGCGACAGGGTCAACCTGGAAACCGACGTGCTGGCGAAGTACGTTCGTCGCGCACTCGGCGGCAGGCGGCCGGGTCTCGAGTCCCTGCTTGCGGACCTTCCCGATGAGACGGATTGAGCCGGCGTTCCCCGACCTGCTGCCGGTGAGCCACCGCCTCGGGCCGCCACCCTCGGTGCCTGCCGGCCGCACCGTGACCCTCGATCCCGTCGAGATGCGCCTCGTCTGGCAGGTTCCGCCGCGGCTGCGGGGCGTTGGCGATCGGAGCGTGCCGAGGCGGCCGGTCCGCGTGCTCCTGCACGCCGGGCTCGTCCGCCAGGAGCACGAGTTTCTCGAGCGCCTTCTGGAAGGCGGCTGTGGGGTGCTCGCGATGCTCGACGGAGAGCTCGCGCCAAAGAGCCTGCCGGCGCCGACCTTCGAGGGTCAGGCGGTGGTCCTCGCGCCGTGGCTTCCGTCTTTCTGGGGAGGAGCGGCGCTGCCGGACCTGAAGCCCTGGCGAAAACGGGGCGTCGCCGCAGGCGTGCTGCTGTGCCTCGGACCGGCGCCGGAGCCGTTCGACCAAGTCAACCGGGGCATCGAGGAGGCCAAGGACGCAGGGGCAGCGTTCGTGCTTCCGAGCCCCCTCTCCTTGCCTCCGGAGGACCGGCACAAGATCTACGACGGCCTCGCCGGAGAGGGCGGGGACGAGGATCTGGAGAACCTCCTGTTCCACACCGACCTGGGACAGCTCGCGACGGAGCTGGAGCGCGAGGCCTCGCGGGCCTGCCGCCGGGCTGGCCTGCCGGAGGGGCTTCCGGGCCCCGCCACCTCGGTCACGCCGCGGGGCACCTTTGCCGCGAGCGCGCAGCTTCTCCTGTGGGCCCGGCGGCTCGACCTGCTCGATGGCGTGAGCTCGGCCGGCTGGCAGCTCCGGCGCGCCGCGCAGGCCCTGCTCGCCTCGCGCCGCGAGCCGCAGGCGCTGGTGACGGAGGACAACCTCCGGGTCATTCCCGGCTTCACGCCATGGGTCGAGGCGTTCGCGAGATCGGCGTGGAGCGGCGCAGGGGAGCCTTTCGACGAGGTGCTGGCGCGCTGGGTCGCCCATTGAGGAAGGCTCTGGGTTTGAGGCTTGCCCACCCTCCCCTCCACGCTGGCCTGAAGGCATTTGAGGTCAAGCCTTCAGGCCTTCGAGCCTTCATGCCTGACGCGGCCACACCAGGGCTGGCGATGGGACAACGTCCAACGTGAGCGGTCGCAGCCGAAAAGCAGTTGGGCTATACATTCACCTCCCGTTTTGCGCCAGCCGCTGCGCCTACTGCACGTTCGTGACGTCCACTGAGCTTGCCTTGCTGCCACGCACCGTTGCGGCACTGTGTCGCGAGCTCGAGCTGCTGGGACGACGGAGCGGCCGGCCCCTCGTGGCCCTGTACCTGGGAGGCGGGACACCGTCGCTGGTACCGGAGGACCTTCTCGGGCAGGTCTTTCAGGTTCTGGCGCACCACTTCCCCCTTCTTCCTGACGCGGAGGTGACCCTCGAGGCCAACCCCGACGACGTGACGCGGGAGAGGGCGGACGCCTGGTCCCGTCTCGGGGTCAACCGCGTGTCGGTGGGCGTGCAGGCGTTTTGCGATCCGGTGCTCGCGATGCTCAACCGCCGCCACACAGCGGTGCAGGCGCGCGAGGCGGTCGAGCTGCTCCAGAGTGCTGGTTTCTCGGTCTCCGTGGACCTGATGCTGGGCCTGCCGGGCATGTCCGCGAGCGATCTCCAGGCCACGGTCTCCGAGGTCCTGCGCCTGCGCCCCGGCCACGTCTCGGTCTACCTGCTGGAGATGGACAAGCCCCACGCGCTGGGGAGGCTGGCGGCGCGGCGCCCCGATCTCTTCCCCGACGCCGATGCGGCGGCCCGCCAGTACCTGTCCGCGGGCCGGGCGCTCGTGGGGGCAGGGTACCGCCACTACGAGGTGTCCAACTTCGCGCTGCCTGGGAGACTCGCCCGCCACAACATGCGCTACTGGCGTCGCGCCCCCGTGCTCTCGGCGGGCCCTGCGGCGCACGGCCACAGCGGGCGGCGGCGCTGGGCCGCGCCGGATGAGCTGCCGGCGTACCTCGAGGCCGTGGAGGACGGGCGCCTGCCACGGGCGTGGAGCCGCAGCCTCGACTCGCACGAGGTGCTCAAGGAGAGAGTCATGCTCGGCCTGCGCCTCGCCCGCGGCGTGCGCGAGGAGCTTGTCGAGGCGTGCGTGGCGAAGGCTCCGGGGTTTCGCGACAGGCTGGACGACTTCCTCGCCCTCGGGCTCGCCCGCCGGAGCGGCGCCCGTGTGCGCATGACTCCGCGCGGGTGGCTCGTCTCCAACGAGCTCTTCGCCGCGATCTGGTGAGGGCGTTTCCTGGACGAACCCGCGATCCGGGGTACACTCCGCGCTGGAGGTGGCGATGAGGCGGCTGTGCCTGCCCCTGGTCTCGCTGGTCTTGGCCGCCGGGCTGGCGCATGCGGGCGGGTTCTCATTCGACCCCCACTTCGCGCAGAAGGACCTCGAGGGCCTCGCCGAGGCGATCGGCGACGTGGTGACGTTTCCCAACGTCGGTACGGCCGTGCCCACCGGCCTCCCGGGCTTCGAGGTCCTCGTGGTGGCCGGGGGTCCTCAGGTGGACACGGGTTCCGGCTGGTGGCAGTACGTCGACGCGCGGACCCTGGGGGGCGTCCTGTACGGCCAGCGGCTCATCCTCCGCAAGGGTCTGCCCCTCAGCTTCGACGTCGGGTTCCAGACCGGGCAGGTGGCCGGGGAGAAGTTCTGGGGCGGGGAGGTCCGCTGGGCGTTCCTGGAGGGTGGCACGGTGTCCCCGGCGCTGGCGTTGCGGGGAAGCTACTCGCAGCTGAGCGGAGCGCCGTTTTGGTGCGAGGTGGCGGAGGTTCAGTTCGTGATCTCGAAGGGCTTCTCGGTGGTCTCGCCGTACGGCGGGATCGGCTACCGCAGGCTGTCTGCCCGGGCCACGTTCGGCGAGCCGGTAGCAACCTCGCACTCGGTGGACACCAACCATGGAACTTTGACGGTCGGGGCACGGGTGACCCTGCTGCCGCTCCTCCGCCTGGTCGGGGAGGTGCGGCAGACCTCGACGACGAGCTTCTTCTTCGGAGTGGGGGTGGGGCTGTGAGTACGCGAATGCTCGGGATGGCGTTGGTCGGGCTGGTGGCGGTCGGTGCGGCCTCCGGCTGCAACGAGCCCAGGAAGGAGAAACCCTGGGAGCGCATCACCCGGCTGCGCCTTCACTACCAGGTCTCGCCGAACTTCTTCGAGATGCAGAAGGACAGGGACGGCAAGCCTGTGCTGGCCATGGACCTGACCGTCACGAACACGGGGAAAGAGACGCTCGACCAGGTCACGATGGTGCTCCACGTGCTTGCGCCCGACGGCAAGGACCGCGTGCGGATGCCGCTGACGCTTGACATCTCGCACCTGGTCCCCGGGGTGGCCGGAAAGATCCTCGTGAGCGTCCCGGGTGTGGAGGTCCGCCAGGGGGAGGAGGTGACCCTGCAGATGGAGGGTCAGCCCTCGAAGGCGGACATGGCGAAGTACCCCGAGTACAGGACCGGGGTCAATTGACCGGGGCCACGGAGGGGATCTGGAAGCGGTCGTGGACGATGCGCTCGAGCCTCGGGCGGATCACGAGATCGAAGGTCTGCACCTTCTCGGGAAACAGGCGCATCGACGCGGTCCGCGCCGCCTCGATCAGGCGCAGGGCCTCGCAAAACGTCAGGCTCTGGTCCTCTGCGAGCACCTGTGCCGTGACGTCCACGAGAAGGCGGAGCCGGCGCAGCCGGTGCTCCTCCTCGCGCTGGGGATCGCTCTCCTCCATCCGATCACGCAAACCCGGGAGCGGGCTGTGACATTTCCAGGGCGACCCTCACGGCGTCGAAACGCCCCCCACCAGAGGCTAGCACGATACGGGCCACGGTGATGGACGCGTCCCTCCTTGCGGTGGCGATGACCGCCGCGCAGCGTGGCGGCGAGGTCCTCCGGCGCTACTTCCGGACCATGGAGCCCGGACAGGTCACCGAGAAGGCCAAGAACGACTTCGTCTCGACGGCCGACCGCGAAAGCGAAGAGGTCATAGCCGCCTACCTTCGCTCGCAGACCCCGGAGTTCGGGTTGCTCGCCGAGGAGGCCGGGTCGAGCGGGGCGGGCGCCGCCCGCTGGGTGGTGGACCCGCTCGACGGCACGGCCAACTTCGTCCACTCCTTTCCGCACTTCGCGGTCTCGGTGGCGCTGGTGGTGGGCAACGAGATCGAGGTCGGTGTGATCTACGACCCCATGCGGGACGAGCTCTTCTCCGCGGCACGGGGTGGCGGCGCGTGGTGCAACGGCCGCCCGCTGCGGGTGACCTCGCGGCAGGGCCTTTCCGGCGGTTTTCTTACCACCGGTTTTCCCTTCCGGGTCCACCGCCTGCTCGACGTGTACCTGCGGGTCTTTCACGACGTCTTCCTGAGGGTGGCCGCCATTCGGCGCCCGGGCGCCGCGGCGCTGGACCTCGCTCACACCGCGGCCGGGATTTTCGACGGCTTCTTCGAATTCTGCCTCTCGCCGTGGGACATTGCAGCCGGCGCGCTGCTGGTCCGCGAGGCGGGGGGAGTAGTGACGAACCTCGACGGCACCGGGGAGGTCCTGGCTCACGGCAACGTGGTGGCCGCGGCCCCGGGGATCCACGGCGAGCTCCTCGCGTTGATCCAGCGGCACTGCCGGGAGAAGGACATCCACCCCTGATCTGCCCGGTAGAACAACGCTTGCCAGCCGGTGAGCCGACCGTCTATCCTTCTTGCGGGGCTGCTTTTCGTCGCCTCATTCGCAGGAGAGACGAATGACGATCACGCTGGACACTGACTCCAGCCCGCGACTGTTGCCGGTGGGCAAGCGCGTGCACCGGCGCGGCAAGGACCTGGAGCGGTTCCTGAACCTCTGGCGAATGGCCCTGGTGGCGGTCGTGACGGTGGCGATGCTGCTGGGTCGGCTCACGCGGCCCGCCGCCATGCCCGAGGACGGTGTGGCGGAGATCGTGCTCGGGGGTCTGCTGCTGTTCGGGCTGGCGTTGCAGCTCTACCTCGCCTGGTTCCCCTGGGACAGCCGGCTCTCGCCCGCGGTGGTGGTGGTGGACGTGCTGGCGGTGACCGTTTTCCTGCTCGGGTGTGTGGCTGTAGACCGCGCGATCGTGGCGACGAACTCGCAGCTCTTCTTCTTCCTCTACTTCTTCGTGATCGTCTCGGCGGGCCTGCGCGGCGACCCGGTGATTTCGCGCACCGTCGCAAGGTCCGTGCCTGCCGGCTACGGCTTCGTGGTGTTCCTGGCAGTGGCGTGGCGGCACGTCGACACGGGAGTCCAGCCCGACCCGATCTACGGTACGTTCCGGTGGGACCTGCAACTGGCGCGGGTGGCGATCCTCGCCGTGGTCACCTTCATCATCAGCTACGACGTCGGGCTGGGGGCGAGCGACCGGACGGAGGCCCGGACCGATCCGCTCACCGGTGCGTACAACCGCCGGTTCCTCGAGGAGTTCCTGAACCGCGAGATGGCCCGCAGCCGCCGGTCACTGCAGCCTCTCTCCCTGCTCATGCTGGACCTGGACGGGTTCAAGGCCTTCAACGACGAGCACGGCCACCTGGCCGGCGACGACGTGCTGGTCGCCGTTGCTCAAAGCCTTCGCAATGCGGTGCGCACCAGCGACGTGGTGGCGCGCTATGGGGGCGACGAGTTCGTGGTGGTTCTGCCCAACACCCCGGGGGAGGCGGCGCGGCGGGTGGCGCGGGAGCTTTGCAGAGCGGTGCCTCCGCCGGTACAGCTCTCCATTGGAATAGGCTGCATGGGCGACCGTTTGCAGAGCCCTGGGCAACTCTTCGCGATTGCGGATGCCGCTCTGATGCGCGCCAAGCAGGCTGGCGGCGGTGTGAGCCTCGAGTAGCTCGTCTCGTTGCTGGAGAAGAAAGGTGGGGGAGGCCGTCTGGTGGTGAAACGGGCCGTTTTCCGCGTGATTCGTCACGTCCTCGGGTGGGGATTGCTGGTCGTCGGGATCGCCGGCCTCGTGCTGCCCGTCCTGCAGGGCTGGCTCTTCATCGCCCTCGCGGCCCTGCTCCTCGCCCCCGACGTGCCTTTCTTCGGCCGCCTGCTGGGCTGGATCGAGAACCGCTTCCCCGCCCTGCGTCACCCGATCCAGCGGGTGCGCGCTCGGCTGGGACACCATGGCCAGCCGCCATCCGGGGGCGCGAGCGAGTAGTCTCCGCCGACAACCCCAGCGCCTCGGCGTGACGCGTCTGCCCGCCGTCAGTGCGGGCTGGGAACCTGGAGCCCGGGCTCGCCGGGAACGGCAAGCAACGCCCCGACCTTGTTGCGCTTTGGCCAGAGCAGCACCATGCCGACCGCAGCGACGCCGGTGAAGATCCAGAACCAGTCCTGACGCCCGGTGAGGAAGTGCAGGACGAGACCGAGGACTGCGACCCCCTCGAGCCGGGCAAACGCCACGATGTGGGCGGAGAAGTGCGCCGCCAGGAGGCGCTCCGGCTGCTGGCCCACGGTGTAGACGCGTCGCGGGCCCGCGAGCATGGCTCGGTAGACCGGCATGATCGTCACCAGGTTCACCGCCGCGAGGAACGCGAAGCCCCACAGCAGCGGCTCCCCCTGGGGGAGGGCAGGCGGGACCGCAAGGGGCACGGCGGTGACCACCCCCGCGTAGCCCGCGAGGCTGGCCAGCAGGGCCGCACAAACGATCTGGAGGCGACGGGTGTGGCGCGTCACGGTTTCCAACATGGAAGCCCTCCTGCGGAGACTCCGGAAAGGGTAACCGGGCGCCCCTGCCCCGGTCAACGCGTTCGCGTGGAGAAACAGCGAAACCCCGCGTTGCGGGGTTTCGGCTTGGCGGAAAGTCCGCCCGGACCTTTGCAGTGGGTTTCGCGGCTGCTATGTCCGTCGAACGCCCGCGGCCGGTTTGGCACTACCAATATGGGAGGGTGCCAGGGTGCTGTCAAGGCCCTCCGGCGGCTGCGATCGCGTCCACGACGGCTACCGCAGCGGCCAGCGCCGCGGTGCCGGCCTCCCCGTCCACGAACGGTCCGGACTCACCCCGGCAGGCGCGCTGAAACGCGAGGTGCTCCCCCGCAAGGGGCTCAGCCTTCTCGACTTTGACGTCGAGCGGGGTGATGGTGGTCTCGCCCGCCGCGCGCACCAGGCGGTAGGCCGAGACGCTCTGCTCGGCGTAATCGATGGAGTGGTACGCGTCCGGCTCGAACAGCCGAAGCTTGCGGACCCGCTCGGAGGAAACCCTGCTGGCGGTGAGGTTTGCAACGCAGCCGGTGGCGAACTCCAGACGCACGTTCGCCAGGTCCACCCGCTCGGAGAGCACCGGCACACCCACCGCACGCACCTCCCTGATCGGGGCGCCTCCGTTGAGGGCCTGGGCGAGCTGGAGGTCGTGCACCATCAGGTCGAGGACCACGTCGATGTCCATCGAGCGGCGAGTGAACGGGGAGAGGCGCTGGGCCTCGAGGTAGCGCGGGCGCGGCGAACGGGCCAGGACCGCCTGCACCGCGGGGTTGAAGTACTCCACGTGCCCGACGCCGAGGACGACGCCGTGGTGCCTCGCGAGCGCTACCATCTCCCGGGCCTCGGCAACCGAGGCGGCGATCGGCTTCTCGACCATCACGTGGCGACCGGCGGCGAGGAAGCGCCCGGCCACCTCGCGGTGCGTCACGGTCGGGGAGGCGATCACCGCGGCCTCCGCGCGGCTGACTGCCTCCTCGATGCTCGCGAGAGGCTCGGCACCGAACTCGGCGCACATTGCCTCCAGCCGCGCGCGGTCGGGATCGAAGGCGCCGGCACAACGCCAGCCGGGAAGCGTGCGGGCCAGGCGCAGGTGGTGCCTGCCGAGGTGGCCGATCCCCACCACCACGACGGCCAGGGGAGTTTGCTCGCTCATGACGCACGAGATTACGCGGCCCTGCACAATCCCCGCAAGGGGGTTGTCTTTCTTGGTCACTGCGTGACGGCTTGCACTCTGCTGGTCCCCACCCCTGCTCTTATTTCTTCCACTCCGCTGAGGTCTTCTTTGGCCCGCGGGCCCGGAGCGATCGGCCTTTTCTCTTTTCACTGCGCAAGGCCTTTCTTTTGCCCGGCGGGTGCGCGGCCGCTCGGCGCTTGCTCACCCCCGTTCGCGGCGCGCCGAGACTCCTCCGGCTGCGACCCGGAAGCGCGTCTCGGGCCGGGGTCCCCTCGGTGTCCGCAAGAAACCGCGTC
>Ga0209253_10005660_pt1 | contig 10842 bp, 6 predicted proteins | sample FrelakmetBRP12BR_FD_187145 | JGI IMG/M metagenome (GOLD analysis project Ga0209253, IMG submission 187145) | Freshwater lake sediment microbial communities from the University of Notre Dame, USA, for methane emissions studies - BRP12 BR (SPAdes)... | ecosystem: Environmental > Aquatic >... | reverse complement strand
CCAGCATGCGCACCGACAGGGCCGCTTCCTGGTACTCCTGGACCAGCGAGACAATCTGCACCAGCGGACTTACGACCCGGCCGGAGAGCATCTGGAACGCAATCAGCGCACCGATCGTCATCTGGTGGTCAAACACCGACTGGGCACCGAAGGCGATGATCGCCACGACCATAGCCTTCTCGAGAAAGCCCGTAGCCGCCTGCGCCGAAATGCCGACCTTTCCAACCTTAAACTGCGTCCGGATCGCCGCGGCGGATCGCTCGTCCCACCTGCGCCGCTGAATCGGCTCGATAGCCAGTGTTTTCACGGTGCGCATGCCGTGGATCGCCTCGACCAGCATCGCCTGTTTCTCCGCCTCGGCGTGGTACAGGTCGAGCAGCCGGCGGCGGAAGGGACCGATCATGGCGCCCACAATGGCGGCGATGGCCGCAGCGAAAACAAAGACGATCACCGTCAGCGTGGCACTGTAGAAAAGCAGCACCGGAATCACCACGAACAGCGCACACGCATCGAGAAGCGTCAGAAAGAGTCGACCTGTCAGAAACTGCCGGATCTTCTCCGCCTGCTGCATATGGCGGACGACTACACCTGCCGAACGGCCCTCGAAGTAGTCGATGGGCAGGGCGAGCAGGTGCGTGAACGTTCGCGTCGCGAGACGCACGTCGATCTTGTTGGAGGCGCACAGAAGCAGGTACTGGCGTACAAAACCAAAGGTCGCCTCGAACAGCAGTGCGAGCAGCACGCCCACCGTCAGGACATACAGCGTCGACACACTTTCGTGCGCGACGACCTTGTCGATCACAAGCTGAAAGAAGATCGGAACCGCCAGCGCGACGATGTACAGCGAGAGCGTCCCGATAGCCACGTCGCGAAAAGCAGTGCGCTGCAACAGGAGCTCGGGAACAAACCAGCGCAGTCCGAACGGCTGGTGAGGATCCGTAATCCGGTACTCGCGCTGGACGAAGATCACCTCCCCGCTCCAGCGCTCAAGGAAGCGTTCGATCTCCAGCAGGAAGACGCCAGATGAATTCGCCAACGGGTCGAAGACGGCAACCCGATTGCCTTCCGGGGTCTGGCTGACTCCCGCAACCACGACGCTGTTGCCGTTATCGAGGCGTGCAATGACCGGGAACGCCCGGTCCATCGCACTCAGGCGCTCAAACGCGAGCCAGTCGGCCCGCGCGCGAAGCCCAAGCTTCTGGGCGATCGACACAAGTTGGGGAGCGCTGGGCTCACCGCGGAGTCCGTGTTCGAGAATGAGCCTGTCACAGGACGTGGCAGTGCCCAGGTGCGCGGCAACTGCGACGAGACAGCGAAGGGCCGTATGCGGTCCGCGATTCGAGTCCTCGTTTGCAGCCTCCTCGCCCGACCGTGTCTTTCCGTCCGCGGGCGCATCCGACGCTCGCGCGCGCGTGAGCCGCTCGTGGCGCCGGATAGCCGCTCCAAAGGCATCACCTTCCTCCTCGTCTTGAAGCCTCCCCGCTGAATTGGTATCGCTCACGACGACGCCTCCCCGGGAGCAATCGATGCTGCTCCCGGGTTCACTTGGAGCGCTGCGGCTTTGACTGGGTTGATCCTTACGGGAGCTGGCGGGTACTGCTCAACGAAACGGTTCTCTAGCGCTCGTTCCGCCTACTTGCAAGTCTTCGGAGCGGACATCGTCCGAACCTGGTTTGCGAACGGCCGCTGAATCGAGCGGCGGAGGGTAGCAGGATTTGGACCTAGTCCGGGGTCGGACGCAGCGAAGATACGGCTGTGACGCACAGAACTGAAACGGTCTTCATCGCTCGTTCCTTTGAGAACGAACCGGAATAGCGCGCAAGACCAGACTTCTAGCTGCTCGCCACGCGCTCCAACTTGCGGCACGGACCTTGCGTTCTAACGCGGACTTCCGGTTCGCGCTCCCTCCTGCCTGCGAGTGGACTGCGCGAAGCCTGCGTCCGTAAGACCATGATCGATCGCACCCACCTTGGCAAGTACGAGATCCAGGGCGTTCTCGGCGAGGGCGGCATGGGCAAAGTGTACCAGGCACTCGATCCCTTCATCCGGCGCCTGGTCGCCATCAAGGCGATCGAGAAGGCTCGCCTCGACGCCCCCGCAAGTCGCATGAGCATGGTGCGTTTTCGCAACGAGGCGCAGGCTGCCGGGCGCCTGCTGCACCCGGGAATCGTCGCCGTATACGACTACGGCGAGGACGATGAGATCGCCTACATCGTCATGGAATACGTCCGCGGCAAGTCGCTTCACGAGCACCTGTCGACCGAGACCCGCTACAACCTCGCGGAAGCCTGGGACATCCTGAAGCAGCTGCTCGACGCCATCGGCTACTCGCACGCGCAGGGTGTCGTGCACCGGGATCTCAAGCCGGCCAACATCCTGATCAACGAGGATGGCCGCATCAAGATCAGCGACTTCGGCATCGCGCGCCTGGATTCCAACCAGTTGACCGACGTCGGTGAAGTGGTCGGGACGCCCTACTACATGGCGCCGGAGCAGGTCCTCGGCGACCCCGTCGATTACCGCGCCGATCTCTATGCAATTGGGATCATCTGCTACCAGTTGCTCACCGGTCGGCGACCCTTCAACGGCGCGCCGATGGAAGTCATGGAGCAGGTGATCGAGACCATGCCGCGGGACCCGTCTCAGGTGAACCCCGATCTTCCCGCTGGCCTCGACCGGCTGATGCGCAGGGCGCTCGCAAAGAAGCCGAACGATCGCTTTCAGAATGCGGGGGAGTTGACCGAGGAGCTGCGGCAGACGCTCGACGGCGTGCCTTCGCGATGCGACCGCACGGGGCTGGACGCAGCGCCCTTGACCGCCCCCGAGCGCAAGCTCCCACCGCTCTCCGGAATAATGCCAACCGCGCGCAGGGTCAACGCTGCCGATCCATTCATGTCCCCGCCCCCGCAGTCTGGTCCACCCTCGGTAGTGTGTGACCCGGACCTGATGCGGCCGCGGATCCTGTTCGTGGACGACGACGAGCGCGTCCTGAATGAACTCCGATCATTGGTGTGCGCGGACTACCGTGTAGTGATTGCCACGAATGGCGAGCAGGCGCTCGAGGCGCTGAATGCCGACGCCTTCGACGTGATCGTGAGTGAACAGCGAATGCTGGGCATGCCGCGCGCGGAACTTCTCCGGCGCGTGCGCGAGATCGCGCCCGATACGGTGCGGATTGCGCTCACTGGCGACACCGACCTTGCCTCCGTGGCACGCGTCATCAACGAGGGTGAGATCTACCGCTTCGTGCGTAAGCCGTGGGATAACGGAGAACTCGCGAAGACCCTCCAAGCTGCGGTGGCGTTCTCACGGGCGCTTCGGGAGGCGAGCCGGGGAACGATCCCGCCTCATGTCGTGGACGGCGCGCTCATCGTCGTGGAGCGAGAGCCGGATCTGATCCGCACCGTGCGCGAGTGCTTCGGCCGACGCTACAAAGTGCGATACGCGCCGAGCGCTGATGACGCCCTCGACGTGATGGCAAACGAGGATGTCGCGGTGCTGCTGGTCGACCTCGATGGACACGAGGCGCATATGGCAACGCTGCTGAAGCTGTTAAAGCACGAGCAGCCGCAGATGGTGGCGATCGTTGCGACGCGAGCGTCGGATTCCGAGCTGCTGATCGAGTTGATCAACCAGGCACAGATCTACCGGTTCCTCACCATGCCGCCGCATGCTCAACTCGTGACGCAGCACATCGAAGCGGCGCTGGCGCGCCACCGGGCACTCCGCCGGAACCCCGAGCTCGCGCAGCAACAGAGGGGAGACGTTCCGCCTCACACCGTCCGCGAATCGAGCCTGGGACAGCAGATTCTCCGCAGGCTGCGCCTTCTGCGTGCCGCGGCTACCGGGGGCTAATTCGGCGAGGCCCGGCGCGGGGTTGCGCGAGGTGCGCGAGTTGGCATATCGTGGGCACATGCCACAGCGCGACATGGACTGGAAAGCCCTCATCCGGACGGTGTCCGACTTCCCGAAGCCGGGCATTCAGTTCCGGGATATCACCACGCTGCTGCGTGATCCGCAGGGATTTCATGCCTGCATCGAAAGACTTGCGGAGTCCGTGGCAAGGTTTCGATTTGACCGCATCGTCGGTATCGAATCGCGCGGCTTCATCATCGGAGCAGCCCTCGCGCAGCGGCTCGGCACCGGCTTCGTGCCGATCCGGAAGGCCGGTAAGCTGCCGGCCGAGAATTTCGGCCACGACTACGAGCTCGAGTACGGAACCGACCGCATCGAGATGCATGTCGACGCGCTGGATGCAGACGAGTCGGTCCTGCTCGTGGATGACCTGCTCGCGACCGGGGGCACTGCAGTGGCTGCCTGTCGATTGATCGAGATGGCGCGGGCTCGCGTTGCCGCATGCGCCTTCGTCATCGAGCTCGGAGGGTTGAACGGTCGGGCGCGGCTGGCGGCCCTGCCGGTGCCCGTGCTCGCCCTGCTGGCGTTTCCCGAAGCGTAGGCAGCGCCGCTGCCCAGGCCCTCCCGGCGCCTCATGCTCAGCGCCGAAAAGAGCAACGCCGGCACGATCCCACAGCACATCAACTGGCCGTTGCCGGGCTGCCGTCGAGCAACCGATGCAAGTTGTCCAGGTCGGCGACAGGTGGCGCGCAGGTCACGCCCTTGCACACCCACGCGTTGACGCCTTCGCGAGGAAGGGGCTTCGCTAGAACCTCCGGCAGCTCCGCGGCATGGTCAGGAATCGCAATCACGATGGTATCGGGGCGGTAGGCGCTGGCAAGCGCGCGCTGCCACGGCTCGAGGTCGCGCGTCCGACCCCGTAACACCACGACGCGCGGCGCCGTGAGATGCTCCTCGAGTGCGGCGAGAAGCGTCGAAACCGCACCGGCCTGGCGTTCGATAGGTTCGCGGAACAGGGTGAGCGTGCGCTCAGCGGCCACGATGTATCGCTGTTCACCCACGAGGTAGCCAAGGCGCTGCAGTGCGAAGGCCGCGACGCCGTTGCCGGATGGCGTGGCGGTATCGAAGCCGGGCTTGGGCCGCAAAATGAGCGGCTCGTGGTCGGAGCTCGTGAACGCGAATCCGCCCGCCTCCGAGTCTTCGAAGCGCTCCAGGAGCGCATCCGCGAGTTCCCGGCCGAACGTGAGGTGCTCAGCGTTCCAGCGCGCCTGGAGCAACTCGAGCACCGCCGCCAGCAGGAACGCATAATCGTCGAGATAGGCGTTCAGATGCGCCCGGCCATCTTTGCACGTGGCGAGGAGACGGCGGTCCCGCCACATCCGCTGCCGAACGAAAGCGAGGGCGCGCTCCGCCGAGTCGATCCAGTCGTCACGCCGGAAGACTCGCGCGGCGTGCGCCATGCCCTCGATCATCAACCCGTTCCAGCTGGCGAGGATCTTTTCGTCGCGACCGGGACGGATGCGCTTCTCGCGCACCGCGAAGAGGTTTTGCCGGGCAGCTAAGAGCACGCGCTCACATTCAGAAAGCGGCCTTCCTGTGCTCGCCGCGACGACCTCCAACGGTCGCGTGACCCGCAGGTGCCAATGCCTGCCTTCGAAGTTCGCCGAGCGATCCAGGCCGAAATGCGGGGCCAGGACTTCGTACTCTTCGGGCGCTAGGATCGACCTCACCTCGTCTGGAGTCCAGACGTAGTACTTGCCCTCCTCGTGCTCCGAATCCGCATCGAGCGTCGAGTAGTACGCGCCAGCGGGCGACTGCATCTCCCGCGCAACCCAACCCGCAGTTTCCTCCGCCACCCGCTCGAACAGCGGGTTCCGCGTCACCAGCCAGGCGTCGGCAACCAGCTTGAGCAGTTGGGCGTTGTCGTAGAGCATCTTCTCGAAGTGCGGGATGGTCCAGTAGCGATCGACGCTGTAGCGACAGAAGCCGCCGCCGAGCTGGTCATAGATGCCCCCTTCCGCCATCTTCTGGAGCGTGAAGGTGGCGACCCGGGTGGTCGCATCGTCGCCCCGCTTGACCCCGCAGCGCAGGCAAAGCGCCAACTCAGCGGGATGCGGAAACTTCGGCGCGTCCCCGAGTCCGCCGTGCTGCGTATCGAACGCTTGCAGGTGGCTGCGCACCGCCGCCCTGATCGGGGTTGCATCGAACGGTTGGCATGTCGTGGCTGGCGCCACAGGGACGGTTCGGGAGAGGGCCGCAAGGAGCGACTTGTTCTGCGCGTCGATCGCGGCACGTTGGGTGCGGAAGACTTCGGCGATCTTTGGCAGCAAGTCGATGAATCCTGGCAATTGATAGCGCGAGTGTTTGGGAAAGTACGTGCCGCCGAAGAACGGCTTCTGGTCGGGTGTGAGGAACATGGTGAGCGGCCACCCGCCGCTGCGCTGGTTCAGCATCGCGTGGGCTGTCTGGTAGATCTGGTCTAGGTCGGGCCGCTCCTCGCGGTCTACCTTCACGTTCACGAAGTGGCGATTCATCGCTTCGGCGACCTCAGGATCCTCGAAGCACTCCTGGGCCATCACATGGCACCAGTGGCACGCGGAGTATCCGATCGAGAGCAGGATCGGTTTCTCTTCTCTGCGCGCCCGCTCCAGCGCCTCTTCCCCCCAGGGATACCAGTCCACAGGGTTGTTGGCATGCTGCTGCAGGTAGGGCGACGTTTCGGTGGCAAGGCGATTGGGCATGACGAGAGTCTCGATGACGGATTGCGGGACCTTGGCACTGCGAGCCCGTGTGGAATGGGAGACAGGCCGTGGGCCGTTTGGTTGCGCCGCCGTCGTCACTGTCTCCTACGGGTGCCGTCCAGTGCGCAGTCCCATGGCTATACTGCTTGTTTCGACGCCAGCACCGAGGAGAAAAGCCCATGAAGATCGAAACCCTCGCCGTCCACGGCGGCTACTCGCCGGAGCCCACCACGAAGGCCGTGGCCGTTCCCATCTACCAGACCACGTCCTACGCTTTCGACGACACCCAGCACGGTGCGGACCTCTTCGACCTCAAGGTCAAGGGGAACATCTACACCCGCATCATGAATCCAACCACCGATGTACTGGAACAAAGGCTTGCAGCGATGGAGGGGGGCATTGGCGGCTTGGTGCTCGCTTCGGGGATGGCGGCGATCACGTATTCGATTTTCACGATCACCGAGGCTGGAGACAACATCGTCACCTCAAGCACTCTGTACGGGGGCACCTACAACCTGTTCGCGCATACCCTTCCCCAGTACGGCATTGAGGTCCGGTTTGCCGATCACCGCGAGCCGCGGAGTTTCGCGAACCTGATGGACGCGAAGACAAAGCTCGTGTTCTGCGAATCCATCGGCAACCCCCTTGGCAACGTCGTCGATTTCGGCGCACTCGCGGACGTTGCGCACGCGGGCGGCGTGCCGCTCATCGTCGACAACACGGTCCCGACGCCCTATCTGTGCCGACCCTTCGAACATGGAGCGGACATTGTCGTCCACGCGTTGACGAAGTACCTCGGCGGTCACGGCAATTCAATCGGCGGTGCGATCGTCGATTCGGGGAAGTTTCCGTGGGTCGATCACAAGCAGAAGTACAAGCGGCTGAACGAGCCGGACGTGTCTTACCACGGGGTCGTCTACACAGAGGCGCTGGGCCCCGCAGCCTATATCGGCCGCGCGCGGGTCGTCCCGCTGCGAAACATGGGCGCACCGATCTCGCCGTTCAACAGTTTCCTGATCCTCCAGGGCATCGAGACCCTTGCCGTGCGCATGGATCGCATCTGCGACAACACGCTCGCGGTCGCCCGGCACCTGCAGGGCCATCCGAAAGTGATCTGGGTGCGGTACGCAGGACTTCCGGAACACGCCGACCGGCCGCTGGTGGACAAGTACATGAGCGGGAAGGCGTCGGGCATCCTGTCGTTCGGCATCAAGGGCGGGCGGGACGCCGGCGCGCGCTTCATCGATGCGCTCAAGCTGGTGACAAGGCTCGTGAACATCGGCGACGCGAAGTCACTCGCCTGCCACCCTGCCACCACCACTCACCGCCAGCTCGGTCCCGAGGAACTTGCGAAAGCCGGTGTATCCGCGGACATGGTGCGCCTGTCGATCGGCATCGAGCATGTCGACGACATCCTCGCCGACGTCGATCAGGCGCTCGCCGCTGCCTGACTGCAGCGCGCGGTTGCGGTTCAGTCCGTAACCGCGCCGAGGCTCGCCGAGGAAACGAGTTTCGCGTACTTGGCCAGCACGCCGCGCGTGTAACGCGGGGGGCGCGGGGTCCACGCCTGGCGCCGCGCGGCGAGCTCCGCATCAGAGACGTTCAGCTGGATGAGCAGGCGATTCGCGTCGATCGTGATGGAATCGCCCTCGCGCACCAGAGCGATGGTGCCTCCGACCGCAGCTTCCGGCGCGACGTGACCCACTACCATGCCCCAGGTTCCGCCGGAGAAGCGCCCGTCGGTAATAAGGCCGACCGACTCGCCGAGGCCGGCGCCAATGATGGCGGAAGTTGGTGACAGCATCTCGCGCATCCCGGGGCCGCCCTTCGGCCCTTCGTAACGAATCACGACGACGTCGCCCGCGTGGATGCGGTTTGCCAGGATGGCTGCCATGGCCTCTTCCTCGGAGTCGAAGACGCGCGCCGGTCCCGTGATGGCGGGATGCTTGAGTCCCGTGATCTTCGCCACGCACCCTTCCTCGGAGAGGTTGCCCTTCAGGATTGCGAGATGGCCGTGCTCGTACATTGGGTTTGACCAGGGCCGAATGACGTTCTGCTCCGGTCGCGGCTCGGCAGGGATAGGATGCAGCAGCTCCGCGATGGTCTGACCGGTGATGGTGATGCAGTCGCCATGGAGCAGATCGTGATCGAGCAACATCTTCATGACTTGCGGGATTCCGCCGGCGCGATGCAGGTCGGTAGCGACGTAGCGTCCGGACGGCTTGAGGTCGCATAGAACGGGCACTCGCCGCCGCACGCGTTCGAAGTCGTCGAGGCTCCAGTCAACCTCCGCCGCGTGGGCGATGGCAAGATAGTGGAGCACTGCGTTGGTTGAGCCGCCGACCGCCGTGATCACCGACACGGCATTCTCGATCGACTTGCGCGTGATGATGTCCCGCGGCAGACGCTCGGCGCGGATCGCTCCGATCAACACCTCCGCCGACCGCGCGGCGCTCTCGCGCTTTTCCTCGTCCTCGGCCGCCATGGTTGACGAATACATAAGGCTCATGCCCATCGCTTCGAACGCCGAGGACATCGTGTTGGCGGTGTACATGCCGCCGCACGATCCCGCGCCCGGACACGCGTGACGCTCGACCGCGAGCAGTTCCTTCTCGTCGATCTTTCCGGCAGTAAACTGCCCCACCGCCTCGAACGCACTCACGATGGTAAGATCACGCCCCTGGTAGTGCCCGGGCTTGATCGTGCCGCCGTAGACGAAAATGCCGGGCACATTCATGCGCGCCATGGCGATCATCGCCCCGGGCATGTTCTTGTCGCAGCCGCCGATGGTCACGATCCCATCCATGCTCTCCGCATTGCATGCGGTTTCGATGGCATCGGCGATCACCTCTCGAGAGACCAGCGAGTACTTCATCCCCTCGGTGCCCATCGAGATACCGTCGGAAACGGTGATGGTGCCGAATGTCTGGGGCATGCCACCGGTGGCCTTTATCGCAAGCTCGCAGCGACGGGCGAGGTCGTTCAGACCGAGGTTGCACGGCGTGATCGTGCTGTAGCCGTTGGCGATGCCGACGATGGGTTTGTCGAAGTCGCCATCCCCGAACCCTACCGCGCGCAGCATGGCGCGATTCGGGGAACGGTGCACGCCTTGCGTGACGGTACGGCTTCTGCGGTTGTCCGGCATGGGGATCTCCTGAGTACGGAAAGCGAGGCCCGATCGCCAAGATGCCTGGGCGTGTTTCGGTACCGGAGGGCGGCGATGGCCGGGCCCGTATAATCGCGGATTTTATCGCAAACCCGCATCGGCCCATGCTCGTTCACCCGCAGTTCGACCCCGTCGCGGTTCAGATCGGACCGCTCGCTGTGCGCTGGTACGGGCTCATGTACCTCGCCGGTTTTGCCATCGCGATCGCCCTGGGGCGGTACCGCATCCGCGTTCAACCCGCAGTGGGCATTACGAAGCGCGATCTCGACGATATGGTTTTCTATGCTCTGTTCGGCGTGATCCTCGGTGGTCGCCTCGGGTACGTCCTGTTCTACAAGCTCTCGTACTACATCGCTCACCCGCTGGAGATCCTTGCGATCTGGGAGGGCGGGATGTCCTTCCATGGCGGCTTCCTCGGGGTGCTGGTCGCAATGGCGCTCTTCTGCCGCAAAACCGGTAAGTCGTGGCTCGCGCTGATGGACTTCGTCGCACCCCTTTGCCCCCTCGGTCTCGGGGCCGGGCGCATCGGCAACTTCATCAATGCGGAGCTTCCGGGACGACCGACCGAGGGACCGTGGGCCATGGTATTTCCCAGCGTGGACGCGATTCCGCGACACCCCTCGCAGCTCTATGAATTTGCGCTCGAAGGAGTCGTGCTCTTCATGGTGGTCTGGTGGTTCTCGAGCCGTCCGCGACCGGTTGGCGCCGTGTCGGCTCTATTCCTCATCGGCTACGGCGCATCTCGCTTCGCTGTCGAATTTACCCGACAACCTGACGACTTTCTGGGGTTCCTCGCCCTGGGTCTGACAATGGGGCAATGGCTCAGTCTGCCCATGATCCTGTTTGGCGTGGCGATGTTGGTCCGGGCCTACCGCCGCCCGGGTGGGTAGGGGTCCGTAGGCACGCCATGCGCCGCCCGGACCCTCGCAGCGGACGTCGGATTGTCGACGGACGCCTTTCCGATTATTATTTTTCTCACGTGGGGACGTAGCTCAGCTGGGAGAGCGTCGCGTTCGCAATGCGAAGGTCGGGAGTTCGATCCTCCTCGTCTCCACCAACCACCCTTCCAAGGTCCTCCCG
>Ga0209253_10005659_pt1 | contig 10843 bp, 9 predicted proteins | sample FrelakmetBRP12BR_FD_187145 | JGI IMG/M metagenome (GOLD analysis project Ga0209253, IMG submission 187145) | Freshwater lake sediment microbial communities from the University of Notre Dame, USA, for methane emissions studies - BRP12 BR (SPAdes)... | ecosystem: Environmental > Aquatic >... | reverse complement strand
CGATCGTGTTCGCGGTCATGGACGTCGCCAACATCGACCTGCACCGCATCTCGCTGGGCGCGCTGATCATCGCGCTCGGAATGCTGGTCGACGACGCGATGACCACGGTCGATGCCATGCTGCGCCGGCTCGGCGCCGGCGACAGCGCGGACCAGGCCGCGACCTTTGCCTACCGCACGCTGGCCGCGCCGATGCTGATCGGCACGCTGGTGACGATTGCTGCCTTCGTGCCGATCGGCTTCGCCCAGAGTGGGGCCGGCGAGTACACCTTCTCGATCTTCTCGGTGGTCGCGATCTCGCTGATCATCAGCTGGCTGGTCGCGGTGGTCTTCGGGCCGCTGCTCGGCAAGGCGCTGCTCAAGCCGCCGAAGAAGCAGGAGACCGAACCCAAGCCAAGCAAGCTGGTGCTGCTGTACAGCAGCTTCCTGCAGGCCGCGATCCGCATGAAATGGGTGACCATCGGCGTCACGATCGCCGCCTTCGTCGCCGCGCTGATTCTGCTGGGCAGCGTGTCGCGGCAGTTCTTCCCGTCCAGCGACCGCCCCGAGCTGACGGTGGACCTGACGCTGCGCCACAACGCCTCGATCTTTGCGACGGAGCAGGAGGTCAAGCGGCTTGAAGGGATCCTGAAGACCGACCCCGACATCGACCACTTCAGCAGCTACGTCGGTCGTGGCGCGATCCGCTTCATCCTGACGCTGGACGTGCAGTTGGCCAACCCCTTCTTCGGCCAGTTCGTCATCGTGGCCAAGGACCTCGAGGCGCGCGAGCGCCTGCACGGCAAGCTGGAAAAGGTGCTGGCCGAAGAGTTCCCAGGCGTCGTCTCGCGCGTCTCACCGCTCGAACTGGGCCCGCCCGTGGGCTGGCCGCTGCAGTACCGCATCTCCGGCCCGGACAAGGACGAGGTGCGGCGCCTGGCGCTCGAGTTCGCGAACGTGGTCGGCAGCGACCCGCGCGCGCGGCACGTTCACTTCGACTGGATGGAGCCCGCGCGCCAGCTGCGCATCAAGATCAACCAGGACCAGGCACGCCAGCTCGGCGTCAGCTCGACCAGCATTGCCTCCGTGCTGAACGCCGCCATCTCGGGCACCGTGGTGACGCAGGTCCGCGACGACATCTACCTGGTCAACGCCGTGGTGCGCGCCACCGATGGCGAGCGGGCGTCGTTCGAGTCGCTGGCGTCGCTGCAGGTGCCCACGCCGAGCGGCCGCATGGTGCCGCTCAAGCAGTTCGCCACCATCGCCGAGGAGCAGGAGTTCCCGCTGGTCTGGCGCCGCGACCGGGTGCCGACGCTGACGGTGCGCGCCGACGTCAACCGCGGCGTGCTGCCCGACATCGTGGTGCAGGCGCTGGCGCCGAAGGTCGCCGAGTTCAGCGCCAAGCTGCCCAGCCCCTACAAGCTCGAGACGGGCGGCCTGTTCGAGGAGAGCCAGATCTCGCAGGGGTCGGTGTTCGCGGTGATTCCGCTGATGATCGTGCTGATGCTGCTGGCGATGATGGTGATGCTGGTCAGCTTCCGCCGCATGCTGATGGTGGTCGCCATCCTGCCGCTGGGGCTGATCGGCGTGGTGCTGTCGCTGCTGGTGTTCAACCGTCCGCTGGGCTTCGTGGCGATCCTGGGCATCCTGGCGCTGATCGGCATGATCGCCAAGAACGCGTTGATCCTGATCGTCTCGATCGAAGAGGAACGCGCCAGCGGCCTCGCGGTGCGCGACGCCGTGGTGACCTGCGCCACCAACCGCCTGCGGCCGATGATGCTGGCCGCGATGTCCACCGTGCTGGGCCTGCTGCCGATCGCACCGACGGTGTTCTGGGGTCCGATGGCGTTTGCCATCATGGGCGGTCTGCTGGTGGCCACGGTGCTGACGCTGGTGTTCCTGCCGACGCTGTACATGGCGGTGCTCGGCAACGAGAAGACGCCGCTGCCCGCCGCGGCGACCCCGACCGCCTGATCCATGGGAGCTCGACCGTCGCCTTCGAACCCGGCCCGCTCCGGCAACGCACTGCCGGACGGTTCGGGGCTCGACGCTGCGTCGTCTCGAACCGAACTGCAGCTCTACCTCCGGGAAACGGCGCAGCTCTTCAACTCGATGGACCCGGCCCCCTTTCGCGAGCGCGACCTCGATCCGAACGCCGAGGCCTACATCGTCGAGTGGGCGCGCGAGGCGCCGGCGCGCGCGCGGCTGGCAATGGTCATCTGCCTGGGCCGAAGGTCGGCCACGGCGGACGACGCCGCGACCCTGGCCGAGGCCGTGCACGAGTATTTCCGGCAGCGCGAGCGGGCCACGCGGGCGCGACTGCGGTGGCTGTTTCGCATCGGCCGCATCAGCCTGGTGATCGGCCTGGGGTTCGTCGGTCTGACGGTCATCGTTGGCGAGTACCTTGCCAGCCTCGTCGGCACAGCGAGCTATGCGCGGATGATCGTCGACGCGCTGGTCATCGGCGCCTGGGTGGCGCTGTGGCGGCCGATGGAAATCTTCCTTTACGACTGGTGGCCGATCCGCGCCGAGGCCCGGCTGTACGAGCGCCTGAGCCGGATCGAAGTGCAGGTCACCGGGCCGCCGATCGCGGCAGGAGCTCTGTCATGAGCGACGGCAGGGGATCCTCGACGGCGCGCGCCGGTGTCGCGGTGTTGCGCGCGGCCATGTTCTTCGGCATCTGGATCGTCATCGATCAGAGCGCCAAGCCCGCCAATGTGCTGGTCGGCCTGATCGCCACGGCCGCCGCAACCTGGTTGAGCCTGCGACTGCTGCCGCCTGCCACCGGGCGCGTGCGCGTCACGGCACTGGCGCTGCTGTTGCCGCGCTTCCTGTGGCAGTCGCTGCGCGCGGGCCTCGACGTGGCGATGCGTGCGCTGCGCCCTCGCCTGCCGCTGCAACCCGGCTTCGTGGACTATCCGGTGCAGTTTCCGCGCGGCTCGGCACGCAATGCCTTCGAGTTGATCTCCAGCCTGCTGCCGGGCTCGGTGCCCACCGACGAGAACGAAACGGCGATCGAGTACCACTGCCTCGATGTGAGCCAGCCGGTGGTCGACGACCTGGCCACCGAGGAGCGCGCCTATGCCCACGCGCTGATCCCGGGACGGCGCCATGGATGAGTTCCTGCTGTCGATGGCGGCCTTCGTGGTGCTGATGGTGGCGCTGGGACTGGTGCGCGTGGCGCGCGGCCCGGGCTACGCGGACCGCATGATGGCGGCCCAGCTGCTGGGTTCGGGCGCCATCGCCGTGCTGCTGCTCTTCGGCGCCGCCACGGGCGAAGTGGCGACGGTCGACGTGGCCCTGACGCTGGCTTTGCTGGCGGCGTTTGCGTCGATCGCCTTCGTCATGTTCGCCGCGCCGCAGGAGCCTCTGGTCAACGAGGATGACGACGAATGAGCGCAACGGACTGCTCCGAGCGCTCATGGTCCCGCCCGGCGGGACCGGCGGGCGGCCGCGGGGTGACCCGATGAGAACGCTGCTCGACGTTTACACCTATGCGATGGTGAGCTTCGGCGCCTTCTTCTACCTGGCCGGTTCGGTCGGGCTGCTGCGCTTCCCCGATGCCTACACGCGGCTGCATGCGCTGACCAAGGCCGACAACCTGGGGCTGGCGCTGATCGTGCTGGGCCTGATGCCGCAGGTCGACGGCGTGCTCGCATGGCTCAAGCTGGTGCTGATCTGGCTGCTGGTGCTGCTGTCGGGTGCCGCGGTGTCGCAACTCATCGCACGCGCCGCGCGGCGCAGGGATCGGCAGCAATGAGCGTGGTCGTCAGCAGCGCTGCCGTGCTCCTGCTCCTGGGGCTCGCCTTGTGGACCGTGGTGGCGCGCGAAGCCTTCCTGGCGATCTCCGGTTTCGTCGCCTATGGCCTGCTGCTGTCGCTGGTGTGGGTGCGGCTGTACGGCGTGGACGTGGCACTGACCGAAGCGGCCATCGGTGGCGGCCTGACCGGCGCCCTGCTGATCGGCGCCGCATCGCGCCTGCGCGACACCGAAGCCGCGGCCTGGTCCGAGCGCAGTGGGCCCGGCCTGCGCGCCGTGGCCAAGCTGCTGTCACTGGCCGTGGCGGTGGTGCTGGGTCTGTGCGTGCTGGCGCTGCCCGAACCCGCGCCGACGCTGGCCGATGAGGTCGTGGCGCGGATGCCGGCGACCGGCGTCGGCAACCCGATCACCGGCGTGTTGCTGGCCTTCCGCGCGCTCGACACGTTGCTCGAAGCCATCGTGCTGGTGATCGCGCTGATCGGCGTCTGGTCATTCGCGCCCGACCGGGTCTGGGGCGGCCGCCCGGGCCTGCGACACCGGTCCGACCCCGACGGGATCCTCGCCTACTTCGCGCGGCTGCTGCCCCCGGTGGGCCTGATCATCGGCGTGTACATCTTCTGGGCCGGTGCCGATCATCCCGGTGGCAAGTTCCAGGGGGCCACCATCCTGGCGGCCATGTGGACGCTGGTGCTGATGGCGGGTCTGGCCGACACGCCTGCCATCGGCAGGCGCTGGCTGCGCATCGGCATCGTCGTCGGGCCGCTGGTGTTCATCGCGATCGGCTTCGTCGGGGTGGCGGTCGCCGGCGCCTTCCTGGCCTATCCCGACGGCTGGGCCAAACCGATGATCGTGCTCATCGAGGCCGCACTGATGCCTACGCTGGTGCTGATACTGGGCCTGCTGCTGGCCGGGCCCCCTTCGCGAAGGGGTGGGCCATGAGACCGACCCGGCCACCCGTGGGGGCGCACTGCCGTCCAGCGGTACCGGCGATGGGCGCTGGAGTGCGGCCATGACCGTGGAGACACTCTATGGCCTGTGCGCCGCCGGGCTGGTAGGACTGGGGCTGTACGGCCTGATCGTGCAGCCGCATCCGCTGCGCAAGATCGTCGCCTTCAACGTCATGGGCTCGGGCGTGTTCCTGCTCTTCGGCGCGCTGGCCAGGCGCGGCGCAGCCGCAGGGCTCAATGGCGACCCGGTGCCCCAGGCGCTGCTCATCACCGGGATCGTCGTCGCATTTTCCGCCACCGCCCTGGCCGTGGCGCTGGTGGTGCGGCTGATCGAGTCCAGCGGCTCGGCCTCGCTGTCCTCGGAGCCGCCCTCCACGGACAGCCACAAACCGCCGACATCGTGATCAGCATCGTCCTGGAACCGCAGATGCAGAGCACGCCGGGGGGGCTGTGGCTGGCCGTGGCGGTGCTGCTGCCGTTCGTGGGGATGATGATCGGCCTGTGCCTGGGTGGAAGGCACGTGCGCAGGGTGGCGCTGCTGACGGCGCTGCTCGGGCTGGCCCTGGCCGTGGTCATCGCCAGCAGCTGGCTGCACGCCGACGGACCATTGGTGTACGTGCTGGGGGGCTGGTCGCCGCCACTGGGCATCGCGCTGCGCGCCGACGGCCCGTCGGTGGTCATGATGCTGGCCGTGGCGGTGGTCGTCTGCGGCATCGGCGTGTTCGCCTATGCCGACTTCGACACGCCCGCAGGCAAGGCGGAGTCGCGCTCGCCCTTCACCTACTGGTTGCTGCTGCTGGCGGTGTGGGGATCGCTGAACCTGGTGTTCGTCAGCGGTGACCTGTTCACGCTGTACGTGGCGCTGGAACTGCTGACCTTCGCCGGCGTGCCGATGGTCTGCCTGGACGGCAAGTCCGAAACGCTGCGTTCCGCGCTGCGCTACCTGTTGTTCGCGCTGTGCGGCTCGGTGCTGTACCTGCTGGGCGCGGTGTTGCTGTACGGCGGTTACGGCACGCTCGACATCGTGCTTCTGTCCGAGCGCATCCAGCCGGGCGTGATTGCGTGGACCGCCGCCGCGCTGATGACCGTCGGCCTGCTGGCCAAGACGGCGCTGTTCCCGCTGCACATCTGGCTGCCGCCGGCCCACGGCGGTGCCCCGGCCGCGGCCAGCGCCGTGCTGTCGGCGCTGGTCATCAAGGGGTCGTGGTTCCTGGTCGTGCGACTCTGGTTCGACGTCATGCCCGGCGTCGTGACGCTGCCCTCGGCGCAGCTGCTGGCAGCGATGGGCGCGACGGCCATCGTCGTCGGCAGCGTCGTGGCCCTGCGGCAGGAGCGGTTGAAGCTGCTCGTGGCGTACTCCACGGTGGCGCAGATCGGCTACCTGTTCCTGATGTTCCCGCTCGCCTTCGACGCCGCCGGCAACGCGCTCGCGCAGGATGCTGCATTGACCGCCGGGGTGCTGCAGGCGGTTTCGCACGCGACGGCCAAGGCCGGCATGTTCATGGCGGCCGGGCTGGTCTATGCGGCGCTCGGCCACGACCGCATCGCCGACCTCGCCGGCGTCGCGCGCGCGCTGCCGATCACCGTGCTCGCGTTCGTCGTGTCGGGCGTGGCGCTGATGGGCGTGGTGCCGAGCGGCGCCTATCTCGCGAAGAAGCTGCTGCTCGACGCCGCCGATCAGTCCGGGCAGTGGTGGTGGACGATCGTGCTGCAGGGCGGCGCCGTGTTCACCGCCGGCTATGTCGTGCTGGTGCTGGTCAACGCGCTGCGCCGGCCAGCCGAGCCGATCTCGACTGTCAAGCGCGTCGCGCGCTCGTCGGAACTGGCGGCGCTCACGCTGTCCGTGGCCTCGCTCCTGCTCGCGTTCGCGGCGCTGGGTCCGGTGCCCGGCGATCTCATCAAGAACCCCCTCGCGCCGGAGGAACTCGTAACGACGCTGCTGGTGCTCCTCGGCGGTGGGGCGCTGGCGTTCGCTCTGGCGCGCAGCCCGTTGGCGGGGTCCGCCCGCGTCGGTGCCGCCGCCGCGGGCGAGTCCGTTCGACGCCTCGTGCGGCCCATCGGGACCGCGTTCGAGTCGGCCGACGGCTTCGTGCGCCGCTGGCCGTCGGCGAGCATCGGATTGCTCACGCTGGCGGCGCTGTTCGGCTGGCTGCTCCTCGGCGGCACTCCCCATTGAGCGACGCGGCGAATTCGAAGCTGTCGCGTGGAGCGCTGGTCGCGCTCGTGGTCGGCTCGATGGTCGGCGCGGGCATCTTCACGCTGCCGGCGGCCTTCGGACGCACCACCGGCGCGCTCGGCGCGATCATCGCCTGGTGCATCGCCGGGGCCGGCATGCTGATGCTGGCGCTCGTCTTCCAGAACCTCTCGCACCGCCGCCCCGATCTCGACACCGGCATCTACGCCTACGCCAAGGCCGGCTTCGGCAACTACCTCGGTTTCATCGCCGCCTTCGGATACTGGATCGCCTGCTGCCTGGCCGACCTGTCCTGCCTGATCCTGATCAAGGGCACGCTGGGGCAGTTCTTCGACATCTTCGGCGACGGTTCGACGCCGGCGGCCATCGCCGGCGCCACGCTCATCGTGTGGGGCTTCCACATGCTCGTGCTGCGCGGCGTGCGACAGGCGGCGGCGCTGAACACGATCGCCACGGTGGCGAAGATCGTGCCGATCGCGCTCTTCGTCTTCGTCGTCGCCGCCGCGTTCCAGACCGACACCTTCGCGCTCAACTTCTGGGGCGGACAGGAGCCCGGCTTCGGCAGCGTGGCCAGCCAGGTCCGCAACACGATGCTGGTCACCGTGTTCGTGTTCGTCGGCATCGAAGGCGCCAGCGTCTATTCGCGCTACGCCCGCAACCGCAACGACGTCGGCGTGGCCACCGTGCTCGGCTTCATCGGGGTGCTGTGCCTGCTGGTGCTGGTGACCATGCTCTCGTACGGCATCCTGCTGCGGCCGGAACTGGCGACGCTGCCCAACCCGTCGATGGCCGGCGTGCTCGAAGCCGTCGTCGGTCCGTGGGGCCGGGTGTTCGTCAGCGTCGGCCTGCTCATCGCCGTGGTCGGCAATTACCTGTCGTGGTCGCTGCTCGCCGTCGAGGTGCTGAACTCGGCGGCCAGGCAGGACACCATGCCGTCGTTCCTCGCGCGCGAGAACGCCAACGGCGTGCCGCACGCCGCGCTGTGGATGACGAACATCGCGATCCAGGCGTTTCTCATCGTCACGTGGTTCGCCGAGTACGCGTTCACGATCGCGCTGAAGATGACCAGCGCGATGACGCTGCTGCCCTACCTGCTGGTCGCCGCGTACGGATTCAAGCTCGCGTGGACCGGCGAGACCTACGGCGCAGACGGGCGCGGCCGCGCCGCCGCGCGCGTGATCGCCGCCATCGCCACCGCGTACGCCGCTGCCATGCTGTGGGCGGGCGGCGCGAAATACCTGCTGCTGGCGGCGCTGCTGTACGCGCCGGGGACGTGGCTCTTCTACTCCGCGCGCCGCGAACAGCGCCAGCGCGTCTTCACCACGGCCGAGACCGTGGTCTTCACCGTATTCTGCGTCGCGGCGCTGTCCGCGCTGCTTGCGCTGTGGTCCGGCGCGATCACGATCTAGCGCAGCGACGCCATCTCCGGATCAAGGATGCCATGCAGATCTTCCATCACGTCGCCCATGCGAACATGCCGCTGCCCGCGCCGGCCGAGTCTTGCCGACAGCCGGGCCGCGCCACGCACCCCCCGAAGGATCCGGACATGAAGATGCGCTTCATCGCTGTGCTCGTCGCCGCAGGCCTCGCGGGCTGCATGATGGGACCGAACTACGTGCGCCCGACGGTGGAGACTCCGGCGGCCTGGCGCATCGAGTATCCCAAGGCGGCCGACGTGGCCAACGTCGAGTGGTGGAAGCAGTTCGGCGACCCGGTGCTGGACGAACTGGTGGACACGGCGCTGCGCAACAACCGCGACCTGCGCATCGCCGCGGCCCGCGTCGACCAGTTCATCGGCGCGCTCACGGCCACCGGCTCGCAGCTCTACCCGCAGATCGGCTACGGCGCCGACGCCAGCCGCGCGCGGGCGAGCGCCGTGGGCCAGCCGCCGTTGCCGCCCGGTGCCAACCCGTACTTCTCCCTCTACCAGGTATCGCTGGGCGCCTCGTGGCAGGTCGACCTGTTCGGCCGGGTGCGTCGCCAGACCGAAGCGGCACAGGCGCTGGTCTATGCCAGCGAGCAGGGCCAGCGCGGCGTGGTGCTGACGGTGGTGTCTGGCGTGGCCGCCAGCTACATCGTGCTGCGGTCGCTCGATCGCCAACTCGAGATCGCGCAGGCCACGACGCGAAACTTCGAGGGCACATTGCGGATCTTCGAGCGGCGCTTCAAGGTCGGCCTCGTGGGCAACACCGAGGTGACGCAGATCCGCTCGCAGCTGCAGCAGGCCCGCGCGGCGATCCCCGCCTTCGAGCAGGCGATCGCGGCGCAGGAGAACCTGATCTCGATCCTGCTCGGTCGCAATCCGGGCCCGATCGCGCGCGGCAAGACGATCGACCAGCTGGCAGCCCCGGCGATTCCGGGCGACCTGCCCGCGACGGTGCTGCTGCGCCGGCCCGACATCCTGCAGGCCGAGCAGAACCTTGTCGCCGCCAACGCCAACATCGGCGCGGCACGCGCACTCTACTACCCGAACCTGTCGCTCACCGCGGCGCTGGCCAGCACCAGCACGGCCTTCAGCAGCCTGTTCAGCGGCCCGGCCGCCGCGGGACTGGTCGGCGCGAGCCTGGCCGGCCCGCTCTTCACGTTCGGCGCCATCGAAGGACAGGTGTTCTCGGCCGAGGCCGGCGAGCGCCAGGCGCTCGCCTTCTACCAGCAGACGGTGCTGAACGCCTTCCGCGAGACCAACGACGCGCTCACCGGCTCGCAGAAGCGGCTGGAGGAGTTCAACATGCAGAGCGAGCGCGTGGTGGCCTTGCGCGAGTTCGCGCGCCTGGCGAACCGGCGGTTCGACGCGGGCGTGGCGGGCTACCTGGATGTCCTGGTGGCGGAGAACGAACTCTTCGCCGCCGAACTCGCCACGGTCGCCTTGCAGGCCAGCCGCTACGCGCAACTGGTCAACGTCTACCAGGCGATGGGTGGCGGCTGGGTCGACATCGCCAGCGAGATCGCGCCGAAGCCGCAGGGACGGGTGGCTGCGAAGTCCGCGCCCTGAGGCGCCGTCTTGGCTGTCGCGACGGGCCCAGCGGATGCAGCGTGGGCCCGCAACCCGTCGCGCCGGGCAATCCGGCACGCATAGGCACAGCCTGCCCGACCCACTAAGATCGCGGCGCCGTACACCTTTCCCCGCCGCCCGTCACGACACCCCGCATGAGCGATCTCCGTCGACGCCTGTTCCACGAACTGGAGCCCAGCCACCGCGAAGCCGGACTGTCCGGCCTCAACCGGTTCATCGTCGTGGTGATCCTGGTGTCGGTGGCGTTTGTCGTCGTGGAGAGCGAGCCGGCGATCCACGACAGCCATCCGTTCCTGTTTCACGCCGTCGAGATCCTGTTCGGAACCGTGTTCCTGGTCGAGTACGTCGCCCGGATATGGGTCGCCGCCGAGGACCCGCGTTACAGCGATGGACTCCGGGGACGCCTGCGCTATGCGATGACGCCGTCCGCCCTGCTCGACCTGCTCGCCGTCATGCCGCTCTTCCTGCACGTCATCGGCGCCGAGGCCTACATCATCCGGATCCTGCGGGTGGTGCGCGTGCTGCGCCTCGCCAAGCTCGGCCGCTTCACCATCGCCACGCGGGCGCTGTCGCACGCGGTGCACGCGCGCCGCTACGAACTCATGATCAGCTTCGGCGTGGCCCTCTTCATCCTGGTGCTCACCTCGACGCTGATGTACATCGTCGAGGGTCACACGCAGCCCAACGTCTTCGGCAGCATTCCGCGCGCGATGTGGTGGGCGATCGCGACGCTGACGACGGTCGGCTACGGCGATGTCGTCCCGCTGACGACGGCGGGACGGATCCTCGGCGGCATCACGGCCGTCACCGGCGTCGGCCTGATCGCCATGCCGGCCGGCATCCTCGCGGCGGCGATGAGCGACGCGATCCACACGCGGCGGGCGGCGGAGCACAAGGAAGCCCTGGAGCGTGCGCATCGGCAGGGGGCGAACGCCGCGCCGCACATGCCCGA
>Ga0209253_10005658_pt1 | contig 10845 bp, 13 predicted proteins | sample FrelakmetBRP12BR_FD_187145 | JGI IMG/M metagenome (GOLD analysis project Ga0209253, IMG submission 187145) | Freshwater lake sediment microbial communities from the University of Notre Dame, USA, for methane emissions studies - BRP12 BR (SPAdes)... | ecosystem: Environmental > Aquatic >... | reverse complement strand
CGATGTACCCCCGGCGCCGGCGCTGCGGCGCGCGCGGCGGAAGCTGGCCGTGGTCGGGGGTCTCGCGAGGCGGATCGCGGGCAGCGACGCCTGCGGCAACGCGCTCGGCCTCGTCGCCGGGCACGCGGACGCGGTGCTGGCTGCGACGCCGTCGCGCGAGGGCGCGAAAAGGGGCAGGTTGGAGCCACCAACCGATGGGAGGTGAAGAGATGCGCGTCGGAGAGATGCTGGACCGTTGTATTGCCCTGGAACGTCGGGCCGCCGAGATGTACCGGCGGTTCGCCGCGCAGTCGCCCGCGGGCGACGAGCTGCACGGTCTGTGGCTGCGGCTCGCCGGCGAGGAGGACGAGCACGCCGCCGCCATCGGCCGCGCCATCGCGGCGCCGGCCGGCGCGGGGCAGAGCCGCATCGACGGCTGGACGGAGGCCGTGGAGGAAGCCGAGCGCGTGCTCGGCGAAGCCGAGGCCGCCACGACGTCCTCGCGCGACGATCGGCTCGCCCTGGCGCTCGATCTCGAACGCACGGAAATCGACGCCCTGCGCGAGGCGCTCCTCGCGCTCGCGGGACAGGCGGACGCGGGCGCTCACGCGACCAGCCGGCACGCCGCCGAGCTGGCGGAGGTCGCGACGCGCTTCTCGACCGACGCGCGGGTGCAGCTCAAGGCGGCCCTGGTGCGGGCGCACGAACGGCTGGCTGGCGGGGTGTCGCCGGCGAGGTAGGGCCGCGCCGGCGAGACCCGTGGCCACGAAACCCCTGGACAGCCGGCTCGCGCATCGCCTGGTCCGCCCGCTGGCCGGCACGCGCGTGACGCCCAACCAGGTCACCACGCTGGGGCTCGTGGTCGGCCTGGCCGCCGCGGCGCTCTATGCGTGCGGCGGCGCCGCCGCGCACGCCGGCGCGGCGCTGTACGTCGCTGCGGTCGTGATCGACCACGCCGACGGCGAGCTGGCGCGCATGACGGGGCGCACGACCCCGTTCGGCCACCGCTACGACCGGCTGGTCGACCTCACCCTCAAGATCGCCGTCTTCGCCGGGATCGGGCTCGGGCTCCGGCACGGGCCGCTCGGCGCGTGGGCGCCCGTCCTCGGCGTGCTCGCCGGGGTGGCCTTCGTGTCGATCTTCGCGCTGCGCAGCCGCCTGGCGCTTCACCTGGGGCAGGCCGCGTTCGCGCAGCCGAGCGCCGGGCCCGTCGAGCTGGAGGACATCCTCTACCTGATCGCGCCGCTCACGTGGCTCGGCTGGCTGCAGCCGTTCCTCGTGGCCGCCGCGATCGGCGCGCCGCTGTTCGCGCTGTGGACGGCGTCGCGCCTACGGGCGGCCGGCGCCGGTCAGAGGTCGAACCGCCGGCGGTAGCGCGCGTAGCGCGCCCGCTCCTCGTCCGCGTCGAGCCCGAAGTCGGCCAGCGTGTAGCGGTGGCGCCCGTGCTTGTCCTTCGGGTTCTCCGCCAGGAAGTCGCGCATGCGTGCCTCGGCCTCCGCCGTGAAGGGCAGGTCGTAGTGGCGGTAGATCGTCCGCACCGTGCCGATCGGGTCGCGCAGGAGCTGGGTGTAGTGGACGTCGAGGAACTGGCCGGCCGGCGCGCAGCCGGCGTCGCGATCGCGGAGCGCCCGCTCGATGCCGCGGGCCCAGCGGTCGGTCATCTCGCGGCCGACGGCCACCCGGTCGACCGTGCTGGAGAAGGTGCTGCGCAGCGTGGTCGTCAGGCTCGCCAGCGACGGGGCGACCTCGAGCGGGTCGCGGTGCGTGAAGATCACGCCGGCGTCCGGGTAGCTTGCGAACAGGGCGGGGAGGCCGAAGAGGTGCGCCGGCGCCTTCAGCACCCAGCGCTCGCCCGCACAGCGCCACTGCAGATGCTGCAGGAAGCGGCGGTGCCACTCGTAGCAGGCGCGCAGGTCGTGGGCCTCGAGCCAGGCCTCGTACGACGGTACGTGGTGCGTGGTCTGGAACTGGAAGCTCAGGAACGAGTGGCTCGTGATGACGAGGCACTCCTCGGGCATGCGGGCGCCGACCGGGTGGATCCGCTCCAGGTCGGGTTGCAGCCGCTGGAACCAGCGCAGCTGCCGTTCGGCGGCGGCGATCCGCCGGTCGGTGGCGAAGCGTGCGCGCTCCGGCGGCGGCGACGGGAAGATCATCTCCCAGTGCAGCGGGGCGCGATTGGCGGGGTCCTGCGCGAGCAGCCCGTGGAGCAGCGTGGTGCCAGTGCGCGGCAGGCCGGTGACGAACAGCGGGCGCCGGACCTTCTCGGCGGCGATCTCGGGGAAGCGCCCGCGGTCGGCGACCAGGCGCAGGCGGTTGGCGAGAAGACGCAGCAGGTCCTGGCGCGCGGCGATGCGCCCGACCAGGCTCAGCCCCGACTCGTGCCGCATCGAGCGGACCACGCGACCGAGCGCCTCGTCGAACACGCCGTCGTCGTCGAAATCCTCGAGGCCCGTGCGACGACACGCCTCCTCGCAGAGCACGTCGGGATCCAGCCGCACCAGCTGCCTGCCGGAGGCGCGCTGGATGAGATTGCCGCCCCGGTTGAGCGCCCGGGTGAGCGATACGATCGAAAGGCTGCTCGACGTCACCGTCCCTCCTGCCTCCTGCGCGCCGGGGCGCGCGCCGCATCCCACTGCCAGGCGACCAGGCCGGGCAGGCCGAGCAACAGATCGCGCACCCGGCGGCTGAGCGACAGCGCCAGGGCCGTGTCCGGTGCCAGCCCGACGGTTGCCCCGAGCAGCAGGTAGCCGCCTTCCTGCACTCCGAGCGCGCCGGGCACCACGAAGGCTGCCGCGCGCACTGCCTGCCCCAGGCTCTCGAGCAGCACCGCGGTCCACGGATCGACCGGGTGGCCGAGCAGTGCGAGCGCGACCAGGACCTCGGCGACGCCGAGGAGCCAGCTGGCAGCGTGCCAGATGCCGGCCGTGACCAGCGCGCGGCGGTCGTCGTGAAGGCGCCGCACCGCCGCGTCGAGGGCGTCCGCGCCGCCGAGCAGCGCCGTACCCGGCCCCCGCCGGCCGAGCGCTCCCAGCGCACGCGCGGCCGCGGCGAACAGCCCCGCGCGCTGGGCCCACACGAAGCCGACCAGCAGCATGGCCATCAGGCCGAGGCCGACCAGGGCCGCCGGCAGCAGCCGCTCTCCGCCCAGGCGGCCGACGAGCAGCGTCAGGCCGACGAGCGTGAACGCCATCTGGGTCAGCATGACGAGCGTCACGTCGACCACGACGCTGGCGCCGGCCGTGATGCCGGGGACGCCGCGGGAGGCGAGCAGCCGGGCCTTCGCCACGTTGCCGCCGATCTGCAACGCGGGCAGGAGCCCGTTCACCGATTCGCCGACCCAGCGCGCGAACACCATGGTCCCGACGCCGGGCCGCTCGTGGAGCAGCCGCCGCCAGCCGATCGCGTCGGCGGTGAGCGGGACGAGGTGGACCAGGGGTAGCAGGAGCAGCCCCGCGCCGGCGACGGCCAGCGCCCGGCCGACCTCGGCCACGCCGTGCCAGGCGAGGAGGCCCGTGAACAGCGCCAGCCCGACGGCGAACGCCGGCCAGACGGTTCGCCGCACGGTCGCCGTGTCGAACGCCGGGGCTGGGCCGGCGCCGTCCGGCGGGGCGCCGTCCGACGCCCGCGGCACGAGGGCCGGGCTCACCGGGACCGCCACCACCGCCGCCCGGCGATACACCGGCCTCTGGCGGCGTCTCGCCACGTCGTCCACATGCGCGCAGCGGGTCCTACTTGCTTGCCAGAGACGGTGCAATGGCCAGGCCGCGGCGCGTCGAGGCACCGCGGCCCCCGTCAGCCCTTGCGATCCACGAATCCCATCGGCGGCAGTGGCGAGCGAGCGGTCCAGCCGCCGTCGACCATCACGGTTTCGCCCGTCACGTAGGGCGTGGCGACCAGGAACAGGGCGGCGGCGGCGACGTCGTCGGGCTGCGCGGCGCGCCCTGCCGGCGACACCGCGCCCCAGTGCGCGTCGTACTCGGGGTCGTCGGCGAGGTTGCGGGCGTTCACCGTCGGGCCGATCCCGAGCGCGTTCACGGCGATGCGGTGGGGGGCGAGCTCCACCGCGAGGCAGCGTGCCAGGTGTCGCAGGCCGGCCTTGGTCACGCCGTAGGCGGCGAGCCCGGGCAGCACGCGGCGCCCCGCGATCGACGAGGAGAAGAGGATCGTGCCCGGCGTTCCCTGGCGTACCATCTGCCGGGCCGCGGCCTGCGCGAGGAAGAACGAGCCCTTCAGGTTGAGGTCGGCGACGGCGTCCCACTTCGCTTCGCTGTAGTCGAGGAAGTGTCCCCACACGGTCACGCCGGCGTTCGCCACGCAGACGTCGAGGCGGCCGAACTCCGCCACCGCGCGCGCGACCGTCGCCTCGGCCTCGGCCACGCGCCGCAAGTCGGCCTCGTGCGCGACCGCCCGCCCGCCGGCGCTGCGGATCCGCTCGACCGCCGCCTCGGCCAGCGCCGCCTCGGCGTGGTGCGCGACCAGCACGGCCGCGCCCCGGGCCGCGAGGGCCACCGCGATCGCGGCCCCGATCTCCCGGCTGGCGCCGGTCACCAGCGCGACCGATCCGTCGAGCCTCATGCGCGTTGCCGTCCGGAGTAGGCGCTGCAGCCCCGCGCCGCAAGCCGAAACGGCGCGGGCCGGCCGATTCGGCGCTTGACTCGAGTACGTAGTGCGTAGTAACGATACGCGCAACGTACACGCCCTCGGAGCAGTCCCGAGGCAACGGGAGGATCCGGATGTCGACGCTCAACCGCTACCCGCGCCCGCTCGAGCGCTCCGAATGGCAGGTGCCGCAGGACTTCGAGGCCACCTTCCGCTGGGAGTACGAGGACGGCCGCGAGAAGCTGCTCAACCTCTACCAGAAGGGGAAGCGCCTGCAGTGGGACGCCGCCGAGCGCATCGACTGGTCCCAGGACCTCGATCCCCTGAACCCCGAGGGGCTGCCCGACGAGCTCATCCCGATCTTCGGCTCCGAGGTCTGGAACCGCCTCACCGACGCGGAGAAGGTGAAGGTCCGCCTGCACTTCCAGGCGTGGCAGCTCTCGCAGTTCCTGCACGGCGAGCAGGGCGCGCTGATCTGCACGGCGAAGATCGTGCAGCAGGTGCCGATGATGGACGCGAAGTTCTACGCCGCCACGCAGGTGGTCGACGAGGCGCGCCACGTGGAGGCGTACTCGCGCCTCCTGCACGAGAAGTTCGATCTCGTCTATCCCATCAACCCGTACCTGCAGCGGCTGATCGGCGACACGCTCGCCGATTCGCGCTGGGACTTCACGTACCTCGGCATGCAGGTGCTGGTGGAGGGCGTGGCGCTCGCGGCCTTCGGGCTCATCCGCGACCAGGCCACCAACCCGCTCGCCCAGTCCGTCACCGCCTACGTCATGCAGGACGAGGCCCGTCACGTGGCCTTCGGCCGCCTCGCGCTGCGCGACTACTACCCGCAGCTCACCGACAAGGAGCGCGACGAGCGCGAGGAGTTCGTGGTCGAGGGCTGCTACCTGCTGCGCGACCGCTTCCTCGGCGACGAGGTCTGGGAGACGCTCGGGCTGCCGGTGGACCTGTGCAAGCAGTACGTCGACCGCTCCGAGATGATGCAGATCTACCGCTCCAGCCTCTTCACCCGCATCGTCCCCACCATCAAGGACATCGGCCTCTGGGGACCGCGCATCCAGAAGGCCTACGCCGACATGGGCATCCTCGGCTTCGCGGACGGCGACGTCGAAGCGCTGGGCCAGCACGACGAGGCCGTGGCCGAGGAGTTCGACCGCCGCCGGCTGGAGGTCGAGCGCGTCGCCGGGCTGGCCACCGACGCGGCCTGAGCGGTCGGGGGCGCGGGCGACCGGGAGGGGGGCGGATGCGGGCCGTGCGCGGGGGCGACGGGCGGCAGCGGCTCAAGATGAAGGATCTCGAGCGCGCGACGGGCGTCGGGCGCGAGGCGATCCGCTTCTACATCCGTGAAGGGCTGCTGCCGGAGCCCGAGCGGCCGGCCCGCAACGTCGCCTTCTACGACGAGTCCTGCGTCGGCCGCATCCGCCTCATCAAGGAGCTGCAGCAGAAGCGCTACCTGCCCCTGCACGTCATCAAGCTGATCGTCGCGGGGGACGCCTCGCCCTCGCCCCGCGAGGTGGAAGCCCTGCTGCAGCTCGACGGCCGGCTCTCCCCCCGGAGCGGGGACGGCGGGGAGGTGCGGAGCGAGCGCCTGAGCGCGCTCGCCGCCCGCATTGGCGTCCCGGTGCGCGAGATCCGCGACCTGGCCGCCGCCGAGGCGATCGACATCGTCACCCGCGACGGCGATCAGTGGCTCGACGGCGCCGCGGTCCGCTTCGTCGAGCTGTGGGCAGAGGCCCGCCGTGCGGGCTTCACCGCCGCGCGGGGCTTCGGGCCGGAGCAGGTCCGGCTCTACGTCGACATGGTGCGGCTGCTCGCCCGCGAGGAGCTGCGCCTCTTCACCCGCACGGTCGGGGGCGGCGTCGACGCCGACGAGGCCGTGCGCATGGCCGAGCAGGGCCTCGAGCTCGGCAGCCAGCTGATCGCGCTGCTGCGGCGGGCGATGCTGCTGCGGCTGATCGCGGAGGGGAGCATGGCGGCGGAGCCCGCCGAGCGCTCGCGCCGCGGCTCGGATGCATCCTGAACGCCGGCGCCTGGATCAGACCTCAGGCGCAAGCAGCGGGATGACGTCGCGGCCGTTCCGGCGAAAGGTCGAGAAATCGCGCCGGTCCAGGGTGAAGACACGGCACGTCCTGCCGAGCTCGCTCATGCGGACGATGCAGGCATCGGCCAGGTCCATCTGCTTCCCGTACCGCCGCAGCAGCGCAGCGATCGCGTCGGCCTGCTCCTCGAGATCCAGGCCGATTCGGAGGGTGCCGGCCGACACCATCTCCAGGATCTGCCGTGCGGCCCCCGTGAGGTGGGCCGCTTCCGTCAGGACCGGTTCGCAGGTCCAGAGCGGCGGGTTCACTCGCTCGAACGCGCCGACCGCCCACGCGTGGTGGTCGTCTCGACGATTCATGAGCGCGACCAGAGGTCCCGTGTCGAGGATGGTCTTCACGTTCGGCGCCGCTGACCCAGCGCCGCGAGGTACGTCTTGTTGGTGGAGAGATCGGCAGGCCCCTCGACGCATCCCACGTGCCGTCGCAGGGCGTGGAGGGCGCTCGGCCGCGTGCGGCGAAAGTGCGCCTCGAGCGCCTCGGACACGATGCGACCCTTCGGGCGAGTCGTACGCTTCGCTTCGTCGGCAAGGGCTCTCGCCAAGGCATCGTCGAGCCGGATGGTCAGCGTCTCGCTCATGCGGGACTGACTAACACAGTCTTGACAGAGGTGCAATACAAGAACCGGTGACGGCTTCGTCGCCCCGGCCCGCAACGTCGCCTTCTACGCTCCCGGGACCGGATCGGATCTCGTTGGCCTATGCGTCAGCGAGGAACGGCGCGCCGTCGGTCGCCTCGTTGTCGTGCCGCGCCGTGGCCGCGGGCGTGAGCGGCAGCGCCGCGGCGGCTGCAGCCGGTTGCCCTTGCCCTCGAGTTGGATCGAGAGGTATCCGCCGGTTCTCCCGCAAGCGCGAGGCCATCCCGCTGGTCTGCCCGCCCGAGGCGCGATCAGAGCGCAAGCACCAGCCGCAGCTTCGCCTCGAGCGTGTCGAGCAGATCGTCCGGCAGCTGCCCGAGCTCCTTGCGGAACGATTCGTTCGCCACCGCAACGAGCTGCGCGACCAGGACGTCGCTGTCGCGGTCCAGGCCGGCGGTGCCCGCTCGCAGGCGAAGACGCAACGGCGTGTCCGTGTCGACCAGACGCGTGGTGGTCGGCAGGACGACCGTCGATGGGTACCCGGCGTCGTTCAGCGCATCTTCCTGGACGACGATCGCGGGCCGGACCTTGCCCGGCTTCGTCTTCACCCGTGGATTGAAGTCGACGACGTAGAGCCGACCGCGCCGGAGCTTCATTCGTCCTCGTGGACGGCCCACCCTCCCGCGATCATCGCGTTCTCCCGGCGGTCGAGATCGCCATGACGGCGAACATAGTCACGGACGGCCGTGGCGAGCTCGCGCCGCGCCATCACGCGCTCGAGCTCGTCGAGGGCGATCCGCACCACTGCCGCCTTCGATCGGACTCCCACCCGCTCGACCAGTCGCGCGATCCTTTCTTCGTCGGCAGCGGAGACGGCAATGGCACCCATGATGTCTCTCGTTGGAGGGAATATTAGCCCGAGCATCATGCAATGGGCAAGCCGATACCTTCGATCTCGTCACGGACGGTGAGCCCACAGCCGTTCGGGGCGAGAGCGCCGGCCTAGCGCTGGTGGGGTATACACGCAGCGCGCCGGGCGGCCACTGTGGTCTCGGGTGGGCGGTGGCAGCAGCGGCCCACGACGGTCGCGCCCTGCGCTGCCGCGACGGCGACCCGTCGTGCGACCGCGACACCGCTGCTCGCCGTCCTGGCCCGCGCGCCACTTCTGCGAGCACGCCGTCACCCTCTGCCCCGCCATGTGGTGGCGCTGACGAACCTGGGTACCCTCACGCGCTGGCCGGTGCGCTCGACGGCGCGCCCCGCCGCTACACGCGCGCCCTGGTGACGACGCCGGACTTCGCGCCCGCACACTTCGGTCTGGGGGACGTGGCGCCGGCCGAGGGCCGGACGGCGGACGCCGTCGCCGCCTACGAGCGCGGCCGCGATCGCGAGCGACCCGAGCTGACGCTTCTCGGCACCAGTTGACGGTTCGGACGGGTCGCTGTACCGCGCCGGGGGGAGAGACCCCGAGCGGTGTCCAGGCCAGCCACCAGCAAGGGCCGGGCGCACGGTCATGCGGCGCCTGCCGTCATTCCGCCGACGATGCGGGTGCTCGAGCGTGGCTGGCTCTCGTCGAACAACGTGCTCCTGTACGACGACCGCGACTCGGCCACGCTCGTCGACACCGGCTACGTGTCCCAGAACCGCCAGACGCTGGCCCTGGTGCGTCGCGCGCTGGGCGAGCGGCGTCTGGCTCGCATCGTGAACACGCACCTGCACGCGGACCACTGCGGCGGCAACGCGCTTCTCGCCCGCGAGCTGCATGCGGCGATCCTGATCCCGCCGGGCCATGCGGCGGCGGTCGCCGCCTGGGACGAGGACGCGCTCACCTACGCCGCCACCGGCCAGGCCTGCGAGCGCTTCCGGTACGATGCGGTGCTCGCGCCCGGCCAGCGGCTGCGCATGGGCAGCCACGACTGGCAGGTGCTCGCCGCACCCGGACACGACCCGAACTCGGTCGTCCTGTGGAACACGACCGAGTCGATCCTGGTTTCCGCCGACGCGCTCTGGCAGCACGGCTTCGGCGCCGTCTTCCCGGAGATCGAGGGCGAATCCGGCTTCGCCGAGCAGCGCGCCATGCTGGATCTGATCGGCGAGCTCGGCCCCCGGCTGGTCATCCCCGGGCACGGCCCGCCCTTCACCGACGTCGAGGACGCGCTCGCGCGCGCGCATCGCCGGCTGGACGCGCTGGCTTCGGACCCCGCACGCAACGCGCGGCAGGTCGCGCGCGTCTTGACCAAGTTCTACCTGCTCGACGTCCGGGAGATCGCCTTCGAGGCGCTGGTCGCGCACCTCGGCGGCGCACGCTACTTCCACCTCGTCAACGAGCGCTACGTCCGCCTGCCGTTCGCGGAGTTCGTGCGATACACGGTGGACGAGCTGGTAGCAGCCGGCACGGCCGAGCTGGACGGCGGCGTGGTGCGCAATCGCGATGCCGCCGCCGGCGCGTGACCCACATCCTGCACCGGCGGCGCGCGGCGCACGTCGGGCGGGCGGGAGACCGGCCGCCGCTGCTCAGGGCGCGATGCAGCGGCACTCGCCCTGGAGCAGGCGCTCGATCCGGGAGGGCGACTCCGACGACATGCTCCCCGAGCGGTCGAGGACCAGCACGATGCGCACGGTGGCCCCCCGGCTCGACGAAGACGACGGGATCCACCGTGGCGCCGCCCGCCGCCGGGTCGGGCGCCCCCGCTGGCACGCTGATGGTGGTCGGCCAGGAGATGCGATTCCTCCATGCAAGCAATCTGCTGCACGGACCGACCAGGTCGGTGGCGAGCCGCGAGCGGCACCGCGGCGGCAGGCCGCCGGTGCGCGTCGCGATCCGCGGGCGGAGGAGACGGACCGCGTCAGCGCCGCGTGCGGCGCACCCAGCCCGAATGCGCGCGAGGCGCCTCGAAGCGCTTGCGTGCGGCCGCGGCCGCCCTCTCGGCCCGCTGCAGGTCGGTGACGCTCGCCGGCGGCGGCGCAGCCGGATCCCTGGGATAGGGTCCTCCTCTCCCGACCACGGTCCCGGCCACCGCCGGGGCAGCCAGGGCCAGCAGACAGAGCAGGGTGAGAGCGCGCATGCCTGGCTCCGGCTGCACGGCGTGTTCCAGTCGGCGAGCGCTGGGATTGCCGCAGGCTTCGCGGCGCGGCCGCCGGCTCGCAGGGCCGGATTGCATGCGTGCACGTGCAGCGCCGCCGGTCGCGCAGCCGCGCGTACGCTCCCCGCACGGCGTGTGCAGGGACGCCCTCGCCGCCGGCATCCTGCGGGCCCGTCAGCGCCGCACGGCGTGCTGGGCGTCGAGCGCCCCGCGCACCGCCGCGACCAGCGCGTCCGCCGGACCGGCGCCCCAGAAGGCCGCGAACAGCAGCGGCGGCGCCTCGCCCACCAGGTGTCCGTGCAGGCCGGTCAGATGCAGTCCGCCCGCCCGCAGGGCGCGCACGACCGCCTGCACCTCGCCGGCCGCCATCGCGATCTCACCGCTCACGGCCGCGTGCTCGTTGCCGCCCACCAGCCAGAGCCGCGTCCCCGCGCCCTGCGCGGCGCCGAGCCGCATGCGGTGCACGGTCACCTCGCGCGCGATCGTCGCCGTGGCGACGTCG
>Ga0209253_10005657_pt1 | contig 10845 bp, 10 predicted proteins | sample FrelakmetBRP12BR_FD_187145 | JGI IMG/M metagenome (GOLD analysis project Ga0209253, IMG submission 187145) | Freshwater lake sediment microbial communities from the University of Notre Dame, USA, for methane emissions studies - BRP12 BR (SPAdes)... | ecosystem: Environmental > Aquatic >... | reverse complement strand
CGGCCAACGCCACGCGCGGTCCGACGCCATTCACCTTGAGCAGGTTGCGGAACAGCTGGCGCTGCGACTCGCGCGAGAAGCCATATAACAGGTGTGCGTCCTCGCGCACCACCAGGTGCGTATACAGCGTGACCCGGTCGCCGGTGGTCGGCAGGTCGTAGAAGGTGGACATGGGCGCATCCAGCTCGTAACCCACGCCGTTCACGTCCAGCAGCAGCGACGGCGGCTCCTTGCGCGCGAGCACCCCGGTAAGGCGGCCGATCATGACGCGACCCGCAGGGCGCGGCGGCTGCGCCAGCGCGGGCTGAGCGTGCGCCGCGAACGCACACTCTGCGCATGGTGCGCGTGGCAGATGGCGCAGGCCAGCGCATCGGCGGCATCGGCCTGCGGATTGCCGGAGAGCGCGAGCAGCGCCTTGACCATGTGCTTCACCTGCTCCTTCTGCGCATGGCCCTTGCCGACCAGCGCCTGCTTGATCTGGAGCGCGGTGTATTCGCTCACCGGCAGATCGCGGTTCGCGCCCGCGAGCATGGCGGCGGCGCGCGCCTGGCCGAGCTTGAGGGCCGAATCGGCATTGCGCGCCATGAACACCTTCTCGACCGCCATGACCTCCGGACGGTACGCGGCAATCACTTCCGCGACGCCTTCGTAAATAACCTTGAGACGCTCGGCGAGCGCGATGGCCGGCACACGCACCACGCCGCTCGCCACATAACTGATCTTGCCGGAGGACAGGATATGTACCACACCGAAGCCGGTCAGGCGCGAGCCGGGGTCGATGCCGAGGATGCGCATCAAGCCGACGTGCCGCGTTGTGCGCTGCGTTCAACCGGCATGTTGTTGCACGACCTCGTCGGGAAAATGGGCGTTACTGTAAACCTGTTGCACATCATCCAGCTCTTCCAGCACCTCAATCAGTTTCCACACCTTCTCGGCGTCCTCACCGGCCAGCATCACGTCGATCGCGGCGCGTTGCATGATCTCGGCGTGCTCGGGCTTGAGGCCGGCCCGAGTCATGGCGTCGATCGCAGCGGCGAAGTTTTCGGGTGCGGTCAGTACTTCGATACTGCCATCGCCTCCGGTCACCACGTCTTCGGCGCCGGCCTCGAGCGCCGCCGCCAGCACCTCGTCTTCATTCGTGCCCGGTGCATAGTTGAGCACGCCGAGCCGCTTGAACAGGTATGCGACCGAACCGTCCGTGCCGAGATGGCCGCCGTGCTTGGTGAATGCGTGGCGCACGTCGCCGACGGTGCGCGTGTGGTTGTCGGTCTGGCAGTCGACCATCACCGCCACGCCGCCCGGGCCGTAACCTTCGAATCGAATTTCTTCGTAGTGCGCGCCTTCGATCTCACCAGTGCCGCGCTGGATGGCGCGCTCGATGGTTTCGCGCGTCATGTTGACGGCGAGCGCCTTGTCGATCGCGACGCGCAAACGCGGATTGTGCGCCGGGTCACCGCCGCCAGTGCGCGCGGCGACGGTGATTTCACGAATGCTCTTCGTGAACAGCTTGCCGCGGCGCGCGTCCTGCACGCCCTTGCGAGCGCGGATATTGGCCCATTTGCTGTGACCGGCCATGCGAAACCTCGTGCTGAATGGCAGCCTGCCTAGGCAGGCATGTGCGTGCCAGTGTAGCAAAGTCCACTGCACCAATCACGGCGCCTGGATCGCGCCGTGCCGCCCACTTGGGCTAGTGCGCGAATCGCCCGCTGCGCAGGAACATGACCGCCTGCCGGGCCACGGCCGGCATGAACAACAGGCCGGCGTGAGATACGCGCAGCACCAACCGGTCGCGCGCTGCGGCGGGCACTGCCTCGGCCACTAGCACCGTGCCGTCATTCGGTCCTGGCAACCGGCTGACGAGCCGCCCGAGGCCGAGCGGCAGGCTACCGGCGATGGCGCCGATCTCGCGTGCTGGCCAGTCCCAGGCTTGCGGGGTGCCGGCATTGAGGTCGGCAAGCGAGCGGCCGAGAAGGCGCCGGCCGAAACCCGAGGCGGAGAGCGCCGCCGCGGCGCGGCTGCCCTGCTGCGGCGAGCCAAGCAATACAACACGCCCGGGACGCTGGCCGGGATGGAACTGGAACAGCGCGCGGATTACCAGGCCGCCGAGACTGTAGCCGACCAGATGCACGGTCGTACCCGGAACCCGGGCTAGAAATTCGTGCAGCTGCGCGGCGTTCGTGCGCAGATCCTGGCGCACGCTCGGATAAGAGAAGCGGAAGGTCTGAAAGCCGGCACGCCGCAAACGCCGCGCCAGCAGCCAAAGCGCCGGATCGCCCAGCCACAGGCCGTTCACCAGCACCACGCACTCGGACTCGGGGCGGTGGTCGGACATGTCAGTCATGCTTCGCGGCGGTCACGCGCCGCAGTTCGTAACCGGAATACAGCAGGCGCTGTTCCCCTTGCACGGTAATCACGCGGTACGTTTCACCCATAAAACGTCCCAGCCCCTGGCTGATCGCCTCCGTATCGCTGATGGGATCAAGTGCGATGCTCGACACAAATCCAGGTGCTTCCGGCAAGCTGAACCTCACGACGAGCAGACCGTTCTCATAGGCCAGCTCCAGATTTTCTATCAGCGTACCGTCCTCGTCCTGGTTGACGATCGTGTAGCGCCCGACACGCTGCAACCAGGCTTGCGGCACCGGATGCGGAGCAATGTGCACGCCGGCCAGAAAACGCTTGCCCTCGAAATGGACAGCGATCACATCACGACCGGCGATGTGCTGCGATGACAAGGCAACCTGGCGCAGCGCCGGAATATCGATCGGCAACCAGCCGAACAAGCGGTATTGCACGCCCAGGGTCGCATCCGCCTGCGGCAACAGCGCAAAGGGTTTCCCCTGGAACTCGGTCTGCAGATAGGTTCCCTTGCTCACCACTGGAAACACGACACCAAAGTTGCTCGCATAATTTCCCACCAGTTTCGCCAGTTCGTCGGAAGATGCGGTGACCGGCGCCCGGTCGACGGGCTTGGGCGCGGCGGGCTCTTGGATACCGGTTTTCGCTTCCAACGCGAGCTTCAAAGCCTGCACCGCGATGCGGCCGAGCGCGGCTGAACCGGCCGCTGAGTTGGCCAGCACGATGACGCCGAGCTTATGCTGCGGCAACAGCATCAGTTCACTGGCGGCACCCAGCGTGCCGCCGTTGTGGTGCACTACCGGCCCGGCGTAATCCAGTTCCGTTTGGCCCAGCATCCAGCCCAGCCCGACGCGGCGATCCATATCCAGGGGCACATCGCTATTCTGCGCGCGCCACATCTCGCGCAGCGTATCGGGGCGCACCAGCGCCTGCGTGTCGGTCTGCCCGTCGGCCAACAACACGCAGATAAAACGACTCATGTCCGCCGCGCTGGAAAACAACGCGCCCGCCGGCACATCACGCAGAAAATAGCGCTCGGCGCCGGGCTTGCCCTGGCGATAGCCAACGGCCAGCTGCGGTTCGCGCTCGGGATCGATCACAAAGGCAGAATGGGTCATACCCAGAGGCGCCAACACGGCGGTGTTCATGTAGGAGACGTAATCCTGCTCACTCGCTTTTTCGATGACCCGGCCAAGCAACGAGTAGCCGAGGCTCGTATAGGAATACACCAGGTTGGGTGGATACGAGGCGAAGTCCTGCTTGAGCTGTGGGATCACCTGCTCAAACGGGGCGGGATGCAGAGTCCACATTCCTTTCAGGTAATCGCCAGGCAGACCCGAGTGGTGGGTTAAAAGATTGCGTGGCGTAATCGGCGCGGCATCGGCAAAGCGGGCACGCATGGAGAACTCGGGCAAATAACGCGTCAGCGGTACGTCAAGGTCGATGCGTCCCTGTTCCGCCAATTGCATCACAGCGGTCGCGGTGAAGAGTTTGGTCACCGAGCCGATGCCGTAGAGCGTCTGTTCTGTAGCCGGAATCCGGCGTTCCGCATCGGCATATCCAAAGCCATGCGACCACACCACGCGCTGATCGTCGACCAGCGCAATACTGAGGCCCGGAACCTCTGCCCGGCTCATTTCTCGTGGAATGAGCCAGCTCAAATAACTTTTGGTATATCCATAATCGCCGCGTGTAAGGTGTGTCGGTTTTTCAGGCTGCGTCGCGCAGCCCGATATCAGGGCGACGAGTACCGCGATTTCCAGCAACGCAGACACAGCATGGAGCGGATGTTTCATGGCTTTCAGCAAACCGGCGCGGAATCATTATTTTTCTGGTGAGACGCCATACCGACGTTGCTGCAATCCGTTCCGCGGGCGCGCGCCAGCAAATCGAACGCGTTAGGCCACAGCATCCGCGCGGTGTTGCATCAGCAGCAGCAGCGCATCGCGGTTGGTCCAGGAGAACACCCGCTCGACCGCCTCGGCAAACGGCACCCAGGCGTATTCAGAATGCTCGTCCGGACTCAACGTGACCGCTGGCTCGTCCGGCAGCTCAAGGGAGAAAAAGTGTTCGGTGTTCTCGATGACCCCGGGCGCGTACTTGTAGCGCCACTGCGGATAGATCACATAGCGATTCTGAAGCTTCCAGTCGGTGAAAGCGGCGGGCGCCGCCGTAATGCCGGTTTCTTCGCGCAGCTCGCGCGCCGCCGTTTCGGCCGGCTGTTCGTCGCCCCACTCCATGCTGCCGGTGATCGATTGCCAGAACTCCGGGTGGTCGGAGCGTCGCAGCAGCAACACCTTGCCGGTGCAGGTGTAGACGACTACCAGCACCGACTCCGGACGTTTGTATTTTGTATCAGCCACAGATGAACACAGATTCAATCAGAGGTTGCTGTTGCATGGGATTCGCATGCATCTGTGTTCATCTGTGGCTGAAATCGTAGATTTCCAATTCCCGGCGCCTGGGCGTTTGCCCATCTGCTACTTCGCCTCGCCGCCCACCGGTTCAACCGGCTTGCGCAGCCGGATGTGCAGCTCGCGTAGCTGCGCCTCGTCCACCACGCTCGGTGCGTCGGTCAACAGGCAGGAGGCCTTCTGGGTCTTGGGGAAGGCGATCACATCGCGGATCGAGTCGGTGCCGGCCATGAGCGCGCTGATGCGGTCGATGCCGAAGGCGATGCCGCCGTGTGGCGGCGCGCCGAACTTGAGCGCGTCCAGCAGGAAGCCGAACTTCTCGCGCTGCGCGGCCTCGTCGATACCGAGCAGACTGAACACTTTCTGCTGGATGTCTTCGCGGTGGATGCGGATCGAACCGCCGCCGATCTCCGAGCCGTTCAGCACCATGTCGTAGGCGCGCGACAAGGCATTGGCCGGGTCGAGGTCGATGGTCTCGGCATCCAGGACCTTGGGCGCGGTGAACGGATGGTGCAGCGCCACGAAGCGCTTGGCTTCGGGGTCGTAGTCGAACATCGGGAAGTCCACCACCCACAGCGGCTGCCACTCGCCCTGCAGCAGCTTGCGGTCATGGCCGAGCTTGATGCGAAGGGCACCCAGGGCGTCGTTCACTACCTTGGCACTATCGGCCCCGAAGAAAATCAGGTCGCCGGTCTGCGCGCCGGTGCGGCGCATGATTTCGGCAATCGCTTCGTCCGGCAGGAATTTGAGGATCGGCGATTGCAGGCCGTCACGCCCCTTGGCGGCGTCGTTGACCTTGATATAGGCGAGGCCCTTGGCGCCGTACAGCGCGACATAAGCGGTGTAATCGTCGATCTCCTTGCGCGACAACTCGCCACCCTTCGGCAGGCGCAGCGCCGCCACTCGCCCGGTCGGCGAGTTGGCCGGGCCGGAGAACACCTTGAACTCGACCGCCTTCAGCAGGTCGCCGATCTCGATCAGTTCGAGCGGGATGCGCAGGTCGGGCTTGTCGCTGCCGTAACGGCGCATGGCCTCGGCGTACGCCAGGCGCGGGAACGGCTTGGGCAGGTCGACGTTCAGCACCGTCTTGAAGGCGGTGCGCAGCATGTCCTCCATGATCGCCATCACGCCCTCTTCGTCGAGGAACGAGGTCTCGATGTCGAGCTGGGTGAATTCCGGCTGACGGTCGGCACGCAGGTCCTCATCGCGGAAGCAGCGCGTCACCTGGTAATAGCGCTCGAAGCCGGCAACCATGAGTAACTGCTTGAACAACTGCGGCGACTGCGGCAGCGCAAAGAACTGGCCGGGATGGGTGCGCGACGGCACCAGGTAATCGCGCGCGCCCTCAGGCGTGGACTTGGTGAGCACCGGCGTCTCGATCTCGACGAACTCTTGTTCTTCCAAATAGTTGCGCAGCGTGCGCACCAGCTTGTGGCGCAGCAGGATATTGCGGCGCATGTGTTCACGGCGCAGGTCGAGATAGCGGTACTTGAGGCGCACGGTCTCGCCGAGATCGGCCTCGTCCAGCTGGAACGGCAGCGGTTCGGACTTGTTCAGCACCTCGATCTGGTCGGCTGCGATCTCAATCAGGCCGCTCGGCAGATGCGGGTTCTCGGTACCGGCCGGGCGCTTGCGCACGGCACCGGTGACGCGCAGCACGTACTCACTGCGCACGCCTTCGGCGGCGGCGAAGGCGGCGGCGTTGTCCGGCGCGAACACCACCTGCGCGAGGCCGTGCCGGTCGCGCAGATCGATAAAGATGACACCGCCGTGGTCGCGGCGGCGATTCACCCAGCCGCAGAGCGTGACGTTTTGTGCGACATGGTCGAGGTTGAGTTGTCCGCAATAGTGACTGCGCATGACTGAAATTCCTGAATTGTATTTTTGCCGCGACTGCGAGACTTGGTTAATGGCAATTCTTGTGCAGGCCCGTTTTTCCTTAATCGCCCGCCGGCTCCGGCTTGCCCTCGGGCGACACAGCGCCGGCAGAGAGAATGAGCTTGATGCCGACATCCACCGGCATGTCGAGTTCGATCATGTCCTCGCGCGGCACCATGAGAAAAAAGCCGGAGGTCGGATTGGGCGTGGTCGGCACGAAGATGTTCACCAGATCGCGGCCGGTCTTGCGGTTTGCCTCCGCCATGCCGTCGCCGGTGAGGAATGCGAGCGTCCACGTTCCGGGATGCGGGTAACGCACCATGACCACCTTGCGGAACGACTTGCCGGAACCGCTGAACAGTGTCTCGGTGAGTTGCTTGGAAGCGGAATAGATGGCGCGCACCACCGGAATTCGCGCCAGCAGGCTCTCCCACACCTTGACCATGCTGCTGCCGAGCAGGTTGGTGACCACTATGCCGGTCACAAGCAGCACCACGCCGGACAGCAGGAAACCGAGGCCCGGAATGCGAAAACCGATCAGCGCTTCGGGCTGCAGCATCGCCGGCAGCAGCAGCAGGGTGCGATCCACCACGTCGATCAGGAATTTGAGGATCAGCACCGTGACCACGATCGGCAGCCAGACCAACAAGCCGGCAATCAGGTAGCGCCGCAGGTTACCCATAATAGAAGAGGGGTCTCAGATTGGATGGGTGGATGGCAACAGGTTCACGCCGCGCAACCACCGCAGGCGCCGCCGCCGCAACCGCCACTCTTCGGGCCGGAATCCGAGCTGTCCTTGTTGCTGGACTTCTTCTCGGTGTCCTTTTTGTCGGACGTCTTCTTGTCACCGCCCTTGAAATCCGTGGCATACCAGCCGGAACCCTTGAGCTGGAAGCCGGCTGCGGACAACTGTTTGCGCACCTCCGGCTTGCCACAAGACGGGCAAACGGCCGGCGCCGGATCGCTCATCTTCTGCATCAATTCGAATTCGTGACCGCAGGCCTGGCACTGGTACCCATAAATCGGCATGAAAATTCCTCCAACATCAACTTGGCTGTCTGGCAAAAATGGGGCCAGCGGCAGCAAAACAAAGCGGAATTATAGCCTGATTATGGATATTTTATGCAGGCTTGCCTTTATTAGCTGCATTAACTGCGCCCTGCGCCGAAACTCTTGTCCCGCCCGACTTTCTCGGGCCGCACAAGCGGAAGCGCATTTCACCGGGCGCACGGGCCAAGCCTGGCACGCGCACTTGCCGTGTGCTTTCGGAGAAACAGATTCACTCTTGGCAGGCAAGTGTGTGTATCGATGACCTTTCTTGTTCGTCGTTGCGGCGGAGCGTTGCACCAAACATTCAGCGGTATCATTTTTTTAACCATGAATGTTGACGTAAAGGGCGAGGAACCAGTTCGTCAAACGACGTGCACCACAATGATCCGCTTATCGACTTTCTCATCCGGGCGTGCTTGCGCCCTGCCCTGCGCAAAAATATTTGCTTGCGCAGGACTTCTATTTTTCCCGGGAATTATGCTAAGTTTAGCGCCGTCCGGATTGTCCCTACATTCAACTTTCTTTTTTCCAAGATCAGATCCACACCATTGGGAGCGACACATGGCGACAAAAAGCAAGGCATCAAAGAAACCCAGCACCAAGTCCGAGATCCTCGGCCATATCTCTGACAAGACCGGCCTCAAGCGCAAGGAAGTGAGCGCGGTGTTCGACGAACTCACCACTCTCATCAAGCGTGACCTGAAAGGTTCTGGTCTGTTCAACGTTGTCGGTCTGATGAAAATCAAATTGGTGCACAAGCCGTCGCAGCCGGCGCGCAAGGGCATCAACCCATTCACCAAGGAAGAGGTGATGTTCAAGGCCAAGCCGGCGCGCAACGTTGTTAAAGTGCTGCCCCTCAAGGGCCTCAAGGACATGGTGTAAGCAACCGATTTACCCATGACAAGGCCACCTGCGGGTGGCCTTGTTGTTTGTGCTTCGTTTACCTCGGCGTGCACCGCCACAGCTGTAACTGTCCGGCCACCGGCCTGCCCTGCTCCACCCGTAGCGTCACCGCCTGCTCCGCCACGCGCGCAAAACCGTGTCGCTGCGCCAGAGCCTCGATATAGGCAGGTGCGTGCGCATAACGGCCGGTGGGCTGCAGACGGTATTCGCCTTCGGACAGCGTCTCGACGGAGAACGCCAGCCAGCCGCCCGGCCGCAGAACCTGTCCGGCACTCGCCACCACCGCCTCCAGATCGCCGATATAGACGAACACATCGGCGGCCACCACCAGGTCGAAGCTCGCGTCCTGCCCGGCCAGAACCTGGACGATGTCGCCTTCAATCAGACGATCGTAGAAGCCGCGCTCCCGGGCACGCGCCAGCATGCGTGGCGACAGATCGATCCCGGTCAGGTGCCGCGCCAAGTTGCGCAGCGCCGCGCCACTCAGGCCGGTGCCACAACCGAGATCGAGCACATCCAGTCCACTGCGTTCCGGCATCTGCTCCACCAGCAGCGCGCACAGCGCCTGCGGCACGCGGTATTGCAGAGTTGAGGTAAGGTGCCGGTCGTATTCACCCGCATAGCTGTCGAACAGGGCCGCGACATATTCCGCCGGTGCGCTGGCGGGCGGCTGTTCGCCGCTCAGCGCCGCGAGTTTGTAGACGGCCTCGGCGAAGTCGGGCCGCAGGCGCACGGCCTCGCGGAAGCTGGCGAGCGCTTCATCGCGTCGCCCCAGTGCCTGCAACACCGCGCCACGATTCTTGTGTGCCTCGGCAAACTCCGGACGGATCTGGAGCGCGGCGCGATAACAGGCCTCCGCCTCCGCCGTCCGATCTGCATCGGCAAGCAGCGTGCCGAGATTGTTGTGCGCCTCGGCGTCCTGCGGATCGAGCGCCAGCGCACGCCGGTAACAGTCGGCGGCGGCCGGGTGCTCGCCGCGCTCCTGATGCCAAGTGCCGAGATTGTTCCAGGCCGCTGCGCAACCGGGGTCGGTTTGCAACGCTGCCTGGTAGTGCCGGTAGGCAGCCTCGAAATCACCCGCCTCCTGACAGAGCGCGCCCAGGCCGAGGTGCGCCGCCACACTCCCGGCGTCCAGCGCCACGACCGCCTGATACGCGGCACGCGCGCTGGCCACATCACCGAGTGCGCGCAGCACCTGCGCCAGATTCACCTGCGCCTCAAGATGTTGTGGCGCGTGCCACAGCAAGGTCCGGTAGGTGTCGGCCGCTGTGCCCGGCTCGCCGTGCGCAGCGAGCGCGTTACCAAGATTGAGTAACGTGTCCGCATCTATAACCCTGTTTACGTTGTGCAGCGCGAGCGCCGCACGATAGCTGACAATGGAGTCATCGAGCTGCCCGGCGTCGCGCAACACATTCGCCAGGTTGTAGTGAAATACGGCCTCGCCCGGACGCAGCGCGAGCGCGCGCTGGATGCCAGTGACCGCGGCCGCGAAATCGCCGGCGGCATGCGCAACCAAGCCAAGCAAATGCAGGGCATCCGGGTGCGCCGGGTCGCGCGCGAGAACATCGCGATACAGTGTCTCGGCTGCAGCCAGCTCGCCGGCCTCGTGTTGGCGCACGGCAGCCGCGAGCAAATCGGCAACGGTGAATTGTTGAGTCATTTAATGGGGCACGCCCGCACAAAGATAGCCATTTTATCAACCGGCGACGCCTTTCCCGTACATGCGGAAAGGCAGTAAGCTGGAAAATAATATTGGCACGAACAATTTAATGAAGCCCGATCTTGTCTTTGTCGGAACAAAGCTCATAGGATCAGCTACGCTGCGTTCGTCTTGTCATCATAGGATTCGGCCATGAAATTTTGCAGCCAGTGTGGCGCACTCGTGAGCCGGCGCACCCCGGCCGGCGACACGCATGAACGCTTCGTGTGCGACGCCTGCCAGACCATCCATTACCAAAATCCGAAAATGGTGGTCGGCTGCATCCCCGAATGGGAAGATAAGATTCTTCTCTGCCGGCGCGCGATCGAACCGCGCCACGGCTTCTGGACACTGCCAGCGGGTTTCATGGAGCTGCGCGAGACTACCGCCCAGGCGGCGGCACGCGAGGCCCTGGAAGAAGCCAACGCCTCCATCGAGATCGGCGACCTGCATACGCTTTATAACTTGCCCCACATCGACCAGGTTTATCTCATCTACCGCGGCCGGCTGCTCAGCCTCGACTACGCGCCCGGGGAAGAAAGC
>Ga0209253_10005655_pt1 | contig 10847 bp, 21 predicted proteins | sample FrelakmetBRP12BR_FD_187145 | JGI IMG/M metagenome (GOLD analysis project Ga0209253, IMG submission 187145) | Freshwater lake sediment microbial communities from the University of Notre Dame, USA, for methane emissions studies - BRP12 BR (SPAdes)... | ecosystem: Environmental > Aquatic >... | reverse complement strand
TCGAGCGCGTCGGCCCGAAGATCCGGGTCATCATCCACACGGCCCGGCCGGGGATCATCATCGGCCGCGGCGGCAAGGAGATCGAGAGCCTCAAGGCCTACCTCGAGACGCTCGCCAAGCGCGACGTCTACGTCGACATCCGCGAGGTCGACAAGCCCGAGCTCAACGCCCTCCTCGTCGGCGAGAGCATCGCCGTCCAGCTCGAGAAGCGCATCGCCTACCGCCGGGCCATGCGCAAGGCCGTCGAGTTCGCCCTCAAGATGGGGGCCAAGGGCATCAAGGTCATGTGCGCCGGACGGCTCGGCGGCGTCGAGATCGCCCGCTCCGAGTGGTACCTCAAGGGCCAGCTCCCCCTCCAGACGCTCCGGGCCGACATCGACTTCGCCTTCACCGAGGCCTTCACGACCTACGGACAGATCGGCATCAAGGTCTGGGTCTACCGGGCCGACGTCGAGAAGCCCAAGATGACCTCCCAGACGGCCGAAGTCGAGGAGATCTGACCATGCTGATGCCCGCGAAAGTCAAGTACCGCAAGCAGCAGCGCGGCCGCATGCGGGGCAAGGCCCTGCGCGGCGGCACGCTGACCTTTGGCGAGTTCGGCCTCCAGGCCCTCGAGCCCGGCTGGCTGTCCTCCCGCCAGATCGAGGCCGGCCGCATCACGATATCCCGGCACATGAAGCGGAAGGGCAAGCTGTGGATCCGGACCTTCCCGTGGAAGTCGGTCACCAAGAAGCCGACCGAGGTCCGCATGGGGAAGGGCAAGGGCGACCCCGAGTTCTGGGTCGACGTCATCCGGCCGGGCAAGATCCTCTTCGAGATCGAGGGCATCGACCACGCCGAGGCCCGCGAGGCCATGCGCCTGGCCGCTCACAAGCTGCCCATCAAGACGCGGTTCATCTCCCGGGAAGCGAGGGAGCTCCGATGAAGATCAAGGAACTCAACGACATGTCGCCCGACGAGCTCAGGCACAAGCAGGAGGAGCTCGTCGACCAGCTCTTTAAGCTCCGCTTCCAGAAGTCCCTCGGACAGCTGGAGAGCCCCATGAAGGTCAAGAACGTCCGGCGGGACATCGCCCGCATCAAGACGCTCCTGAACCGCCGGCCGAAGGCCACGGAGTAGCCCATGGACACCCAAGGACCCGCACGGAAGACGACCAAGGTCGGGACGGTCGTCGCCAAGAAGATGCAGAAGACCGTCACCGTCGAGGTGGAGCGGCAAGTCCGGCATCCCCTCTACCGGAAGACCGTCCGGAGGAAGCAGACCTTCCTCGTCCACGATGACGCCGAGAAGTGCAAGGTCGGCGATATCGTCCGCATCATCGAGACCCGGCCGATCAGCAAGACCAAGCGCTGGCGCGTCCTCGAGATCGTCGGCCTGTCGCCGGTCCTGACGGCGACCCCGATCGCGGACGACCCGATCGCGCCCGGGACGGGAGAGCCGCAATGATCCAGATGCGCACGATGCTCAAGGTCGCCGACAACTCCGGCGCCCGGCGGATCATGGCCATCACGCCGCTCGGCGGCAGCGTCGGCCGGATCGCCCGGATCGGGGACGTCATCTCGGCCACGGTCAAGGAGGCCGACCCGGAGAGCAAGATCCCCAAGGGCAAGGTCATCCGGGCCGTCGTCGTCCGGACCCGCAAGGAGATCCGCCGCAGGGACGGCTCCTACATCCGGTTCGAGGACAACGCCGCGGTCATCATCGACAAGGCGGGGGAGCCCGTGGGCACGCGCGTCTTCGGGCCCGTCGGCCGCGAGCTCCGCGAGCGGAAGTTCATGAAGATCATCTCCCTCGCGCCGGAGGTCCTGTGATGGTCAAGATCCAGCTCAGGAAGAACGACCCCGTCGTCGTCATCCGCGGCAAGGACAAGGGGAAGACCGGCAAGGTCCTCAAGCTCTTCCCCGAGACGAACCGCGTCATCGTCGAACGGATCAACTTCGTCAAGCATTTCGTCAAGGCCGACCGCAGCCGGAACGTCCAGGGCGGGGTCATGGAGAAGGAGGCCCCCATCGCCGTCGCCAACGTCATGCTCTACTGCGCCGAGTGCGGACAGGGCGTTCGGGCCCGGACGAAGCGGCTCGAGGACGGCAGCAAGATCCGGCTCTGCCACCGCTGCGAGACCCTGATCGAGAAGCAGAAGTGAGGATGCGCCCATGAGCCGCTTATACGAGAAGTACCGCAAGGACGTGGTCCCCGAGCTCGGGAAGGAGCTCGGCATCACGAATATCATGGCCGTGCCGCGCCTGGAGAAGATCATCGTCAACGTCGGCGTCGGCGACGCCATCCAGAACGTCAAGCTCCTGGACGCGGCCAAGGCGGAGCTGGCCCAGATCACCGGGCAGCTCCCCGGGGTCGGCCGGGCCAAGAAGTCCATCTCGGCCTTCAAGCTGAGGAAGGGCCAGCCCATCGCCTGCTACGTCACCCTCCGGAACCGGAGGATGTACGAGTTCTTCGACCGGCTGGTCAACATCGTCCTGCCGCGGGTCCGCGACTTCCGCGGCGTCCCGGCGACGTCCTTCGACGGCCGGGGCAACTACACCCTGGGGATGCGCGACCAGCTCACGTTCCCCGAGATCGACTACACCAAGGTCGAGCGGCCCCGGGGGATGAACATCACCATCGTCACGACGGCCCGGACGGACAAGGAAGCCCTGGCCCTCCTCAAGAGGCTGGGCATGCCTTTCCGGGAATCCTGAGAATCGAGGTCCTCATGGCAACTACCGCGCGCATGGCCAAGATGCTCCGAAAGCCCAAGTACGCGATCCGGGTCCGGCACCGCTGCCGGCTCTGCGGGCGCTCCCGGGCTTACTACCGGAAATTCGATATGTGCCGCCTGTGCTTCCGCGAGCACGCCCTCAAAGGGGAGATCCCGGGCGTGACGAAGTCGTCCTGGTGACGTCGGAGAAAGGAACAGACATGGATTCGCTATCTGATCTGCTCACCCGGATCCGCAACGGCGTGAAGTCCAAGAAGCGGGAGATCAACGCCCCCGCGTTCCGCCTGGGGATCGAGGTCGTCAAGATCCTCAAGGAGGAGGGGTACGTCAAGAACTACAAGGTCATCGACGACAAGAAGCAGGGGATCCTCAACGTGACCCTCAAGTACACGGAGGACAACCGGAGCGTCATCAGCGGCCTCAAGCGGGTCAGCAAGCCGGGCTGCCGGATCTACTGCACGCAGGACGCGGTCCCCAAGGTCCTCGATGGCCTGGGGCTCGTCGTCGTCTCGACGTCCCGCGGCGTCATGACCGGCCGGTCCTGCGAGGAGCAGGGGGCCGGCGGCGAAGTCCTCTGCAGCGTCTGGTAAGGCCAAGGGAGAGCGTACCATGTCGAGAGTCGGGAAAAAGCCCATCGCGATACCGGCGGGCGTGACCGTCACCGTGCATCCGGACAGGATCGAGTTCGAGGGGAAGAAGGGCAAGCTCGCGACGCCCCTCCAGCCCGGCATCACCGCCGTCCTCGAAGGTGCGAGCCTGGCCTTCACCCGGGCCGACGACACCAAGGCCGGGCGGGCCAATCACGGCCTCGGCCGGGCCCTGGCCCAGAACGCCGTCCGGGGCGTCAGCGAAGGCTACAGCAAGCAGCTCGAGATCGTCGGCGTCGGCTACAAGGCCAAGGTCGATAAGGGCAAGCTCGAGATCAGCCTGGGCTACTCCAAGCCGATCGCTTACGCGATCCCCGCGGGGATCGAGATCGTCGCCGAGAAGCCCACCCTGCTCACCGTCCGCGGCATCGACCGCCAGAAGGTGGGCCAGGTGGCCGACGACATCAAGGGCCTCCGCCTGCCGGACCCCTACAAGCAGAAGGGCGTCCGCTACCTCGGCGAGCGGCTCATCAAGAAAGAACGAAAGGCGGGTGTGACCGGTGCTTAAAGACAAGACGACCGCAAAGAAGGTCCGGGACGACCGTCTCCGGAAGCGGATCCGCGAGCGGGTCCAGGGGACGCCCGAGCGGCCCCGGCTCCACGTGTTCAAGAGCAACGCCTACGTCTACACCCAGGTCATCGACGACCGCGGGGGGGCCGTGCTCCTGACCGCGTCGACCTTGGAGAAGGACTTCCGGGCGAAGGCCAAGGGCACCAAGAACAAGGACGCCTGCGGCCTCCTCGGGGAGATCCTGGGGAAGCGCCTCAAGGCGGCCAAGATCGAAAAGGTCGTCTTCGACCGCGGGACCCGCCCCTATCACGGCAACATCAAGACCCTCGCGGACGCCATCCGCAAGGAAGGCATCCAGTTCTGAGCGGACGGCCGAAGTAAGGAGAGCAACACGTGGACGATCGCAGACACAGCAGGAAAGTCGGGATCCTCGATGACGAGGGCATGGAGCTCAAAGACCAGGTCATCTCCATCCGCCGGGTCACCAAGGTCGTCAAGGGCGGCAAGAACCTGAGCTTCTCGGCCCTCGTCGCCGTCGGCGACGAGCGGGGCCGGGTCGGCATCGGCAAGGGCAAGGCCCGCGAGGTGCCCCAGGCCATCGCCAAGGGCGTCGAAGCGGCCCGGAAGAGCATGATCCGGGTGCCCCTGGCCGATTCGACCATCCCCCATCTCGTCAAAGGCGCCGACGGGGCCGGCTTGGTCGTCCTGCGTCCGGCCTCGAAGGGCACGGGCGTCATCGCCGGCGGGGCCGTCCGCGTCATCATGCAGCTCGCCGGCATCCGGGACATCCTGACCAAATCCATCCGCAGCAACAACCCCATCAGCGTCGCCAACGCGACCCTGGACGCCCTGCGGCAGATCCGGAACCCCGAGGACGTCGCCAAGATGCGCGGAAAGGCGAAAGGCACGCTATGACGGACCACACTGCGAAATCCAAGAGGGCGCCGAAGCGCGCCGACAAGGCCGTGGCCGACACCTATATCAAGGTCACGCTCGCGCGCAGCCCCGTCGGCTACCCCCGCGTCCAGCGCCTGACGGCCACGGCCCTCGGCCTGCGCCGCCTCCAGTCCCACGCCGTGCACAAGGAGAGTCCCGCGATCCTCGGCATGGTCCGCAAGATCTCCCACCTCCTCAAGGTGGAACCCGTGGAGAAGCCATGAACCTCAGCAGCCTGAAACCGGCCAAAGGATCGAAAAAGGACCGCAAGCGCGTGGGGCGGGGCCCGGGCTCCGGCTGGGGCAAGACCGCCGGGGCCGGCAGCAAGGGCCAGCTCCAGGGCAGCGGCTATTCCCGCAAGCGCGGCTTCGAGGGCGGCCAGATGCCGCTCACGCGGCGCGTCCCCAAGCGGGGCTTCACGAACATCTTCCGGACGGAGGTCACGGTCGTCAACCTGGACCGCCTGGCCAAGCTCCGCAAGGAGGAGATCGGGCCCCAGGAGATGGCCGATCACGGACTGATCAAGAACGCCGCCGAGCGGATCAAGGTCCTCGGGCGGGGCGAGCTCGGCTCGGCCAAGACCGTCCGGGCCCACGCCTTCTCCGACTCGGCCGCGAAGAAGATCGAAGCCAAGGGCGGCAAGGCCGTCGTCATCGGGAAAGACCAATGTTAGACAGCATCCGCAACATCTTCAGCATCCCGGAGCTCCGCAAGCGGGTCATCTTCACCCTGCTCCTCCTGGCCGTCTACCGGATCGGCGGGGTCATCCCCAACCCGGGCCTGAGCTCGACGGCCCTGGCCGAGTTCTGGCAGAGCCAGAAGGGCGGATTGCTCGGCTTCATCGACCTGTTCTCCGGACGGAACATGTCCCGGATGACCATCTTCGCCCTCGGCATCATGCCCTATATCAGCGCTTCGATCATCCTCCAGCTGCTGACCGTCGTCTGGCCCTACCTCGAGCGCCTGTCCAAGGAAGGGGAGCTCGGCCGGAAGAAGATCACCCAGTACACCCGCTACGGAACGATCGTCATCTGCCTCATCCAGGCCTTCGGCATCGCCATCTTCCTCGAAGCCCTGAAGACGCCGGCCGGGGCGTCGGTCGTCATCAGCCCGGGCTGGGGCTTCAAGTTCCTGACCGTCCTGACCTTGACGACGGGGACCGTCTTCGTCATGTGGCTGGGCGAGCAGATCTCCGAGAGGGGGATCGGCAACGGCATCTCGCTCATCATCTTCGCCGGCATCGTCGTCAGCTTCCCGGCCGGCCTCAACAACATGATCTCCGGCCTGCGGACCGGGTCCATGGATCCCCTCAAGATCATCTTCCTCGGCGCCCTGATGGTCGCCGTCGTCGCCTTCATCGTCTTCGTCGAGCGCGGCCAGCGCCGCATCCCCGTGTCCTACGCCAAGCGCGTCGTCGGCCGCAAGGTCTACGGCGGGCAGAGCACGCACCTGCCTCTGCGCGTCAATACGGGCGGCGTCATCCCCATCATCTTCGCCGCCTCGGTCATCACCATTCCGCAGACGATGGCCACCCTGATCAAGGTGCCGGTCATCCAGACGATCGCGGCCCAATTCGGCATGGGCATGCCTCTCTACAACCTCGTCTACATCGCGGCCATCATCTTCTTCACCTACTTCTATATCTCGATCATCTTCAACCCGGTCGACGTCGCCGACAACCTCCGCAAGTACGGCGGCTTCATCCCCGGCATCCGCCCGGGCAAGAACACCTCCGACTACATCGACGACGTCCTCAGCCGGATCACCCTGGCCGGCGCGATCTACCTCGCCGCCGTGGCCATCCTGCCGGAGTTCCTGATCACCGGCTTCCGGGTCCAGGCCTTGCCGTGGGTGGGCGCCTGGCTCGACGCCAACCTGCCCGGGTTCCTGACCCAGGGGCTGGGCATCGAATTCATGTTCGGCGGCACCTCGATCCTCATCGTCGTCGGCGTGGCCATGGACACCATGCAGCAGATCGAGGCCCAGCTCGTCATGCGCCATTACGACGGCTTCATGCGCCGGAGCCGCATCCGCGGGAGGCGCGGATGAGGATCATCCTCCTGGGCGCTCCCGGAAGCGGGAAGGGGACCGTCGCCGAGGCCCTGCGCGCGGCCTGCGGCTTCCCCAAGGTCTCGACAGGAGACCTGCTCCGGGAGGCCGTCCGGGAAAAGACGCCGCTCGGCCTCGTCGCCGCGGCCCAGATGGGCAAGGGCGGGCTCGTCGACGACGCGACCGTCCTGGCCCTCCTCCGCGAGCGCCTGGCCCGGGAGGATTGCCGCGACGGCTACGTCCTCGACGGCTTCCCGCGGAACCTGTCCCAGGCCGCGAGCCTCGACGCCCTCGGGCTCTCGGGCCCGGAGATCGTCTTCGACCTCCGCGTCTCTGACGAGGTCGTCCTCGAGCGCCTGGCCAGCCGCAGGAGCTGCCCCCGGTGCGAGGCCATCTACCACCTCGTCAGCAAGCCGCCGAAGATGGCCGGCTTCTGCGACGTCTGCGGCACGGCCCTCGTCCAGAGGGCGGACGACACGCCCGAGGTCATCAAGGAACGGCTCAAGACCTACCATGCCCAGACCGAGCCCCTGGTCGCCCGCTACGCGGCCAAGGGGAACCTGCACAGGATCGACGGAAACGCTCCGGCGGGAACGGTCCTCCGGGACGTCCGCCGCGCGCTGGACGCCGCCCTCGGCCGCCGGGAAGGCGCGGGATCGTGTCGATGATCACCTTCAAGTCCGCGACCGAGCTCGAGGCCATGCGCCAGAGCAGCCGCATCGTGGCCGCCGTCCTCGGCGAGCTCGAGCCGCTCATCCGGCCGGGCCTCCGGACGCGCGAGCTCGACTTCTACGCGGAGAAGCGGACGCGCGAGCTCGGGGCCGTCCCGGCCTTCAAGGGCTACCGCGGCTACCCCGCCTCGGTCTGCGTCTCGGTCAACGAGGAGATCATCCACGGCATCCCGTCCGGCCGCATCCTCCAGGAAGGCGATATCGTCAGCCTCGATTTCGGCGCCCTCTACGAGGGCTTCTACAGCGACTCGGCCCTGACCGTTCCGGTCGGCCGGACGAGCCCCGAGGCCGAGAAGCTCATCGCCGTGGCCGAGCGGTCCTTCTTCAAGGGCCTCGAGCAGATGCGGGAGGGCCAGCGCCTTTCCGACATCTCGGCGGCCGTCCAGCAGGCCGTCGAGAGCGAGGGCTTCTCGGTCATCCGGCAGTTCGTCGGCCACGGCATCGGCCGGTCCCTCCACGAGGAGCCCCAGATCCCGAATTTCGGGGCCCCGGGCCGCGGACCGAAGATCCGGCCCGGCATGACCCTGGCCATCGAGCCCATGATCGCGGCCGGCGGCCCGGACGTCGAGATCCTCGAGGACGGCTGGACGGCCGTGACCCGGGACCGCCGCCTGGCCGCCCATTACGAGCACACGGTGGCCATGACGGAGGACGGCCCGGAGGTCCTCAGCGCGAGGACGCCCGCGGCCGGCCGTCCGCGGATCCCGGTCGCCAAGGAGAGCCCGCATGCCTAGACAGGACATGTTCGAAGCCGAGGGCGTCGTCCTCGAGACCCTGCCGAACGCCATGTTCCGGGTCGAGCTTCAGAACAAGCACGTCATCCTGGCCCACATCTCCGGGAAGATGCGCAAGCACTTCATCCGCATCCTGCCGGGCGACCGGGTCCTCCTGGAGCTGTCGCCCTACGACCTGACCAAAGGCCGGATCACCTACCGATTCAAATAAAGGAATGGACGATGAAAGTCAAAGCTTCCGTGAAGAAGATCTGCCGGAACTGCAAGATCGTCCGGCGCAAGGGCGTGGTGCGGGTCATCTGCTCCAACCCGAGGCATAAACAAAAACAGGGATAGACGAGGTACTCCATGGCAAGAATCGCAGGCATCACGCTTCCGCCGGACAAGCGGATCGAGGTCGGGCTGACCTACATCTACGGCATCGGCCGGTCCAAGAGCAACAAGATCCTCGAAGAGGCCAAGATCGACAAGAACAAGAAGGTCAAGGCCCTGTCGGAGGACGAGGTCAACAAGATCCGCCAGATCATCGAGAAGAGGGAGAAGATCGAGGGCGACCTCCGCAAGGAGGTCACCATGAACATCAAGCGGCTGGTCGACATCGGCTGCTACCGGGGCCTCCGGCACAAGAAGAAGCTGCCCGTCCGGGGCCAGCGGACCAAGACCAACGCCCGGACCCGGAAGGGGAGCAAGGGCCAGCGGATCAAGAAGCTTAAAGAGAAGAAAGCGTAAGGAAGGAGAGCGCCCATGCCGCCGAAAGCCAGCGCCAAGAAGAAGAAAGCCCGCAAGGAGGTCGGTTACGGAGTGGCCCACATCCAATCGACCTTCAACAATACGATCATCACCATCGCCGACCACTCGGGCGCGACCGTCGTCTGGGCCAGCGCCGGGACCTCCGGCTTCAAGGGGGCCCGCAAGGGGACGCCCTTCGCCGCGCAGCTCGCGGCCAAGGACGCCGCCACGAAGGCCCGCGAGTTCGGCGTCCGCCACGTCGACGTCCGCCTCAAGGGCCCGGGCGCCGGACGGGAATCGTCCATCCGGGCCATGCAGGCCGCCGGCATCGAGATCAAGTCCATCAAGGACGTGACGCCCATCCCGCACAACGGCTGTCGCGTCCGGCGCCGCCGGCGGGTCTGAGGGCCGGAAGGAGAGCATCATGGCGAAATACCAAGGAGCCGATTGCCGGCTGTGCCGGGTCGAGAAGAACAAGCTCTATTTCAAGGGACACAAGTGCCTGACCGATAAGTGCCCCCTCGAACGGAGGGCCTACGCCCCGGGCCAGCACGGCCGCTCGCGGAAGCGGGTGCTGGGCTACGCCATCCAGCTGCGCGAGAAGCAGAAGCTGAAAAGGTTCTACGGCATGTCCGAGGAGCAGTTCCACTTCTTTTTCGAGCGGGCCGAGCGCCAGAAGGGCGTCACCGGCGAGAATCTCTTGTCCATGCTCGAGCGGAGGCTGGACAACGTCGTCTTCCTCATGGGCTTCTCCCTTTCCCGGGGGCACGCCCGCCAGCTCATCGGGCACGGCCACTTCCGCATCAACGATCACAAGGCGGACATCCCCTCGGCCCTCGTCAAGCCGGGCGACGTCGTCGCCTTCCGGCCGCGCTCGGCGAAGAGCGAGGATGTCCAGGCCGTCGTCGCGTCGAACCGGTCCAAGAACATGCCGGGCTGGCTCGAGGTGGATTGGGAGAACATGAAGGGCCGGGTCCTCGCGCTGCCTACGCGCGCGGACGTCACGCTGCCCGTCGAAGAGCACCTGGTCGTCGAGCTGTACTCCAAGTAAGGTCCCGGGACCGAACGGAGGACATCTCCTGAAGGAGGTACCCATGACAGAGCCGATTTTCCAGAGACCGAAGTTCTTGGAGTGCGATTTCGAGACGCTGACCGACCGCTACGGGCGGTTCCAGGCCCAGCCGTTCGAGCGGGGCTACGGGGTGACCATCGGGAACGCCCTGCGGCGGATTCTGCTGTCCTCGATCACCGGCGCGGCCATCACGTCCGTCCAGATCCAGGGGGTCCTCCACGAGTTCTCGACCATCCCCGGGGTCGTGGAGGACGTCACCGACATCATCCTCAATCTCAAGAGCATCCCCCTGAAGCTCCAGGGCGACGAGCCGCGGCGGATGATCATCAAGAAGACCGGGCCGGGCGCGGTCACGTCCTCCGACCTGGCCCACGACGCCGACATCGAGATCCTCGACGACGACGTGGCCATCGCCGCGCTCGACACGGACGGCACGCTCGAGGTCGAGATGGTCGTCAAGAACGGCCGCGGCTACATCACCGCCGAGCAGAACTTCGACGAGGAACAGAGCCTCGACTACATCCCGCTCGACTCCTCGCACTCGCCCGTCCTCAAGGTCAACTACAAGGTCGAGCCGGCCCGCGTCGGGAAGAGGATCGACTACGAGAGCCTGACCCTCGAGGTCTGGACGACCGGGGCCATCCGGCCCATGGACGCCCTGTCCCAGGCGGCCAAGATCATGCGCGACCACCTGGGCATCTTCCTCAACGTCGTCGACGAGC
>Ga0209253_10005654_pt1 | contig 10848 bp, 11 predicted proteins | sample FrelakmetBRP12BR_FD_187145 | JGI IMG/M metagenome (GOLD analysis project Ga0209253, IMG submission 187145) | Freshwater lake sediment microbial communities from the University of Notre Dame, USA, for methane emissions studies - BRP12 BR (SPAdes)... | ecosystem: Environmental > Aquatic >... | reverse complement strand
ACTTGACCACCTTTTTCATGGGATTCTCCTTCCCCGCCCTCGACACTAATTTACCATGGGGAAGGTGTCTCACTCATATTGACACAGAGGGGCGTGTGTTTGGGTGATGAGCGCCAAGTTTCTTCAGGAGACTCTCGTATGCTTTCTGTGCCAGGTCGCTGGCCTCTGTTAGCTCACCCAGATCCTGGAGCACAAGAGCCAAGTTCGATTGCCTTGTGGCAACTTTTGGGTGCTCCGGCCCTCCGCAGAGCGATGGCACAACGTTCGGGAGGCATTCCCGACGGCCGGTCCGTTGAGAGGTGGCTCCAGATGCACTTTGCTTCGCAGATCCCCCGGCCCGCCGTGACACCTCTGCCTCCGTCGCCCGGAGAAAGGTATTTCAACGTCCTGCTAGGCCAGGATCCGTCCCGCCTCCCGCATGAGCCTGCCGATGGCAATCCTCTGGGGACATCGCTCCTCGGCAGGCGCGTAATCCACCAGGTCGAGACGGCTCCGCGTCTCTGTCGGGAGTTCTGCAAAGAGCGCCCTCGCGCGGTCCCTGTCCCCGTAGTCATGGTAGTACATGAGGTACCGCATCACATCGCCCACGGGGACAGGGGTAGCGAGCGCCGTCTGGCAGATCCGAGTGCACCCGGCACAGTAACCGGAGGCAGTCTCGTGGGCGTAACGCTGGAGCAACCCCCGGTCTTCGGTGGAGAGGCTTGTCCTGTCCATGGCCGCAGCCGCGTTCGCCATAAGGATGGTGACATTCGGCATCTGGGAGCAAATGCTCGCGATTCTCGGGTTCTCCCAGACCGCCTTGAGCTTGGCCTGCCGGTCGGTGAATCCCCTCTGCACGAATCGTTGGGTCAATTTTAGCTCGGCTTCGCTATCACTTCGCACCGACCAGCTCCCCTGGGTCTTCATGGCGGTGAGGCCAATGCCCGCGGCGGTGCAAGCGTCTATCGCCTGCTTCATCTTGTCGCTGTTCATGAGCCGGTAGTTGTAGGTCATCATGATGCCGTCGATCCAGCCCAGCTTCGTCGCCCCGAGCAAACAGTCCTCCATGTTGCTGTGGGTGCTGAATCCGAAAAACCTGAGCTTGCCAGCGGCCTTCATCTTCTCCGCCCAGGTTTTCATCTCATCGCCCATCTCCCTGATCGTGCTGATGCCGTGGATGAGGTAAAGGTCGATGTAGGTCGTGTTCATCCTCTCCAGAGAGCGACTTAACAGTCTCGTCATCCCGTCGGGCTCACGGGAGTCGGACTTGGTGACCAGGAATACCTTCTTCCGCACCTCCGGATTCTTGGTGAAAAAGGCACCGATTCCCTTCTCGGCGTTCCCGCCCTCGTAAGAGGGCGCCGTGTCCCAGTAGGTCACACCCCACTGGAGGGCTTGGTGCATCAGGATCTGATTAGAGGGAATGGCGAACATGCCGCCCAAGGACAGACAGGAAACGTTCACCCCCGTCTTACCGTACGGTCGCGTGGGAACGACCATCGCCTCCCTCTCGCCTTTCTGAGCGGCGTGCACAACCCTTTCCGCGGCGGCGGGCAAAAGCGACCCCGCACCTAAGATTCCTGCCACCCTCAAGAACTCCCTTCGTGAACAACGAACGCCGTCATTCGCCATAGACACGTACCTCCTCTCTCTCCTCATTCGCCAAGGGGTGAGGCTTGGCGACAAGTGCCGAAAAAACCAAGCAGGTTGCTGAAAAACTCTGAACACGCGTTGTGCTTGCACTAAGCCCGCCTGTCGCTGCTCGACGCCGCGCGATCTCCTCAGCAAGTCTGCATAGTCGCACCATGATTAAGATCGGGGTGATCCGACCCTCTTGCAGAGCGGCAATGCCGTGTTCGGAAGGCCTTCCAGAAGACCAAGAAGTAAGAGGTGGCTCCGGATGCGCCTTGCCTCGCAGATCACCCGGCGTGAGGACCGCCGCATGGTAGCGAGACTCCGACTCCGCCAATAGGGTGTTCACCTGTGATCACCAGCTCCGGTTTCGGTGCCTCCAGGCTACCACAAAATCTTGGGAACGGTCGAAGGATGGAGGGCAATCCCACCACGTTGGGGATGGCCCCCTAGGCTCTGGACCGGTGGAAAAGATGATAGGTAAACTCGGAGGAGAGCCACGCCGAGTGTGAGTAACGATAAAAGCAAAGGCAGGACATTGTCGAGCCTGCCTTTGCTTAGGGGCAGCGAAATCGCCTCAACCCCAAGTTCCATCGGAACCCGGCCAGCATCTGTGGACCACGACCGAAATCGGAATCGCCAACTCTTACGCTACCCCTGGACCGATTGCAAGGGGGGACGGTCACTGCTTGGGCGCAACAAAGCGACCGAGACATAATATCTTTCTTGTTACTTGGCGTAGTTGCTGGCTCCCGCCCAGTCTATCAAGACTACAGGCTCATTCCCGACAACCCACGCGTCGTGCCCCGAGGGAAGGGCCGTGACGGCTCCGGGCGTCGCCTCGAATTCTGTGCCGTCAGACATAACAATGTGTATCCGGCCAGAGAGGTGGTACTGGAAATGGGGGGCCTCACACAAGTCGGTCTTCGCGATCGGCTTTACATGTTCAGACCAACGCCACCCGGGCTCGAGAGTCAGCCGTCCGACAACTCCTCCCCCTATTTTGAGCAACTCCAGCTTACCTCTCTCGAACCTCCGGACCTCGTCGGGTGATCTGAAGTCCTTATGTTCTGATTTTGCCATGGTCTGCTTCTCCTTTCATTAGCGCTCATTATGCAGTTGCAGACAGGTTGCTGAAACCCTCCGCAATCTTATATTCTCCTGCCGCCTTGACTTGATAACCTTTTCTTTGGCATCGCTGCTTCTAACTCGTGCACGTTAACACGTTAACCCAAGCGCAATTTTTCCGCCGAAAGACCTAAGCTGCATTCCTCAGCATTTAATAACCGGGAAAACAGTAGTCAATGAGCAAGCCCTGCTATCTTGATAGGGATTATTTTCACTAATCTCTCGCTAGGCCTGCTTGCGGAGATTTGTGGCTAGGTGAAAATAGGGAAATCCCGATGGGAGGGTTCGAAGAACCTTAGGCGAAGTCTAGGCAAGGAAAGTTTCGTATCTGATGAGATAGCCAAACCCCGACCCGCCCAGTCGGAATGTTCGCATATCATCATCGGCTCCGGTTTCGGTGAATCGAGGGTACCACAAAATCTTGAGACCAGTCAAAGCGTCCAGGGAATTGCGTGAACTGGGACAGCCAAGAAATCATAGCACTTGCTTTTAGAGCGATTGCAGATCTTCGTTTGCGGCCAATCGCTCGTCCGGTTGCGTCACCCTGCTCAACGAGTAGAGGATGATCCGGGGTGTCTCGCCAAACAAGGTGGTCTCCATGGCTGGCGCTCTTGCCGTCAAGCAACACGGTAGACTTCTCGCGCTCGGTGGAGCGGACTTCGTCCCCTTCCCGAATATCTCTCTCTTTGAGATTCGGCTCTCTCAGAAGGGCACAAGCCAGGCCCAACCTTCTGTCCGGGGTGTGCGTACGCAACAAGGGGAGCAATGGGTCTGGAGGACCACCGAGATACGTTGTGGCCCAACGTTGAAGATGGGAGTGGGGGTGATTATAAGACAAAGCAACGCTTACCGACGATGGAGTGGGGGAGCTCCTCTGGTACGAAGTGATCACCGGGGATAGGATGACGGAGAGGAAAACCACAGGTCGGGAGGTCAGGTCGCGAGTACTGGCTGCCCTCCAGCTTGACGACAGCGAACAGTCCATGGCAGTGCTTGTCGAACTTCCGGCGCGACAGGTTGTGAACCCGCTGATTTCCCTCTTCTGCAGCAACGATTCGACGGTGAGGTGGCGCGCAGTTACCGCCATAGGTGCCGTCGTGGCAGCGCTCGCGTCTACGGATATGGAAGCGGCCCGGGTGGTCATGCGCCGAATGATCTGGCAGTTGAACGAAGAGTCGGGAGGAATCGGCTGGGGAATCCCGGAGGCGATGGGCGAGACCATGGCGCGTCACGAGGGACTGGCCGAGGAGTATGCCCACATGCTCGTGTCCTACATCCAGGAAGACGGCAACTTTCTGGAGCATATACCTCTCCAGCGGGGAGTGCTCTGGGGCCTGGGAAGGCTTGCTCGGGCTCGACCTTCGCTTGTGGAAAAGGCCACTCCGGATATCGAGCTGTTCCTGAGCGCTGCGGACGCTCAGCTCCGGGGACTCGCCGCGTGGATTCTGGGGCTTGTCGGTGCGCAGGGGGCACGGCCGCGGCTGGAGAATCTGACCGCCGATGGGGCGGAGGTCCTCCTGTATCTCGACTGGCGCGAGGAGAGGTGCACGGTGAGCGAACTGGCAAGGCAAGCTCTGGCGGCGCTCAATGGGACACCTTCATGAGATGAATTATCGACACCCATGGGTGGTGTTTCCCATGGAACCGGGGAGATAAGGAATAAAAGTGTCTTTCGTTCCCCGGGTAATGGCGCATCAGGCAAGTACTAATGAACGGTTCTGGAAGTTGAGAGGAAGAGAGATGACACTCAAAGACTATTTTGCTTCAGTGAAAGGTCGAGGAATACTGGCTACCGCCGACGGGGACGGCAAGGTGGACGCGGCGGTTTATGCCACCCCGCACGTTATGGACGAGGAGACCGTCGCCTTCATCATGCGCGATCGGCTGACCCACCACAATCTCCAATCTAACCCGCATGCAGCTTACCTCTTCATGGAGGCGGGCGAAGGCTACGCCGGGAAAAGGCTTTTCCTCACCAAGATCCGGGAAGAGCAGGACTCAGAGCTCCTTCACAAGCTTCGGCGGAGGAAGTACGAAGACGAGAAGAAGGAGCCTAAGTTTCTGGTCTTCTTCCGCATCGACAAGGTGCTGCCCTTGATCGGAGCGGGCAAAGGGAACGGTGCGGCCGAGGACGATTAGTCACTCACGGGCGGGCGCGAGCGGAGCAGGCCCGGCCTCCTTGCGGATCATCCTGTCTTCGGTGACGGCCTCACGTCGAGGCAGAAACCTGGGCACGGCTTTGCGGGACGGGCACGAGCGTGTTGCCTTCGCCGCCGGGTTGTGTCAGAATTCAACGACTTCATCGACCACATCCGACGACGAGGGGGAGGCTATGCCGCAGAACGAGAACGTGAAGCTTTACTCACTCAGCACTTGTAGTCACTGCAAGTCCACCAAGAAGCTGCTCGACGAGTGTACGATTCAGTACGAGTTCACCGATGTGGATCTCCTCCAGGGCAAAGAGAGAGCCGCAATTCTGGAGGATATAAAGAAGTTCAACCCCAGGTGCTCCTTTCCCACCATCATCATCGGGGACAAGGTCATCATCGGTTACAGGGAGAAGGAGATCAAGGAGGCTCTTGGTATCCCATGACGGACGTTGAGAAGCTCTATGAGATGCTGAGGAAGGTGCAGGAGCCGAAAGGGTACTACTTCAACAAGGACAAGGAGAGGACCTTCGAGCTCCTCCAGGCGCTCCTGGCCAACAAGGAGCGGTACGGATACATGGCCTGCCCGTGCCGGCTGGCAGCCGGTGACCGCGACTGGGACAAGGACATTATCTGCCCGTGCGTGTACCGCACTCCTGATGTGGAAGAGTACGGGAGTTGCTACTGTAATCTCTACGTCTCCAGGGACTGGAACGAGGAGAGAATTCCCCACCCGTACATCCCGGAGCGAAGACCTCCAGAAAAGATCCGCTTCTAAGAGCTTGCCCCCGTGTACCGAGACTCCCCGGAGCTAGCGGTACACCTCGCCCTCCCGCATAACCCTCGTGCCGTGCTCGCTTCCCGCGAAGGACGCCTCGAGTCGGCAGAGCGACCCCGAGCGGGGACTCGCTCAGTGCATGGAGCCGCCGGCCAGTTCCTTCACGATGCTCCCCACCACCGCCTTGGCATCCCCGAAGACCATGAGCGTCCTATCCATGTAGTAGAGTTCGTTCTCGATGCCGGCAAACCCCGGATTCATGCTGCGCTTGATCACCATGATCGTCCGCGCCTTGTCGACATCAAGGATCGGCATCCCGTAAATGGGGCTGTTCCGGTCGTGGCGCGCCGCCGGATTGGTGACGTCATTGGCGCCGATGACGAGGGCCACGTCGGCCTGGGGGAACTCGGAGTTGACCATCTCCATCTCCATGAGCTTGTCGTAGGGAATGTCCGCCTCGGCGAGGAGCACGTTCATGTGCCCCGGCATCCGGCCTGCCACCGGGTGGATGGCGAATTTCACCTCGACCCGGGCCTTCGTGAGGATATCGTAGAGCTCGCGCACCTTGTGCTGCGCCTGTGCGACCGCCATGCCGTAGCCTGGCACGACGATTACCAGGTTGGCCGCCCGCAGGATGTCCGCGGCGTCCTCGGCGGAGGCGCTCCGTGCCGTTTTCTCCTCAGCCCCGGCGCCGACCGCAGGCTGGACCTGGCCGAAGGCGCCGAAGAGGATGTTGGTGAAGGACCGGTTCATAGCTCGGCACATGATCACCGAAAGGATCAAGCCTGAGGAACCGTCCAGGGCGCCGGCGATGATGAGAAGCTTGTTGTTGAGCACAAAGCCCATGGCCGCCGCGGCCAGACCGGCGTAGGAGTTGAGAAGCGAGATCACCGTGGGCATATCCGCCCCGCCGATGGGGATGATGAGGAGCACGCCGAAGACCAGAGCCAGGGCGGCAAAGATGGGAAAGAGCCAAGCGGTCTCCGGCCGCACCGCCAGGTAGACACCCGCGGCCACCGCGAGCCCAAAGAGGGCGAGGTTGACCACGTTCTGGTTGCGGTAGGTGATGGGCCGGGTCGGCAGGATATCCTGCAGTTTTCCGAAGGCCATAAGAGAGGCGGTGAAGGTCAGGAAGCCGAGGAGCACCTCGAGGGCAAGGGCGCTCATGGTGAAGTGGTCGATGTGGGGCGTCTGCAGGTAGTACTCGGCGGTGCCGACAAGGGCGGCGGCGAGGGCGCCGAAGGCGTGGGAGAGGGCGGTCCGTTGCGGGACGGCGGTCATGGGCATCATCGCCATGGGGATGCCGATGACGGTGCCCAGGACGAAGGCCACAGCGATCCAGCGGTAGCTCACAATCTCCGGTTTGAGGAGGGTTCCGCACACCGCCAGAGCCATACCAAGCACGCCGATGATGACGCCGCGGCGCGCCGAGGTGACGCTCGAGAGCCACTTGAGGGCGAGGACAAAGGATGCCGCTGCTGCGAGGTAAAGGAGGGGGATAACCGGCTCGATCATGACCTCTCCTTCCCGCTCTTTCTGAACATCCGCAGCATGCGGTAAGTGATGAGATAGCCGCCGACGATGTTGATCATGGAGCAGGTCACCGCCAGGGTGCCGAGAACGGTGGAAAGCACGGTCTTCTGCTCCCCGGCAACCAGGATAGAGCCGACCACCGCAATGGCCGAGATGGCGTTGGTGAGGGACATGAGCGGCGTGTGCAGCAGGGGCGACACCCGGCGAATCACCTCAAGGCCGAGGAAGGTCGCCAGGACAAACACGTACAAGCTGAGCTCGAGATCCTGACTCATAGGATGGGGACTCCTTTCTCTTGCTGTGGACTCTAACGAAGGGGAGTGTAAGAGAGTTTACCCTCCTAGCAAGGTCACGTCCTGAGCTATCCCCCTTTGTAACAGGGGGATTGAGACGGATTTTCCTCGCCATGCTGAGATCGCCCCAGACCTCCCCGTGCCAAGGGAGGTACGGAGGAGGGGCAGACTGTATTGTGGTCTTAGTAATAACACCCGGGAAGGGGTTCCGGCCTGAGGCATCCTCATCGATGATGCCTTAGGCATTATCCCCCGGCAGGCCGTCGCACCTCACCATGGTGCGTCACCAGGGCGCCGCGGATGATCTCATCTTCGAGGTTGAGTTCGAACTGCCCGTCTTTCCAGAAGGCCAGGACAAAGGAGGTGAGGTTCCGCGAGTACAGGGTGCTCGCGTGCCAGGAGAGCTCGGCCGGAAGATTGAGAGGCCCGCAGATCGTGATCCCGTAATCCACCACGGTCTTTCCCGGTTGGGTCAGCTCGCAATTGCCGCCCGCCTCTGCGGCCAGATCCACGATCACCGACCCGGGCTTCATTCCCCGGACCATGTCGGCGGTGATCAGCTTCGGCGCCTTGATCCCGCCGATAAGGGCGGTGGTGATAACCGCATCGGCGGCGGCGCAACGCTCGGCGATGAGGTCCGCCTGCTTGCGGTAGAAATCCGTGGAGAGCTCCTTGGCGTAGCCGGAGGTGTCCTCGGCGCTCTCCGCCGTCTCGACGCCCGCGAAACGCGCGCCCAAGCTCTCGACCTGCTCCTTCACCACGGGCCGTGTGTCGGTGGCCTCAACGGTAGCGCCCAAGCGGCGCGCCGTGGCGATGGCTTGGAGCCCTGCCACCCCGGCGCCAATGACGAAGACCCTGGCGGGAAATACGGTGCCGGCCGCCGTCATGAGCATGGGAAAGTATCGCGGCAACTCGTTGGCGGCTATGAGTACAGCTTTATAGCCGGCGATGTTGGCCATGGAGGAAAGGGTGTCCATGGATTGGGCCCTGGAAATGCGGGGGATTTGATCAGTCGCAAAGGCGCTTATCTTCCGGTCGGCGAGCTTCGCTACCACGTCAGGATGGCGAGCCGCCAAGAGGGTGCCGAGGAGCATAGCCCCTTCCCGCATCATCTCCACCTCGTGGCGGCCGAGGGTTGAGTTGAAAGCGGGAGGCTGCACTTTGAGGACGAGGTCGGCGCTCGCCAACAACCCCGGAACATCACTTTCGACTCCGGCGCCAGTCTGCCGATAAAGGTCGTCGGGAAAGAAGGCCGGCTCGCCGGCGCCGCTTTCCACCGTCACTTGGATGCCCCCTTGCACCAACCTCTTGCACGACTCAGGAACCAGAGCGACACGTCTTTCCCCCGCCTGGATCTCTTTGACAACCGCGATTTTCATTGATGCCTCACACCCCAGCAGCGGGACATGGGTCCTCGCCGGAAGGTTCTAGCAGGTTGCTGACAAACCCGGAGCATGCTTTGTGCTTGCCCTGATCGAGCCCGGGACGGCGCGAGACCGGGCAATCTACTCGGCAAGTCTGCATGGTCGCACCATGAATAAGGTCGGGGTGGTCGGGCCCTCGTCCAGAGCGACGGTGCAATATTCGGGGAGCGTTCCAAGTGGCCAAGAATTAAGAGGTGGCTCCAGATGCGCCTTGCCTCGCAGATCCCCCCGCCTCGCTTGGCAGCCTCCATCGTGAACAGGAGAAGGGTTTTTCAGCAACCTGCTGGGTCAAGGGAGTTTCCCCCCTATCCCCAACTCCGATGGTACCTCGATCATTCGAGGGAGATATGCTAAGGTCCTCAGTCGAAAGGAAGGAATATGCATCTGGGCGGCTCTCGGTCAGCTGCAGTCGCCCTTGGCAACGAAGTCCTTGAGTGACACATTCTTCAGGTAACACTCGCGACGAATATAGTTCAGGAACGCCGAAAACTGCGGGGCGGGCACAAATCCTGGAACCATGGTGATGGGCTCGCCCTTGTCGTTCAGGAAACCGATAGAAGGGAACGACGTGACCCCGAAATAGCGGCTGAATTCGGCATGGGAAAAGGACTTACCACGATAGGAAAGGCGCCCCTTCCCGTTCTCCGCATTAAGGCGAATGGCGATGAAGCCGCTCTCCAGGGCTCTGGCGACTTCCGGATCCTGGAGAGTCTCTCGGTCGAGTTTCTTACAGTATACGCACCAGTCGGTGTAGAAATTGACCACGATCGGCTTCCTGGTGCTCCGAGCCCGGGCGAGACCGTCGTCGAAATCCAGCCATTGGACCTGGGCCTTTCTCTCCTGGACCGTCCCCGGCAACGTGGAGCCGCTCTGCTGCTTGGCAGCCTCCTCCTTGGCGCAGGCGAAGGTACAAGCAGCAGCGAGAACAACCGCAACGAGCAGGAATCGGCCGAGAGCGGCGGTCATGGGATCCTCACAGCGGCTTGACAGGCCGAGCATGGCATATCGAGGGAACATAACCAGGGCAGAACCACTTTGCAAGAGATAGAGGCTTGACTTCCCGGCCTCAGGTAACTATATTAGCGCACCTTTAGCAACTACAAATTGCATACCACGAATTCTTCAACATTTACCCTGGCGAGGTTTAGGAGCGATGCAAGTGGCTGTGGAAGTGCGTTCTCGGGATCGGTCCCTCGACCCGAAAGGTATTGCCAAGGAGATCCTCAACGGGAGTTCCTTCGATCAAATTCAGCAGAAGTACGGCATCAAGATGCGGAGTCAGCTCCTGGCTCTCTACACCAAGGGCCTGGCACTGCTGAACCCAGCTCCGGTAAAAGAGCCGGCGCCTCCTCCCGCTCCCAAGGCTGCCCCCGCGACGGCGGCCGAAGCATTGAAGAGCAAGGCTCGCCGCGTTATCGGTACTAGTGGCACCATCACCCTTACCAGGGCACTGCTCATTGAAGAGTTCGGCTTCAAGGAAGGTGACCGGTTCTCCGTGTCCCGTCAGGGCGATCGCATCATCCTCGAAAAAGTTGACTCGTAACGACTTCGTGTCGCTCCGGTGAGAAGGCTCTCCTGCCGTTGACACGGTCCAACGGTCCCCGTTACCGAAGGCGGATCGTGGGCCTATCCCCTCCCGTGATCTATCAGGATGCTGAAAAACTCTGCCTCAGCGCGAGACCGGGTAATCTCGTCGGCAAGGCTGCATAGTCGCGCCATGAATAAGGTCGTGGTGTTCCGGCCCATCGTCGAGCGAAGGCGCAATATTCGGGAAGGTTTTCCGAGAACTGGGGATTAAGAGGTGGCTCCGGATGCGCCTTGCCTCAGAGATCACCCCCGGTCTCCGGCGCTCCTACCTTCCGAGAGTAAGACGCGGTTTTTCAGCACCTGCTATGGCTTTCCATAAAGGGCGACGATTCCCTGGGCGCCAAGAT
>Ga0209253_10005653_pt1 | contig 10848 bp, 13 predicted proteins | sample FrelakmetBRP12BR_FD_187145 | JGI IMG/M metagenome (GOLD analysis project Ga0209253, IMG submission 187145) | Freshwater lake sediment microbial communities from the University of Notre Dame, USA, for methane emissions studies - BRP12 BR (SPAdes)... | ecosystem: Environmental > Aquatic >... | reverse complement strand
GTTGCGGTCGGGCGTGCTATTGTTCGTAAGCCTAAGGTTTTCCTCTTTGATGAACCGTTATCTAACCTGGATGCCAAGCTGAGGGTGGAGACGCGCGCCAATATCAGCAAGCTCCACCAACAATTATCCACTACCTTTATCTATGTCACTCATGATCAGGTGGAAGCGATGACGATGGCTAGTCGCATCGCTGTAATCAATAAAGGCATATTGCAGCAGATTGACACCCCTCAGTATTTGTATGATCGACCGGATAACCTTTTCGTGGCTGGGTTTATCGGATCTCCCGCCATGAACTTTTTCCCAGCCAGGTTGCACAAAAACGGATCGAAACTTATCATCGACGCGACTTCTTTTTCTCTGGAAGTCCCTCCTGATCGAGTTGAAATCCTTATGCCTTACGAGGGGAAAGCGGTCATTTTCGGCATTCGACCTGAGGATATTCACAACCCAGATTTCGCGCCGCCCAGCATCAGCATCTTCTTCACGCCATCGGCACGACGCTGACCCAGCGCCAAGTTGTACTCGTTGCTGCCACGCTCATCGGCATTGCCTTCCAGGCGCACTTTGCTGTTCGGGTGCTCGCTCAGATATTTTGCATGAGCCTGAACAACCGGCTTGTCGGCTTCCTGCACCGCGGAAACATCGAACGGATAGTACACGCTGCGGGTAGCCAGAACACTGTGCGGGTCACTCAGCGGATCAACCACAACCACAGGTGCCGGAGCGGGTTCCGGTACTGGTGCAGGCTCAGGTGCTGGAGCCGGAGCAGGAGCTTCTGCTGCCACCACAGGCGCTGCAGCGGGTTCTACCGGTTTATCGCTTGCGCAGGCCGCAAGCAAATTGACCAGCAAGATACTGATTAAAAGTTTTTTCATGTTTCCTCTCCTATGTCTGGTTGAATGTTAGGATCATGGCCCCCAAACCGGTTCGCGGGCGTCGCCGCTTTGGGTGAACATACGCTGCTTGACACGTCCGTCACTGGACACAGTCGCCAATATACCACGTTCGCGAGCCTCACTGGCAAACATGATCAGCTTGCCGTTTGGGGCGAAGCTGGGTTTTTTCTCCCAACCTCCTTCGGTAAGGATTTCCATCTGCCCGGTCTGAAAATCCTGTATGGCGATGTAAAACTTGCCGCTGACCAGGTGGGTGTATACGAAGCTTTTGCCATCCGGACTGTGGCGCGGCGAAAAATTGCTTCCTTCGCCAAAAGTCATGCGCTGCTCCAATCCGCCCTTCACCGGCATACGGTAGATCTGCGCACTGCCGCCACGATCCGAAGTGAACAGCAGGTATTGTCCGTCCGGCGAAAAATTCGGTTCGGTGTCGATCGCGCCGCTGAAGGTGATCCGGCGGACACCACTGCCGTCCGGACTGATCAGATATATCTGCGAACTGCCATCGCGTGTCAGCACGATCGCCATTTGCTTGCCGTTCGGGGACCACGCAGGTGCGCTGTTGCTGCCGCTGAATCCAGCCACCATCTTGCGCTGATTGGTATACAACGATTGCACAAACACAACTGCATGCCCGGTCTCAAAACTGACATAGGCGAGATGGCTTCCATCCGGCGACCAAGCCGGGGACATGATAGGCTGATTCTGCGAGAGCACGATCTGTTCGTTATAGCCATCGCTATCCGCCACCACCAACCGGAAATACTGCCCCTGACGATTCACATACGCGATGCGTGTGCTAAACACGCCCTTGTCTCCGGTCAATTTCTCATAGATCAGATCCGCGATACGATGACCGATCGCACGGATCTGCCCGTCACTCGCGGACACCACCTGGCCGAGCAGCTCGGTTTGTTTGACCACATCCAGCAAACGGAATTTCGCTTCGATGCGCCCGTTCGCCTGAACAGCGATCGCGCCTATCGCCAGTGCTTCCGCGCCGCGCGCCTGCCAATCCGGATAACTGACCTCGGCGATCTCGTGCGGTGATTTTCCCGCCGCATCTACCATGCGAAACAAACCGCTGCGCAACAAATCGTTCACCACCACATCATTGATGGCCTGCGCCAGCTTGCCGTCCCCGCCGAACGGCAGGATCGCGACCGGTATCTGATGCTCTCCCGCACCGATGATCTCGATACTCAATTCAGCACTGGCCATGGAGACATGCAGCAGAAACAACGAGCCGACCAGCCACTGAAATACGCGCAACAACATAGACACTCCTTTATTCGACAGGCTTGAACACCAGCAGCAACACTCTAAATCGGTTGAACATCGCCACATCGGCAGGCAGGGGCAGCGGCTGGGATTTCAGAATGGCACGCTCCACTGCGTTGTCATAAGCCGCGTTGCCGCTGGACCTTTTCAACTCCGCACTCAGCACCGTTCCTCCAGGCAGGAGCGTGACACGAAATTCGGCCCGCGCATCGTCCGGCACGTTAGGCGGCTTCACGATGTTGCGGCGCACCTTGGTGACGATCTTTGCTTTGTATTCGTTCACCATGGCTTCGATCGCCGCGTCTTGTGCAGCCCTGTCGCGCGCAGCCTGTTCGGCTTGCTGGGCTGCGATCTGGTCGCCCGGACTTTTTTCGGCCGTTTTTTGCTCGACAGTGGTTTGCGGGGCAGGTTGGGTTTCGACTGCTTCGACCGGGCTCAGCACAGGTTTCTTTTTTTCCGGAATGGCCACGTCGGGTTTGGGTTCTATTTTCTTTTTGTTCTTTTTATCCGGCAATGCGATGTCGGGCTTGATCAATTTCTTGGGTTGCGCCGGCTGCACGGCTTCCGCAACCTTGGGCGGAGCCGGTGCGGGGGCAGGTGCGGCGGCGGGCACTGCCTGTTCCGGCAAGCTCTGCCACAATTCCACGCTCATCGTCTCGGCCGGACGGGTCTGCCAGGTAAAACCGAAATACAACAGCGCGAAAAATGCGCCGTGCATCGCCAAAGCCAGCAGTCCGGCCGGTACCCGGTATGGCTCGTAATCGAGTGTCGCGTTCATTCCGCTTTCAATTTCGTCAGCAAACCCACCTTCTGGATATTTTGCTGTTGCAGCACATCCATCACGCTGATGACTTCTTCGTAACGCACATTCCTGTCGGCGGAGATCACCACCGCCTGGTTCGCTTGTTCGCCCCTCCTGGCTTTCAATATCCGGATCAGTTCGGCACGCGACACGCTCATTTCCTTGCTGCCCTTGGCGTGGTCGCGCAGCGCCAGCGTGGCGTCTTTTCTGATGATGACCTCCAGCGGGGCAGGTGCAGTGTCTGACGATTTGCCCACCTGCGGCAAATCGATCTGGCCGGGATTCATCAGCGGCGCGGTCACCATGAAGATCACCAGCAGCACCAGCATCACGTCGATATACGGCACGACGTTGATCTCGTTCATCAGCCGGTTTGTGGGGCGGTTGTTAGATTTCACAAATACCTTTCAACTTTACGGCTGGCGTTGCAAGACATTGGAAAATTCTTCGGTGAAACTGTCGAAGCGTGTGGAAAGACGGTTGATCTCGTGCGCGTAACGGTTGTAGGCGACCACCGCAGGTATCGCCGCGAACAAGCCCATCGCTGTCGCCACCAGCGCTTCGGCGATGCCAGGTGCGACATGCGCCAGCGTTGCCTGCCCCACGTTCGCCAAACCGCGAAACGCGTTCATGATGCCCCATACCGTGCCGAACAATCCCACATAGGGGCTGACCGAACCGACCGAGGCGAGAAACGCCAGATGCGATTCCAGCCTGTCCATCTCGCGCTGATAAGTCGCGCGCATCGCACGGCGTGTGCCTTCCATCACCGCGCTGGCATCCACACCATGCTGCTTCTTCAGCTTCACAAACTCGACGAACCCGGCGGCGAAGATACGCTCCAATCCACCCTGATCGCGCCAGGCGTTGCCGCTGGTATATTTGTAAAGTTCGTTCAGGTTCTGGTTGTGCCAGAATTCTTCTTCGAATTCGTCGGTCATCCTGGTCTCTCTGCGTATCGCGAACATCTTGAGAAAGATGTACCACCATGACATCAGAGACACCAACAACAACAAACCCATCACCAGTTGCACCAGCACGCTGGCATTGCTGATGAGATGGATGAACGACAGATCCCGGGTTACTTCCATGCTGTTTAATCCTTCCATTGATTGCGCAATATTTCCGGCACGCTGACCGGCTTGAAACTGTTTATCGAGACACACACCAGATGCACCTCGGCTTCCGTCAGCACTTCGTCGCCGCGCTGCACGGTTTGCAGCAGCGAAATGCGGCTACGCCCGATCTCCTTGAGCTGTGCTGTGACAGTCAGCATATCGTCGAGCATTGCGGGCTTGAGGTAATCCAGTTTGAATGTACGCACCACGAACACCACGCCGAGTTCCTTCATCAACCCCGCATTGCTGTAGCCATGCGTGCGCAGCCACTCAGTCCGCGCGCGCTCCATAAAGTTCAAATAGTTGGCGTGATAGACCACCCCACCCGCATCGGTATCCTGAAAATACACGCGGACTTGAAGTGAAAATATGGGCATGGAGATAATCTTGTTCTTGCTCATTTTTTAATCGCCGTCCAATGGCAGATCCCGGTTGACCGGATTGAGGCTGATCGGATTATTGGCCACCGTCAGCCCGAAATGGCGATATGCGATCGCTGTAGCCATGCGTCCGCGCGGCGTGCGTTGCAGATAACCCTGCTGGATCAGATAGGGCTCCAGGACATCCTCGATGGTGTCGCGCTCTTCGCCGATCGCGGCGGCGAGATTATCCAGTCCGACCGGGCCGCCCAGGAATTTTTCGATCACGGCCAGCAATAATTTTCTGTCCATGATATCCAGTCCGCGCGCATCCACATCCAGCATGGTCAACGCGGCGTCCGCAACCTCGCGGGTCGCATCCCCGCCAGCCTTCACATCGGCGTAGTCGCGCACACGGCGCAGCAGGCGATTGGCGATACGCGGTGTACCGCGGGAACGCTTGGCGATCTCCAGCGCGCCATCGTTGGTCAGATTCATTTCCAGCAGATTCGAGGAACGCATCACAATGCGCTGCAATTCTTCCGGCGTGTAGAACTCCAGCCGTGCCACGATACCAAAACGATCGCGCAGCGGATTGGTCAGCATCCCCGCGCGCGTGGTGGCCCCCACTAGCGTGAACGGCGGCAGATCGAGTTTCACGGATCGCGCCGCCGGACCTTCGCCTATCATGATGTCGATCTGATAATCCTCCAGCGCGGGATAGAGTATCTCCTCAACCACCGGCGACAGGCGGTGGATCTCGTCGATGAACAGCACGTCATTCGGTTCAAGATTGGTCAGCAATGCGGCGAGATCGCCGGCGCGCTCCAGCACCGGGCCGGAAGTGTGGCGCAGGTTCACGCCCATCTCGCGCGCGATGATCTGCGCCAATGTGGTCTTGCCCAACCCCGGCGGGCCGAACAACAGCACATGGTCGAGCGGCTCATTGCGCTGCTTCGCGGCCTGGATGAAAATCTCCAGCTGCCCGCGTATCTTTTCCTGCCCGACGTATTCATCGAGCTGCTTGGGACGCAGCGCGCGCTCCATGGCCTCTTCCTGTTTCGAGACAGGAGTAGGCGCAACCATCCGCCCAGAATCGGGGCGCGGCTCGGTGGAAAGATTGTCGCTATGAATCATGTTTTGGATAATAACTTGAGTGCCAGCCGAATGCCTTCAGAAACGTTGCTGTCTCTGGGCAATTGTTTGGCCGCCCAATCGGCCTCTTTCTCGTTGTAGCCCAACGCCAGCAATGCGTTGATGATGTCGTTGCCGGACGATGCCACAGGTGCTGCTTGCCCTGCACCCGTGCCACTCACCACGAATTTGCCCTGTAGTTCCAGCAGCAGGCGCTCGGCGGTCTTCTTGCCCACACCGGGTATCTTGGTGAGGCGGCCTGCCTCCTTGTTCGCCACCGCAACCGCCAGATCGTTCAGGCTCAGGCCGGACAGCACCGACAGCGCCAGCTTGGGGCCGACTCCGCTGATCTTGAGCAACTGGCGGAACGCGACGCGCTCTTCATTGCTGAGGAATCCGTACAGCAGATGCGCATCCACACGCACGATGAGTTGCGTATGCAGCACCACTCTTTCGTGCAGCACCGGCAGGTTGTAGAACGTGCTCATCGGCACGTCCAGCTCGTAGGCCACGCCCTGCACATCCAGCAGGATTTGCGGCGGGTTCTTCTCTAACAAGATTCCAGTTAAACGACCGATCATTTTCTCATCCCAAAATCAAGCCGAGCGACAGCAACGCTCCATGCGCCATCATCGCAGCAATGGTGAGCTTGATCGCATCGCCCAGTTGCCGAGGTTGTGCAGCATAACGCAGCAACAAGCGCACAGCCTGCACGCTTAACGGCAACGCCAGCAAGGCCAGCAAGACGAGCACTGGCAACCACCCCAGCGCCACGCTCAGCAAAACCCATACATAGGCCAAAGTCACGATCGACACATAGCCCCAGCATGCATGTTTCACCTCCAGCCGCGACACCCAGTGCAGCTTGCCTGCTGCCGTATCGGCGCTACGGTCAGGAAACTGGTTGATATAGAGCAGGCTGGTCGCCAGCAGCGCATAGGACAAGCCTGCAATGCATGGCGCAGCATCGAAGCCTTTGCGCTGCACAAAATCCGTGCCGACCGTGATCGCCAGAATCCCCGCTGCCACACACAACTCACCCAGCCCGCGACTATTGAGCTTGAACGGCGGTGCGGAATACGCCCAGCCGATGAACAGTCCAACGAGACCGACATACAACAATTGCGGGGAAGAGCGCGCCATCAGCCACAGACCGGCCAGCGCCACAGCCGCCAGCAAAGCAAAACCGAAATTGAGAGTCTGCGCCAGCGTCAGCACGCCGTTCTGGATAAAGCGGCTGCCGCCGGTGAAGGGAAAGATGCGTTCGGTATTCTGCGCGTCGGTACCGTTGAGCGCGTCGTAATAATCGTTGAGCACGTTTGTGCCGGCGTGTGCCAGCAGCGCGAACAGCAAAGTGACGAGCGCAAGCGGGACATCGAACGCGAGGCCGTCGTGCCAAGCGATCGCCAGCCCGATCAGACCAGCCATCAGGCTGGCCGTGACAAAGGCCGGACGGGTCGCGGCGAAATAGCGCTCGAACGGGTTTTGAAATATTGAGAGGGTCGGTTCCTTCGGTTGCATCGTCACACCAGTCTCCCTTTTTTCACGCGGCACCCCGCCGTCGCCAATGCTCCCAATCCTTGTCCGCCATGCGCATGGCAGATCGCGCAGGCCAGTGCATCCGCCGCATCGGGGCTGGGTGTGCCGGACAACTTCAACAAGCGCTGCACCATCTCCTGTACCTGCTCCTTCTTGGCATGGCCGTTGCCGACCACGGCCTGCTTTACCTGAAGCGCGGTGTATTCCGACACCGGCAGATTCGCCAGCACCGCCGCACAGATCGCCGCGCCGCGCGCTTGCCCAAGCAGCAGCGTGGATTGCGGATTGACATTGACAAACACTTTCTCCACCGCCACCTGCCCGGGTTGATACTGTGCGATCACCTCGCCCAGGGAATTCAGTATTACTTTTAACCGCTCCGGCAACTCGCCATCCGGGGTTTTGATGCAGCCGCTGGCGACGTAATGCAATTGTTGCCCTACTTTGTCCAACACACCAAAACCCGTCACTCTCAAGCCGGGATCAATACCCAATATTCTTATCGGAGAAGGAGAGATCAAAAGCAACCTCCTCTATGCCCCCTCGCAAGCTCTCCCCCTTGTCAGAGGGAGAACTGTGCGCTCCCCCCTGACAAGGGGGGCTGGGGGGGTTAGGTTTTGTTCGCTTTGAAATCCTCGATCCTCATTCCTCATTGATCACCGCCGTCGTATAAACCTCCTGCACATCATCCAGATCTTCCAGTGCGTCGATCAGCTTCTGCATCTTCACCGCATCGTCTCCGGTGAATACCACCTCGTCGGCTGGCTTCATGATGACTTCGCCGAACTCCGGTTTGTAGCCTGCAGCTTCCAGCGCCTGTTTCACATTGACGAAGTCGTGCGGAGTGGTGATCACTTCGATACTGCCGTCATCATTACTGACTATGTCCTCCGCACCGGCATCCAGCGCGACTTCCATCAGGCCGTTCTCGTCGGTGCCGGGCGCGAAGATCATTTGTCCGCAATGCTTGAACAGGAACGACACCGAGCCATCGGTGCCGAGATTGCCGCCATTCTTGGTGAAGGCATGGCGCACATCGGCGACAGTGCGCGTCTTGTTGTCGGTCATGCAATCCACCATCACCGCCGCGCCGTTGATACCGTAACCCTCGTAGCGTATTTCCTGATATTCCACGCCATCCAGCTCGCCGCTGCCTCGCTTGATGGCGCGCTCGACGTTGTCCTTGGGCATGTTGTTCGAATAAGCCTTGTCCATCGCCAGGCGCAGACGCGCATTGCCGGTCGGATCTCCGCCGCCCAGCCTTGCCGCCACGGTGATCTCCTTGATCAAACGGGTGAAGATCTTGCCGCGCTTGGCATCCTGCTTACCCTTGCGGTGCTGGATATTTGCCCATTTACTATGACCTGCCATGCTTGCCCCCCGGAAACCAGTAATGCGGTTACAAAATAACTATCTTGCGATGGTATCATTTAGACCGTTCCAACCCAAGCCAGACTGACATGACCGAACCCCTGCTGATCGCGAAAAACGACCAACAAGAACTTTCCCTGTTGCCGCAAATGGCCAACCGCCACGGGTTGATCACCGGCGCGACCGGCACCGGCAAGACTGTCACGCTACAAACACTGGCGGAAGCCTTCAGCCGCATCGGCGTGCCGGTGTTCCTTTCAGACATCAAGGGCGACCTGTCCGGCCTCGCCAAAGCGGGCGGCGGCAATGCCAAGGTCACCGCACGCGCGGCACAGCTCAAACTGGAGAATTTTGCGCATCATGCCTATCCGGTGACGTTCTGGGATGTGTTCGGCAAGATGGGCCACCCGCTGCGCGCCACCGTTTCCGACATGGGGCCGCTGTTGCTCGGGCGCATGCTGAATCTAAACGAAGTGCAGCAGGGCGTGATGTCTCTGGTGTTCAAGATCGCCGACGACAACGGCCTGTTGCTGCTCGACCTGAAAGACCTGCGCGCGATGGTGCAGAGCGTGGGCGAAAACTCCGGCACCTATACGACCGAATACGGCAACATCTCCACCGCCAGCATAGGCGCGATCCAGCGCGGCCTGCTGCAGATCGAGACACAGGGTGGCGACAGCCTGTTCGGCGAACCGATGCTAAATATCGCCGACCTGATGCAAACAGACAGCAACGGCTATGGCATGATCAACATCCTCGCCGCCGACCAGCTGATGACCTCGCCCAAGGTGTATTCCACGATGCTGCTGTGGCTGCTCGCCGAACTGTTCGAGAACCTGCCGGAAGCGGGCGACCTCGCCAAACCCAAACTGGTGTTCTTTTTCGACGAGGCGCACCTGCTGTTCAATGACGCGCCCACCGCACTGCTCGACAAGATCGAGCAGGTGGTGCGCCTGATCCGCTCCAAGGGCGTGGGCGTGTATTTCGTCACGCAGAATCCCGCCGACGTGCCGGACAAAGTGCTGGGCCAGCTCGGCAACCGCGTTCAGCATGCGCTGCGCGCCTTCAGCCCGCGCGACCAGAAAGCCGTAAAGGCCGCCGCCGAAACGATGCGCGACAATCCCAAACTCGATGAGGCAAGTGTCATCACCGAACTCGGCGTTGGCGAGGCGCTGGTTTCCTGCCTGGAAGAAAAAGGCACGCCCGGCATCGTCGAACGCGCGCTGATCGTCCCGCCGCAGGCGCAGATCGGCCCGATCAGCGACGCTGAACGCAAGGCCATCATCCAGAGTTCGCTGCTTGCCGGACACTACGAAAAAGCAGTGGATAGAGAATCGGCGTACGAGATCCTCAAGGGGCGCGCCGCCGAACAACAGACCGCATCGGCTCCAGCCTCAGGCCGCAAAACGGCTGGCGATGAAGCGGTTGGCGGCGGTTTGGGCGGGATGCTCGGCAGCGTGCTGGGCGGCGGCGGCCGCGAAGGTGTCGGCGAAGCACTCGCCAAGAGCGCCGCGCGCGCGATCGGCTCGGCAGTGGGGCGGCAGATCGTTCGCGGCGTGCTGGGTTCGTTGCTGGGCGGGCGCAGATGATCGTTGCTTATATTCCGGAAGTCATGGACACAAAATGAAAACCATACTGGTCGCGAATCCCAAAGGCGGTTGTGGAAAAACCACACTCTCGGTCAACATCGCCGGATTCCTGGCAAACCGCGGCCTAACTGTGGCCTTGCTCGACATGGACGTACAGCAATCTTCCGCCTTATGGATTGCGACACGCCCGGAATATCTTCCGCCGGTGCACCTGTTGAAATACAACGTCGAACAAGACAGCTCGTTCAAGCGGCTGGTGGTAGATACCGCCGCGGGGCCATCCGGGAGCAATCTCGCCTATTCACTGATCAAGAAGGCCAACAGTATCATCGTGCCCATCACCCCCTCACTGTTCGACCTGCATGCCAGTGGTGATTTTTTAAAGGAATTGATCGAGGAAAAACGGGTGCGCAAAAGCCACTGCCGCATCGGCGTGGTCGGCATGCGCATGGAACCGCGCACCCGCGCCGCTCATGCCCTGGAATATTTCCTTTCCACCCTCGACCTGCCGGTGCTGGCTTACCTGCGCGAAACACAGGTATACGTGAATGCCGCCTTCGAGGGTAAATCCCTGTTTGACCTGCCGCACCACATCGCCGAGCGCGAACTAGAACAGTGGACGTTCTTGCAAAGCTGGCTGGAACAATAGTGATCTGGCCTGATAGCGCAGTTGCCGTATCCCGAGGAACTGCCTGCGCACGGAAACCGGCCTCAGCCAATTACTCCCTATGGATCTGACCACCACCTCCGGCCGCA
>Ga0209253_10005652_pt1 | contig 10849 bp, 11 predicted proteins | sample FrelakmetBRP12BR_FD_187145 | JGI IMG/M metagenome (GOLD analysis project Ga0209253, IMG submission 187145) | Freshwater lake sediment microbial communities from the University of Notre Dame, USA, for methane emissions studies - BRP12 BR (SPAdes)... | ecosystem: Environmental > Aquatic >... | reverse complement strand
CGGCTATCTCGTTTTCTGGTTTCTTTGGGTCTTTTCAGATCTGTTGCAACAATCTTTTCCGGTTGGAATCTTCTGCCCGTGAAGACATTCAGTTGGGTGCCCGAGTTTCTTGCAGATCGCCTGAGCCATCCCCTCGCTCATATGATGTTCGAATCCGCATGCCGACTTCTCGTCCATTGGAACTCCAATCGATCTTTCCATGAGTAGCTCCATCAGTCTGTGATTTCTGACTATTCGCCTTGCGACTGCTTTTCCTTTCGGTGATAGTAGGATCCCTTCGCCAATTGTGTAGCTTACATATCCTCTGGCGTCTAGGCTCTTGAGCATCTCGACAACACTCGGCATAGATAGGCTGAGCCTTTTCGCAATTAGACTCACCCGGACCATTGGTCGACCTTGTTCCAGGAGGATCCATATCGCTTCTAGGTACTCCTCCATTCTTTCACGGTCACATTCACCTATGAAGTGGTCTTCAGCGGATCTCGCAATCAATTGGGTCCCCGTTCTTGTATTGGTTTGCACTTGATTTAAATATTAGGGCTTCCGAACATTGTTAGGCTATCCTAACAAAAGTCCGATGATGGATTTGGGTAGAGTCGCAAAGTCTTTTGCCGTTTCCGGCGGTCTGGTAATCATAGTTCTTCTGGCTTTGATTGCTGGAACTGGAGTCCAAACCACAAACAGTGAGAAGTTGACGGTGGCCGCAACTTTTTTTCCGATCTATGATTGGACTTTGAATATCGTAGGCGATAAGGCGACTGTTGTGAATCTCACTCCGCCCGGAATGGATCCTCATGAACTTGATCCGACACCTCAGGATCTTTCTCTGATAATGTCTTCCCGATTGTTCATTTACAATGGAGCGGGCATTCAACCGTGGGTTGAGAAAATCCTTCAAACAATAGATCGATCTCGAACACTTGCTGTGGATATAAGCTTGGGGGTTGACATCATGCACAGTGAGTTAGGTCAACCCGATCCGCATATCTGGCTGGATCCAATCTCAGTCATCACGGCGATTGAGAATATTGAGCTTGGCATGTCACATGTCGATCCAATGAACTCAGCTTACTACAGACAGAATACTCAGGAGTACCTGGCTCGTCTGAGAGCGGTACATGAAGCTTTTGCCGCGAACTTGACCTCTGTGCGAATCAGAACCTTCATAACGTTTCATGAAGCATTCGGATACTGGAAAAGGGCCTACAATATTACTGAAGTAGGCATCTACGGTTTCGATCCTGAGGGCGAGCCGAGTGCGGCCCACATTCAAGAACTTGTAGATCTCGCAAAGACCTATCGAATTACCACGATTCTTGCAAGCAACCTAGATGATCCACATTGGTGCAAGGTTCTGGCGGACCAGATTGGAGGCCGTGTTAGCATTCTCGACCCGCTGGAAGGTCCCACAGAAAAACAAGCCCAGACCGGAGATTACACGTACATAAGTCGTCTTTATCACAATATTGCAGTTTTGAAGGAGGCATTAGACTAGGCACTGTGGTCAAGGTGTTTTGAAGTGGAAACAATTGTTGAAACCAGAAATCTGTCAGTGAACTTCGGCGGTGCAATGGTCCTTCAAGACATTTCTTTGGAGATTCACAAGGGTGACTTCGTTGCTTTAATGGGCCCCAATGGCGCTGGAAAGACGACGTTCATCAGAACAGTGCTTGGTTTCATCCCTCCATCGAGCGGGAAGATCATGCTTTTCGGAAAAGAGATCGAACAGTTCAAGGAACGCTACAGAATCGGATACGTTCCACAAAGAGTATATTTCGAAAAAAATTTTCCAATCAACGTATCTGAGGTAGTTTCTCTCGGTCTTGTAGCAAGATCTGGTCTGCTTCATCGTATCAACGTTGATGACAGACGCAAGGTAGTCCAAACACTCCAAAAGGTCGGCTTGGGTGGCTTTGAAGACAAGCGTGCAACGGAATTGTCAGGAGGTGAGCAACAACGCGTCCTCGTGGCCAGAGCGCTGGTCGGACAACCTGACCTTCTGATACTCGATGAGCCTACCACAAGCACCGACGTTCATTTCAGAGAGAAGTTCTGGGAGATGCTTTCGAAACTCAACACGGAAGATGGGATGACGATACTCATTGTGACCCACCAGTCGGATATCAAACCCCCAGAAAATGCGAAAGTGGCGATTCTTAACAAGAGACTGATTCACTACTGCGGATGGGAAGCCTGCAGAAGCTCATCCGAATGCCAGGCATTCACCGGAATTCATCCCTAGATTCATTCGAGATGTGGAAATTGGAGCTAGGAATACTGGGTTCAACATTTGCCCAAAGGGCCCTGCTCGCGGGTCTCATGTCAGCCATAATCTCTGGAACGATGGGAGCATTCCTAGTTCAACGTAGACTATCGCTTCTCGCCGACAGCCTGGCCCACACATCCTTTGGAGGGATAGCACTAGGTCTATTCTTAGGAGTAAATCCGCTGCTCTCAGCGCTCTTTGTATCAATTCTCGGAGCAACTGCTCTAAGCGAGCTGAGAAGGAGAACCACACTGAGTGGAGACGCCATGACGGCAGTCATTTTTTCGTCCGGTCTAGCCCTTGGCGTGATCGTGGTAAGCTTGGGCAAAGGTTTCACAGTGAACGTCTTCGGTTTTCTCTTTGGAAGCATTCTACTCGTAGGGATCGATGATCTCTTGGTAACAGTTGTCATATTGCTTGCAGTTCTACTGGGAATTGGTGCATTTTACAAGGAACTCGTGTACATGATCTTCGACGAAGACGGCGCAAGGGCCAGCGGCGTTCCAGTGACTGCACTAGACTACTTGCTCATAGGGCTAGCATCAGCAGCCGTAGTGGGATCAATAAGGGCCGTAGGCGTCCTACTAGTTTCCGCACTCATCGTCATGCCGAATCTAGCCGCTGCCGCAGTCGCTCGAAGCTTCAAAGAATCAATATTTGTCGCACAAGCATTCTCCGTGATCTCCGTTCTTATCGGGATACTGGTTTCATTCCACTTGAATCTGGCCGGAGGAGCTGCCATCGCAGTATCAGCCATCCTAATCTATGTAGGGACCGTAGTATTCAAGCAGGCATGGGTGAAATTCTCGTCACGATCGGTTCTGGCAAGAAACAACTTGACTCAGAACCCTGTCCAATGACCCGCCGAACTCAATGTCCTAGCTAGCGTGCATGTCGTTAGTTACACTATCAAGTCTAGTTGGTACTGCAATTGTATGATAAGTGTTAAGTTGCGGCGATCAACATTTCTCACTGATGGAAGATGAGGCAAATTACAATATTTGACGTTAACTTGGTACTGCAGCTTATTATCTTTGGTTTGTTGTTGATTGGGGTCTACAACGTCAAGGGAAAAAAGATCAATCTCAAGAAGCACCGTTCATTCGTGGGTGCAGCCATCGTGCTAAACTTGGTCTCAATCTTCTTGATTATGGGCAGGTCATTCTTTGCCAACTTTGGTATTCTTGTCGAAAATGCTCACAGCTTCGGTCCTGCTGTGACTTGGTTTCACGCCACTGTTGGAGGGCTAGCAGAAGTTCTGGGGATTAGTTTCCTCATTAGGCATCCAAAAAAGTTGAGGATCTCCATGCGCCTGACTGCAGGTCTTTGGACTCTCGCACTGATGCTTGGAATAATATTCTATATGTACTACTATGTTCTCCACGCCTAGGTCCGCACGGGTTTACGGCTGATCAGAACGGACACTAAGCTCTGCATTGAGGACGCCGATTATGGAGTGTCCTTTTCACGTATGAGAGACCTAGAACATACCAAGGTATCACAGCAACAAATCTCAAAACAAATCTAGCGGTCCTATGGATCCGGTCAAATGACACAAGCAGATTGTATGGTACCGGAGACAACAAGAAGAACATCTGCATCGGAGAGCCGTGAAGGAAACTGAACACAAGCGTGTTTATCCATGTTAGTTGTGGAAAGATCCAGTTCTTGAGGTCTACAACAGAATAAATCAACAGCAAAGGAAAGAACAGAACGATATTCTGTTCTGAAACCCAACTTCTTGTAAGCATGAGAACGAAGAGCAATGATGATGCCCATCTAACAAGATCCATTCTAGTTTCCAGACGAGTTCTGCTAAGTGCATAGTATCCGAGTGCCAAGGATGGGATCCAAACATATCCTAGAAATGCATAACCCGCAGGGAGACTGTTCGTGTTGAACAATAGTTCATTGAGATTGAAAAGTGAAAAGCATCCTGCTCTTAGAAAATGATAGTCAGAACGTGTTAGAATAAGATTCGGGTCCCAATTGAAAATCCAGAAGGGTAGGACTGCAAACAATGCTAAAGCAATGAAGGATAAGAAAACAAATTCGAGGATTTTGATTCTATCATGATTTCTTTTTATGAACAGAAGAAACAAGGGCCCCAGAACGAGAGGAATGATCTTTAGTGAAGCTGAAAGTGCCAACAGAATAGCAGATCTTTTGATCTTTCCGTGAGACAGATCATTTGCAGATGCCATGGTTATCAGTGCTACGAGAGCGTCGAATTGTCCCCAAACAGCAGAGATGTAGATCATTAACGGGTTGAACAGCAGAAAATAGAACATCTTGTTAGCAGTTTTTGTGTCAGCGCCTTCTTGGACGGCCATCTTCTCAATCAAAAAGGCGAGAGCTATGTTGCTTATTATGCTGGGGAGCTTGATTGCAAGATTGTAGGCAAAGAGATTTTTTGTAGGATTGTATATTGCCAGATACGCGAGTCCCAGATACAGTCCCCAAGGTGGCGGATATCCGATTCCAGGGAGTTCTTCGAAAAGGTTCGGATTTTCAAATATCAGTCTTATCGGAAACATGCCATATGGTGCCAAACCCCTTGAAACCGCATATCCAGATCCGAAGAAGACCCCAATGTCATATTGGTCTCCTAGAAGCAAACCTAAGGCACATTGCACTGCAATACTGATTCCTACGAGAAGCCCCCGGCCCTTGTCTATCTTCAGTTTGATCGTCCTCAGGCGAGCTGATGTTGTTTCATCTTATCATTTTGAACATGTTGTCAGTGATCTTTTCGAAAGGTTTCCCAACTAGCCTGTATCCTTTCTCCCCAAGATATCTTCTGATCCTGAACTGGATCGCAGCTTTGACGATTGCAAACTTCAGCTTGAACTCAGAGAATTCAGAGCCGAACGTCAAATGTTGGTCGATTAGTCTGAACTTGCCTTTTGGCGGGTTTCTTATGGAATGCTTGACCTTTTCGTATAGACCGGTTCCTGGAATGGGATAGGGGAGTGTGAATGAAACATAGTTGAGAGGTAGTGACGTCGCAAATCTCAGCGTATTCAGAACAGTTCTTTCATTATCTCCCGGGTAACCTATTATGAAGAATGCCCCGGTTTCAATTCCTGCAGAATTTGCATTCGATACAGCGTTCCTTGCAGTTTGAAGGTTGACCTGCTTCTGCATTATGTTCAAGATAGTTTCGTCGCCAGATTCTATCCCGAAATATATTCTCCGGCATCCTGCATTTCTCATTCTAGAGGCTAGTTCTTTGTCGAGCGTGTCGACACGGGAAAGACATTGCCATTTGACATCTAAGTCTCTACGATCGATCTCATCGCAAATTCTCAACACTCGATCTTTGGAGATTGTGAAGCAATCGTCAGCGAACCAAATGGTGTCGTACCCAAGAATGGAAACGGCCTCCATCTCATCAACTATGCCACGGGCCGATCTCGACCTGAAAGTGTCTCCAAAAACTGGTCTGCTGCAGAAGTCACATGTGAAGGGGCAACCTCTAGAGGATATCATTGAGGTAATAGTCTGCCCAAAATGACTTGAGCAGTAGTCTTTGTAGGCGTCATTGTCGAATAGTTCTCTAGCTGGAAAGGGAATCGAATCAAGATCTGTCACAGGCACTGCGTGAACTAGATGGCTTGACCCGTTACTGCTATTCGAAATTGTTCCGGTGCCCCCGTCAATATTGCCACTGTTCAGAAAATTCTTCACAATCTCGAGCATTGCGTTTTCTGCTTCGCCAAGAGCAACGATATCAAAACTATCTAGGAAAAGAGACGGATCAACAGTTGGCAACGGTCCACCGACAACTAGCAGATCTGCTACATTCCGAATTCGCCTCGCAAGACTGATGGCTTGCTCTTCCATCGAGTACATAGCATAGATCCCAACTATGCGAGGTTTTCGGGACTCGATCAACTTCACAACTTCCGTTTCGCTTCGGAAAGTTCCATCTATTATGTCAACATCAACGTCATGTTGTTTGAGAAATGAGGCTATGTAGCCAATTCCGAGCGGTGGGAATCTAAATGGTGACCTGTCGAATCTGGATTTGTAGAATGGATATGCGAGAACTATGTCGGCCAAATGTTTCACGTCAGGTGATTCGGACCGTATACTCGAAATGTTCAAGGGATGGCGGGATCGAATAGCAGAACCCCGCCCAATCCATGCGCGGTTTCAGGAGTTCTCTTCCTCTATATAGCTCGACTCCTTGAATATTGTCAACGCTGAAAGTCACATTGGTTTTTGAGTTCCTGAAGGAAGCCTGCCGAGAATCGATTTCATCCCAAACACCAATACTCTCTTCACGCAGTATTCCTGAATCGTCCTCATACATGTCAAAGTCAGCTGACTGCTCATTGAAAACTAGTAATCTCCGAAAGTCCTTGTTGACTAGACCAGAAGAGTCAACCTTGATCAATATCTCATTTCCAGACAGCCTATGTTCAATCCTCACGAAACCTCTAGACTCAGTTCTCAAGTGAGAGAGGCCGATTCCAAGCAGAGACTGGAGTCTTATCAAGTAGTTCAAATGACGCCTAGTTTTATTATTTGTTCGATAAGTCTTTGCAAGGCCGCTCTGCAATATGTCGTAGGCTCTGTTGTTAATGAGATGTTTCTTCCTCCAAGTCTTCCGTTGCAGTGCGTCTATCTGAAACAGCTTGCATAGTCTTTCACCGGAAGATTGGATGCTAGCAGTCGTGGAAAACAGAGTCTGATCCGGGTACTCCACTGCTGGTACTCCGAATCCAACACCTTCGCCACACAATGAATAATCACCATCAAAAAGTATCAAACCTTTCTGAAGGCCTGACGAATCTCCAGGATCCATCGCGGCACTTTCACTCAGTTCCAGTGAGACTCTGTCGTTCACTCTGAGAAAGTATGCTTTTTCTGAGCAAGCATCATCTTTTCCGGATCCAGTGTCTGGAGAAAGTGAATGGGACATGTTAGACGTCTTGCCTATGTGGGTCTCTAGTCTCTTTTGGCTTGTCCTGTAAGTTCTAGAAGTCCAAATAAGCCATATTACACAGGATTCCGTCCTCTACTGGTTCCCTTTGGCAACCGTAATATGACTGCACAGATAGTGACGGACTTGGAAATGTCGAGCAGACCACGCATTATGGTACGAGGGATCTTCACGACCGCTCTTACATGTCTTCTCAAAAAAAAAGGGTTTCTAATTGTCGTCCCCTCGATGATATCTGCCACAAGATTTGGTGTGAAACAGAGCCACAACCCACCAGATGTTTTCGTAGCTGACAGAGAAGACAGGCAAGGCGTCTACGTAGAAGGAGAAGCCGAGCAAGCAGACACGGTCATTGAGATTCTCCGCGAAAATCTGTTGGATGTCGTGGTTCGAGAGAGAACTTGGGGGGCTTCTTCATTTTCATCCGGACTGACATTTCAAGGTCAACTTGGCAGGGCTTTCTATGATTTGGAGTTCCCTGCCGAATCCAAAAAAACCTTGGATTCCTTGAGAAATGAGGTAGTTCCCACAATAGAGGGGCACCACAAGTTCAAGATGATATCGCCACATGATGTTGATGATGCTGAGGGGAAGATTGGCTCATCACCCCAGGCTAGAGATGAATTGGCTTATGACCTGAAAGACAAGCTGATCTATCAACAATATGCACTGGGTACTTTTCTCCAGATAGAACATGTCAAACCAAACGGCCATCTGATATCATTGAGAGAAGGAGAGATACTCGGGTACCGCAATGGGAAGGTTTCCCTGAAAAGGAAGTTCCATGGAAGCGGTTCATTCTACGATGGCTTAGAAGTTCCAAAGGAAGAGGGCGACTACGGTATCACTGAAGCTCAAGAGGATTTGTGGAGCCTGAGACATTCATATTTTGGGAGCGATGGTCAACTCAAGGGAGAACTATACAACATCAACACACCAGTCGAGTTCTATCCGGGCAAGATTAGGTATGTTGACCTTGAGGTTGACGTTGTGAAACCTGTTGGTCAAGATCCTAGAATAATCGATAAGGACAAACTAACCGAAGCCGTCGAGGAAGGCCATCTGAATGAAAGACTGGCGACCAAAGCGTTCGAAATCGGGCAAGAGTTGCTGAAACAGCTAAGAGAGCGTCAACTGTGAGATGGATTTCCAAGGAAGGATGAATGAACATTCCGAGAACACACATGTGCAGAACATGGTACATTAATGTTTAAATAATTGAACATGGTATTGTATGTCGTCAAGCTCACAACTGAGAACCTGCAACATCGTTAATCAGAGAAGCCAGCCACGAGGAGGAGCTGTCCCAGCCCAGGCAGCTCCTCCACAAACCCCATGAAGATTATCCCGCATTTACAGTCTGCTCCAGAGTTCATTTACCCGCTGTTTGCTCAACTGAGCGTAGTGTTTCTCATTCGAGAAGATCTCCAGAGTTATCGTTTCGTCGTAGTGCTCCTTCAGTTTCTTCAATGTCTTTTCCCAGTTTATGTTGCCACATCCGACGGGAAGGTGAAGGTCCTCGTATCCATTGTTGTCGCTTAGGTGGACATGTCTCAGCCTTGAGTGGAGTTTCTCAATGAATCGTTCAGGTTTGTTACCATTCAAGTTCGCGTGACCGATATCTAGATGGAAGCCCAAACCCGGCACGCCACGCAGAACCTTGTCGATGTTCTCGACCGTGTTTTCCCTTGAGACCGATAGTTCGTACACTATTTCCAAATCGTTCTTGCCCGCTTCTTCAACGAGCTGACGCAAAGACTCAGTTTGAAAGCTCACTCCCTCGTCCGTGGAGAACATACCGCTAGGCCAATCCGCATGAATTGTGACAAGTTTCACTCCAATATCCCTGAAAACCCCGAAAGATCTGGAAGCTTCCTGAACAGCTGCCGATCTTAGATTCTTGTTCGGTGATCCTATCGGCAAATACCAAGCGGTATGTCCAACCACACCGAGCCCATATCGTCGCAGAATCGCGGAAACGGCGTTGACATTGACGCGTTCAGGGGAGGCTTGATCATCTTCTATGAAGAGGTCAACAAAATCGAAACCATTGGCCGCGATCCAGTCAATCTCCTCAATCAAGTTCTTTCTAGGATGTGTAGGAAATCCGAGATTCATGGGCTCAAGTAATGTGATGGCTTACTTAAGATTGGCAAATTGTGAGATGCGATTGCCTTATAGGGACAACTCACAAAATCGGAAGGAAGTGGGACAGCATTGGGTAGCGTGAAAGATCTTAAGACGTTGGAGGCACCTAGTACGAGCAGTCTAGGAAGAGGGCAATTCATTTTCTCAGATCGTTACTCAGTATTCGATTGGGGCGAGATGCCCGATCACATACTGAACAAAGGAGCTTCACTCTGCGTAATCTCCGCTTACTTCTTTGAGAAACTGGGCGAGAAATATGGCACCCACTATCTCGGCCTTGTCGAGCAAGGCAAAGTCAAGAGGCTTGACGAGTTGAAAACAGCGTCAAACATCATGGAGGTTAAACTGGCAAGAGTGTTGAAACCAGAAATCAGGAACGGCAAACCTGACTATAGCATATTTCGAAGTGAGCGATCCAACTTCTTGATACCTCTCGAGATAATGTACCGGAACAGTCTGCCCAAAGGCTCAAGCGTTTTTCAGAGACTGAAAAAGGGAACAGTCACATTCCAGCAGCTAGGTCTAGACCGTTATCCGGAGCCGGGTATTGATCTCGAAAAACCGATACTGGATGTCAGCACGAAACTGGAAAAAGGGGACAGGTACCTGGATTGGCATGAGGCTCAGCAGATCGCGGGGTTAAGCGACGAAGAGACTGAATATATCAAGAGAGTCACTCTTGACGTGAACGAGTCTATTACGTCTGAAACATCCCGATGTGGACTAAAGAACGAAGATGGAAAAATAGAGTTAGCATTCGATCTGGCACGGAAAGTCATGCTTGTGGATGCAATTGGAACCCCTGACGAATGCAGGTTCTCAGTAAATGAGCTACCTCTGAGCAAAGAGGTCGCTAGAATCTTCTATAGAAGAACCAGTTGGCACAAGGCTGTGCAGGAAGCCAAAGAACAGGCGAAGAGAACAGGGATCGATGACTGGAAGAAACTGGTGAGAGAAATTCCACCTAGTTTGGATGATGAGATGAAAGTGGCGATGTCCAACCTGTACATGACATGCGCCAACGCTTTGACCAAGAGAAAATGGTTCGATGCTCCAAAACTGGGAGAAATTGTTCAACAACTTCAAAACCTACAATCCCGTTTATGAAAGCTCCGCTCAAACGCTACAGCATGCAATCATCCGGAGTGATAATGACCTTTGAAATCTAGCGAAGTGTATGGTAAAGAGAAAGTCGAGAGCGAGCAACACGCCCGACGTACACTCCTTTCCGATTTCATCTTGGGAAGCCAAGACGGTCTTGTGAATGTTCTCGGCATCATTCTGGGAATTTCTGTGGCTACTCAGAATCTCCGGCTAATTCTTGTCGCGACTCTGGCCGCGCTGGGAGCGGAATCGGTGTCCATGGGTGCGGTCGCGTATACCTCTATTGGGAGAGGTATCTGTTCCATACATGTATTCCAGAATTCGCCCGCATAGAATCCTGATGACGATCAGACGTGTTTGTATATTTCCGCAGACGTGTA
>Ga0209253_10005651_pt1 | contig 10851 bp, 9 predicted proteins | sample FrelakmetBRP12BR_FD_187145 | JGI IMG/M metagenome (GOLD analysis project Ga0209253, IMG submission 187145) | Freshwater lake sediment microbial communities from the University of Notre Dame, USA, for methane emissions studies - BRP12 BR (SPAdes)... | ecosystem: Environmental > Aquatic >... | reverse complement strand
GCAAGGCCCGCAAGGGGCGCAACCCCCAAACCGGCGCAGAAATCAAAATCAGCGCCTCCAAGGCCCCGAAGTTCACGGCCGGCAAAGGCCTTAAAGATGCGGTGAATTAAGCCGGGTGCCTGCGGGGCGGCCTCGCCCTGGTGGCTGTTCCCAACCGCGTATGCGCATGGTGCAGACGACATGGGGATGACGGCTCGAGTGCCGCCATCCCCATGTCGTTTACAAGGGTGTTGAAAAACCGCGCCGAAGGCCGTGATCCGGCGTTGTGCGGCTTTTGTAAATGCTCACATATCAATGAATATGCTGCGCTTTCCAAAACACCGCACGCCTTGGCTGACAGCCGGATGCTTGTTTTTCGACACCCTTGTTCGGGCGGTCACCCGAGCGACGACCATCGGCGTTGGCGCTTCACGCTGAAACCGGTGAAAAACCCCGCCAGCAGGACTCCGGCTCCGGCCAGGAACCAGTATAGGTTGTTGGGATTGAGGATATCGTTGGACGGGTTTTCGAGCTGGGCGATTTTTTCCTGCCGTTCGGCCAGCTCAGCCTCCAGCCGGTGGTACTTCGCCTTCAGCTCCGTGACCTCGGCGGCGTCTTTCCTGAACGCCTCGAATTCGTTTTTCAGGGCGGCGAGCTCTCTCTGGCCGGCGGCCGCCGCCGCTGCCAGCTTCTCGTTATCCGCCTTGAGTCGAGTGGTCTCTTCAACCAGGCCGGCCGCCTGGGCGGTGAGGGTTTTGTTTTTCTCCTGCACCTGGTCGAACCGGAACTTGGCCGGCGGCTGGCTCGTCAGGTAACGCGACAACACATACCCCTCGATGCCGGTCGCCGTCCGGACCAGCGACCACTCGTCGGTGCTCTTCAGGACATCCACCATCTGGCCGCTTTCCACCAACCCGAGGGATTTCTGGTCATTGGCGGGCCCGGACCGCACGGACAACCTGATAATGTCGTTGATGTAGGCGGTTTCCGCTGCGGCCGTCGCCACGTTCAGCAACCCGACGGCGCAGATGAGCATGCACACCACGAGACGCCTCATGACCTTGCCCCTTTCCTGAACCGGCCCCACTATGGGTTTGACGAATCTGCCCGGTTCGTTTATTCTGTGTATTAGATATATCAGTTTTCGAGTTTAATCCAGCGGGAATGTCCAACCCGAATCGGTGGCCACCCCGTTTAATTCCGGCGCCTGCCCGGCGTCTTCAACCGACATCACCGCCATGATCGCTTACGACCTGCAGTGCGGCAACGGACACTCCTTCGAAGGCTGGTTCGAGGACCGGGCCGCGTTTATCAGCCAGAAGAAAAGGAAGCTGATCGCCTGCCCTGTCTGCAACGACACGTCCATCGACCGGGTGCCGTCGAAATTTGCCATCAAGGCCTCCCAGGGATTCAAACCGAAGGCAACCGAGCCGCGGGAGGCGCAGCTGCTCGCCCATCTGAGCCGGGAGTTTTCCGAATTTGTCGAGAAAAATTTCGACAACGTCGGCTGCAACTTCGCCAAGGAGGCCCTGAAAATCCATTACGGCGCAACCGAGCCGCGCAACATCCGCGGGGTGAGCACCCAGGAAGAAGAAAAACTCCTCAAGCAGGAAGGCATCGAGTTCATCAAACTGCCTGTTCCCGCGCCCCCGGAACCCGAATCCTGACGTCCGGATGCCTGTTTTTCAAGACGCTGCGGGCAGCGGCGTCCCCTTCCCCAACGGATCGGTTTTGACGATCCAATCGGCCGCCCGGTTGAGGTCTTGCGCGATGAAGTCCGGGCAAAGCCCCCGCGCGGAAAACTCCCGCGCGGCCTTTTCCCCATTGCCGGTTTGAACGAGAACCGTGGTGCGCACGCCGGCATTGAGCGCGCACTCGATGTCCTTGGTGCTGTCTCCGATCATTGCGGCCGACGAAAAATCGATCCCGTATTTCCGTTGAGCGGCGTACAGCAGCCCCGGCTGGGGTTTGCGGCAGGAGCAGCCATCGGCAGGGAGGTGAGGGCAGGTGAAGATATCAAGGATCCGGCCGCCGGCTGCTGCCACGTCGGCGCACAGGCGGCGGTGGATCGCCTCGAGGGCCTCAGGCGTCATGAGGCCGCGCGCCGGCGCCGATTGGTTGGTGATCACCATGCAGGTAAACCCGCGTTCGGTCAGACGGCGCAGCGCCTCGAGGCTCCCGGGCAGGAACTCGAACTCCTCCAGGCGCTTGATGTAATCCGGCGAGTCGCGGTTGATCACGCCGTCCCGGTCCAGGAAAACCACCTTGTGCAGCATGGCCTATGTCGTCTCCCCGTCTAAAAGCGAATACCCCGCTTCGCCTGCTCGTGAGATGCTGGAATTAGCCATAGTGATACACAGCATCATAAATAATTGCGCATGTCGCAATCACCAACCCAGCATAGGCGCGGGTTTGTAAATATTCGATGCGCTAATTCATTTACCGCTGTGTATAGTAACCTGGGTAACAACTCAAATAAGACAGCCTCTATTCGGCCACCGCGAAGGCGTCCTTGAACCCGTTTTCTTTCAGATGGGCCTCGTAGGCGATGGCTTCGTCCAGCGACGTGCATTTTCCCACCCGCAGCCGGTAGAACACGCGGCCCTTCTGTTCAAACTCGACGATGTGAGCGTTGCCGAAACGCAGGTTCAGCTCCGCGCGAAGCCTCTCGGCGTTCTCCCGGCTGGAAAAGGCCCCGACCTGAAACGTGAAGTTGCCGGAGTAAACGTCCGCGGGGGTTCCAGCGAGCGTGCCGATCGCCTGGACCTCCACCGCGGCGGTGCCGGGCCCGATGACCCCGAGACGGCGCGCGGCCTCGTAGGAGAGATCGATGATCCGGTCGCCGACGAAGGGACCGCGGTCGTTGATGCGCACCTCGATGCTGCGCTGGTTCTGCAGGTGGCGGACACGGACCAGGGTGCCCAGCGGCAGCGTCTTGTGGGCGGCCGTCATGTCGTGCATGTCGTAGATTTCGCCGCTGGAGCTGCGCTTGCCGTGAAAATCCGGCCCGTACCACGAGGCGATCCCCTGCTGGCGGAACCCCTTGGCATCCGGCAGCGGCTGGTACCACTGGCCCAGGGCTTTGTATGGCCGCGGTTGGCCGGGCAGGGTTTCCGGCGGAGCGGTCTCGGGTCGCGGCGCGGAAGGCGGGTGATGGGAGCGCGTCGCGCAGCCTACGGCCGTCATCAGCGCGGCGGCCGCCACGATCGCGGCCACTGCAGCAAGGCCTCGCAGGTGAGATGGGCGGACACGTGTCATGGAGGTCGCTTGCGGGCGCATCACGTTTTGCGGCGGGCGCCCGAGGCGCGCCGCTTCCGCCCTTTGGGCCGGGGACGGTCGTCCTCGAGAGCCAGCTCGAGCACGTCCATCATCCGGTCGACGAAACGAAAACGGATTTCCTTCTGTACGTTTTTAGGGATGTCCTCGATGTCCTTGCGGTTCCAGGCCGGCAGAATCACCGTCCGGATGCCGGCGCGGTGGGCCGCCAGCATCTTCTCCTTGATGCCTCCCACCGGCAGCACCTGGCCCCGCAGGGTGATCTCGCCGGTCATGGCCAGGTCTTTGCGCACGGGGCGGTTGGTGAAGAGCGAGGTCAGCGCCGTCAGCATGGTGACGCCGGCCGAGGGCCCGTCCTTGGGAATGGCGCCGGCGGGCACATGGATATGAATGTCGTGGTTCTCGTAAAACCCCTCGTCGACGCCGATCGCCGCTGAATTGGCCCGGATGAAACTCAACGCGGCGGTGGCGGATTCCTTCATGACATCCCCCAGCTGGCCCGTGAGAATCAGCCCCTTTTTGCCCTTCATCGCGGTGGCCTCGATGAAGAGCAGCTCGCCGCCGACGGGTGTCCAGGCCAGCCCGGTGGCGACCCCCGGGGTCGTCACCCGCGCCTTGACCTCCTCGGTGAAGCGCACCGGGCCGATGGCGCCGTGCAATTCATTCAGCCCGACGTTGACTGCCTTGACACGGTTTTGGGCGATCTTGCTGGCGGCCCCGCGGCAGATGGAAGCGATCTCGCGCTCCAGGTTCCGCAGCCCGGCTTCGCGCGTGTAGCCGGTGATGATCTGGCGCACCGCGCTCGATGTGATCCGGATCTGCTTCGCGGAGAGGCCGTGCTCTTCGCGCTGGCGCGGGATCAGGTAGCGGTGAGCGATCTTCAGCTTCTCGTCCAGGGTGTACCCCACCAGGCTCAACACCTCCATCCGGTCCCGCAGGGCGGCCGGGATGGTGTCCAGCACGTTGGCCGTGGCGATGAAGAGCACCCGCGAGAGGTCGAAGGCCACGTCCAGATAGTGATCTGAAAAAGACTTGTTCTGCTCGGGGTCCAGGACCTCCAGCAGCGCCGAAGACGGGTCGCCGCGAAAATCGCTGCCCACCTTGTCGATTTCGTCCATCATGAAGACCGGGTTGTTGGAGCCCGCGCGCCGCAACCCCTGGATGATGCGCCCGGGCAGGGCGCCGACATAGGTCCGGCGGTGGCCGCGGATCTCAGCTTCGTCGCGCACTCCGCCCAGGGAGATCCGGTGGAACTTGCGGCCGAGGGCCCGGGCGATGGACTGTCCCAGGGACGTCTTGCCGGTTCCCGGGGGGCCGGCCAGGCAGAGGATGGGCCCTTTGGAGGAGGGTTTGAGTTTGCGCACCGCCAGATATTCGATGATGCGGCGCTTGGGCTTCTCGAGTCCGAAGTGATCGTCGTCCAGGATCTTGCGGGCCCGCTGGATGTCGAGCGAGTCCGGCGTGGCGTCGTTCCAGGGCAGCGCCGTCATCCAGTCGAGGTAGGTGGAGGCCACGGTGTACTCGGCCGAAGAGGGATGCATGCGCGCCAGGCGGTCCAGCTCGCGTTCCGCCTCCTTGCGGGCTTCATCCGGGAGATTCTTGGCAGCAATCTTCCGGCGCAGCTCATCGATCTCAACCGATGCGTCGTCCTTTTCGCCGAGCTCCTCCCGGATGGCCTTCAGCTGCTGGCGGAGGTAGTATTCGCGCTGGCCCTTTTCCATGTCCCCCTTCACCTGGGTCTGGATCTTGTTGCCCAGCTCCAGGATCTCCACCTGGTGGCTCGCCAGCCGCGCGACCTCCCGCAGCCGCTCCTTGACATCCTCCAGCTCCAGGACCTTCTGTTTCTCCTCCAGGCTGGCATTGATGCTGGAGGCCACCATGTCGGCCAGGGTACCGGGCTCCTGGATCGAACGCGCCATCTGCCCGATTTCCTGCGGCAGGCCCGGCGACAGCTCCAGAATCCGGGCGAACTGGCCGACGATGTTGCCCATCAGGGCTTCGGTTTCGGTGTCCGGCTCGGCCGCATCGCTCAGGGGGGACACCTCGGCCGCCAGGAAGGGCTTGCCTTCCACAAACGCCTTGATGCGAAACCGGCTCAACCCCTGCACCAGCAGCTGGGTCCGGTCGTCGTTCGTTTTGGCCATTTTCAGGATCAAGGCGCCGGTGCCCACCGCGGAGAGTCTCTGCTTCAGGGTCTCCGGCTGCTGCTCTCCCCCTTTGGCCGCCACCAGGCCGAGGATTCGGTCACGGGCCATGGCCTCGTCCACCAGCTTCACCGATTCGCCCTGCATCACCATCAGGGGCAGGACCATCTTGGGGAAGAGGACGGCGTCGAACAGCGGAAGGATGGGCAGCACCTCCGGCAGGCTCTCCGGTTGCTGGGGCAGGGCAGAGGGGGTTTCCGTCATGATGTCATCATCCTTATGTCACCTTGATTTTGTGGATCTCATCCATCGGCTGCCTGGCCAAACGGATTTCCAGCATGCCGTTGGCGTAGGACGCCGACACGACTTCCGGGTCGATCGGGGCCGGCAAAAAAAGAATGCGCTCGAACCTCCCGTACTGGATCTCGGCCAGCCGGTAGGTGGCTTCGGGGCTGCAGTAGCGAGGATTGCGGGTGGCACGGATCCGCACCGCGCGGGTGCTGATTTCGACCTCAAGATCGTCCTTGTCGACTCCGGCCACTTCCGCCAGGACGATGATCTGCCCGGGGGTTTCGTACATGTCCATCAGCGGCTTCCAGCTCCGCTCGGCCAGGTTGAAGACCGGGCTGAAGGAGCGGAACATGTCTTCGACGGCTCGTTCTACCTTGCCCCCCAGGGCCTCGATCTCATCCGCAAAACGGATTTTGATAGTGCTCATGCACGGCTCCCGACTGATTGGTTCAATGGCGTAACGGGTTATAATAGAAAGAAAATAGCACCTCGCGTAAGGTTTGTAAACCCATCGGCGGGCGGCGCAAACCTTTTGCCCTGGCGTTTAAAATACCCTATGATGACTTGCAGGAGCGAGCTGGCTGCCGTGCGTTGGTTCGTTGAATGGGTGGTTGCGGCTCGCCGCGGCGGGCACCCCGCTCCGCCTGACATCGGCTTAACTTGCACCTGTTCAATTGCCGGAGTAATCAAGTGCTGGTGCCATGACTGAAAGCAGCCTCAATATCGCGGGTCAACCCTTCACCCGGGCGGCGGTGGCCTGCCAGTATTTCCTGTATTTTGGGGTCATGGGGATTTATCTGCCCTACTTCAACCTCTATTGCTATCACCTGGGGTTTTCGGGTTTCGACATCGGCGTGCTGTCGGCCCTGCGTTCGGTCGCCATGGTGGTGTTCCCGATGGCCTGGGGGGCGCTGGCCGACCGGACCCGGGGGCGGCGCCCGATTTATATCCTCTGCAACATCGCCAGCGCGGCGATCTGGGCCCTGTTCCTGACGACCGAGACGTTTGGGCCCATGGCGGTGATCATCTTTTTGTACGGGATTTTTTATGCGCCGATCATTTCTTTTCTGGAAGCCGTCTCGATGGAAACCCTGGGCCGCGCGAAGCAGTCCTATGGAAGAATCCGCCTGTGGGGGTCCATCAGCTTCATTGCCATGGTGCTCGCCTTCGGCGCGTTGATCGGGGTTTTCTCGGAGCGGGTGATCATTGTCTCCATCTGGATCGGATCGATCCTGCTGGCCATGATCTCCGTCACGGTTCCGCGGGACCGGCCCGGTGGAGCACCGTTGTCCGTTCACGGCGCCAAGGCGCTGCTGAGGCGCCGGCCGGCGGTATTCCTCGCCTGCGCCTTCCTGATGCTGGTCAGCCACGGCGCCTACTACGGTTTTTTTTCGATCCACCTGGCAACCCTCGGCTACACCGGCACCTTCATCGGCGCCGCCTGGGCCCTGGCGTCGGCCGCTGAAATTGTCGCCATGCTCTACTCGGAGGCCATCTTCAAGCGCTTCGCGCTCGAGCGGGTCCTGACGGTCTCGTTTGCGGCAGCCGTGCTGCGCTGGTGGGTGCTGGGGGCGTCGGCCTCGGCGGCGGTGATCCTGCTGTCCCAGGTGCTGCACGCCATGACCTACGGCACGTTTCACATGGCGAGCATCCTGTACATGGACCGATTCGCGCCCGCCGGGGCCAAGAACCTGGGCCAGGCGCTGAACAACGCCCTGACCTACGGCCTCGGCCTGATGGCCGGTTTTTTCATCAGCGGGTATCTGTACGGCGTGACCGGCTCCTTCGGGCTGTTCCAGGCCAGCAGCCTGATCGCCTTGGCGGGTGGGATTCTGTTCGCCGCGTTTCAGGCCCGAGGGCGGCCGCCCGGCGAAGCCTGACGGGATTAACGGGCGGCAGGGGGGCTCCAGAAGCGGTGGCTGAACAAACCGGCGGCGGGCGTGAGACCGAAGACGGCGTCCGCGGCGATGAGCACACCGGCGTTGGTCCATGTGATGCGGTCCTCGGGCCAGATGGTCATGTCCGGGAAGGTGAAGCCGGCCCAGTAGGAGCCGTCCTCGAAGCGCCGGTCGGTGATCCAGCTGAAAACGACCCGGGCCTGATCGAGGTGGCCCATGCCGGCCAACGTCAGCGCCAGCTCGGAGGTTTCGGCGATGGCGACCCAGGGTTGATCCGACACGCAGCGCACCCCGAGGCCCTCCACCACGAATTTTTTCCAGCCCCGTTCGATCCGTCGCCGGGCGTCGGCGCCGGTCACCGCCCCCGAGAGCACCGGGTAGAACCAGTCCATCGAAAACCGCGATTTGGTCATGTTGAACAGGTGGGGCTTGCTGCGGATGGCGTCGCCGAGCCTGCAGCGCGCGGCCTGCCAGTCGGGGCATTTTTTGCCGATAACGACAGCGATGGCCAGCGCGCATTTGATGCTCATGTAAATCGAACTCGATCCGGTGAGCAGCGCCATGCGATCGACGTTTCCCGCGGGGCTGATGGCCCAGTGGATTTCACCCTGGGGCGCCTGCAGGCCCAGCGCAAAATCGATCGCCGCGCTCACGGTCGGCCACATGGAGGACGCAAAGCCGCGATCGCCCGTCAGCAGAAAATAGTGATAGACCCCCACGGCGACATACGCCGACATGTTGGCGTCGCGGGTCCGGTCCTGGGCAATCCCTTCCAGGTAGGCGCTGTACCAGCTCCCGTCCGAGAGCTGGTTGGCGGCCAGCCACTCATAGGCCTTGCGGGCTTCCGGCAGAAAGCCCGCGGTGGCCAGCCCCATGGCGGACTCCACGTGGTCCCAGGGATCGGTTTTCTGCCCGTCGCACCAGGGGATCTCACCGCTCGGCCGCTGAGTCCCGGCGATCAAGGCGGCGGGCGCCTCGATGTCGAGCGCTTGCTCCGGGTCGAGTCGAGGTCGTTTCAGTTCGAGTTCCATCCTCGGTTCCGTCGATCTGTCGTCACGTTGAAGCAGCTACCATACAAGGCATCGCGAGGAGAAGCAAGCAGGGGGAACGCTGCCGGTTGGGGTCGTTGCATCAGCGGAAAATTGTGCTTTTCCGTCGTTGACTTCCGGCGTTTGGGCGGCTATTCCGGGAGCACCGAATCCCGGAGTGTGGATGAAGGTCCGCGATGTTTTCCGAAACAGCGGTGTCCGCTGCGTTGCCTTGGATGGGGGTTTGATAGTCAGCGCGGGGCGCGCCATTAAAGAATCGCTTTTTTAACGCCGCTTCTTTGATGTATGGCTGCCAAGATTTGATCGGACAGTAATGCAATACGGGGTTTGATCTGATCGATTATCCTAATAATTGTCTGGTGTCGTCAATTTTTATCCCTGCACCTTTGATCTGTTAATCTAAAATCCCTTTTGTCTGAACCGAGATTCGTTGCAGGCACGAAAGGTGCAATTTTTAATTGGGGTCAGACAGGATTCAATGCAGGCACGAAACCAACTTTCAGTCCATTTCCATGTTTCTTAAGTCAAAGGTTTTCCATACAATTCATCCCCGTCAAGGACTGCACAAATACGGTTACCAATACAGCTAAAACTTCAAAATCGATTAATTCAGTCGCGTTGAGAGAAAACAACAGAGTTGCTCGGGCGGGAAATTCCTCGTCTCGGTCATAAAAGATAAGCTGTAGTGGAATATGGGGAAGCAAGTCAAAAATTAGGCTCACTCCTCCCAAGCCTGCTTCTCCACCTTGATACCCGCCAAGCACCGCTGCTTTCGATAAAAGTTCGAGAATGCGCCCTTGAAAACGTTTAATGATGGGTTGCTCTAAAGCACTATGAGAAAAACTGCCCTGTTTGAATAACGGCCCAGCAAGCTCTGAAAGGGTTACAAATTGTCCGTTCGGCCGGCTACGACTTCCTTTCAGGATATAGTGAATCAAAGCGCTCACAGTGGCATATGAGGGTCTTTTGCCATCCGTTCGCCTCGCACCCCTCTTTGAAATCAGATAGGTCGCGCCCAAAAATGGTACATCGACCTCCTCGGCGTCATTTATTGCAAGGCCGAGATGCTGTGCTGAGGCGGCAATATCGGCATCTGCAAGCCGCCTGAGAAGATCCTCATAAATCCATTTATAGCCGCCAATGGCTGTGGTTTCTCTCAAAATATGATTTTTGTTCGTTTGCAATTAAGGGTTCCTGGACAAACCAAAGAATAGCGTTGGTAGCAGCCTGATCATGCAAGCGCCGCAATGCGCTCACATTCTAATGTATCCTAATATCACGGGTTATCGCCCAATTTTTTTGGGAGGGATCGCGCCATTCCCTTCACGATCATGACTTCTTTAGTGGTATTCCGCCTGACCTTTGCTTCCGCTTTGGAACCTGCCGTAACATATACTCGCTCCTGACGGTCTCTGAGAGGCTTGAGTATCCTTTCGATATGTTCTTTTTTGTTTTCAAGGTAAGCGGGTTTGACTTCTTCTCCCGCAGGGCAGACGGCCATACAGTAGCTGCACCGGTAGCTCATCTTAAACATCAAAGACTGCCACATAAAGCCCGTCTCCCGATCATCGAAGTGAGAACGGTATTCCTCCATGTCGTGGGAGGTAACGATGGCTTCCACCATATTATTAAACCCGGTGTGATTGTCTCTGTAGGTATGAGTCATGCAGGCCATGAAATCAAAGGGTTGGTTCTTGCTGATGGCTCCCGTGGGACATACGGCAGCGCACAAATGACACTTGATGCAGGGATTTTCCTCAAGAGGGTGATCATATTCATCCATCACTCCATTTATCAGGATACTTTCCAGTTGAACACAGCTGCCAAACTTCGGATGAAGGACAAGGCGGTTCATCCCCATGTGCCCAAGACCGGCCTCCACGGCAATGATCTTGTGGCTCACGTCCCATATCTTCCCCGGATACCGATCCATAGCCATCGGCCATCCTCGATTGACAACGACCCCCCGGATGCCGAGCCGGTTCAGGCGGCGCAGAATCTCGCGCGAAACGCTGGAAGTACGGTCTCCCGTGTGATGATATTCTTCATTGGCCACATAGCGGGCCGGACTCTGAATGTTCTCGCGGTTGTTGGCAATAATGATTGAAATGATGCTTTGAGTAGGAGAATAGACGTGCAAAATCCCCTCACGTTCCTTGCACAGCGATTCCCGATCAAGATCCACCATTCCCGCATCATCAGCCCCGACATCCA
>Ga0209253_10005650_pt1 | contig 10852 bp, 10 predicted proteins | sample FrelakmetBRP12BR_FD_187145 | JGI IMG/M metagenome (GOLD analysis project Ga0209253, IMG submission 187145) | Freshwater lake sediment microbial communities from the University of Notre Dame, USA, for methane emissions studies - BRP12 BR (SPAdes)... | ecosystem: Environmental > Aquatic >... | reverse complement strand
CCCACGTTTTGGCCGCATGGCGAATCCCCTCTGCCAGAATAGCTCCGATTCCTTTTTTGGATGAGATATCTTGAAGGAGCTGGGCAATTTTATCCACATCCCCCCATTTAATCTTTTCCTGAATTCGGCCCATTTCCGAAGCTTCCATGGCAAAGGCGCAGAGGCTTCCAGCAGAAATCGTATCCATGCCCAGTCGGTCACAGATATCGTTGAGATAGGCAATCTCCTCGATCTCGTGGACCATGCAGAGCCCACCAAAGGCATAGATTGTTTCATATTCCGGACCTTCGATCTTAAGACCCTTATGCCTTCCCTCTTTAACCTCGCTTAAATTTCCGCAGGCCATGAAGCATCTAAGGCATGCGGAAGGTCTCACCTGGCACCGCTCGAGGAGTGCCTCGGCACTGATTTTCTCCCATCCCTCAAAGGTTCCGAGATGCCAGTATTTTGATGGAAACCCGCCAACTGTATTCGTCATTGCCACCAACATTGGAGTTCCTAGCCTTCTGTAGTTTTGGGCTCCAGGGCTGTCCTTGCCGCGCTCCAATGTCTCTTTGGCGAACTGTTCCAGTCGATCGGAATGAGCAATCTGACGCTTCTTCTCACCGTGAAAGGCAATGGCCTTGACCTTCTTCGAACCCATTACAGCGCCGACTCCCGTTCTCCCAAGAGATCGCCAGTAGTCATTTTCAATGACCGCATATCGGACCAGATTTTCTCCAGCAGGACCAATGACAAGGGCAGCTGCACCTTTTTGATTCGCTCTCTTTAAGACCTCGTCCTCTGTAGAATAAGTATCCTTACCCCAGAGGTCTTTTGCTTCGTGAAAGGTGACCTTTCGATCTGAGATCTCAATCCAGACCGGTTTGCTCGATGCCTCTTCCAAAATGAAGGCATCGTAACCCGTCCGGCTCATGGGTTCTGCCGCTTTTCCTCCCGAGTAAGATTCAGAGTAGATGCCCGTGAGTGGCGATTTGGTAAAGACACCATGTCGGCATGAGCCGTAGATTCGCGTGTCGGTGGCTGGGCCAACGCAGAAGATAAGCTTGTTTTGTGGAGATAGGGGGTCAACTCCGGGAGGGTTTTCCTTCATGAGGAGATAGATGCCGAGCCCTTTTCCGCTCAGATAGGTTTCATAAACCGAATCAGCAATCGCCTCCTCTCGGAAAGTTTTTGTTTTAAGATTGATTCTTAAAATTTTGTTAAAAAAGCCTTTCATTGCCCTTTTTCCTTTCTATCTATAACTATCACGCGTTCAGTGTCTTAGAGAACAAGACACGATCACCACCATGCCCATCATAATTCTTGGCTACACAGATACCCTCAACGATTGTTTCACTTCGCTCAATACTAAAACCTATCCGAAGGTGAAATGCGATAGAGCCTTTGTTAACGGGTGAAGTGACGCAACGGACGACCGTACGACCAAGATTCCTTGCCACGTCAAAGAACCGCTCATAGAGAGCGCGCCCTAAACCCATTTTTCGATAATCAGGATGCACACCGGCAAAGTGTATATAAGCTTCATCTTGGAAGGTCTGTGACAAGAAGCCAATTAGAAAACCAACGATTTTGCCGCTACTCTCAGCCACGAAACTTGTTTCGCGAAAGTGATTAAAGAAAAGTTTGGGCAGCATATCGCTCATGTTTCGTCCGCCCCACCAATCATTGATCACGGAGATGATAGGCTGATAGTCAGACGGCTCTGCATGGCGAATGTCTACTGCTTCCACTGCTGTCAACTATGTACTATGATCTCTGAAAAACTCTTTAAAGTTGCTGTAAGACAAACAGGCCGGTTGAGAAGGCTTTAGAGCGGCAACCTTTCTTTGTCTGGCTGATTTGATCTTTTCAGTGATCCATGGCTCCAGGGCAAGACGTTCGGCAGCGATGTCAATTTGTAGATTATGCATATCCAAGGGTTTACTTTCGTTATACTGACTTTTCCCCTCGTCAAATACTCTACCTCTGATGTTTTTGACTATGACCCGGGGACCTTTGCTTCACTGCATCCTTGGACATAAGATGACGTCCTTCTCACTCATTAAGGATTTGGATCACTATAATCCAAGGTAGGCCGTCTTAATATGAGGATTTTCAAGAAGATCCTTTGCCGGTCCCTCCATCACTGCTCGGCCGTGCTCTAAGACGTACCCCCGGTCGCTCAGACCGAGGGAGTGCTTTACGTCCTGCTCCACCAGGAGCACCGTGGTCCCCTGGTCAGCAATCTTGCGCACTGTCTCGAAGATGCTTTTGGTGAGGATAGGTGCCAGTCCCAGCGAAGGTTCGTCCAGCATCAGCAATTTCGGCTTTGCCATCAGCCCCCTGCCGATCGCCACCATCTGTTGCTCGCCACCGGAAAGGGTCATGGCCATCTGGGCTGCCCGCTCCTTCAGCCTTGGGAAGAGCTGGTACACTTCTCCGAGCGTACCTTCTTTTTCTGTGTCGGCCCGCTTGTTATAAGCGCCGACGATGAGGTTGTCCTGTACCGACATGAGGGTGAAAAGTCTTCGGCCCTCTGGGATCTGCACAACGCCACACTCCACGATGTCTTCAGGGGAAGATCTGTGGATGGTCTTATTTTCGAAGGTGATTTCTCCCTTGGTCGGGTGCATGAGTCCGGATAAAGTCTTGAGCAGGGTTGATTTCCCGGCTCCGTTCCCGCCGATGATGCTCACAACTTCACCCTCCTCTACGCGCAGGGAAAGGCCGAAGATGACCTGCACATCACCGTAGAACACATCAATATTTTTCACTTCAAGCAGTACCATACTCTTCTCCAAGATAGGCCTTGATCACCCGTTCGTCAGAGGCAACTTCCTTTGGCGTACCCTCCGTGATCTTCTTTCCAAAGTGGAGAACGGCGATCCTGTCAGAAAGGGCCATGATGGCGCGCATGATATGCTCGATGACGAAGATGGTGACGCCGCTTTCTCGAAGCTCCTTGATGATCTTCACCATTTCATCCACCTCGGTCGGCCGCAGCCCTGCCATGACCTCGTCGAGCAGGAGGAGTTTGGGCTGGGTAGCAAGTGCCCGAGCGATCTCCAGACGCTTGAGATAGGCGATGGTCAGGGTGCTAGCGCGCACGTCCTTGACGTCTTGCATGTGAAGAAGACGAAGCACCTTCAGTGCCCTGCGTTCGGCCTCAGCCCTTTTGCCCGTGGTGGCAAAGGCCCCGACCGTGACATTATAGAGAACCGTCCGGGAAGAGAAGGGCTTCACGATTTGGAAGGTGCGGGCCAGCCCTTTCCTGCAAAGGTCCCAAGGCCTTTGATGGGTGATGTTTTCCCCCTTAAAATATATCTCTCCTGCGGTGGGCGGGTAGACGCCGGCAATGCAGTTGAAGATCGTTGATTTCCCTGCGCCATTAGGCCCGATCAGCCCCAGGATTCCACCCTCTTCTATACTCAGGTTGAAATCCTCCACAGCCTTGAGCCCACCGAATGATTTGTTAACGCCTTTGAGTTCGAGAATTCTCATGCCGCCTCCGTGTGACCGAAAAGCTTTTTCGTTACTGAGCGGTAGGCCCTTGTAAGCGGCTCCTGGAGCCCGCGGGGCTGGTAAATCATCACCAAGACTAACACAACACCGAAGATGATGAGGTGGAGCCCTGGAAGTTTGCCACCGAAGTAGATCCTGGACAAATCGGTGACGGGTCTGAGGAGGAGTGCCCCGAGGACAGGCCCCGCGATGGATCCTCTCCCGCCAATGAGGGCAATGAAGGCGATCTCGAAAGATATGTCCAGCGACATGACGCTCTTGGGGTGAATGTAGAGGGTGAATTGGGCCCAAAACGTCCCTGCGAAGGCGGTGAGAAAGGAACTCATAGCCATCGCGATGAGCTTGGCCCTTGCAACGTTCACCCCCAAGGCCATAGCCGCTTCGGGCTCTTCGCCCCCTGCGACGAGATAGTGTCCCAGTTTAGAGCGCGAGATCGCATAGGTCAGGAACAGCACCCCGGCAAGCATGAACAGGATGATATAATAATAGGGCTCCTTGGTGGCGAACATGAAATTCAAAAGGCCGGTATTCAGAGGCGGGATCTGCAACCCTCGGGGGCCGTTGAGTCTGATTGGGCCGAGATTGTCGATGTTTTCCACCATCACCCTGATGCCCTCGGCAAAAGCGATTGTGGCCAGGGCAAAGTAGGCCCCTCGCATCTTGAAGGTCGGCAGGCCTATGATCACACCGACAATCGCCGCCAGAATTCCACCGATCATCATGCCGATCCAGGGGCTGATCCCATACTGGAGCGACAGGACCGTTGAGGTATAGGCGCCAATGCCTACGAATGCAGAGTGTCCCAAGGGAAGAACCCCTGCAAAACCGCCTACGAGGTTCCAGCTGGTGGTAAGATAGGCATATAGATAAAGAAGGACCAGGATATGAAGGTAAGTGGCACTTCTCACTGCCAGCGGCAAACCGAGGGCGATCACGCCAGCCAACACGAGAGGTCCGATGCGAATTGTGTTTCGTCCCATGCTATGCCTCTTACGTTACCATTCGTACTTTACGCCGAACAGGCCGGAAGGTTTGAGAAACAAGAAAACCAGGAAAAGGCCATAGACGATCGCCTCAGTCCAGGTGGCAGCCATAAACTGGGTACCTACGTATTCGATCACACCGATGATCATACCGCCCAGGAGCGCACCTGCGATACTGCCAAGACCGCCGAGGACCACGATGATGAAGCATTTTATATCGAAGAGAACGCCCACGCTCGGAAAGATGTTGTAAAAGGGTACGAGAGACACGCCGGCGATACCTGCAGCGGCTGTGCCGATCCCGACGGCGAGGTTATATACCTTGTACTGATTGATCCCCTGCAGGCTTGCGGCTTCCCGGTCGATGCTCGTGGCCCGGATCGCCCGGCCGGTTCGGGTCTTCTGAAAAAACAAGTAGATGGCGAACGCCGTGAGAAGGGCAGCAAAAAAACCCCATAGTCTAGGGACCGAGAGAAGCATCCCGCCCACCTCCAGCATCTTTCCGCGCAGGGGGTTATCCTGGAGATTTCGGTACTGGGGGCCGAAGACAAGGAGTGAAAGATTATCCAATATGTACCAGACACCGGTGGTGACGATGATGACGGTGATAGGCTCACGGACGGCTTTCTCGGCCTTGAAGATGGGCTTGATGACAATATCCTGGAGAAAATAGCCAAATAGGAACATCACCGGCACTACTATGACCAGGGCCAAATAGGGGTGAAGCCCTGTGAGGATCACTGCCCAATAGGCGACGTACATGCCAACCATGAGCAAGGAGCCATGCGCGAAATTGATAACCTTGAGCACGCCGAAGATGACGGTGAGGCCCAAGGCGGCAAGCCCATAAATGGATCCCATAAGAATGCCATTGATGATATCTTCAAGAATGAATTGCATCCAAAGCCCCTCCTCATCGGTGACAGATTTTAGCGGGGAGCTTGCCGATCACCAGGCTTGCTCCCCGAGGGTGATAGAACGAAAGCGCTTACGGACTTGGGAAGACGGGTTTGTACCCAGCACGTCGCGCGCCCTTAGGCCATACGGTGATCCGTTCCATTCCCTTGCCGATATCGTCGATCTGGACCATCACCAAAGCAGCATACTTGTTCTGTCCGGTTGCGTCGAACTCGACCGCATCATAGCCAACAATCATGCCACGCCCTTTGCTCAGCTTGGTCTTGGCCAACGCATCTCGGATGGCCTTGGGATCGAGAGACTTGGCACGTTCCAAGGCATCAGCCAGCACATACATAGCAACATAGCCATCCACCGACTCTCCGGCCAGGTTATAGCCATACTTAGATTTGAACTTCTCGTTAGCCTCCTTGGCCCCGGGCTTGTTGACATCTGTCTCCCACTCGACGATATCAAAGATATACCGGGCGTTCTTCCCTGCAGCCTTCAAGAAAGATGGGTCTGCATGGCCACCACCGCTCGCGATAATCGCTTTGGGTTTCACCATGTACTCAGCCATCGTATTGGTGATCAGAATGGCGTCGGCCGCATTAGAAACGAGCAGGAGCACATCTGGGTTGGCCCGTTTGATCTTTTGGACAAGAGGGCTCATATCGGTTGCCGTTGAGGGGTAGGGCTCGTCCATAACAACTTTATAGCCGCCCTGTTCCGCAAGCTTATTCCAACCGCTGGCAAATCCCTTGCCCCAGTCCCCGTTTTCATAAACAAAGGCCAGGGTGGATACCTTCTTGTTGAACTCTTTTTGAAGGTCACTGAGGAAGACAAACTGGTCTCGGGTCCACCAGCTATCCTTTGCGGCAATCCGAAAGACGGTTTTGAAGCCCTGGTCAGTGATTTTGTCAGCCACCGAAACTGGGACGATAAAGGGGATTCCATAACGCTCAGCCACAGCTGTCGTTGGGTAAGTGACCGCGGAGTTCCAGCAGCCCGTAAGCACATTGACTTTTTCGGTGTTGATCAAACGCTCTGCCTCAGCCACACCCTTGTCAGGCTTGGACTCCGAATCGGCGTAGAACATGACAATCTTGGCCCCTCCCAGCGACTTGATCCCTCCTGCCGCGTTGATTTCCTCAATGGCCATGTCTTGGGAATTTTTGTTCTGCTGCCCGACGGAAGCCGATGGACCGGAAAGCGGCAGAATGTTCCCCACTTTTACCACTTTTGGCTGTGCCAGGGCAGGACGATCGGCGAGAAATGCCATGGAACACACAAACGCGAAAGCCAAAACACAAACATACGCCTTCCAGCAAATACTTCTTTCCCTCATAGTATCCTCCTTTCCTTTCTTCAATGAAAAAAATAGCCTATACTCTTATGCCTAAATTTCACTTCTCTCTCTTTATTTCCTTTTTGCTTATCACCTCCTCGATTTGAGCTGATTCGTTCTTCGGGCAATGCATTAATTCCTTTAGTGACGAATCCGTGCTCCGTTAGCTTCAGGGCTACATTTCTCATGTCCTTTACATCCAGCTTGAATAGAATCCATTGAGTTGAGAGGTAACTCTTTTCAATGATATGGATGCCAAGATCCTCAACGATCCTCTCCGCTTCAGCGTCAAACTTTGAAGAGTCGGTGATTCTAAGGAGGATCTGGGCATGGCTTCTATCGGCTTTAATTTCATGGCCCACTTCTTCCAATATCTCTTCATAAACCATGGCTTTCCGCCCCAGATATTTTAGGCAGGGGAGAGTTCACTAAGGCTTTCTTCAATGATCGATAACCCTTTTTCAAGCTGATCATCCGTAATGATCAAGGGCATCAAGGGTCTAATGATATTGGAGTGAGTTCCTGCAGAAATCATCAAAAGCCCTTTCTCTCGGCAACGCGCAACCAAACGTTTCGTAAATGCAGTGGCTGGTTCCTTTGTCTTCCGATCAAGCACCAACTCCATTCCAACCATGGCCCCTAACCCCCGAACGTCACCAATCAAGAAGTGGTGTTTTTGAAATTCCTTAAATCTTTCCATAACCTTTTGGCCGATTTTTTCTGCCCGCGATAAGACGCCTTTTTTCTCAAACACATCCAGAACTGCAAGAGCTGCCCGGCAGGCCACAGGATTTCCTCCAAAGGTCCCCCCTAGCCCTCCCACTTGAGGGTGATCCATCAATTCTGCTTGTCCTGTGACAGCGCTAAGAGGAAGACCGCCGGCCATGGACTTGGCCATGACTACGATCTCTGGTGCAACTTCATAGTGTTCCATCGCAAACATTTTACCTGTTCGGCCGAAGCCGGTTTGGATCTCATCGGCAATCAAGACAATACCATGATCCTGGCAAATCTTATGAAGAATCTTAAAATATTCCTTGGGAGGGGCAACGAACCCTCCTTCCCCAAGTACAGGTTCTGCTATGACAGCGGCTACTTGCTCTGAGGAAATGTGAGTATGGAAGAAATCCCTTAGAAAGTAAGCGCAGTGTATTTCACAAGACGGGTATTCCAGGCCAAAGGCACATCGGTAACAATAGGCAAAAGGCATACGATAAATTTCTGGGGCATAAGGAGCAAAACCAAATTTATAGGGCTTCATCTTACTGGTGAGACTCATCGCCAAAAGAGTTCGGCCGTGAAAAGCATCCTCAAAGGCAATGATCGCCGGCCTGCCCGTAGCGTGCCGGGCGACCTTGACGGCATTTTCAACACCCTCAGCTCCACTATTTACAAACATTGTCTTCTTTGGGAAGTCTCCAGGTGTAAGTTGGTTTAGCCTCTTGGCAAGCTCCACATAAGGTTCATACATTACTACATGGAAACAGGTGTGAATATATTTCTGGATCTGATCTTGAATTGCCTTCAAAACCTCTTCATCGCAATGCCCGACATTGTTCACACCGATGCCACCTGCAAAATCAATGTATTCCTTCCCATCGACATCAGTAATGATCGCCCCTTTCGCCTTTGCCGCAAAGATAGGGTGGGTATTAAAAAGCCCTTGAGGGACATGGGCATTTCGCTCTTTAAGGAGTGATGCATTCGTTTTCATTTTACCGATCCACCTTTCTCTTGGCTTTTCTGCCAATTCTGCAAGTCGGTAGCCATATGCTTTGAGGAAGCATCATTCTCTTTACACGTTACATGCCAGATTTTTGAGCAAGGAAAAGAAAGTACCGGAGCTGGCGGAATTCGTGAATTCTATTTGGCTTTTGGCTTCAGATGAGACGGGAGTTGAAAGTAACGTGGGGAATTATAGCTATGCAGTATTGCATTGAAATATGGGCTACTGAGGTGACATCTCTCCTGCAGTCTAGAATGATTAGAGAAAATATCTATGCAGAAATGAGTTTACTGATGCAGAATTACATCTAATTTGGAGCCAGAATGCTTCTTCATTTTTCTCGATATGGTAGCTTGGTCCACTCTTAGGGCTCGCGCCACTTCGCGCTGAGAGCGATACTTCTGCATCGCCCTTTCAATGATCATGGTTTCGCACTTATCGAGTGCCTCTCTCAGTGACATCCCCTCGGGCAAAAAAGGAGGAAGAGCTGTTTTGGTCATATGACCTGTAATAGAGCTTGGGAGGTCACTTATCTCGATTCGATCATTTTCTGTAATTACGACGAGACGTTCAACAAGGTTGGCCAGTTCGCGAATGTTTCCAGGAAAATCGTATCTGCAGAAAAGGTCGACCACTTCTGGAGAGAGTCTCTTCTCCTTTTGGTGAGTCCTGTTGAATCTTTCGAGAAAATAAAAGATGAGGGGCACCATGTCGTCCCTTCTCTCCCTTAACGGGGGGATATGAATCGGAACAACATTCAGTCGGTAGTAAAGGTCTTCCCTGAACTTTCTCGACGCAACCATCTCTTCAATATTCTTGTTGGTGGCTGCTATGATTCTCACTTCAATTTCTTTAGGTTCCGTTCCTCCAACTCTGATCATCTCATGGTTCTCTAAGAATCGAAGCAGTTTCGATTGTGAACCTAGAGGAATTTCTCCAATTTCATCAAGAAAGAGTGTCCCGTTATTTGCAAGTTCAAAAAATCCTGGCTTGCCTTCAGGTCTCGCTCCAGTAAATGCTCCTTTTTCATAACCGAATAATTCGGATTCAATGAGAGAATCTGGAATGCCGGCACAATCCACATGAATAAAAGGCCCTTTATTTCGCTGAGAGTGCTTATGAATCAATTTCGCGATCATGCCTTTTCCCACCCCAGACTCCCCCAGGAGAAGAACGGTGGAATCGACTTGAGCCACTCTCAAAGCCATTTCAAGGATTCGTTGCATCTCCGCGCTGCGAAAAATAATATTGGAAAGCTCGATGTCCTTCATCTCCAGTTCGGAGAGTTTTGAAGAGTATCCTTTAGCGAGGGCCTGGGCCTCTTGAAGATGACTTCTCAGGTTGTCTAATTCGGAAATATCACGTTCATTTGTCACCACAAAGGCCATTTCCCCTTTCTCATCAAAAATTGGATTCCCTGTAATAAGAATTCTTTTTCCTCCTTTAAGCCGCTGAATCATAGTAACAGCAGTCTTTCTTTTTAAAACTTCATAGGTGACCGATCTATCGAATACTCCTTCAGCAACTAACTCTTTCATATTCCTCCCAACAACCTCTTCAGCTTTCACTCCATTGATCTTCTCCGAAGCCTTGTTGATCCGTACTACTTTGCCTTCATGGTCGCAGATCCAAAGGCCATCATAGGATGAGTCAATCATTGTGTCCAACCAGTTTTTTAGATTCTTAAATAGATCTAATTCTTTGGATATTCTCTCAATTTCTGAGATATCCTGGAAGACGCTCACAGCTCCTGAGATCTTTCCATCATTGACGATAGGGTTAATGTTGGAGATGAGAATCACATCCTCCCCCTTGAGTTTTTCTCCATAAAAGGGTTTCCCCGTCTTCAAGCATTCGAGTAGTTTCCCCCCTGTATAAGCAAGGACATCGAGAATGTACCGGTCCAGAGCCTCATGCGCCGGCATTTTGAAAATCCTTTCCGCGGTCTTATTAAAGTAGGTGATGAGACCATCTTCATTGATGGCAACGATACCGTTGTAAATTGAATTAAGCACAAATTGGGGATCAGACTTTCTTAAATGATCCATAACCGCCTCCCAATATTAAGTTCAATCCTCAATGCCAAAGATTGCATAAGAAAGGATTCATGTTTTGGTATCCCTTTTACCATGATGAATGGTTTCTTTCAATTAGTTTGTAACAGATATATCCTATGTCCATTTCCCGGGAATAAGAGAGTCGCAGAACTTGCATTTTGCATTCACCAGATTCATTTCGAGAACATCGAAATTCGTCCGATGAATGAGTTCTCGATTACAGGAAGGGCAGTACGTAGAATTGTAAATATGACCCAGCACATTTCCAATATAAACATACCTCAAACCATTTTTCTTTGCAATCTCATAAGCCAATTCCAATGTCGAAATGGGTGTG
>Ga0209253_10005649_pt1 | contig 10852 bp, 10 predicted proteins | sample FrelakmetBRP12BR_FD_187145 | JGI IMG/M metagenome (GOLD analysis project Ga0209253, IMG submission 187145) | Freshwater lake sediment microbial communities from the University of Notre Dame, USA, for methane emissions studies - BRP12 BR (SPAdes)... | ecosystem: Environmental > Aquatic >... | reverse complement strand
AAGCCGCGGTAGCCGTTGCGCATTACTGCTGCGCGCCAGCAAACTTAATACCGCGGTCAGATCGCAGTTTCCTTTCATATCGTGAGGGTTGGCGGATAGGCGTCGACGTGAGTCTGGTACTCGGTGTGGGATCCGGGCATTCTATGCGGAGCATAGAAGAGCAGGCCCACCGCCCGGTACCACGTGGCGCCACTCCCTGAACCCAACTGCAGTAGGGCATCCACAGTGACCACCAGCCGCGTCAGCGACCCCCGGGCCAGCACCACCGCCTACACAATCCTGGCCGCGATCAGCGTTTGTCATTTGCTCAACGACATGATGCAGTCGTTGTTGCCGGCGATCTACCCGATCTTGAAGGGTAACTATGGCCTCGACTTCGGCCAGATCGGCGTGCTGACGTTCACGTTTCAATTCACTGCCTCACTCTTGCAGCCGGTGATCGGTTTTTACATCGACCGCCATCCCAAGCCGTATTCGCTGGCGATCGGCATGGGCTGCACACTCGCCGGGTTGGTGCTATTGGCCTTTGCGCACGACTACAGCATGTTGCTGTTGGCCGCGGCGCTGATCGGCACCGGCTCATCGGTGTTTCATCCAGAGTCGTCGCGCGTCGCGCGCATGGCCGCCGGCGGGCGGCACGGGTTGGCGCAGTCGGTGTTCCAGGTCGGCGGCAATGCCGGCTCGGCCATCGGACCACTGCTGGCGGCCTTTATCGTTTTGCAGCACGGCCAGTCGAGCGTCGCGTGGTTCTCGCTTGCGGCACTGCTCGGCATCTTTTTGCTGATCAATGTTGGGCACTGGTACAAGTCGCACGGGCTGGCGCGCATCAAACCGCGCAGCGTAAAGGCGGGGGCGCACCTCGACCTGCCGCGCGCCAAGGTGGCCATGGCGATAGCGGTGCTGGTGGCGCTGATCTTCTCCAAATTCTTTTACATGGCCAGCATGACGAGTTATTACACTTTTTACCTGATCGATCGTTTCGGGGTGTCGGTGCAGAGCGCGCAGCTGCACCTGTTTGTGTTTCTGGGGGCGGTGGCCATCGGCACCATTGCCGGCGGGCCGATCGGCGATCGCATCGGCCGCAAGGCGGTGATCTGGGCGTCGATCCTCGGTGTGTTGCCGTTCACGCTGCTGTTACCGCATGCCAATCTGTTCTGGACCGGTGTGTTGAGTGTGCCGATCGGCATCATTCTCGCCTCGGCCTTCCCGGCGATTGTGGTGTATGCGCAAGAATTGATGCCGTCGCGGGTCGGGGCGGTCGCTGGCCTGTTCTTTGGTTTGGCCTTTGGCCTCGGCGGCATCGGCGCGGCAGTGCTCGGCTGGGTTGCTGACGCGACCAGCATCAGCTTCGTCTTTCAGCTGTGTGCGTTCTTGCCGGCCATCGGCCTGCTGGCCGGATTGTTGCCGCACCTCAAGACCGAAGGCCAACGCCAGCCGTTGCCGGCGGTGACAGTCGACTTGGCCGGCAACGTTGTCCCACCACCGCGCTAAGCGGCAATTCACTACGCCACTGGATTCTCCAGCGTGCCGATCGGTTCAATGGTGATGGCGACGCGATCGCCCGGCTTGAGATAACGCGCTGGCTTGAAACCCATGCCGACACCGGCCGGCGTGCCGGTGGCGAGCAGGTCGCCGGGTTCGAGGGTCATGCACTGCGACAGGGTTTCGATCAACGTCGGGATGTCGAAGATCAGTTCCGACAACGTGCCGTCCTGGCGCAGCTCGCCGTTGACGCGCGTCTGCACGCGCAGCTGGCGCACGTCCGGCACCGCGTCGGCGGTGAGGATCGCCGGGCCCAGCGGGCAGAAACCGTCCAGGCTCTTGCCGAGGAACCACTGCTGGTGCCGGCCTTGCAGGCGCCGCGAGGTGACGTCGTTGAGAATGGTGTAGCCGTAGACATGCCGCAGCGCATCGGCCGCCGCGATGCCGCGCCCGCCGGGTCCGATCACCACTGCCAGCTCGCCTTCGTAGTCCACCGACTGGGTGGGATCGTTGGATGCGGGAATCGGTTCGCCCGGACCGATGACCGTGGTGGTCGCCTTGGTAAAGAAGATGGGCGCCGCCGGGAGCGCGTCCGGCGCTGTCGCGCCGCCCGCAGCGATCGACTGCACTTCCTGCACATGGTCACGATAGTTCTTGCCCACGCACAGGATATTGCGTGCCGGGCGCGGGAGCGGCGCCAACAGCCGCACCTGCGCCAGCGGCCGGCGCGCCACACCACTTGCCAGTGCGCGCCGCGCCTCGGCCAGACCCGCCGCGCCCAGCGCAATCAACCCCAGCATGTCCAGCGGCAGGCCCGGCGCGGCCTGCGCAAGATCCACCAGCTCGCCGCGCGCGGCATCAAGCACACCGATGCGGCTGCCCGCGCCATCCGCAAATGTGACCAGCAGCATGTCCGGGCTCCAGGTTGAGGGGATACGGTCAATAAATTCGTGACGAATTCGCCGCTACTCTATGGGCTCGCCGCGTTGTTTGCCAGCGCGGGAGCGCGGCGGTTGCGGGCCGCGCACGCGGCGCGCCGAGGCGACCAAATCGTTGCTGGTGGCCATCGGCCAGAATGGGAGGCGATGCCTATAGAGTGTTTGTTCGGTCTTCCGCTGCCATGCCTTCGGGGACGGTGTAATCAAATGCCGGTCGGGATGATCGACTGCAGTTAAGCGGGGACGGACGCTGGAATAGGTCCGTTCGTGAGCGGGAGACTTATCGGACACTCAGGCAGGGCAACTCCCTTCGGCAGCAAGTACCTGAATGCGGTTGCGGCCGTGCTGTTTGGCCGCGTACAGCGCGGTGTCGGCACGTTGCAGGATGTCGGTGAACCCCGCGTCTGGTTCGCACCGTGCCGCGACCCCGGCGCTGACGGTGAAGCGCACTGTTCCGGCCGTGGTGTCGACGGCCAGCTGTGCGAGCACCTCGCGTAACCGCTCCGCCAGGATGACGGCGCCGGCGAGCGGTGTTTCCGGCATGAGAATGACGAACTCTTCCCCGCCCCAGCGGCAGAGGATGTCGATGTCGCGCAGCAGGTTCTCAGCCGCACGCGACAGGGCGATCAACACCTGATCGCCGACGAAATGTCCGTGGGTGTCATTGATGGCCTTGAAGTGATCAATGTCCAGAATCATCGCGGACAGCTCGTGCTGGTAGCGCTGGCTGCGCAGGAATTCCGTTTCTGCCTGTTCGAGAAAGCGGCGGCGGTTGAGCAGGCCGGTGAGCGGGTCGGTACTCGCCATGCTCTGCAGTTCCTGCTGCAGCCGCTTGGTCGCGCTCAGGTCGCGGCCGATCGTGGCGAAGTGGGTAACGCGGCCGTGCGCGTCGCGCAGCGGGACGATGTGGGTGTCAATCCAGAATTCCTCGCCATCGCGACTGTAGTTGAGCAGCTCCACGCGAATCGGCCGTTGCGCTTCCATCGCCGCACGCACGGCCGCCAGCGTCTGCGGGTCGGTGTTCGGCCCGTGCAACAGCCGGGTCGAGCGGCCAATTACTTCGTCGGCGTCGTAGCCCGTGAGCGCGGTGAACGCCGGGTTCACATAGACAATAATCGGCCCGGGTGGCCCGAGCGGTGCCGCGGCCGTCACCACGATCACGTCGTTGGTGCTCTGCGCCAGTTGCTGGAAAATATCGAGTGAAATCACGGACCCTCTCCGGTGAGTGCAAGTACATTCTTCCCTGCGCCTTATAGAGTAGTCAGACTATTCGGTGGCGGGTGCCGGCGCGTTGCCGTCTGTCGTAGTCGGCGTTGCAACAGTCTGATGGCGGCGCGCGGTCCCCTCCGCGTGCGCCGTTCATCGGGCGTCGGGCCCTTAGCCTCGAGCTAACGATTGAACGGCAGAAGGCGACTTAGTAGCCCAGGGGAAGGACCGGAGGAGAATGGCGCTTAGCGAAGTGGTTTCCAAATCAATGTAGGGTGGGTTAGGCACGCCGTTTGTGTCGTAACCCACCAGCTGTGCCGCCAGGCACTCATTCATAATAGCGTTATGTTGCAACGCAACGCTTGGTGGGTTACGCAAAAAACGCTAACCCACCCTACTTGTAGACTTAAGTTAAGTGTCATTCTGGTCTGGCAACTATTTCGGCGATACACTTTTTACTTCCACGATTAAATAACCGGATACAGAACACAATCATGAGTAACCTGCCCAAGTGCCCGAAGTGCGGATCGGGGTACACCTACGAAGACGGGAATATGTTGGTCTGCCCGGAGTGCGCACACGAATGGTCAAAAGAGGCGGTCGCCGAAAGCAGTGACGATGTCCGTGTGATCAAAGATGCCCACGGTAACGTGCTGCAAGACGGCGATTCCGTTACCGTCATCAAGGATCTCAAGGTCAAAGGCTCATCCTTGGTCGTTAAGGTCGGCACCAAGGTCAAAAATATCCGGCTGGTCGACGGCGATCACAATATCGACTGCAAGATTGATGGGATTGGGCCTGTGAAGCTGAAATCCGAGTTCGTGAAGAAGGCGTAGTCCCGTGAACCAGACGGAAGCGAAAAACCAAGAACCAGGATCAGAGCAGAAAATGTAGGGTGGGTTAGGCACGCCGTTTGTGCCGTAAACCACCAGCTGTGCCGCCAGGCACTCATTCATATTGGCATTGTGTTGCAACGCAACGCTTGGCGGGTTACGCAAGAAACGGTTACCCACCCTATATTTGATACATATCAAGGCCGTCGTCCAACTCCGAGGCATATTATCTGAACTGTGCGGGCGTTCCGCGGCAGGGCAACATGATATGGCCATCGTTCAGGAGGGCAAAATGAAAAACTGTATAGTATCTGCGGCAGGTGGTGTGCTTGTCGGCATGCTGCTTATGGGGCTCATCGTATGGTTCACCATGCCATCCATGATGCTGATCACGCACAAAAGCAGCCGCGGCTATGACGACACGGTTGCTGTCTTGGGCGAAGCCCTCCAGAAGAAACAGGACTGGCGGGTGCTAACCGTAAACGACTACCAGAAGAGCACGGCTGCCTTCGGCGCCATGGAACGAGTCGGCAGCGTGAATGTCTGCAATCCGCGCTACGCCTCGAAGATCCTGGCCAACGATGCGGACCGCGGTGTTACGGCATTCATGCCCTTGGCGCTTGGTGTCTACGAAGACAAGAAAGGGCAGGTGTATGTCTCGCAGCTCAATGTCGGGCTTATGGGCATGATGTTCGGCGGCACCATCGCGGACGTGATGGGCATGGCCGGCAAAGACCTCAATGAGATTGTTGCCTCCGTTGCGGCCAAGTAAAAGGTTTTCCCAATGGCATGATGTTGTCGATTCACTTTAATGAAAACCGGGGCCTGCGTTCAAGCCCGGGCGAGCGGATGGACGCGCTATCAGCACCAATATGTCCTTACGCCGATCTGCTCCGCAGGCAGGCGACATTCCTCCGGTTGCGCTAACGGCAATCGACATCCCGGTTGTTGCTAGAGACCAAGGTCGAATCGATGTGGTTTCTTTCGTTGGTGGCGACCATTGCGCTGCCGCGGCAATATCCGAGGCACGGCAGCAGGTGGTTGGTTTCCAGGTTGGCGTAGCGGTGGCCGGGCCTCATGAAAATGCAGAACTCTGGCAGCGACCTGAATCGCTAAATCCCCGGAAATAGCGCTACACTGAATTCCGGAAAGTGCACGATGAATGGTGCACTTGTTCGGTGCAAAAAGATCACCACAGGCTCTGCAAGGACCACGCACAATCATGAACTCGACTGTCATCCGGGGGCCGTACCTGAAGCTGATCTGGGCCTCCACGGCGCTCGTGGTTGTGCTGGTGGTCGGCACGATTGGTTACCGCCTGCTGGCCGGCGAGCAGTATTCGTGGTTCGATGGCTTCTATATGACGTTCATTACCGTGACCACCGTTGGCTATGGTGAAATTATCGATTTGTCCCAGAATCCCGCTGGCCGGGTCTTTACGGTTATCATCGGCGCCGCCGGACTCGGGACGCTGTGGTTCATGTTTTCAACCCTCACGGTGTTGATCCTGGAAGGCGACATCAACCAGACGTTGCGGAGAAGGCGTATGGAGAAAGTCATCAAGAAGCTGCACGACCACTACATCATCTGCGGTTACGGGCGTGTAGGCCGCAATGTTGCGGCCGAACTCGATGCCACCGACCGCCACTATGTGGTCATTGACGAGAATCAGCTGATGCTGGAGGAGCAGAAGGAGAAAAATCCGGCGCTGCTCTATCTGCACGGCGATGCCAGCGACGACGATCTGCTGCTGAGTGCCGACATCAAGGATGCCAAGGGTGTATTTGCCGTGACCGGCGACGACAGCCGCAATCTGATGATCGCGCTCACCGCCAAGCAGCTAAAACCCACGGTACGGGTGGTTGCGCGCTGTCATGAAATGCGCAATGTGGAAAAGCTCCGCAAGGCCGGCGCCGACGCCATCGTGTCGCCCGATTTCACCGGCGGTAAACGTCTTGCGACGGCCATGGTGCGACCGAATGTGCAGACGTTTCTGGATGAGATGCTGCGCAGCGAGCAGAAACTGCGAGTCGAGGAAGTCATGGTGCCGGTGCGCTTCGTGCCGCGTGCACTCGGCCAGCTGCAGCTGCGCGACCCTGAATACGTGCTCCTGGCGCTGCGCCGGCGCGGTGTGTGGGTCTTCAATCCCGCCGACGATTTTCTGCTGGAACCGGGCAATACCCTGATCGTCATGACCTCGCCGCACGGTCTGCAGTCGCTCGAAACACGGCTGGCGGAGATCTCGGGCTAACAAAAACTGGTGGCAGAGAACAAGTTACGTGAATAGTTAGGAACAACTGTTCTCTGAGTCCGTTTTTGCGTTTTTGTGCGATGTCTGTTGCGGAGCATTTGGCTCCGATTCCACGGGAGCGCCCGCCGCTAGCGCAGTGCGAAGAGCGCCCGCGCCAGCCGTGGGTGCGCGGCGAAGAGAGCGGCGAAATCGCTCTCGCGCCGGCCACCCTTCGCGCGCACCACGCGCGCGGCAGCGCGCCGGTCCGCGGCACTCCAGCGCGTCAGGCCGGGCAGCGCCAGCACGAACGGGCTCCACCGCCGCCAGGCCAACCGCTCGGCCGGGCTGAAGTTACGCAGCGAATGCAATCCGGCGAGGCGCATCAGCGTGCGGTTCGCCTCGTCGAGCGCGCTGGCACGATCAAGCGCCGGATGTTTTGCCAGCTGCGCCGCCACGCGCGCGCCGAGGGCCGCTACCGGTGGCAGGCCACGCGGGTGCGCGGGCTCGAGTTCGAAGAACAGGTGCCAATCGGCGAGTTTGCGCAGCGTGGTGGGCGACGACCGGTGGCGCGGATTCGCTTCCATTCGCGCAAGCTCCGTGCGCGCGATGCGCCGCGGCGCCGCGTTGCGCGGCCGGAAGCCCATCTTGTAGTAGAACCACCAAGCCCCCGTTTCGATGCCCTCGTCGTTGCCCTTGCCGAGCTGATAAGGCTCGATGCTGAATGAGCTTGCACCGAGAACGTGCCGGACGGTCGCCAGCAGACGCGCGAACGTGTACGCGGTCTCGCCCCCGCGGAAGGTCGGGAAGGTGTTGAACGAAATCTCTGCGCTACCGCCGAGCACATCGACCTGTGAATAGCCGATCGGCACACCGTTTTGCAGGGTGAGCACGCCGTAGACCGCTTGCAGCAGCGTGCGACGCGCGGGCAACATGCCCACCAGCACGAACGCGAGACCGTCGCCGTCGACCACGATACGTACGTCGCGCGCGTCGCCATAGGCGAACGCGTCGAGGTCGCGCTGGCGCGTGATCATCACGCCACGGGCGAGATCGACGAGGCGCGCGCCCGCGCGCGCCGGGAGATCTCGCACTGCCTGCGGCGGTCGTTGAATCTGCACACGCAGATCGGGTCGGCTGCGGCGCAGCGGCGCACTGCGGAACATCACCGGCGCGGCCGCGTAGCGGTCGAGCGTGCGGCTCGGCGTGTCCCGGCCTGGGCGCAGCTCGCAGCTCGGGTCAAGGCCGTCGAAAAGCGACTCGCGTGAAAACGAGTCACCCGGGAGGGTTTCGATCGCGCGCACCAGGAACGTCGCGTCGGTTGCGCGCCCGCGCAGGGCGTCAAGCGCGTCGTAGCCGTCCGGCTGCGCCGCGCGCAGCCACTGCGCCTCGGCGGGCGTAACGAGCATCGGCAGTACGCCGGCAATGTTGTCCGCCGCCTCGCTGTCGTTGCGATCGAGGCGAAAATCTCCGGGCCAGCGCTGCGCGAGCCAGCGCGCGGTCGGCCAGAAGAAGCAGTAGCGGATCGTCGTGCCGGCGATGCCCGAGTCGGCCAGCGCGTCGCGGTGTGCGGTGAGGTCGGCGCGGCGGGCAAAGCGCACGAGCATGCGCTCCACCTGCCCGGCCACGCGCGCGTCATCCGGAAACGCGCGCAGGAAGCACAGCGTCTCGTGCAGGCGATCCACCTGACTCGCCGTGTGGAGCCGTGCGCGATCGAGGGCGTGCAGCAGCGCGAGTTTGTGCGCCGTGCTTGCGCCGCCGTAGCGGTCCTTGATCCGCTCGAGGTTTGCGAGTGCGCGGGGGGTCGGCATCATTGGCGCGATTCGGGATTAGCCTTTGCCTGGCTTCCGCGCCATCAACACCAGCGCGATTCCCAACGCGGCAAAGCCCGCGAAGCACACCATCATCCACCCCGCCATGCTGAGCCCGAGAAAACTCCAGGTTACTGCCGCGCAGTCACTGGTGCCGGCCCACAGCAGCGTGACCGTCTTGAGCAGCGGGAAGTTCTGCATCATGTAGTCAAGGTCGGCCCCGCAGCCGGCCACCTGCCCGAGTGGCAGGTGCTGGAGCCACACCTGGCGTGCGGCAACCGCGGCGCCGAGCCCGGCGAGCGCGATGACGCCGAGACCGTACAGGCGGAGACCCCAGGCGCGTGGGTTATGTAGGGCACCTGCCAGTAGCGCCAGACCGACGGCGATCACAAACCAGCGTTGCACGATGCACAGCGGGCACGGCTCGAGGCCCATGCCGTACTGGAACACCAGTGCGGCGCCGATCAGGCCGGCGCTGGCCAGGAACCCGGCGAGGAACAGAAGGCGGCTTGAGATTTTTGGTGTGGTCATTGTATTGGTGATTCTACGCTGAAGTTGCGCCGTCGTCGCAGGACACCGGGTGTCGATGCACGCAGATTCAGTAAACGCTTAAGTAAGTGCCATTCGAGTCAGAGTAGGATAGCCCGCTTTCCCGCGAATCACGCACTTTCCCTGCCGCAGTTGATGCACGTCAATACCCGCGCCCCGGGTCTGAGGCATCGTAGCGGTTCAGGCGCGCATCGGATGCGACCGGGATGGTGACGATGACGAACGAACCCGATTCCCTCGCTGTATTTACAGTGAATGCCAGCCACGCGTTCGGCGAGCGTGTCGCGCAATCGCTTGGCCTTGCACTCGGTGGGCACGAAGAGCGCGAGTTTGAGGACGGCGAACACAAGATCCGTCCACTGGAGAGCGTGCGCGGGCGGGACGTGTTCGTCATCCAGTCGCTCTATAGCGATCGCGTGCAGAGCGTGAACGACAAGCTTTGCCGCCTGCTGTTTTTTTTGGGCGCGCTGCGCGATGCCGGCGCGGGGCGCGTGACGGCGGTCATGCCGTATCTCGCCTATGCGCGCAAGGACCGCAAGAGCCAGACCCGCGATCCGGTGACGACGCGCTACATGGCGCAACTGATCGAGTCGGTCGGCGTCGATCGCGTGATGACGCTTGACGTGCACAACCTTGCCGCCTACCAGAACGCATTTCGCTGCGAGAGCGTGCACCTCGAAGCGAACCGGACTGTTATCGCGCACCTCGCACCACTGCTCGGCGGCGATGCCAGCGTCGCGGTGGTCTCGCCGGACGTGGGCGGCATCAAGCGCGCGGAGCGGTTTCGCCAGATGCTGGCGCGCGCGACCGGTCGCGAGCCGACAATGGGATTTTTGGATAAGGCGCGCGCCAAGGGTGTGTTGAGCCTGGGGCGGCTGTCCGGGGAGGTCCGCGATGGCACCGTCATCATTGTCGACGATATGATCGGCACCGGCAGCACCATCGCGCACGCCGCGCGGGTCTGCCGCGAGCAGGGCGCGCGCCGCGTGCTGGCCGTGGCCACGCACGGCCTGTTCGTCGGTAGCGCGGGCGAGTTGCTGGCCGACCCGGCGCTGGATCAGGTGATCGTTACCGATACGGTCCCGCCGTTCCGGCTCGAAGGCACGCCGGCGGCCGCCAAACTTACAGTACTGTCCGTGGCCGGACTGTTCGCGGAGGCGATCCGGCGCCTGCACACCGGCGGTTCGCTGGTCGAGTTGCTGGAGGGTTAGCCGCGCGCCGCCAGGTTGCGTGCGTACGTATCGGCGAGCGCGAGATAGTTTTGCGCACTTCGTTGCCACTTCGGCCAATCCTTCGGTTCCAGTTCACGCACGTGCCAGATGGCAAGACGCACCCGCATCATGGCGCGAAACAACTTGTAGAAGGTCACGAGTCGCGCGGGTGGTGAGTCGCCCATGGCCGCAAGACAGGCAGACGCCAGCAGCTCGCCCGCATCGGGCGCGCCGAGATAGGCGCATTCCATCGCGAGAAAGGCCAGTTCGTCGGCGGGGTCGATGATGCGAAACTCGCGGTTGAACTCCAGGCAATCGATAATGACCGGTTCGGGTTCGAGACACACATGCTCCGGGCGCAAATCGCCATGGCCCTCGATGATGCGGCCGGCCGCCACACGCGCATCGAGCAGGGTGGCGTCGTTCGCCAGGAAGCTGACTTGCGCCGCGTGCGCGGCGGCGACGGTGGTGGCGGGCAAGTTGAATTCCGGGCGCGCCAGCTCGCGCCGGTTGAGTTCGATGGCCGCGGCGAATCGGGCGCGATAGGCGCCGGCATCGGATGTTTCCGGTGCGCACTGCCGGTAGACATCGGCCA
>Ga0209253_10005648_pt1 | contig 10853 bp, 9 predicted proteins | sample FrelakmetBRP12BR_FD_187145 | JGI IMG/M metagenome (GOLD analysis project Ga0209253, IMG submission 187145) | Freshwater lake sediment microbial communities from the University of Notre Dame, USA, for methane emissions studies - BRP12 BR (SPAdes)... | ecosystem: Environmental > Aquatic >... | reverse complement strand
GAACCAGTCCCGTCGGTTCCCCCCGTCGAAAAAACCAACGGGTCCCCCCTCCGCTACGGGGGCCTGCGGACGGACTTACCACCGCCCATAGAATGTCACTTTATTTATTGCGTTTATATTAGCGTCCGCTGAATTGTCAAGGGGCAGAGAAGCTCGATGATAAAAGAACCGCTCGTCGTGGAAATGATGTCTAGGGATGCAATCCTGTGGCGCTGTCTGCACGGCGGTTCCTTGACGACGGACTCTATCGAACAGTGGGCTGAGAATGGAAGCATCCCGTGGGCCAAGCTGCGCGCTCGCAACCTTCCCTTCCTCAAGAAGCTTATGGAAACGTACGGCGCTTGCGCCGTCGTAGCCCGCATCGGCGGGCTTTTCGTGGGTCATTTGCGGTTCTATCCGAGGGCCGTCTGGACGCTGGCCAAGCCAAGCCTCGGGATGTGCTTACAGCAGGAGTTCCCCTACGGCCCCATCGAGGCCCTAGTCCGCAGCCGGTTCCCACCGCTTGAAGAGATCGAGGACAAGACGCTCGTCGTCCATTGCATGATGCTTTCATCCAGCGGAACAGGGGAAGAATGGCCCCGGCGAAAAGGGATCGGCACGCAGATGGCTCGGACGCTGATCGACTGGGCAACGGCGAATGGATGGCATTCCATTGAAGCCACGGCTTACGAGGGTCTGCCTATTATCTATGCGATCACCGGCCAAACCGGCAGAAGTTTCTGGGAGAAGCTTGGCTTCCAGCTCATCAAGACAGATCACGAGCCTGCGCTTGATGAAGAGACCGACTTTGTCCGGAAGATGCGTGAGCAAGCGAGGGTGCGAAGGCTCGACCCTGAGACGATCAAGAACAAATACATCATGCGACGCGATCTGCGTTGAGTCAGTTTACATGCCGTACTTGAGGCGGGCGACTTTTGTCAAGGTTTCCTAGCCTTCGATTATCTCCGCACCTCCTTGTTAAAAATTCAGTGACACACACCGAGATGCCCTTGGAAATATATTCCGCTCTAGAAATCTCCGAGAATTCGGTGCGTCACCGAATTTTTGATAGACTATGTCATAATGAAAACAGGACGAATTTTCAGAGTGATTTATGGCTCTAAAAAATCTTGAAAAATCTGTTAAAGGCGCTAGAATGATTCCTAGCCGAACCGAATGCGGATCGCCATTTTCCCGTCCCGGGGCATCACGGCTGCCCACCCTTATGCGGATATCGACTCAATGGCCACAAGGGTGGACCGTCCCATTCGGGATAAGGACGTTCTTGCTCAAGAATGTCGGACACCTTTTGAAGTCCCAGGCGTTTCAATTTCCCGGGCGTGGGGCAGCCGGTTTTTACATCGCATTCATGAGCCTTGTAGTACGCGTCAAGCATCTCGGCGTGCTTCTGCCGTTCGGCCGCCCCCCGGGGCGATTCTTTTATCTCGGGCTTCTGCGGAAGCCGATCGTGTTCTCGGCGAATCCCCCGTCGGACATTGAACGCCATCTCGATCATATGGATTCTATCTGCGGCCTCATCCAGTTCGTCGGCATCGAAATCTTCACCGGTCGCCGCTCTCAAAAGCTGGGCCAGGCCATCCCAGAGCGGATATTTCCAAACCAAGGGAACGGTGCAAACCCAGGTATTGACAGCTCCTTTGCAGCGCCCGATCGAATCGGCAAGAGTCGTGGCCTTCTCAGCAAGAGTCAGACTTTCAACAGGTTCAAGGGGGAGCTGGGCCGGGCATAATCCTGAGCGCTTGAGATTCTGAAGAAGCTCGGGATTCTCTCCGCGATAAGCCCAGCTCCTTCCTCTTAGATGATCGGCCCCCCTGGTTGAGGTAGCATGGGCCATGGCGAAAAGCCCGGGCGGGTAGGGGCCGTGGCTGAGCCCTTTAACATGATAGCAATAGTCCATGGCTCCCCTGCCGATAATTTTTGCCAGGCCATAAGCTCCTTCGGCAATGAGATTTCCAAATCGTTCTCTGGATGACGCTTGGTGGATGAGTTTGATCTGAGCCTCCGCATCGTTCCAGCTTAAGCTGAGTCCGCCCGTGTCTCGATCGGACAAAATCCCGTGGTGGTACAGGCATTTTGCCAGGGAGATCGTGTCGCCGAGTCCCATCTGGCACATACCATACTTATCAGCCAGGTTCGCCATCCGCATGATTGCGACCGCGTCCTCAATCCCACAATTCGTGCCCAAACAGCTTATGCATTCGAACTCAAGGCCAGCGCCTATCTCCCCGGCCGCTTCTCCCGCCGGAATCCTATAAACATTCTTGCAGGCAACGGGGCAGCCATAACAGCGGGCTCTCCCAATTTCGAATTTTTTCCAGCCTCTGGGGCTAAGCGCCTCCGGCACATCGTGTCCTCTCAGTCGTTTTTCGTAGTGCCGATAACCGGGCTCCCAGGATATCATCCCGATGTGCGTGCCGTAGACGGCGACGATATCTTGCTGAAGTGAGTCGTTCATGAAGAACTGCCGGTCCTCACGGGCCAGCCGTCTGAATTCGGCGGGCATGGCAAGTCCGACTCTCCCCGTCCCCCGGACGGCAATCGCTTTTAGATTTTTAGAGCCCCATACGGCCCCACTTCCCCGGGCCGCGGAACAGTACTTATCGATGATCGTTGAGGCAAATCGGACAAGATGTTCTCCGGCCGGACCGATCCCCGCCACGCTAATGTTTTTCCCATGCCGTTTCATCAGGATGTCGGTCATTTCCCAGGTCGTCTTTCCCCAGAGGTCGGCGGCTTCTAAGAGAGAGACATGGCCGTCATCGATCCAGAGATATTTCGGCCCCCCTGCCGCTCCCGTGATTACGATCTGGTCGTATCCCGCCCGCTTCAAGAGTGCAGCAAATGAGCCGCCCGCATTTCCATCGCCAAGGATTCCGCTATAGGGAGAGAGCGTGCTGACTTCACATCTGCTCGTAAGTCCCAGCGGCGTTCCCGATAGAGGGCCCGGGGCTAGGCAGAGGACGTTCTCCGGACTCAAGGGATCGATTCCGGGCTTCAACGTCTCCAAAAGCGTCTTGGAATTCAACCCCCTGCCGCCCAAAAACCTCCGGGCGGTATCTTCCTTGAGAGATTGTTTCTCCATGATTTCATGGGTCAAGTCCACCCACAGAATTGTTCCTCTCCAGCCATACATACTCAATACTCTATTTTGAGATCTATCATGGAAGAAACTCGAGGCGGCTTATGGAGAACCCTCCTCTTCCTCAAAAAGGGCACTCCTTTGACAGATCCGATGGATCAATCGTCGAGAAGCTTCCTCGGCCATCACAACGATTTGTTCCTCATCGAGCGTCAGGACCTGCCGGTTCTCCATGATGATACGGCCGTCCACAAGAGCCGTCTCTACATTCGATCCTATGGCAGAACAAACCAATTGGTTGATGACCGTTTGAGGATGGGTCGGGACGAGATTGGGGTCCTTGAGATTCACGAGGATGATGTCAGCCTTCTTGCCAGACTCGAGGGACCCGATCTGTCCTTCCATTCCTAAAGCCAACGCTCCGTTTAGGGTGGCCATCTCCAGCACCTGACGCGACGGCAGCAAGCGTGCCTCTTGATGAAATAATTTTTGGAGGTACGAACCAGTCTTCATGACCCCGAACATATCCAGATTGTCGTTCGTAGCCGCCCCGTCGGTGCCAAGAGCAATATTGACTCCACGCTTGACCATTTCAGGAATCGGAGCAACGCCGTCGGCCAGCTTCATATTCGCAACAGGATTATAAACGACGCTCGTCCGACTTTCCGCGAGCAACGCGATTTCTTCAGGGGTCACATGAATGCAATGGGCGGCCAGAACATGCGGCCCCAGCAGGCCATGCTCGTGGGCGAACACGACGGGTCCGCAGCCATGCCATCTCCTGAGTAGCTTGACTTCTTCCGGAGTCTCAGCCAAGTGGGTGTGAAGCCCCAGCCCCGAGGCTTTTGCGATCTCCCGGAGCCGATCTGCCTTTCCGGGCGTAAAGCCCATCATCCCCCCGGGGCCCAGACGGATCCGGATCCTTCCTCGGTTCGCCGAGCGCACTTCGTTCGTTGTTTCGAGCGTATCTTTAACCACCATCTCGAAGTAGTCGTCGTCATCCGGGATCGGGCTTTCAAGGGAGGAAGACGGATGTCCGGGGCTTTTCGGCTGCAGCGCCGAGCCTTCAGCGAGATATCGAGAAAGGACTCCGCGGAGGCCGGAAGCTTGGACAGCTTCGGCGACAACATCCATGACTCGTCGTTCCGTGCGTTGGCAGAACATGTCGGCGAAGCAGGTCGTTCCGCTCTTGACCATCTCCAAACAGCCTAGAAGGACGCTAATTCTGCAATCTTCACGATTCGTGGCCCTGGCTTGAGGTCCGGCGACCACGGTCAGCCAATCGCCGAGAGGCAGATCGTTCCGCAAACCGGGGATCAACTTCTCGTTGAGATGGGTGTGGGCATTGACGAGTCCCGGAAGGACCGCCTTGTTTCGTGCGTCTATGACCTTGCCAAAGCCGTCCTTCGCGGCCACTTCGTGCGATCGACACACTCCCTCAATGAGATCGCCGGCGATAAGGACCGCTCCATCAGGGATGACCCTTCGCTGACGGTCCATGGTGATCACGAGTCCGTGGTCGATAAGGACTTTCATTGAATCGTTGTCGCCGAGTCCGGAAGAAAAATCTTGTCCCCTTTTTCTAGACTTTCCAAGCGGTCGGACCCTTGGTCACGGTGCGACTTTAATATCTTCCTTGAAAAACTGAGAGACCCATTCCGCAAAGATGCTCTGCATGATCGCCTCTTTCGTCTCTGCGTTCAGTTCGGCCTTGGTGACCTCTTCGACGCGAATGATGAGATAGACATGATCCCTCTTGAAAGGACCGAGAACTTCGCCCGGAGCCGCGTTAAAAATTTTGGCGGCCATATCGGAGGGCAACGTAGACCGGGAGACGACGAATCCTGCGCCGGCCCCAGATTTTTCAGCTTCATCGATTGAATATTGTTGGGTGAGGGCCTGGAAGTCGGCCCCTTCTTCGCGGATTTGGAGAAGGATCTCTTGGGCGAGCGTCTCTTCCGGGACGGTCAATTTTGAGATCTTGGCCCGCTCAAAGCTGGCATGGTTGTTGATGAAATAGTCTTTGATCTTTTTTTCGTCGACCATCCGATCCTTGAAGATGGGCTCCAAGGCCATTTGCTCACAAAAGGTCCCAAAATCCTCCTCCGTCACTCCTTTTGAGGCCAAAAAGCGGAGCGTGTCGTCACGCAGATAAAGCCCGTGGGACTTCCGATAGGCGTTGGCGATCGTTTGCACCTGTTCTTCCGAAACTTCGATGTTCAAGGCCGGAGCCTGTTTCGCCATCTCTTTCCGGATAATAAGCTGCCTGCAAACTTCGGGCAATTGGTCGTCCAGGGAAAAGAACCTCAGAAGCTCCTCTACTGCAATGTGCCCATCGGAGTAAACAATTTTCATCGACGCCTCCTTTCCGGTGATCGGGCTCCTTTGATCCCCATGAAAAGGTGTCAAAATATGCCCTTTTTCTGGCCGAGGACTTCGCCTTTGCCGTCGTGCCGGAATCGACAGGATATTTTTGCCTGTCGATCCGAAAGAAAGTCCTAACGAACATCCCTCAGACACCAAAGGCCAAGCCAGGCGTTTGATCCGTCGAAGCCGTGAGGATGAAACAGGACTTCTCTGCTGATGACTTGGCAACCGGCATCGGGCCACCCTCGTCCAAATTTCAACGCTATGGATTCTATTATAAAAACATGGTTTTGTCTAGAAATCCGCCCCGTTCAGCCTCGTTTCTTCGGCTCAAAACAAACGGAGGAATGCCGTTTGATATTGAAAAGCATTCAATCAGCATGGCGTCTCCCAAAAAAGTTTAAGAAAAAGCCAACTCTGGTCACGGTGTCAAAACCATTGAAAGGGCATGTTGCGGCGGTTGGAGGGGCCGGCGCTGACGGCCAGGCTGAGGTAACATTCGTCCTCATGGAACATGATCTTTAATCGGGTGAGGCGACGGAGTGTCTTCCGGATGTCTGCGGGGCTGCGATCTGCAAATTGACTCTCGATATCTTTGAATTTGCGGATGGAATCGCAGAACAGGTAGAGCTCCCGTTCCCATCCTTCGAGGAGATGGATGGTCCGGCCTAAAAACGAATGGATGCCAGCGATCTTGGTTTCGAGGTCGCGATAATCCTCGATGGTCAGGAAATCCTTGCCGTCTAAATAATAGAGAAGCGGTCGTCCAGATGCCTGGGCGTTATCGTAGGATTTTTGCCACCGTTTGATCCGCTGCATCAGTTTCCTGTAATCGCGCGGCTTTCTCCGTGATTTGAAATCCAAATTCCAATAATTGATGCCGTTGACCTGACCTTGGCTCTGAGGCAAGAATTCCGCTTTTCCTTCCTCCTCTAGAAGGACGAAATCGCTGAACAGCCCGGGTCGCCGAATTCCATAGATTCCGTATTTTTGAGGATCGAGAGCGATCGGGCTTCCTTCCCGGAGCGTGCAGGGGGCAATCTGATTGAGCGGGGAATAGCCGCAAGCATAATCGATCACTTTGAGACTTTTGTCGATCTCGGATTGAGTCTCTGTCGGGAAGGCCAGTATAAAAAATGAGTTCGTTTTGATGCCGAGTTCCTCGCAGAACTTCATGGCCTGGATGTTGTCGATCAGCCGGGTCCCTTTTCTCATTTTTTTGAGCAGGCGGGTGTTGAGCGCTTCAATCCCCAGCTGGACTTCGGTGACGCCCGCTTTTTTCATAGCCATCAAAGATTTTTTTGTGAGGTTGGCCCGAGCTTCACAGAAGATGCGGTAGGAACGGCCCCCCTTGCCGATGGTCCGAAAAAATGATTCGGACGAGGACGGGGGGATCATCAAGGCCATGAGACAAAAGGAATGAACGTGGTATTTCCGGCTCATCCGTCTCATGGACGAAGCAACCTCTGATGTCGGCCGAGCCCGAAACGTCGTCAGGTAATTAAAATTGCAGAACGCACAGCGGTAGAGGCATCCCCGGCTGACCTCGACCGGAAGATAGGATGCGAGCGATCGCTGTTTGAGAAGGGGATGAGTGTTTCTCAATTGAAAATAATGGTTATAGTCAGGGTCAGGCCAGCCTCGAAAATCCTCGAATTGTTGTTTAGGATTGGCGCAAACAGTCTGGCCGGAACGATAGATGAGGCCGGGGATGTCTTTCTCGGATCCATTTGTTCCTTCGCGGACGCTCCTGATCAAAGCGACAAAAGCATCCTCGCCTTCTCCATGATGGCACCAATCGACGTAAAGAAATCTCTGCAAAACTGAGATGCCTAACCCTTCTGTAATGCACCCCCCGCCCAGAATGATGCGAATCTTGGGATGATCCTGCTTGATCCAGGAAGCAAAGAGGAGCGAGGAAAAAAGCTGAGCGAAATGAACCGAGAAACCGACGACCGTGTACCGGGACCATTCGTAGCGCTGGTACAAACTGCGAAGCACACGATACATCCTGTCCGCGCACAGTTCCGCATCGACAAATTTTTTTTTGGCAAATTCAAGGAGACGTTCTTTTTCGCGAGGCATCACGAACATGGCGCTCAGGGCTTCACCGACAACGGGAAACCTGTAGGCGATGATGTCGTAACTGCTCAGGTCGAAGAGAGCCGCGGCCTCTAGGTGAAGGTGCAACGCATCCACCTTAAAACCCTTCTTCCGGGCAAAAGCCGCCAGGCAGCCGATGGCAATCGAGGGGCTCTGATAGTAGTCCCAAGGAAGAGAAAGAAGGCAGGTTCTCTGAGCGGCCATTCTGGGCTCCTTTCCCGACTCGATGACGGATATATTCCTCATCCGCCCTAATCAACAGATTGAACCTTACATACCAAAACCGACGCAAATTTGTCAATGAAAATCGCAAACAAAAAGACTTGACAAGCGTCAAATTTTTTCTTATTGTGGACTTGTCATTTTAATTAATTTAATTTAATTAGGAGGTTTTATCATGAAGAAGCCACTTAAAGTCGAGGACCTGCCGAAGATTGAAGAGGTAACTCCGGAAGAATTCAAAGCCATCACGGGCGGAAAACCATGCATGCCGGCGGGCAAAATGGACAATTACAGACTGCTCAAGATTCAGGATCCCAAATTTGTCGAGTCGTTGATAAAGGGGGTCAAATAGTAGCGGCTATTAACTCCCTAGCTCTCCGCCGGAACTCGGGGTCAGAATCAGGATCCCGCAGTGGATCTTGATTCGATTCCAAGAGAATGATTTTTATTTTCTAGTTTTTTAGAGGGGCGGGAATCGATTTATAGAAAGCGTGATCCTGACCGTGTTATCAGGAAAATATTAATCCCACGCGGCGGAATGATCACCTAAAACGGAATTCTTTCCCCGCCGCTAAAAAAAGAAAGGATCAGCTTCTCGAAGAGGAGGGGTCTTTGCTTTTTTCCTCTTTTTGAATTATGATTTTTCCCCCAGAGACAAGACGTGTCTGGAACACGGAAGAGAGCCGCCCGGTTCAGAACGTCCGGATTGTTTCCGGCGATCGGTAGGCCTCGGGCGGCAGAAGGGAGGTTCATCCGGTGGAGATTTTTGAGCTGTATATCACGACCCATTTCTCCTCTGCCCATCTTCTCAAGGGACATCCCGGCGAATGCGCCCGGCTACACGGACACAACTGGCTCATCGAGGTCTTTGTCCGTTGCCACGAGTTGAACGAGATCGGAATCGGCATCGATTTCAAGGATATCAAACAGGAGGTCAAAGAGGTCCTCCAGACGCTCGACCACCAGAATCTCAGCGAGCTTCCTGCCTTCGAACATATCAACCCGACTTGCGAGAACATCGCAAAATATTTATATGTCGAGTTGAGCCGGAGGATCAATACGAGCTCCGTTCAAGTGTCCAAAATTAAAATCTCTGAGACGCCCACGGCCGGAGCTTCTTATTGGCAGGAATGAAAGGCCGCCCGATGATCGACGTTCAGAAGCAGCCGGGAATTCGCGTGATCGATATCGACAAGGTTGGCGTCAGTGATATCTGTTACCCGATCATCGTCCTCGACAAGAAGAATCTTAAGCAGAGCACGGTCGCCCGCATCGATATTTCTGTGGATCTCCCCTCAGATTTGAGGGGAACCCATATGAGCCGGTTCATCGAAATCCTCAATCATCACCGGGGAGAGATCACTGTCCACAAAATTGGCGGGATCCTAAGGGAGGTTGCGGACAACCTGGAGGCAAAGTGCTCCCACATCAATGTCGCGTTCAAGTATTTCATCGAGAAAGAAGCTCCGGTCAGCCGGGCAAAAAGCTTGATGGACTATGACTGCCGCTTCATCGCTTCGTATCATCGAGAACACGGCGAAGATTTCATCTTGGAGATCACAGCCCCCGTGATGAGCCTATGCCCCTGCTCCAAGGAGATGAGCGGGTCGGCCGCCCACAACCAGAGGAGCGAAGTGACCGTTCAGATCCGGTTTGACGAGTTCGTCTGGATGGAAGAGATCATCGACATCATCGAAGAATCGGCGAGCAGCGAAGTCTTCGCTCTCTTGAAACGAGAGGATGAGAAGGCCGTCGCCGAGCGAGCTTATGACCATCCGCGGTTCGTCGAAGACATCGTCCGGATCATCGCCGCCAGGTTGCTCGATGATCGGCGGATCTCTTGGTTTACGATCAAGTCCAAAAACTACGAGAGCATCCATAATCATAATGCTTATGCGTTCATCGAGAGGGATAAAAAGAACCTGAGTCATGACCGATAAAACGAAGAGGCCGAAGCAAGATCCAACGACGATGGTCCTCCTAAGCGGAGGCATGGATTCGATGGCGCTGGTCTTTTATTATCAAGCCAAGGGGGCGCCGGTGGAAGGCTTGTTTGTCGACTACGGGCAACTGTCCGCACGTCGGGAAGAGAAGGCCGCCCACGCCGTCGCAGAGTATTTCAAGATTCCTCTCTCGGTCGCTCGCATCCGGGGACTGTCTCCGAGGATTTCCGAGAAGGGATTTATTCAGGGAAGGAATATGGGATTGGCCCTGATCGGCCTGATGAATTCCAAGATCACAACAGGGACGATCGCCTTGGGGATCCACAGCGGAAGCTACCACTGCGATTGCACGCCCGAATTTGTCAAGCTCGCTCAGGACGTCTTTAACATGTATACGCAGGGGCAGATTCGCGTCGGAGCGCCGTTTGTGACTTGGGATAAAGTTGATATCGCCATCTACTGCTTCAAAAAACGACTGCCTCGATGGCTGACCTACAGCTGCGAGCTCGGTTTGAGACAGCCCTGCGGGAAGTGTGATTCCTGCAAGGCTCTCGTCAGACTCGACGGTCGCTAAGCTGAATTCGTTTTGAATGGGCCTGGAAGAGCTCGAACGAACTCCCTAAATTTTTTTGCCTTTCGCGCAAAATCACTCTGATAGGAAATGACGGATCTATGGATAAATTGAATGAGCGCTCTCCTGGAGACACCCCGTTCGATCTTATCGAGGCCGGCCTCAACGATCTTCAGGTAAACACCCAGGAGTTCCTCCATGGTCGGCCTGTACAGAGGAGCGATCCCGGGCTGGGCTCCCCATTTGTACCAGGCCGTATGACGGACTTGGCCGAGATAGATGCCCAGGCCACGGCCCAAATGTTGGCACATCGCCAGGTAATCAAGAATCTTGGGATCTTGGAAGGCATACCTCCGATAAATCCGCCTTTTGGCGGGCAGCAAAAAACGGGGATCCATATTGAACATTTCGGGTCCCATATGAAAAACCCACATCTGCTGCTCGATATTGTAGGCGTTGAAGTAGGGCAACTGCCGCAAGAAGGCGACGTTCCGCCGGATTTCAGAAATGGTCGTCTGCGGGCTGAGCATAATGAACCCGATATCCATATAGATTCCGGCATCGACCA
>Ga0209253_10005647_pt1 | contig 10856 bp, 10 predicted proteins | sample FrelakmetBRP12BR_FD_187145 | JGI IMG/M metagenome (GOLD analysis project Ga0209253, IMG submission 187145) | Freshwater lake sediment microbial communities from the University of Notre Dame, USA, for methane emissions studies - BRP12 BR (SPAdes)... | ecosystem: Environmental > Aquatic >... | reverse complement strand
ACTGATCATTCTGGCGGCGGCGCCCTGCACCGCCATGGTGTTCGTCTGGAGCCACCTGAGCGACGGCGAACCCCACTTCACCCTGACCCAGGTGGCCCTCAACGACGCCATCATGATCGTCGCTTTCGCCCCCATCGTCGGACTGCTGCTGGGCCTGTCCGCCATCACCGTGCCCTGGGACACGCTGCTGCTGTCCGTGGTGCTCTACATCGTAATTCCTGTCGCGCTGGCCCAGATCTGGCGCTGGGCTTTATTGCGCCGGGGCGGCGAGGCGGCCTTGCAGGCCGCCCTCCAGCGTCTGCACCCGGTCTCCCTGAACGCCCTGCTGGCCACCCTGGTGCTGCTGTTCGGCTTTCAGGGCGAGCAGATCCTGAAGCAGCCGCTGATCATCGCCATGCTGGCGGCGCCGATTCTGATCCAGGTGTATTTCAACTCAGGCTTGGCCTATCTGCTCAACCGGGCGGTGGGCGAAGCACACTGCGTGGCGGGGCCTTCCGCCCTGATCGGCGCCAGCAATTTCTTTGAGTTGGCGGTGGCCACCGCCATCAGCCTGTTCGGTTTTGAGTCGGGCGCCGCCCTGGCCACCGTGGTGGGCGTGCTGATCGAGGTGCCGGTGATGCTGTCCGTGGTGCGCATCGTCAATGGCAGCAAAGATTGGTACGAGCGTCGGTTTATCGCCGCCGTTAAGACGCAACACTGAACTTCATCGGCGCCCGTGCAACCGTTTAGTCCCCTCTGCCCCGTTCTTGCCCTCTGGCACTGATTAAGCACTCCTGAACGCCAGGCAATTCGCCGCAATCAGTGGTGCACCCGCTGATTGCGAACTGCTGATGAAAGATCGGTGGTAACCTGCAGTTAGGGCTCTCCTCATTGACTAGGCGGGACATAGCCTTCCGGCGCGGCCGATCCCTCGCCGAAGAAGAATTGCGCCATCTGTTCCTCCAGGAACTTGCGCGCCTTGGGGTCGATCGGCGTCAGCCGGTACTCGTTGATCAGCATGGTCTGCTGCCGCAGCCACTGCTGCCAGGCCAGCTTGGAAACCTGTTCGTAAATGCGCTTGCCCAGTTCCCCGGGATAGGGCGGGCGGTCGAGACCTTCAGCCTCTACCCCCAGCTTGACGCAGTTCACCATGCGAGTCATCAGACGCTCCTTAACCGTCGTGAATTAACTTTGCCATCAGTCGTTGCACCGGCGCGGCCAGGCCCCGCGCATCCGGCTGCCGGCAGTTATACCAGACAAACCGTTCCGCTTCCATCACCCCATTGACAGGATTCGTTACTTTCCCAGTGACAGGGGTGATGTCGAGATGAAAGTGGCTGAAACTGTGACGGATTGTCTGCCAGCGCTGCAGCTCGATCACCGGCAACTGCAGGTTGAGGCGGCACCAGGTTTCCACATCGGCCTCCAGGGGGCATTCCGGAAAGCTCCATAATCCGCCCCAGACGCCGGTCGGAGGGCGTTTTTCCAGCAACACCTCGCCAGTGAGGGTGCGCAGGATCAGCAGGCGGATCGCCCGCACCGGGAGCTCCCGGCGAGGCTTAGAAGTCGGGTAACCTGTCTCCTGTCCCCGGGCGCGGGCCAGACAGACGTCCGACAGCGGACACAGTCCACACCGGGGTTGACCGCGAGTGCATACCAGCGCCCCCAGATCCATCATGGCCTGAGTGTACTCCGCTACCCGCTCCGCTGGCGTGTAACGCTCAGCCAGTTCCCACAAGACGGCCTGCGCGGGTCCGTCGCCTGGCCAGCCCGGCGCCGCGTGAAAACGGGCCAATACGCGCTTAACGTTGCCATCCAGGATGGGGTGCCGCTGATTAGCGGCCAACGCCAGTATCGCGCCGGCGGTGGAGCGGCCGATGCCGGTCAGTTGGCGCAGTAATTCGATATCCTGAGGCAGCTCGCCGCCGTGGCGGTCCCGGATCATGACGGCGGCCTGATGCAGGTTACGGGCGCGGGCGTAATAACCTAATCCGGACCAGAGGTGCAACACCTCGTCCAGCTCCGCATCCGCCAGCGCCCTGACGTCGGGGAAACGCTCCAGGAAACGCTGGAAGTAAGGGATCACCGTGGTTACCTGGGTCTGCTGCAGCATGATTTCTGACACCCAGACCCGATACAGGGTGGGATTCTGCTGCCAGGGCAAGTGTTTGCGGCCACGGACATCAAACCAGCCCAGCACCCGCCGTTGAAATTCCTCCGGACTCATCTGCCCTCGCGACTACCCAAGCCGGCCATTACCCTTTATTCTGTTAAAGATCCCAACTGCCTATGATCTCTACACAACCTACCCAACCTGTCCATTACCCTTTATCCTGTTTTAATCTTACGATAAATCAGCCAACGGGAGATAACCGATGCCAGCCACAGCCGCCAAACGTCTGTAAAGTAATTGGTCAAATGACCTGACAACCTGAGCATCGTGAGGATAACCGTTATGGCGCGCATTCTAATCGCCGGCTGCGGCGATGTGGGCAGCATTCTGGGTCTGGACCTCGTCCAGGCGGGCCATCAGGTCTGGGGCCTGAAACGTCACCCCGCTACCCTGCCCGCCGGCATTCAGCCCCTGGCCGCTGATCTGACCGATTCGGCGACTCTTTTCGGGCTGCCGCCGGCGTTGGACTTCGTGTTCTACACCGCCGCCGCCGATGGGTTCAGCGAGACCTGTTACCGCCGGGCCTATGTGGAGGGCGTGCGCAACCTCCTGGCGGCGCTGGCTCGGGCAGACCAGCGGCCGCGCCGCATTTTGTTCACTTCCAGCACCTCGGTTTACGCCCAGCATCAGGGCGAATGGGTGGATGAAGACTCCCCCGCCGAAGCGGCAGGCTTTTCCGGCCACAGCCTTCGGGAGGGCGAAACCCTGCTCTGGAACGGTCCCTGCCCGGCCACCGTGGTCCGCTTTGGCGGAATATACGGTCCCGGCCGCAGCCGCCTGATCGACAGTGTCCGCCGCGGCGCCGCTACCTGCGTGGAGCGCCCGCCGGTCTACACCAATCGCATTCACCGGGATGACGCCGCCGCCGTACTCCGCCACCTGATGGCGTTCGCCGATCCCGCTCCGCTGTATCTGGGCGTGGATGACTACCCCGCGCCCCAATGTGAAGTCATGCGCTGGCTGGCGGAGCAGTTGGGCGCGCCGGAACCGCGGGTGGTCACCACCGCCGAGGGCGCCGAGGCCGCCATGCGGGCCAGCAAGCGCTGCCGTAACGCGCGGTTGCGGGCTACCGGCTTTTGCTTCCGCTATCCCAGCTATCGGGAAGGCTACGCCGCTTTGCTGGGCTGAGCCGCCAATGGTCCTTCATCTTCTGCTTTGCCCAGGCAACCGAGGCGGTTAAAATGCTTATGGGTCAACTGATAAGGGGAACGCCCCATTATGCTGATGGGACGTCCGCGCAATATCAACAATGTCCAACTGTTTCAGAGGAGACTCTATGAAATCCCAAACTTTATGGCAACTCTTCGCCGCTGCGGCCTGCTGCGCTCTGCTCGGCGGCGCTCAGGCGGCTGGCGACCCGGAAGCCGGCAAGTTTAAGTTCGACACCTGCAAGGGCTGTCACGCCATTCCCGGCTACACCAACGTGTATCCCACCTACCACGTGCCCCGGCTGGGCGGCCAGCACGCCGAGTACATCATCGCCGCCCTCAACGAGTATAAGGCCGGCAACCGCACTCACCCCACGATGACCGCCAACGCCTTTGATCTCACCGACCAGGACATGGCCGATATTGCGGCCTACGTCGCCGCCGTCAAACCCGCCGAAGAGAAAAACCCCATTAAAGGCGACGTCGACGCGGGCCAAAAAAAAGCCCAGGCCTGCGCGGCCTGTCATGGGCCCGACGGCAACGGCCCGGCGCCCAACTTCCCGCGGCTGGCTGGCCAGCATGAGGATTATCTGCTCAAGTCCCTGCAGGATTACAAATCCGGCAAACGCAAGAACGCGATTATGAACGGAATGGCCGCGCCACTTTCGGAAGCGGACATCGCCAACCTGTCGGCCTACTTCGCCAGTCAGCCAAAGGGGCTCGCGGCGGTGCATGACTAACCCTGGCAATCTGTTCTCAGGCATACCCGGCGCCCTGCCGGAAGAACGCTGCGAAACCCTGCTCCAGTCCCAGCATTGCCGGCTGGAGCGCATCCTCTCCCGTGGCCACGCCACTCCGCCCGGGGCCTGGTACGATCAGGATCAGGACGAATGGGTGGCGCTGCTGGCCGGGCGGGCGCGCCTTCGCTTCGCCGATGAGGAGGCGCCGTTGCACCTGGGTCCTGGGGATTATGTCTGGATTCCCGCCCACCGCCGCCATCGCGTAGAATGGACCAGCAGCGATGAGCCGGCGGTTTGGCTTGCCCTGCACCTGGTTGACCGACCTGACTGAAAGAAAGTAAAGAGTTGCCTTTGCCGACTACTGTGTTAGGCTTGTCCGCATTGGAAAGATTGCAACTCAACGGAGTCAGCGGCAACGGTACCTGAGAATCTTAACCATAACTATTTGGGAGTTTACTGATGATCAGATTGCGGACCCTCGGCCTGCTGGGCGCTTTCACCGCCGGCATCTCGGCGACAGCCGCCGCCGATGTTAAGCTGGAAGACGCAATCGACTACCGCCAGTCCGTCTTTACCATCATCAAATGGAATTTCGCCCCGATCGGGGCCATGGTGAAGGGAGAAAAGCCGTTCGACGCCAATGCCGTCGCCAGGCATGCGGAATTCCTTGAAATGCTGAGCGAGATGCCGCTGGAAGGCTTTATGCCCGGTTCTGACAAGGGCGACACTGAGGCCAAGGCGGATATCTGGACAGACTGGAGTGATTTTAAGACCCACATGAGTAACTTTCAGGAACAAGCCGCCAAACTGGCCGAGGTCGCCAAAACCGGCAACGAAGCCGCCATCAAGGAGCAGTTCGGCGCCACCGGCAAAGCCTGCAAAAGCTGTCACGACAAGTACCGGAAAGAGAAATAGTGCGCTCACACGGGAACGGGTGTTGCGGATCGGGAAAGGTTTTGTTCAGCGATCATAGCGTCTCGTGAATCGTGGTCGGGTTAGCGGATTTTTCTATCATACTCTTGACCGCTGTCGAAAGTGCGGTTAGTCTGTCACCCCATGAAGCAATTCAGCGAGCGATTAACGGGACTGCGACTATGACGCCCGGCCTCCTCCTGGGAGGCCGGGTTCGCCGTGCGCTTTTCGAAACCGTTCGATAAGGATTGCCGCTGCTATGTCTCATCACCGTATACCCTTATACCCCCATTCTGTCCCGGCCGGCCAGGGTCTCAGGCTGATCGCCAATCATTCCTCGCTTCTACGGCGACTAAGCCGCGGTCGTCGGGCCTAGCGGCTGCCCGGCGGCCGTAGCGGCGCCGCGCTATTCGGCTTCCACCCGCTTCACCAGCAATGCGAGGAATTTTTCCATGAACGGCTCTTTCATCCGAAAATACCGCCCCTTCACTCCCGTTGACCTGCCGGACCGCCGCTGGCCGTCCAGGGTGATTGACAAGGCGCCCGCCTGGTGCAGCGTGGATCTGCGCGACGGCAATCAGGCCCTGATCGCGCCCATGGGCGCCGAGCGCAAACAGCGAATGTTTAATATGCTGGTCAAGCTCGGCTTCAAGGAGATTGAGATCGGTTTTCCGGCCGCTTCGCAGACGGATTATGACTTTATCCGCCGGCTGATCGATGAGGATATGATCCCGAACGACGTCACGGTCCAGGTGCTGACCCAGGCCCGGGAGCATCTGATTCAGCGCACCTTCGAGGCGCTGCGGGGCGTTAAGCGGGCGATTGTTCATCTCTACAACTCCACCTCCACAGTCCAGCGCCGGGTCGTATTTGGCCTCGATTGGGAGGGCATCATCGACATCGCTGTCCGGGGCGCTGAGGTCATCAAAGCCTGCGCCGCCGACTGTCCGCAGACGGAATGGACGTTTCAGTATTCCCCCGAGAGCTTCACCGGCACAGAACTGGATTTCGCTCTGGCCATCGGCGAGGCGGTCAATGAGGTCTGGCGGCCGATGCCGGCCCGCAAGGTGATTCTGAATCTGCCCGCCACGGTGGAGATGGCCACCCCCAACGTCTACGCCGACCAGATCGAATGGTTCGGACGGCGAATCCGCAACCGGGACGCCATCGTGCTCAGCACTCATCCCCACAACGACCGGGGCACCGCTGTCGCCGCCGCCGAACTGGCCCTGATGGCCGGAGCGGATCGCGTAGAAGGCACGCTGTTTGGCAACGGCGAGCGCACCGGCAATGTGGACATTGTCACCCTGGCGCTCAATCTTTATACCCAGGGCGTTGATCCACAACTGGATTTCGCTGACATCAACACCGTGGTCCGCGACGTCGAATACTGCAACCAGATGCCGGTTCACCCGCGCCATCCCTATGCGGGCGATCTGGTGTTCACGGCCTTTTCCGGCTCCCACCAGGACGCCATCAAGAAGGGCCTGGAGGCCAACGCTGGCAATCCGGTCTGGGAAGTGCCTTATCTGCCGATCGATCCCGCCGACGTGGGCCGCACCTACGAGGCGGTGATCCGGGTCAACAGCCAGTCCGGCAAGGGGGGCATCGCCTATCTGCTGGAGAAAGACCACGGTCTGCGCCTGCCGCGCCGGCTGCAGATGGAGTTCAGCCCGATCATCCAGGCCATCGCCGACGGCACCGGCAAGGAACTCACCTCCGCCGACATCTGGACAGTATTCCACCGGGAGTATCTGGAGCTCAGCGAGCCCTATCGTTTCGTCGAACACCGGGATGCGCTCAACGGTCACGGGACAGGGGTCGACAAACTCACCGCCACCGTGTGCGAAAACGGCCGGGAGCGGATCATCGCCGGCGCCGGTAATGGTCCTATCGACGCTTTCGTGGACGCCCTGCGGCGTCACTGCGGCGTGATGGTGCGCCTCCTGGATTACCACGAACACGCCATCGGCGCGGGGGCTGACGCCACCGCCGCGGCTTATGTGGAAATCGCCACGGCGGACGGCGGGACCCTGCACGGCGTGGGCGTTCACAGCAACATCGTCACCGCCTCGCTGCAGGCCGTGGTGAGCGCGGTGAACCGGGCCGCGCGGCGGAGCGCGCAGACGCCTGCGGAGGCGCAGCGGCTCCGTGTCAACAGCCGGTAAAAGCGTGAGGAGTGAGGCGTCAGGCGTCAGGCGTCAAGCGTCAGACGTCTTTCTCCTCACTCCTAACTCCTCACGCCCTATGCAACGCAATGATCTCCTCGCCTTTGTGGTCGCCCTGCTGATCACCGGCGGGCTGGCCTGGCTGCTGATTTATTTCTGGAATGAACTGTGGCCGATACTCCCGGGTTGGCTCGCCATGATTGTTTTCATTTTTGTGGCCTCGGCGGTCATTGGCTATCCCATTTACGCCCTGGCCAAGTGGTCTGACCGCTACCTGGCCCGGACTAAAGAGCGGCAGGGCAAGGCGGCCCTCCGGCCCTGCGAACAGGATCGCGAAGGGCGATAATTTCAATAACCGGCGGTCAGGGCGTCGGGACTGCGGGTATCGGAATATCCGTACAATCCCGTCTCCGCGCGCAGGATGCTGTGCGTGCTGCCCATGGCGTTGCTGACGGTCACCTGGTGGCCCATGGCGGCCAGCAACCGCAGGGTGTCCGGACTGAGGCCCTCCTCCACGTAGAGTTGGTCGGGCAGCCACTGGTGATGAATCCGCGGCGCCACTGTCGCCTCGGCGATGTTCATGCCGTGATCGACGACGTTCATGATGACCTGCAGCACGGTGGTGATGATGCGGCTGCCGCCCGGGCTGCCCGTCGCCAGCAAGGGTTTACCGTCTTTGAACACCAGGGTGGGGGTCATGGAACTCAGGGGCCGCTTGCCCGGCACCACCGCATTCGCCGCCCCGCCGATCAGGCCGTAGGCGTTGGGAACGCCCGGTTTGGCGGAAAAATCGTCCATTTCGTTATTCAGCAGAATGCCGGCGCCGGCGGCGACAATGCCGGAACCGTAGCTGAAATTGATCGTATAGGTGACGGCGACGGCATTCCCCTGTTGATCCATTACCGAGTAATGGGTGGTCTGGTCGCTCTCGCAGGGCGCCGGGTTGCCGGGTTTGATCTGAGGGGCCGGCGTGGCCTTCTCCAGATCGATGCGGTTGACCAGCGCCGCCGCATACGCTTTAGCGGTCAGCCCCTGTTGCGGGACCGTGACAAAGTCCGGATCACCCAGGTATTCGCTGCGGTCGGCGTAAGCCAGTTTCATGGCCTCAGCCAGGCGGTGAATCGTAGCGGCGCTGTTAGGCCCCAGCTCGGCGATCGGGTAATGCTCCACCATGTTGAGCAGTTGCACCAGGTGGACGCCGCCGGAGCTGGGCGGCGGCATGGAGGCTATTTCATAGCCCCGGTAACGGCCCCGCACGGGCTCCCGCACGACTGGCCGGTAGTTCTTCAGATCCTCAAGAGTGATCAGACCGCCGTTTGTTGCCATGTCGGCGGCGATTTTGCGGGCGATATCCCGGTTGTAAAAGGCCGCCGAACCCTGCTCAGCGATCGCTTTCAGGGACGCCGCCAGATCCCGCTGGATCAACCGATCGCCGGGCTGGTAGGGACTGCCGTCGGGCTTGAAGAAAGTCTTCAGGCTTTCCGGCCAGACCGCCAGGCGTTCCCGGGCCCGCTGCAGGGACAGCGACAGATCTTCGCTGACCGGAATCCCTTCCTCAGCCAGCTTGACGGCCGGAGCGACGACGTCCTGGAGCGGCAGCGTCCCGTACCGCGCCAGCGCCAGGGCCAGGCCGGCCACGGTGCCGGGCACCGCGACAGCTCGATAGCTGAAGCGGGATTGCTGGGGATCGGCGTCGCCCTGGGCGTCCAGAAACATGTCGCGGCTAGCGCGGGCCGGCGCCGTTTCCCGAAAGTCGATGGCCACCGTCGCGCGCGTTTTGGCGTCATAAACCATCATAAACCCCCCGCCGCCCAGATTGCCGGCCTGGGGCAGCGTGACGGCGAGGGCAAAGCCGACCGCCACCGCCGCGTCGACGGCGTTGCCGCCCCGCTGCAGGATCTCCAGCCCGACCCGGGTGGCCATGGCTTCCTGGGTAGCCACCATGCCATGGCGGGCGAAAACGGGATGGATGATATCCCGCTGACTGAAGATGGGGGTATCGGCAAAGGCGGCGCCGGACGCGGCGAAGCAGAACCACAGGACGGCGGCTAAAGCCATCCTGAACCTGGCGGACGCTGAACCGCCCCGGGTCCAGACTGCAAGGATTAACATACGCTGTCTCCGGATCGAACAGGAAGATCAATGGAGCCGCATTGTAGCTGGCTGAGCAACGCTCGGCGCTGTTGGCGGCGCCGTCAGTGATCGTGCCGGAGAGCCATAACGTGCCGCTCAATCCCAGCCATCCAGACGTCGCCGCCGTACGCATTGTGAACACGCTCCCCTGGCGGGTTGACCCCCGGCCGTTCTGAATCGGGGCGCCAGAGGAGGGATAAACCCAGGCCGGCGACGACGCTCAAGGTCAATCCCTTGAGAATTACGATCCCTGATCGAAACGAATGCCGGCCAGGCTCTCCTTGAGCACGTCCCCCGAGCGCCGCAGCGCCGGCAGCTCTTCGTGGCTCAGCGCCGGCAGCACCCGGTCGCCGACGCCATGGATGCCCACGGCGGCGGGAATGCTGAGGCACACGTCATCAATGCCGTACTCGCCCGCCAACCGCACGCTGACCGGCAGCACGCTGTTCTGGTCGTCATGAATCGTGCGCAGCAGGTGAGCGATCACCAGCCCGATGGCCCAGTTGGTGTAGCCCTTGCGGTCTATGATCTCATAGGCCGCCCGGCGCACCTTCTGAAACAGGGCTGCCATGGCCTCCCGGTCAAAGGGTTTGCCCATGATCGTATTGTCCAGCAGCCGGGCGCCGGCAATGTCCGCCGTGCTCCAAATGGGCACCTCGGAGTCGCCGTGCTCGCCCAGGATGAAGGCATGCACCGAGCGCGGATCGACGTTGTAATAATCGGCCAGCAGGGCGCGGAAACGGGTGGTGTCGAGCATGGTGCCGGTGCCGATGATCCGGTTCGCCGGGCGCTGGCTCAGCCGCTGCATGACGTAGGTCAGGATGTCCACCGGGTTGGTGGCGATCAGCAGGATGGCGTCAGGCGCATACTGGTCCAGCTTGGCCGCGATCTCCTTGAAGATGATCGCATTGCGGTTCAGCAGTTCGAGGCGGGATTCGCCCGGTTTCTGGCTGACCCCGGCGGCGATGATCACCGCCTGGGCATCCCCCAGGTCCTCGTAGTCGCCAGCGACAACGTTGCAGCGGCCGACGTAGGCCTGGCCATGCATCAGGTCCATGGCCTCACCTTCCGCCCGCTTCCTGTTCACGTCGATCAGCACCAGCCGGCTGGCGATCTTCTGCTGAAAGATGGCGTAGGCCGCCGCCATGCCGACCTGACCGGTTCCGACAACGCCGATGGTTTGTCTCTTCATGATGGTTTTCATCATCAGGATCTCCCGTAGGTTAGAATGCAGTTAGTTTGCGGAGGGGGTGACAATGCGGCAAGGGCGCCATCACCGCGCCCGCGCCCGTTTCCTGTCCAGGCGCCAGGCGAAATCCTCAATCACGATGTTATACAGTTCTTCCTTGAGGGCGGCGTCCTCCACCCCCGCCTCAATGCTGGGATTGTCATTGACTTCAATGACCACGATGCCCTTATTGGTCGCCTTCAGATCCACCCCGTAAAAGCCTTCGCCGATCAGGTTTGCTGCCCTGACCGCGGTCTTGATCACAGCGGCCGGGGCGTCCTCCACCCGGAAGGTTTTGAACTCTCCTGCCTTGACCGCGGCGTCATCGCTGTAATCGTAGATCTTCCAGTGAGCCTTGGACATGAAATACTGACA
>Ga0209253_10005646_pt1 | contig 10857 bp, 9 predicted proteins | sample FrelakmetBRP12BR_FD_187145 | JGI IMG/M metagenome (GOLD analysis project Ga0209253, IMG submission 187145) | Freshwater lake sediment microbial communities from the University of Notre Dame, USA, for methane emissions studies - BRP12 BR (SPAdes)... | ecosystem: Environmental > Aquatic >... | reverse complement strand
TCGCTTAAGCCGCGGCGCGTGAGCTCCTCAGCGTTTCCGATCAGGGGCTCGAATACTATGGAAAAATTAGGGATTTTCTGCTGGATCAGCACCCATTCGTCGGACCTCCGGGTCCCTTCCAGGATCAGATCGTCCACCTTGAGCGCGACGGGATTGGCAAAGACCGGGCCGAGTGTGTTGTCAAAAAAGAAATCTCCGTCCTTCCACTCCATTGCTTTAAAGATGACGGATTCCGTGTGACGCTTCAGGCAGGCCCCGAATGTCTTCTGGTCCAAGATCTTCTCCTGGGCGAGAACACCATCTAGAGGCTGGCCGGTCATCTCGGCAATTCTGCGCGCATGTTGAAGCCCGTCCTCGCCGACACGGCACGACTTCTTGAGCAGGCCTTCGACACCACCGATGGTTCCGTTCATGGTTGAGCCGGCAAAAACAATTGCTCCGTCCTTGAAGAAGATCTCCGCATCTCCCTCGTGGCGGGTGATGACAATTCTGCCGCTTTGACGCTGAAGGGCCAACATCTGCATGAGTTCGACAATACGGAAGGCTGCCAGATCCCCCTGAATGGCGCTACTACCCCCACCCCTGCCGCCGCCCTGCTCCTTGCTGATGAGTGCAGGGAGAGCGTTCTGTACAAAATCATCAAGGATGCGCTTCACGATCCTGGTGACCATGACTTCGAGGCCTTCCGGTTCCAATGCCGCCGCGTCACGGACCGAAGTCGTCGCGGGTGCGAACTTGGTCTTCGCAGCGACTGCTTTTGCCTCCGCTGCCTCCTGCGCCTTTTTATCGAGGACCTCGCGTATCTTGGAAAGGAGCTCTTCCGGCTGGAAGGGCTTGGTGAAATATTCGCTGATACCCAGAACATCAACGAACTTGCTGCCGACCTTGTCGCCTTTTGACGTAACAAGAATTATCGGTGTATCTCTGAACTCTGGATCCTCTTTCAGTGCCTTGCAGACCTGATAGCCGTTCATCTTCGGCATTACGAAGTCAACCAGAATGAGTGCGGGCCTTTCCGATTTTGCCTTCATAATGCCCTCTTCCCCATCGGACGCAAGGACGACCTGATACCCCTGTGATGAAAGGATCATCTCGATCAGCCGCTGAACGGTAGGGCTATCGTCTATGTTGAGGATTTTCTCCCCGGCCATTGTTTTCCCCTGTTCCACGTAACGCCATGATAATAGCATGGCAGAAAAGGTAATGTCAATAATTTTGCCAGGAAATACAGCGGGTTTCTCGGCTGATGCCTCGGCGTGCCCCGTTGAAGGGACGATGGAGCAAAAGGGAAGGCGGTAATGAGAGAAAAAGGAAAGTGTGAAGCTTCCTACGGCAAGCTGCAGGAACTCTGCAATCCTCAAGGAAGCTATCGTTATTCTGATCGCTCGCTAATCCCGGAGCAAGCTACGGAGAATGTGTTCGTTCCCGGACTCAAAGTCTGATATCATCGATCTGTTTTGTCAGCTTCTTCAGAAAAACGGATCCAGTCTCGGTGTTGAAAATGAGCTTGCGCCCAACATTGCCGCCGGTATCAGCGCTGATGATCGGAATGTTCTCGCTACGGAGCATGTCCTCTGCAAGCTGGATATTGCGCTCGCCGATGTTCATGAACGGATTCGTAACGTTCAGGACGATACCGCCGCCGAAGACCTTGGCGCGAAGGTTGCGCTTGTCCGAGCCAAGCTGCAGCAGCTTTTCGATCAGTTTTGCGATGGCAATGTTCCCGTATTTCGGCGAAGCCAGCCCCTCTCCGTTCCAAAAAGGCAGCATAAAATGATTAATGCCGCCCCGGCTCCGGATGCAGTCCCAGAGGCAGACCGACACGCAGGAGCCGAGGACGGTCGTGACGAAATACCGCTCCTCGTGTACGAAGAGGCTGCCGGCAAGAAGGTAATGGCTGTTCTCATCTTGATTATAAAGCATTGCAGAATTTCCCTGCGGATCTGTGATCTCGAAGGCATCGCGGCGAAAATACGCTTAAAACTGCGTTCCGTCCCCGAAGATGAACTCGTTCCCGTCCCCCGATGTTACGTCGACAGGCCGTCCTGTTTCCATCTCGGCCAAAGACACGGTGAACACGCACCCGTTGCCCTTATTGTCGTCCAGCACAATGCTCCCGTTCAGCATCTCCACCAGCACCTTCGCAATACTGAGGCCAAGCCCGTGACCCTTGTGGCGCTTGCGCACCCCGGTATCCAGCTGGACGAACCGGTCAAACACCTTCTTCCTGTCAGCCTCGGGGATCCCGGGGCCTTCATCGGCAATGGCAATGTTCAAGCGGTCACCCTCCTGCCATACGCGGAGGGTCACCCTCTTTTCCTCGTGGCAGAACTCAATGGCATTGGCGAGGAGGTTGGAAACGACCTTCTGGAGCCACTCCGGGTCCGTTTTGAACGTGATCCCTTCACTGTCCGGGCAGACGCACTGGAAGTCCAGGGAAACCTTTTTCTCGGCGGCCTTATGTCCGAACGCCGCGTACTGATTCCGGACGAGAGCGGCCACATCCACCAGTGCCACGCTGGGGGTGGCCTCTCCCGCCTCAAGTTCAGCGGCAGCAAAAATATTCCTAAGCTGGAAATCAAGGTCAAAGGCCTCGTGGTAGATCATGCCGGCTATCTCTCGAGCCCGGTCAGCGTCGGCTTTCTTATCGACGATCTGCTTTGTCAGTCCCATGATGGAGGTCAGGGGATTGTTGATCTCATTTCGGATGTTCGTCAGAAAATCGGTTTTGAGCGACTCTGACTGCCGGAGCTTTTCGTTCACTGCCTCGAGATTCTGGGTCATGGTCCGGAGATTGGCTACTGCGATCCGGTTCTCCTCGAGCCTTTTCCTGAGCTCATCAAGGAGCATCTCGTTATCAATTATTTCCATGGCGTCCTCCTCCGCGACCTTCCTGCTGCATCGGCCGTAATCGGGTCCTCTAACAGGACCACCGCCCCCGCAGCGGCGCATCCCTCATTTCTCGTAAGTAGGATAGTCTTGCTCTTTCGTATATGATAGCTGAACTTTTTGAAGAACGGCGGGGAAAAAAAACAGGCCGGTCAGTCACACTTGACGTTTTCCTTGCATACGCCGGTGTCCGGCAGGGGACTGAAGATAAAGTTCGACCCGCCTCCCGGCGAAAAAGGGATCAGCGAGCCTGCTCCCTGATCGGCAGTCGCTTGTGATTTTCCCGATCTGCGTGCGGTTCGAGATGCCTGTCTTTTCTGCGGGTCCGGCGGGCCTTGCTCGCAGGTGAGGAGATGGCGTCGTATAGCGTCGGTGCCGGTAAGAAAGATCTTTTCCTGGGCCCCGTTCACCATCAGGGTCGGGACGTGCTCGATACCCAAGTTCTTGAGCGTCGCGGCATATTCCTGTATCGCAACATGCCGAACATCGATCTTCCTTTCGTCAAGCTCTTTTCGGATCTCGGAGCAGTACTTACAGTCGGCACTGTAGAACAGGATATATTTCGCATCCCGGGGGAGCGCCGTGCCTCCTGCGGGCAGGATGAGATAGAAGAGGCTCAGGACCGCGAAAAGCGCACCAAACCCGGCGATGACCTCTCGCTGGCCGGAAAGGATTCGAAGTCCCCCGAGCACGAAAAAGATGCAGAAAATCCCCAGGCAGAAAACACAAACCGCATGGAGGCGAAAGAGCTGGTATCCCACGAAGAAGCCTTCGCCCGCGAGGGACACCACGAGAAGGAAGTTGATGATCCGTTCGCTGCGCGGGCTCACCGACCGCATCTCCTGTGCCGCGAGGATGGTGATCAGGGCGACCGTCCCGAGGCCCAGCAGGACCATCGTGAGGTCGCCGAACCGCGTGAACTGCGTCACGACCTTGCATCCCTCGGTCGCGCAGATGCTCTTGCCGTAGAACTGCAGCACAGCCTCGACGAGCAGGGTGAGCGTGCTCAGCGCGCTTACGGCAAGGAACAACAATGCCGACAGGTATTTACCATTCATAGAATGACTCCGTGGGTGCGGCATGCCGACAGGTCATGATGCGATCAGTCCTTTCGCAACGGCATCGATGAACTCCTCGGTCAGCGCGTAGCTGCCGGGACGGGGCTCGGCAATGGCCGCAAGGTCCTTGGTCATGACGCCGCCTTCGATGGTTTCGATAACCACGGATTCGAGCTTCTTGGCAAAGGCAGCGACGTCCGGAGTGCCGTCGATCTCGCCGCGGCGGCCGATCGCTCCGGTCCAGGCAAAGATGGACGCCACAGCGTTGGTCGAGGTGGGATTGCCCTTCAGGTGCTCGTAGTAATGGCGCGTCACCGTTCCGTGGGCGGCCTCAAATTCATAGTTGCCGTCAGGCGAGACCAGTACTGACGTCATGAGTCCGAGGCTCCCGAAACCGCTGGCCACCATGTCGCTCATCACATCACCATCGTAGTTCATGCATGCCCAGAGCATGCCGCCTTCGGACTTGATCACTTGTGCCACAGCATCATCGATCAGCATGTAGCGGTACTGGATACCTGCCTTCTCGAAGCCGGCCTTAGCCTTCGCTGCTTCGTCGGCAAAGATATCGCGGAAAACACCATGATATTTCTTGGATATCGTGTCCTTGGCTCCGAACCAGAGGTCCGCTTTTTCCGCGACAGCATACTGGAAGCAGGACCTGGCGAAGCTCCGGATGGAACTCTCCGTGTTATGAAAACCCATGACTACGCCCGGCCCCTTGAACTCGTGGATCGCAACGGTCTGGACCGCTCCCCCGTCTGCGGGCGTAAATACGATCTCGGCTTTTCCCGGGCCGCTTACGACTAACTCGCTGTTCTTGTAGATATCACCGTACGCGTGTCTGCCGATGATGATCGGTTTTTTCCAGCTCCTCACCGCGGGCACGACATTCTTCACGATGATGGGCTTGCGAAAGACCGTACCGTCGAGGATCGAGCGAATGGTGGCATTGGGACTCGGCCATTGTTTCTTGAGGTGGTACTCCGTCACGCGCGCCGCATTCGGAGTGATCGTAGCGCATTTTACTCCCACACCATACTGCTGGATGGCCTTGGCCGCCTCGGTGGTTACCGTGTCATCCGTTTCATCACGGTGCTTTATGCCGAGGTCAAAGTACTTGAGATCGATCGCGAGGTGAGGCAGGATCAGCTTATCCTTGATCATCTTCCAGATGATCCGGGTCATTTCGTCGCCGTCCATCTCGACGATGGGGTTCTTCACGGTAATAGGCACGGCGCCATCTCCTTGGGAATGTTTGCTCGATGCAAATAAAAATGCGAAAAATGTTTCGATCGATTATCCTGTGCTGAACATCGTCTGCGCGTCAGATTCTTGTTCCGTGTTATATGTGCGGCCTCCGGCAGCTCAGGCAGCGAACTCCAGCGCACTGAAAAAATACTTGATCTCGTATTCCGCTGTCTCCGGCGCGTCCGACCCGTGGACGGAATTCGCCTCCAGGCTCTGGGCGAATTCTTTCCTGATCGTCCCCGGGTCAGCATTGGCCGGGTTGGTTGCTCCCATGAGCGTACGCCATGCCGCAATGGCGTTCTCTTTTTCCAGCACCATCACGATGCAGGGACCGGACGACATGAAGTCCGTGAGACTGTCGAAGAACGGCTTTCCCCGGTGCACCGCGTAGAATCCTTCGGCCTGCCTCCTGGTCATCGCGATCTTCTTCATGGCAATGACATGAAAGCCCTTTTCCTCGATCTTCGTTAGGATCTTTCCGGCAATGTTCCTCTTGCAGGCGTCAGGCTTAATGATGGCAAAGGTCTTTTCCATGGACAGGGCGCTCCCTCCGTCGGACAGTGATGATAAATGTGAAGCATGATTTTAAAGCGCTCAGAATAAATTGTCAACAGAAGACATTCAGCGGAGAGAAGGCGACGTTTACCTCGCCGGTGAGATGCGGTTCAGGGGAAGATGACAGCCCATCAGTTCAGCCTGTTGAGCCGTTTTTTATAGATAGTGCTTGCCCCCTGGAAATAGCTCAACATATCAGCGACGTCCTCATCGCGGGGCTTGATCTCTGTTACGCTCCCGTCCACCCGGGCGACGGCGTACGAATCCAGGCGCCTTTTCGGTCCCGCGACCAGAAGACGGTCGCCCGTAAGATATCCCAGCTTCTGATAGGTCGAAATAAATGCACGCTCAGGCCCAGAGCCGGATTTCAATACGTCCCTGCCGAAAAACTGTGACTGGTAACTCATGTGCAGGATGCCCAGAACCGTAGGTGCGATATCGATCTGGCTCATCATCCGGTCGACCCTCCCAGGCCTGACGTGGGCTGGTGCGTAGACGAACAGGGGGATCTCGTACCGCTTGACCGGCAGATCAACCTTGCCGCCGCTGGCCGCGCAGTGGTCCGCCACAATGATGATGACCGTATCCTTGAACCAGGGCTGCCGTTTCACTTCGTCGATAAAGCGCCCTATGGCGTAATCGGCATATTTTACCCCACCGCCGCGGCCCGTGCCTGAGGGGATATCAATCTTGCCTTCAGGGTAGGTGTAAGGCCGATGGTTGGAGGTGGTCATAACCTCAAAGAAGAACGGCTTCCCCGCGGCATGTGACCGCGACCCTTCCCGGATAACGCGCCGGAGCAGGTCCTCGTCGCATACTCCCCAAACGTTGGCAAAAGTGATCTCGTCCTTGGCAAGGTCGCTTCGGTCGGTGACATCAAAACCGTTATGACTGAAAAAGTAATTCATGTTGTCGAAATACCCGTATCCGCCATAGATGAACCGTGTGTCGTACCCCTTGGACCGCATGAGCGTCCCCCAGGAAAATAAATCCTCGTTCCTGGGCCGCTTGACAAGAGAAGTTCCGGGCAGCGGCGGCATGGACAGCGTGATGGCCTCGAGGCCACGAACGGTCCTCGTACCCGTGGCGAATACATGAGTAAAGAGAAGTGACTCTCTTGCGAGCCTGTCGAGGTTCGGAGTGCTCCCCCCGCGGTCTCCGAACGACCCCAGGTACTCGGCGCTGAGGCTTTCCTCGATGATAACGATGACGTTCAACTTTTTTTCAGGGTCTGCGTGGGCGACCATCCTTGTGATGTCCCGAGAACCGTTTCCGGCACGCGGTCCGTTCTTCTCTGACAGAAGTTCCTGCAGGTGATGAAGCACTTTATCTTCGTCCATGGTGAGGTAGAGCTTCTGAAAATCGAGTTCATTGTTCCGGAAAGCGGCGAACAGGCCGTAAATGCCGTTTCCGGCAAGCTCATTGGCATAGCTGTTCCGTGAGATGTTCGTCCAGGACTGGTCAACGAACAGCAGCGCAAAGAGCGGAATCACGGCAAAAACGAGTCCTTGGCGCAACCGCATGACGAACGTGCCCGGAGCGGGTGCCATTGCCCCATCGATCCGCTTTCTGAGAAGAAGATAGAGCGCTGCTGCGGCCGTCCCAAGGCCAAGCAGTATCTTGTTCAGGGGATAGGATTCCCGGATATTGCCCACGACCTCCCGGGTATACACCAGGTAGTCGATGGCGATAAAATTGAAGCGCGTCTCGAACTCGTCGAAAAAGACATATTCGGCTACGGCATCGAACAGGAGAACGAACAGAGTGGCGAAAAAGACTCCGTGCATGAAAATCCGGAAGGAGCTGTGCTGATATGCCCTCTCGGGGAGCAGCACAAGAAGTAGGGTGAAGGGGATCGCGCAGTACGTGAACGTGATGCAGTCGTAGAACAGGCCGACGCTCAGCATTTTGAGCAGAACGAGCGGGTCGAGCGTCATGCCAGGCAATGCCTTGACGACCAGCACTGTCCGCATGGCCAGGGACTGGAGCAGGAATACCAGGGAAAGAAGGTAGAGAATACCGAATCTGTTTTTGATCGGCTGGAAGACCGATTGTGGTGTAATGACTGACATTAATAATTTATGCTCGTTACGAACATTCACATAGTACCGCTTCTTTCACCTCCTGTCCACAGGTATCTGCCGCGTTATTTATGTCGATCATTTTCGTTCCTGTTTGCGCAAAAAGACCACGATCGCGCCACTGCCGCCTTTATCGCGGGGGGCGGGCAGAAACTCGGCGACCATGCCCTTCCCCTGCTCCCGAAGCCATGCGGCGGTCGCCCCGGGGAGAACCGGTCCTTCAGGTGAATTTATCCCCTTTCCCGTGATCACGAGAACCGCCTGCAGTCCCCGAGCATAGGCACTCATGATAAAGCGCTCGAGCCGTTTGAGCGCTTCATCCTTCAGGAACCCGTGCAGATCGAGTTCCTCGCCGACATGAATTGTCCCTCGCTTGAGCTGGCGCATCCGGCTTGAAGACGACCGAGAGGGCCCCTCCTCTTCCGGCTCCGGCGCCTCGACGCGAAATGTCATGGTCGTGAGCGCACTCATGGCCTGCAGAAAGAGCTCTCGGTTGCTTTCTTCATAGTCCTCGTGCGGTCCCGCTATCACTGGAGACGGCGGCCCTTCCTCCTGCTCGCTCTCGGTGTCGATCCGCCTTGTGCCGCTCATCGAGCGAAGAAAAAGCTCGTCGTCACCCTCGTGATCTACGCGAGAAGAAGTCTTCGGTGCCGTGGTTGGAGGAGTGGGTGTTTTCGGCGTAATGCCTTTCAGTGCCTTGAATGGAGCATTCTGAAAAACGCCTGCCCCCTGCTCATTTTTTTTGTTCTTGCTGTTCCTGGTCATGAAAAGAGTAAGCGAGGCTGCATCTCTGAATGCGGGAGAGGTCGTTTCCGGGGTTAGGTGTCGTGCGCCAGTGCTTAATGGTCGGGATACCGTTCTGAAATATTCCGGATCGTATCAATGCAGGCAAAAAAGGTATCGACCATTTCCGGATCGAAGTGGGTTTCGGAGCCTACCTTGAGCTCCTCCAAAACATGCCCTTCGTCCCACCGCTCCTTGTAGGCCCGCTTTGAGCTCAGCGCATCGTACACATCGGCCAGGGCAACGAGCCTGCCGAAAACAGGGATCTCCTCCCCTTTTTTAGGACGGGGTGAACCGTCGCTGTTCTCATAGCCAGGGAGCACCCTTGCATCGAAGGGATTGATATGGCCGGGATAGCCGGTACCGTCCCACTTCTCGTGGTGGTTCAGCGCCACGATGGATGACGCGTCATCAAATTCCGAATACTGCTCGGTAAAGAGCCGGGCGCCCATGTAGGTATGCTGCTTCATGATCTCCCGCTCCGCATCGTCAAGACGCCCAGGCTTTTTAAGGATCGCGTCCGCGATGGCCACCTTACCAACATCGTGGAGCATGGCCGCCATGCGCAGGATGTCGCGGTTCTTTTCAAGGACCTCGTGGGGGACACCGCGCTTCGCGGCCCAGTGCTCGTAGATGGCCACGGAATATGACGCCACACGGTTCACATGGGGGCCCGTTTCCTTCGGGTCCCGCAGCTCCGCCATTTTGATGGTCCGGAGGATCATGGCGCGGGTCATCTGGGCACGCTCTATAGCAACAGCTGCCATATTGGCAAAGTGCAATATCAGGGGTTCGTCCTTTTTCGAAAAAGCGACGGCCTTTCCCTTGGCGTTCTTCGCATTGATCAGCTGCAGTACGCCGATCGTGTCACCGCGGTTGGTCTTCAACGGGAACGTCAGCATGGACTGAGTACGATACCCCGATAGGTCGTCGTACTTGCGGTTGAATGAGAACGGGAGGGTCGAAGGAAGCTTGTAGGCGTCTTGCAAGTTCAAAAGGTCCCCGGTGTTCGCCACATAACCTGCGATGGACTGGTTGTTGATGGGCATCTTGAAGGTGGAATAGATCAGTTTCCTGCCAGGTTGGCGCAATTGCAGCGTGTCGTTCTGGCTGTAGCTGAACTTGAGCTTGTCTTCTTCTTTAACGTAAATGGAGCCTGCATCGGCGTTTACCAGGAGCCTCGCCTCTTTCAGGATGCGCTCAAGAAGCACGTCGAGGTCTTTCACCTGGGTGATCTCGATACCCAGGTTGATGATCTTTCCAAACTTCTGTTTCTCGGTCAACATGGTGTTAATACTACTCCCTGCAATACCGTTTTGTCAAATCAAGGATGGGCATGATAGCCTTTTCTTAATTGACTCACAGGCGTTTTTTTGTTATAGTACGATATTAACTTGCGAACGGATCGATCATTCCGTTCGCCTTTTCATTATCGTTAAGGAGCAAGGGCTGTCAGCATGAACAATAAAGTCAATGTCATCCGAAAGAGGCTCATGGTTCAGCGGGATGAGCTTTTGTCTGAAGCGGAGCACACGATTAGTACGAAACTGGGCGCCGAGAAACAGAGTTTCCCAGATCCCACGGACCAGGCAACCGCAGAGTTGGACAACAACTTCCTGCTCAGGCTCCGCGGGAGAGAGCAAAAACTCCTGAAAAAGATCGACGAGGCTATTGCACGGATCGACGAAGGAACCTACGGCGTCTGCGAGTCCTGCGGCGGACAGATCAGCCTCAAGCGTCTTGAAGCGCGGCCGGTCACGACCCTCTGCATTGAATGCAAGACCGAACAGGAAGAGAACGAAAAACGCCAGACGGGATAGCATCGGCGCGGGCTTTTTTACTTCATTATAATAATAAAGAATAAGGCTGACCGGAAACGGCCGGCCTTTTTTGTTCTCAAAGGGGCGGAAAGAACAAGCAGAACGATTTCCGGAAAGGATGGGAAACGCTCAAGGTCCGGGATATAGGGATCTGAACTAATGCTCCGGCAGCATAAAGATCCTTAGAGCATCAATCCGTCGACGATTTCAGAGTTCACCTGATGCACCCATTGAACCACGCGGTATTTAACATCTTCCTGCAAGCCCTCAAAACAAAGTCCGACATAATAGGTAGTGTCCTGTTTTCGTGCATGGTAGACCGAAGCACGGATCGCGATCTTGTCCAGTTCTAACAGGTCCAAGTTCACGTTCAATTTTGAACCAATGCCGATTGGCGCACCGACGACCAACAGGCACCCG
>Ga0209253_10005645_pt1 | contig 10858 bp, 15 predicted proteins | sample FrelakmetBRP12BR_FD_187145 | JGI IMG/M metagenome (GOLD analysis project Ga0209253, IMG submission 187145) | Freshwater lake sediment microbial communities from the University of Notre Dame, USA, for methane emissions studies - BRP12 BR (SPAdes)... | ecosystem: Environmental > Aquatic >... | reverse complement strand
CAGCGAGCCTTCGGCTCACTCGGCCTGCCGCAACCGCGTTGTCGGACAGCCTTCTAAGACTCCTTCTTCCCTCCCGGGATGACCTTGAAGCGGCCCCGCCGTCGTCCGGCGGTCAATCCCTTCAGCCACTCCTGCCAGTCCTTCCTCCTCTGGCCCTGAGCCCGGAGGTACTCATGTCGCTTCTGGTCCTGGTCAGCATCTTGGCGCCTCACCTCCTCCCTCGCCTGCCTGAGCCGCCAATATCTGAGCGATGAAGTCCAGAAGGTGCGGTTCAGAGGAGTGCCGAATTCCCGTTCCAACTCCTCCTTGAGCTCAACGGAGTGGTGGTCGGAGAGGAAACGCTCGAGATCGAAAAGCTCCTCCTGGGGCAGGTAGTAACGGGAATCCTCCCATTCCCCCACCTCGCGTGAAAGGAGTTCAAAGAGTTCGCGATAGTCGGTCGGTGGCGACTCGGGCATACTGGGATCTCACACAGCGATTACGGTGCCGACATGCCGCAAGCCGGAGTCACATGCCCTCGAAGCGAGCCACCGCTTCGCGGAGACCCTCCGGGGCGGAGATGGGCTTCTGGGTCTTCCGGTCCACAGCCACGGCAACGATGTGTCCGTTGGCGATGAAGCGCTGGGAGTTTGACTCGAAGACGCCAAAGTGGAAGGTAAAGCTCGTGGTTCCAATCTTGCCGATCCGAGCGTGGACGTGAAGAACCTCGTCGAAGAAGGCGCGATCCCGGTATTGGCAGAGGGATTCCACATAGAAGAAATCGATCCCGGACTCGAGAAACCGCTCGTATCCGTAGCCGATCGCCTTGAGATACTCCGTGAGGGCGAGGTCGAAGTAGGTGAGGTAGTGTCCGAAGAAGACGTGGCCCTGCTGATCGGTCTCGACGTACCGAACCTGCACGGGACAGAAGAAGCGATACATGAAGTCGGCGGCATTCTTATTTTTCATGGTTCGGATTCCATCATGGGGGGAGTATTTCGCAAGACGTCATGTCCTTCCGGGCACCAGCATCGGATGGCAGGGGGCTGAAAAACCTTTTTGACGGAGGGATTCCCCGCGACAGGGCAATCTGTTCGACAAATCTGCATAGTCGCAGTATTGATAGTGTACGGTGAGGCCCGGCCTAGGGGCGAAGAGAAGGCGGAAAGTTCGGAAGGCCTTCCCATCCGCCTGAGGGGAAGTTGTGGCTCCAGATGCGCTTTGTCTCACAGATCACCCTGTCCCCAGGGGCAGTCTTCTCCGCAAGCAAGTGAAAGGTTTTTCAGCAAACCGCTCAGGACCAACCACGCGGTGCCTGTCGGCTACCAAGCCCCCGGCACTCCCCAGGCCGGCGGGCACCCCTGTGCGGCTCACCCGCACCGGACGCCCGAGAGCCAGTCGAAGAGAGCCTCCACGCACTCCCTGATCTCCTGAAAGCACGACCGATATGCCTCCAGGTCCCTCCCGTAGGGATCGGCGATCGCGCGGTCACGATCGCCGGAAGGGGCAAAATGGCGGAGTAGGAAGACCTTGGAGGCAGCCTCCGGGCGGTGGTACAGCAACTCCCGGCGGTGCTCCGGCTCCATAACCAGGATAAGGTCCGCCTCGCGGATGAGGCTGGAGGCAAGGGGCTGGGCTTGATGCCGTTCGAGATCGACTCCGTGTTCCTTTGCCACCACCATGGCGAGGTGGGTGGCAGTGTTCCCGGGAAGAGCGATGAACCCCGCGGAGCGGACTTGAACTTCGATGATGGGGCGATCTTCGAGGAGCTTCCGAAGGAGCCATTCCGCCATGGGGCTTCGACAGATGTTACCGGTGCAGACAAACAGAAGGTTTCGAATCGGGAGGACGGGACCGGTCATAGATTCACGTAGGCGTGCAGCCGCAGTTAAGGCTTCTTCTTCGGCATGGCCACATCCACCATCTTTGCTTTCGTAAGATGGGCCAGCTCCTCGAAGGTGGTGCGAAACATGTTGTTCGCGGTACCGGCGGCAGGGTAGATCTCGGCAAAGCGTCTCAGGCTGGCATCGATGAAGGTCGTCACAGGCTGTCGATGCGCCACCGGCGGAACGCCTCCCACCGCGAAGCCGGTCACGGCAACCACCGCGTCCGGCTCGGCGATTTTCACTTTGCGGACGCCGAGGAAGTTCTTCAGCTTCTTGTTATGGACGTTCATGTCCCCGGACAGGAGGATGAGAACAGGCTGTTCGTCCGCCAGAAACAGGACCGACTTCACGATCTGGCCCTGCTCCACTCCCAGGGCCTGGGCGGCGAGGAAGGAGTTCTCTGTGCTTTCCGCAAAAGACTCGATCCGCTTGTCCAGCCCGCGAGACGAAAGGAACTGCCTCACGTGCATCTCTCCGAAGATCTCCATCCCCGTTCCTCTCAAGAGGTGGCTCCAGATGCGCCTTGGGAGATCACCCGGGTTCGAGCGGCCCCATCCTTCGTGAGTTTGGGGGCGGTTTTTCGGCGCCCCTATTCGCCGATGATTTTAACCAGGACGCGCTTTCGGCGGCGACCGTCGAACTCGCCGTAGAAGATCCGCTCCCAGGGTCCAAAATCCAGTTTGCCGCCCGTGACCGCGACGACAACCTCCCGGCCCATGACCTGTCTCTTCAGATGGGCGTCGGCGTTGTCCTCGCCGACGTTGTGGCGATAGGAGGAGACGGGCTCGTGGGGTGCCAGCCTTTCCAGCCAGACCTCGAAGTCGCGGTGCAAGCCAGACTCGTCGTCGTTGATGAACACGGAGGCCGTGATATGCATGGCGTTCACCAGGACCAGCCCCTCGCGGATGCCGCTCTCCCTGAGACAGTCCTCGACCTGCCCTGTGATGTTGATGAAGGCACGGCGGCTGGGAACGTTGAACCACAGTTCTTTGCGGTAGCTTTTCATCGATCCCTCGTACGGTGGAGGCGGCTGAACACAGAGCGTTCCCGGCCGAATACAGCCGCTCTACCTTGCCAGAGATGCCTCGGGGTGTCAAGGCACCCATCCTGCGATTGCCAAGGAACGCGATCCAGGATACACTGCCACTTCGGCGGCACTGTCGCCTGGAGGCCTTTACCCGATTTTGTTGCCATCCTCTCTATGTCTGGGGGTTTGTGCTCATGTGCTCCATCACCGCGTCCTCGTTAGCCGTGGCTCGTGCCATGGGTGTTTCAGTCCTTCGCTATATCGGCATCATCGTGCTCGCCTCTGTGCTCATCCTCCCCCTCTCTCCTCCACCTGACGCTCTCGCCGGGCCGCCCGCGTTTTCGAGGCTCCAGGAGCGGCTCGTCGCCGACGGCCTTGATGCCCAGTTGGTTCAGTCCCTGTACGAGAATCCCGCAGTAAGGCTCGAGACTGAGCTCCTTGCCGCCAACCTGAGGCGCAGCGAGGCGAGGCTCAATTACGACCAGTTTCTGACCCCAACCGCGGTGGCCAGAGCGGCGCGCTACCTGCAGCAGTACCGACCGGCGCTGGAGGAAGCGCACCGCCGGCACGGCGTATCGCCCCAGGTGATTGTTGCCATCATTATGGTGGAGACCTCACTCGGGGAGCACACCGGCAAGCATCCCACCTTCAACCTCCTCTCTACCATGGCAGTTGCCGACGACCCCCAGGTGCGAACCCTGGTGCTGGACTCCCTCACCCCGGAGGATCGGAGGCTCCAGTCCGATGAGGTGATCTCGCAGAAGCTTGAACGCAGGATTGCCAGAGGCTACCGGGAGCTGAGGGCACTCATCGACTACGCCCGTCAGAGCCAATCTGACCCGCTTGCAGTTCGCGGCTCCAGCGAGGGCGCCATCGGCATTCCCCAGTTCCTCCCGTCCAACATCGGCCGCTACGGCCGTGACGGCGACGGCGATGGCACGGTAGACCTCTTTAAGCACGAGGATGCCATTGCCAGCATCGCCTGCTTCCTGGAGATGCATCAGTGGAGGCAGGCGCAAGGCGCCCGCGAGATGAAGCGCGTGCTCCTCAACTACAACCGGAGCAGCTACTACGCGAACACGGTGCACGACTTGGCCCGTCGCCTGAAGGATCCGAAGAACGGAAACGGATCGCCATCGGGGCGGGCCGAGACCTGCTCCACCCAGACGAACTGAGCCCTGGCAAGGTGCCTAAAGTTTCGGAAGTTGGCTGGTTCCAAACCCGCGCCACGGGAGGCAGGGGGGTCTGCGACGCGAGGCGCATCTGGAGCTTCCTCTTACTCTTGGGTCCATAGGATGGCCCCCCGAACTTTGGACCGCCGCCCCTCCAGGAGGTCGGGCCTCCCCGCACACTATCAATGCCGCGGCTATGCAGCCTTGCAGAGTGGACCCCCCCCGCGGGCGTCCCTCGATCACGGGAAGGACCTCGGAGGAGGGCTTCCTCGCCGTCATGGATAGGGTGGTTCTCCCCATGCTCGACGAGTTCAGGCCTGAGCTCATCATCAACTCCGCCGGGCAGGACAATCACTATAGCGATCCCATCACTCACATGAACTTCTGCGCTCAGGGCTACGCCAAGCTCAGTGGTTTGATCAAGCAGACGCCCGGGAGTACAATTTTGTCAGTATCCAGGATGGGAAGGCCGATCTTTACCAGGTCAAAGGGGAATGAAGGGTCCTGTCTGTCTTAAGGAGTTCACTCCGGCCGAGCTGGAGGCCTGGGTGCAGCGAGCGGGTCAGCCTGCCTACCGGGCCCGGCAGCTACTCAAGTGGGTGTATGGGAGCCGGGTGGAAGAGTTCCAGGAGATGACCGACCTGAGCCGGGATTTCCGGGCCTGGCTCACCGAGCACATCCGGCCCTCTTGCCTTGAGCGGGTGACAGTCGCTGCCGCCGACGACGGCACCAGGAAGTACCTGTTTCGCCTCGACGACGGCGAGACCGTGGAGACTGTCCTCATCCCTGACGGCGAACGACGCACCCTCTGCGTCTCAAGTCAGGTGGGGTGCGCCTTCGGTTGTCGCTTCTGCTTGACCGGCCGGAGTGGGTTTCGCCGCAACCTCTCGGCGGGTGAGATCGTTGATCAGATCTGTGCTGCTCGTCGAGAGCTCGGCGCCCAGGAGAAGATCACCAATCTCGTCCTCATGGGCATGGGAGAGCCTCTGGCCAACTATGGTTCGGTGATCAAGGCCCTGGAGATTATCACCTCGGAGAAAGGCCCAAGCATCTCCACGAGGAAGGTCACCCTCTCCACCGTCGGGCTCATTCCGGAGATGGAGCGTCTGGTTCGGCATATCCCCATTAACCTTGCCGTGTCTCTCCACGGGAGCGACAACGAGACGCGATCGGCTCTCATGCCGGTCAACCGCCGCCATCCCCTCGAGGAGCTCCTCGAGGCCTGCCGCCTCCTGCCCCTCAGGAAACGGCAGCGGATCACCTTCGAGTACCTTCTCATCGACGGGGTCAATGACTCCGATGGCGCTGCCACGAGACTCGCCCGCATCCTGAGCGGCATCCGGGCCAAGATCAACCTGATCCCCTTCAATGAGCATCCGGAGCTCCCCTTCCGCCAGCCTTCACCCGAGCGGGTGGAGGCCTTTCAGTCCATCCTGCTGGCAAAGCACTACACTGTGACGATCCGCAAGAGCCGGGGAGCCGGCATCCTTGCCGCCTGCGGCCAGCTTCGCTCCGCTGAGCGGGAGTATCACGTGGTGGAGTAGCAACTGGGGATGCCTCCAGATGCGCCTTGCGTCGCAGACCCCCCTGCCTCCGCGGGGCCGAGGTCCTTCCCGTGATCGAGGGAGGCCACGGGGGTTTACTCTGCAAGGCTGCATAGTCGCGGCATTGACAGTGTACGGCGAGGCCCGACCTCCTGGAGGGGCGGCGGTCCAAAGCTCGGGGGGGCCATCCCATGGACCCAGTAGTAAAAGGAAGCTCCAGATGCGCCTTGCGTCGCAGACCCCCCGGCTCCCGAGTCTCGGCGTGGTGGAAGCCCGGAAACCTCCAGAACTGTAGGCACTTTGCCTCGCGGCGGGCCCGTGCCTGTAGCTCTTGACAAAGCGATGCCGCCATACTAAGAAGGGCTCGGACCAAAGGGGCTAAGAACGCGCGGATTTCGCGAGCATGAACGTTCCCTCGGGGAGGGCCGGGTGGTGATGCTGGATTTTCCCAGGGCCGGGGGGCTCGTCCCCGCCATTGTGCAGGATCACGACACCGGCGAGGTCCTAATGCTGGCCTACATGAACCAGGAAGCCTGGAAAAGGACCCTGGCGACCGGCAGGGCCCACTTCTGGAGCCGATCGAGAAAGAAGCTGTGGTGTAAAGGGGAGACCTCCGGACATATCCAGGAGGTCCGCGAGGTCTACGTGGACTGCGATCTCGACACGGTGCTCCTCAAGGTCCATCAGGTGGGAGGAGCCGCCTGCCACGAGGGCTATCGAAGCTGTTTCTACCGCAAGGTGGAAGGCGGCGAGCTCAAGGTGGCAGGCGCCAGGGTTTTTGATCCGGAGGAGGTGTATGCCTCCGCGTCAGGCAGTTGAGGCAGGAGAGTTCCGTGCAGCAGCTAAATCTCGGCGTGCCCAAGGGCAGCCTACAAGAGGCGACCATTAACCTGTTTGAGAAGTCGGGCTGGCGCATCTCGCTCAGCTCGAGAAACTACTTCCCCGAGATCGACGACCCGGACATGCGCTGCTCCATCTGCCGGGCCCAGGAGATGTCCCGTTACGTGGAGAACGGGACCTTCGATGTGGGGCTCACCGGCAAGGACTGGGTGCTGGAGAACGGCTCCAACGTGACGGTGGTAGCGGACCTGCTCTATTCCAAGGTGAGCCAGAGACCGGCCCGTTGGGTGCTGGCGGTGCCCATGGACTCACCGATTCATGACCTCGCCGACCTCGAGGGCAAGAAGATCTCTACCGAGCTGGTCAATTTCACCAGGAGCTATTTTCGGGAGCAGGGCATCCGTGTGGAAGTCGAGTTCTCCTGGGGCGCCACCGAGGCGAAGGTCATCGCCGGCCTGTGCGACGCCATTGTGGAGGTGACCGAGACGGGCAGCACCATGCGGGCTAACGGCCTCCGGATCGTAAAGGAGCTGATGCAGTCGAACACCCAGCTTATTGCGAACGTCCGGGCGTGGGAGGACCGCTGGAAGCGGGAGAAGATCGAGCAGATTGCCCTTCTCCTCCAGGGGGCCCTGCGGGCCGAGAACATGGTGGGCTTGAAGATGAACGTACCCGAGGACAAGGTGCGCGAGGTGATGGAGATCCTCCCGAGCTTGAACTCGCCGACGGTCTCACACCTGTACCAGAGCAGCTGGCTGGCCGTGGAAGTGGTGGTCAGCAAGGGACAGGTGCGTGACCTGATCCCCGCTCTCCTCAAGCGCGGGGCAGAGGGTATCATCGAGTATCCGCTGTACAAGGTTATTTGAGGCTGATCGCTCACGGTTCAAGGCACGCAGGAACCAGTCCATCGTTACGGCCACGGCGCTGTTCCCGTAACCCCGTTCAAGATTGGTCCGTCATGGTTGGGGAGGAAGATATGGTCATCAAAGCTTGGCAGAAGTCGCCGGGATACTGGCAGGGCCTATGTTTGGCTCTGGGACTCCTTGTCAGCGTGCTTGGATGTGCCGCTGGTCAGGCGGAGAGAAAGAGGAATGCAGAGCGAACAATGAACGAGGGCTCTCTCGCCCTGCGGGCCGGAGATAGCACCCTGGCCATGGAGCTCTTGCTCAAGGCGGAAAAGGAAGATCCGGAGAACCCGCATGTACATTACAACCTTGGCATAGCCTATCTCGGAAAAGATCTCGTAGATAAGTCTGAACAGCACTTCAAAGAGGCGATCCGACTGAAGCCGGATTATTCCGAGGCATACAATTACCTTGGCAGGATATACCTCTACCGTGGGCAGACGGAGGCTGCAATTCAGTGCTTTCAGAAGGCCCTTAACAACGTGCTCTATAACAATCCGGAAAAGTCTTACTACAACTTGGGCGAAGCCTATATGATCAGGAAAGAATATGCCAGGGCTGCAGAGCAGCTGGAACGAGCGGTCACGCTGGTTCCGGACTACGCCCCGGCTTACGCTCTGCTGGGCCAGGCATATGAGGGTCTGAGAAAGAACGCGGACGCAAAGCGCTCGTACAGGAGCGCACTCCAGCATGGCGGTAACTACGGTCCGGATTTCCAGGCTCAGACCCAACTCAGTTTGGGCAGGCTGTTGGCTCGAACGGGTGAACGCGCGGAGGCTCGTAAGTCACTGGCCGAGGTGATAAGGCTCGCGCCCAAGTCCAGGGAAGCGACCGACGCTCAAGCTCTTCTGAGCTCGATGAAATGATCGGGTCGCCCTGAATAGCTCTCTCCTGATGATGCTCACCTTGAGTACCAGAATATGATTGCCAAACGTGCCGAGGAAATTCGACCCTTCATTGTGATGGATGTGCTCGAGCGTGCCCAAGCTCTGGAGAAGAGCGGCGAGCACATCATCCACCTTGAGGTGGGCGAGCCGGACTTCGATACCCCGGCATGCATCCGGGCTGCGGGGGAACGGGCGCTCGCGGAGGGAAAGACGCACTACACTCACAGTCAAGGGCTCCTGGAACTACGGGAGGCGATTTGCAACTACTACGAGCGGCGATACCGGGTCAGGGTGTCGCCCGAACAGGTCATCGTCACCTCGGGCACCTCCCCGGCCATGTTGCTCATCGTTGGCGCCCTCGCTGAACCCGAAGACGAGGTGATCATCTCCGATCCTCACTATGCCTGTTACCCCAACTTCATCCAATTCGTGGGCGGCAAGGCGGTACGGGTGCCGGTAGAGGAGGCGGACGGCTTCCAGTACCGCCCTGAAGAGATCGCCCGAAAGATCACGGTGAAGACCAAGGGAATCTTCATCAACTCGCCGGCCAACCCCACGGGAAATCTTCTCTCCCCGGAGCGGATGGCGGCCATTGCCAAGCTCGGGCGGGTGGTGATCTCCGACGAGGTTTATCACGGCCTTGTCTACGGGGGGGAGGAGCACACCATTCTCGAGTACACTGACAACTGCTTCGTGCTGAACGGCTTCTCGAAGCTTTACGCTATGACCGGCTGGCGACTCGGCTACGTCATCGCGCCCAGGCGGTTCATTCGCCCCATGCAGAAGCTCCAGCAGAACTTCTTCATCTCCGCCAACGCCATGGCTCAGTGGGCCGGAGTGGAGGCGTTGACGTCAGCGGAAGCCGCCGACGATGTGGCCCGCATGGTGAGTATCTACGATGAGCGGCGGCGCTACATGATCCGGCGCTTGAAGGGCATGGGGTTGGGCATCACCGTAGAGCCGACCGGCGCCTTTTACATCCTAGCCAATGCTAAGCGGTTCAGCGGGGACTCCTATCGCCTCGCCTTCGACATCCTGCATAATGCCAAGGTGGGTGTGACCCCGGGAATCGATTTCGGGTTCAATGCCGAGGGCTACCTGCGGTTCAGCTACGCCAACTCCCTGGAGAACATCGCCGAGGGGATGGATCGGCTCGAACGATACCTGCAACAGCTGTAACCTCGGAGGCCGGGGGGTCTGTTCAACAAAGGCGCATAGTCGCGCCATTGATAGTATAGAGAGAGGCCCGGCCTCCTCGTGGCGGGGCGGCGGAAAGCTCGGGAGGCTTTCCTATCGGCGTCGGAAAGGTAGTGGCTCCGGATGCGCTTTGTCTCACAGACCCTCCGGCCTCCCGTGGCCGAGGTCCCTCTCGTGACGTTGGACCGGGGGGTCTACTAGACAAGGGGTGCGCCCGGAAACCATGCAGATTCATGACGCGAGATTCATCTGCAGCTCCGTGACGCCGGAGCAGTATCCGCCGGAGGATCTGCCGGAGGTCGCCTTCGCCGGCCGCTCCAACGTGGGCAAGTCCTCCCTGATCAACAAGCTCCTCAACCGGAAGAATCTGGTGCGAACCAGCAAGACCCCCGGGTGCACCCAACTCCTCAACTTCTTCGAGGTGAACGGCCGCTGGCGCTTTGTGGATTTTCCCGGGTACGGCTACGCCAAGGTGCCGGGAGATGTGAAAAGGCGCTGGCGACCCATGGTTGAGGCCTACCTCACCGGGAGGAGAACCCTGCGGGGTCTTGTGCTCCTCCTGGATGCGCGGCGGCTCCCTTCGCCGGAGGATCTTGCATTCTGGTCCTGGCTGAGGGAGCGGGGGGTGACTGTTGTTGCGGTGGTCACGAAGGTGGATAAGCTTTCGCGCAATGACCGGGCTCGGCAGGTGCGAACAATCGCGGCACACCTTGCCTGTGCGCCTGAGAGCCTGGTCCTGTTTTCGGCTGCGTCGGGGGAAGGTCGAGACGAGCTCTGGGCTGCGCTCGAGGGGTTGCTCGGAGAGAAAGAACGTTGATGGTGAGGTGGATTAAAGCCGAGTCCACTGTAAGCCGAATCCGCCGGGAAGGCTCACGATGAGGGCGGTGGTTCAGCGGGTGCGGGAGGCGAGTGTCCAGGTTGACGGCGAGGTGGTGGGCCGCATCGGTCGGGGGCTCCTCGTGCTCCTGGGGGTGGGTCAGCAGGACGGACCGGAGGACGCCGTCTATCTCGCCGACAAGATAATCAATCTGAGAATTTTCGCCGATGATCAGGGGAAGATGAATCGGTCCCTTGTCGATGTGAGCGGGGCCCTCCTCGTGGTGTCCCAGTTCACCCTGTGGGGCGATTGCCGCAAGGGCCGGCGGCCGTCGTTTGTGGCCGCGGCCGAGCCGGAGAAGGCGCGGGCACTCTATCAGGCGTTTATTCACCACGCCGCCCACCTGGGCGTGGAGGTGGCGACCGGACGATTTCAGGAGCTCATGCTGGTCTCTTTGGTCAACGACGGTCCGGTCACCTTGCTTCTGGACAGCGCCAAGGAGTCTTGACGGCTTCGTAAAAAGTCCATCTGCGGCGTTGCGCTTCATCTTTCGTCATTGCAGCGTACTTCTCTGTACGCCTCATTCCTCAAGATTCGCGCGCCT
>Ga0209253_10005643_pt1 | contig 10859 bp, 13 predicted proteins | sample FrelakmetBRP12BR_FD_187145 | JGI IMG/M metagenome (GOLD analysis project Ga0209253, IMG submission 187145) | Freshwater lake sediment microbial communities from the University of Notre Dame, USA, for methane emissions studies - BRP12 BR (SPAdes)... | ecosystem: Environmental > Aquatic >... | reverse complement strand
GGCAATCAGCTGGCGCAGTACCTGCCGCAACGCCTGGGCGAGCAATGGCTGCGCTCGCATGGGCTGGACCCCGCGCTGCCGATGCCGCAGGCGCGCGACCGCGACCTGTCCACGCTGGCCGAGAGCCTGCACCACTGGCAGATCGTGCCAACCGGCAGTGAAGGCTGGCGCAAGGCCGAGGTCACGCTCGGCGGGGTCGACACCCGCGAGCTCGAGGGTCAGAGCCTGCAAAGCCGACGTGTACCCGGCCTGCATTTCATCGGCGAAGTGGTCGACGTGACCGGCTGGCTGGGCGGCTACAACTTCCAGTGGGCCTGGGCCAGCGCCGCGGCCTGCGCCCGCGCCTTGCGGGCCGGCTTGGCCGGTTCGGGCCTTTCGAGCTAGAATATTAGATTGTTTCGGTCGGGCATGTGTCCCGGCCTTCCCAGCCCAGAAAGTCCCCGAGGATTCATGACCACGATTCGCGTCAAAGAAAACGAGCCCTTCGACGTCGCGCTGCGCCGCTTCAAGCGCACCATCGAGAAAATCGGCCTGCTGACCGAGCTGCGCGCGCGCGAGTTCTACGAGAAGCCGACGTCGGAGCGCAAGCGCAAGAAGGCGGCCGCGGTGAAGCGCCACTACAAGCGTGTCCGCAGCATGCAGCTGCCCAAGAAACTGTTCTGAGCGGCAAGGCCGCGCACCCGACGAGCCCGCTGCGCGCAACCGCTGCGGGCTTGTTCGTTTCTCGAGAGGGCCTGAAGTGAGCCTGAAAGAGCGCATCACCGACGACATGAAGGCCGCCATGCGGGCCAAGGACGCCGAGCGCCTGGGCACCATCCGCATGCTGCTGGCCGCTTGCAAGCAGCGCGAGGTGGACGAACGCATCGTGCTCGATGACACCGCGGTCATCGGCCTGGTCGACAAGCTGATCAAGCAGCGCAGGGATTCGATCACCGCCTTCGAACAAGGCGGGCGCGCCGACCTGGTGGCCAAGGAAACTGCCGAGATCCAGGTGCTGCAGGCCTATCTGCCGCAGCGCCTGAGCGCCGACGACACGGCCGCCGCGGTGGCCGCGATCGTGGCCTCGCTGGGTGCGACCGGCCCCGGTGACATGGGCAAGGTGATGGCCGCCGTCAAGGCCCAGCTGGCCGGCAAGGCCGACATGGCATCGCTGTCGGCCGCCGTCAAACAAGCCCTGTCGAAGTGAGCTCCTGCGCATGAACACCAGCCTGCCCATCCAAGCCATTGCCGCAGACGTCTGCGTCGCCCCGCAACTCACGCCCGAGGCCATGGCCGAAGCGGCACGAGTGGGCTTCAAGAGCGTGGTCAACAACCGGCCCGATTTCGAGGAAGGCCCGACCCAGCCCACCAGCGCGCAGATCGAAGCCGCGGCCCGGGCCGCGGGTCTGCAATACCGCCATCTTCCGGTCAGCCCCGCGCACCAGTCTGCCGAGGATGCCGCAGCGATGGCGCGCCTGCTGCAGGAGCTGCCGCGGCCGATGCTGATGTTCTGCCGCTCCGGCGGCCGGTCTGGTCGCCTGTACCAACTGGCCCTGCAGGTCTGACGGCCGCGTTTACGGGGCCTTCGCGCTACGTGCTTTCCCTAGCCGGGCGCAAGCAGGCGCGGGAAGTGCTCCACAAGTCCTTACAGTTCGTCCTGCGCGCGCCGGCCCCAAAGCTTCGCAGGCGCGCATGGATGCCCGCATGCCAGATGAACGGAGTTCCGCCTTGGATGCCTTGCTGAAACTATCCGCCGCCGTCGACGCGATCACCAACCTCATCGGCAAGCTCATCCGTTGGCTGGTGCTGGGCTCGGTGCTCATCAGCGCCGGCAACGCCATCATCCGCAAGATCTTCAACATCAGCTCGAACGGCTTCCTCGAGATCCAGTGGTACCTGTTCGCCGGCGTGTTCCTGCTCGGCTCGGGCTTCGCGTTCATGCGCAACGTGCATGTGCGCATCGACTTCATCTCGAGCAAGCTGTCCAAGCGCACCAACACCATCATCGACATCCTCGGCATCGTGGTCTTCATCATTCCACTGTGCCTGATCATGGTCTGGCTGAGCTGGCCGCTGTTCACCACCGCACTGGCCACCGGCGAGATGTCGCAGAACGCCGGCGGCCTGATCCGCTGGCCGGCCTACCTGCTGATGCCGCTGGGCTTCGGCCTGCTGCTCGTGCAGGCGCTGTCCGAACTGGTCAAGCGCTTCGCCTTCCTGAAGGGCCTGCGCGACGAGCCGATGAGCGTCGAAGCCGTCAAGAGCGACGAGGAAATCCTCGCGGAGGAACTGGCCGCCCAGGCCGCCAAGAAGCTGGCCGGAGCCTGATCCATGGAAACCTCCTTCATCGCCCAGAACTTTGTGCCGCTGATGTTCGCGGCGCTGTTCGTCTTCCTGCTGTCGGGCATTCCGGTGGCCTTCGGGCTGGCGGCCACCGGCCTGTTCATGGGCTTCATCGGCATGGAAGCCGGCCTGTTCGGCAGCAACCTGTTCCAGGCGTTGCCGCTGCGTGTCTTCGGCATCATGCAGAACGACACGCTGCTGGCGATTCCGTTCTTCACGCTGATGGGCATCATCCTCGAGCGATCGGGCATGGCCGAGGATCTGCTCGAAACCGTCGGTCAGGTGTTCGGCCCGGTGCGCGGCGGCCTGGCCATCGCGGTGATCCTGGTGGGTGCGCTGCTGGCGGCCACCACCGGCGTGGTGGCGGCGGCCGTCATCTCGATGGGCCTGATCTCGCTGCCGATCATGCTGCGCTACGGCTACAACCGCACCATCGCCACCGGCACCATCACGGCCAGCGGCACGCTGGCGCAGGCCATCCCGCCGTCGCTGGTGCTGATCGTGCTGGCCGACCAGCTGGGCCGCTCGGTCGGCGACATGTACGCCGGCGCGCTGATCCCCGGCCTGCTGCTGGTCGCCCTGTACCTCTCCTTCGTCGCGCTGGTAGCGATGGTCAAGCCCAAGTGGGTGCCGGCACTGCCGGCCGAGGCGCGCATCTACCGCGAGCCCAATGGCGCCAGCGGCCACCGCTCGCTGCTGATCCTGTTCCTGATCTGCGGCATCGCCGGCTATGCCTGGTCGAAGGTGCACCAGAGCGTCGTCAACCCGCTGGTCGGCCGGCTGCTGCCGGCGCCGGGCGACGAGATCTTCATCATGTCGATGACCGTGGCCTCGCTGCTGGCACTGGCGCTGGCGCTGGTCAACAAGTTCTTCAAGATCGGCCTGCTGTCGCGCCTGACCGAGCAGGTCACCTTCGTGCTGATCCCGCCGCTGGTGCTGATCTTCCTGGTGCTGGGCACCATCTTCCTGGGCATCGCCACGCCCACCGAGGGCGGCGCGATGGGCGCGCTGGGCGCGCTGATCATGGCCGGCGGGCGGGGCAAGCTGAGCAAGAGCCTTCTCATCCAGGCGCTGGACAACACCGCCAAGCTGTCGTGCTTCGTGCTCTTCATCCTGGTCGGTTCCACCGTCTTCAGCTTCACCTTCAACGCCGCCGACGGCCACATCTGGGTCGAGCACCTGTTCGACAACATGCCCGGCGGCGCGATGGGCTTCCTGATCGTCGTGAACATCCTGGTGTTCATCCTGGGCTGCTTCATCGACTTCTTCGAGATCGCCTTCATCGTCATCCCGATCCTGGCACCGGTGGCCGAGAAGATCCTGCCCGGTCTGCTGCCCGCGGGGACGCCGCCGGAAATGACGCTGATCTGGTTCGGCGTGATCATCGCTATGAACCTGCAGACCTCGTTCCTGACGCCGCCCTTCGGCTTTGCGCTGTTCTACCTGCGCAGCGTGGCCGCCAAGAAAGACTACCACGACCATGTCACCGGTGAACTCATTCCGGCGGTGGAGACCTCGCAAATCTACAAGGGCTCGATCGCCTTCATCTGCCTGCAGCTGGTCATGGTGGTCGCGGTCATCGCCTTCCCCACGCTGGTCACCGGCGGCATCGAGCAGGCGGTCCAGATCGATGCCGACAAGGCGCTGGAGTCGATGAGCGAAAGCTCCAACGCGGCGCGCGACGGCATGGCCGGTGCAGCGTCGGCGGTGCCCGGTGCACCGGCCGCCTCTGGCGTTGAAGGCGGTGCCGAGAAGGAAGACCCGATGAAGGGTCTGCTCGACTCGATGAAGTCCGACCAGAGCAAGAAGCCCTGAGCCTGGGGCGGGGCTGCGGCCCCTCGCACGGAAAACAAGAAACCCCGCCGCAGCGGGGTTTCTTGTTTGCGGATCCGGCGCGCGATACGCGCCACGCCGGTCAGAGCTTCTGCGACTGCATGAAATCGTCGAAGCGGTTCTCGGTGAAGCGGAACCACAGGTTCTGGTCGCGGCGGAAGTTGGCCCAGTCGTCGTAGATCTTCTTCCACGCCGGATTGCTGGCGTTCAACTCCGCATACAGCTCCTGCGCGGCCTTGAAGGACGCGTCCATCACGTCCTTCGGGAAGGCATGCAGCTTGGTGCCGGCGGCCACCAACTGCTTCAGTGCCCCCGGATTGCGCCCGTCGTACTTGGCCTGCATGTCGACGTGGGCGAATGCCGAGGCATTCTCGACGATGGCCTTGTATTCCGGCGACAGGCTGTCGTAGGACTTCTGGTTGACGTACAGCGACAGCTGCGGGCCGCCTTCCCACCAGCCGGGGTAGTGGTAGAACGGCGCCACCTTGTACAGGCCGAGCTTGAAGTCGTCGTACGGGCCCACCCATTCGGCCGCGTCGATGGTGCCTTTTTCCAGCGCCTGGTAGATCTCGCCACCCGGAATGTTCTGCGGGATGGCGCCGATCTTCTCGAGCACCTTGCCGCCGAAGCCGCCGATGCGCATTTTCAGGCCCTTCATGTCGGCCAGCGACTTGATCTCCTTGCGGAAGAAGCCGCCCATCTGCGCGCCGGTGTTGCCACAGGGGAAGTTGACGATGTTCACCTTGGCATAGAACTCGCGCATCAGCTTCAGGCCATTGCCTTCGTACATCCAGGCCGTCATCTGCCGGCTGTTCAGGCCGAAGGGGATGGCGCAGTCGAGCGCGTAGGTCGGGTCCTTGCCGAAGAAGTAGTACGGCGCGGTGTGCGCGCATTCGACGGTGCCGTTGGACACACCGTCGAGCACGCCGAAGGCCGGCATCAGTTCGCCCGCGGCGTGCACCGTGATGGTGAACTTGCCGCCGGTCTGCGCGCTGACCTGCTTGGAGAACTCCTCGGCCGCGCCATAGATGGTGTCCAGCGCCTTCGGGAAGCTGGACGCCAGGCGCCAGCGGATGGTGGCCTGCGCCTGCACGATGGCCGGCGCGGTGCCTGCGGCGAGCACGCCGGCAATGCCGGCGCCGCGAACGAATAGACGACGTTCCATGAGGAGGATCTCCGGTAAACGAGTGGGAGGGTGTGAACCGGGCGGAATTTTAGGTTTGCCCCGGTGCCCTCCATGTGGTGTTTACCCGCGCGATGCGAAGGGCGGGCACCCCCTGGACCGGTGGGCTGGCCGCCTCGCCGATCAGCTGCCCGCGAGCTTCATGCCTTCGACCAGCACCGAGCCCGAGGACTTGCTGCCCTGGGTGTAGACATCGGAACCGACCGCGGCCACATCCTGGAACATCTGCTTCAGGTTGCCGGCAATGGTGATCTCGTGCACCGGATAGGCGATGCGACCGCCCTCGACCCAGAAACCCGCCGCACCGCGCGAATAGTCGCCGGTGACGTAGTTGACGCCCTGGCCCATCAGCTCGGTGACGAACAGGCCGCGGCCCAGTTTGCGCAGCATCGCGTCGAGGTCGTCTCCCGGCTTGGTCAGCCGGCTGCGCAACCTCAGGTTCTGCGAACCGCCCGCATGGCCGGTGGTGCGCAGGCCCAGCTTGCGCGCCGAATAACTCGAAAGAAAGTAGCTGCACACCACGCCGGATTCGACCACCTTGCGCGCGCTGGTTCGCACGCCTTCGTCGTCGAAGGGCGCACTGCCCTTGCCGCGCAGGATGTGCGGGTCCTCGTCGATGTCCACGTGCTCGGGCAGCACCCGCTGGCCCAGGCTGTCGAGCAGGAAGCTGGCCTTGCGGTACAGCGAGCCGCCGCTGGTGGCCTGCACATAGGCCCCCAGCAGCCCCGTGGCGATCGGTGCCTCGAACAGCACCGGCACCTCGCAGGTGGCCACCTTGCGTGACTTCAGTCGCGACAGCGCACGCTCGGCGGCGTAGCGGCCGACGGCCTCGGGGGCGGCGAGTTCGCCCGCGTCACGCATCGAGCTGTACCAGGCGTCGCGCTGCATGCCCGCGCCCTTGCCCGCAATCGGCGACACCGACAGATAGTGCCTGGACGTGGCATAGCCGCCGCGGAAGCCGCGGCTGTTGCCGGCCCAGAAATGCGACTGCTGGGCCGACACGCCCGCGCCTTCGGAATTGGTGATGCGACGGTCGGTCGACAGGGCCGCGTCCTCGCAGCGCCGGGCCAGCTCGGCCGCACGTTGGGCGTCGATGTCCCAGGGAAAGAACAGCTGCAGGTCGCGCGCCGCTTCGGCAGGCGTGGCCAGGTCCTCGGCATCGGGCAGGCCGGCCACCGGGTCCTCGGCGGTGAAGCGGGCGATGTCGAAGGCCGCACGCACGGTCTGCTGCAGCGCCTGCGGCGAGAAGTCCGAGCTGCTGGCATTGCCGCGACGCTGGCCGACATAGATGCTCACGCCGACCGACTTGTCGCGGTTGCGCTCGACATTCTCCAACTCGCCCTTGCGCACCGACACCGACAGGCCCGCACCTTCGGAGACCTCGACGCTGGCGTCGCTGGCACCGATGTTGCGGGCCAGGCCTAAGCAGTCCTCGACGATCTGCTGGAACTGCTCACGCGGGTACGAAAAGCCATGCTCGACACGGGGACGCGACATTCTTCTCCTGGGAAGGTGATGGCAAGGTGGGCACTATGATACCGAGCGACCCCATCGCCGCCCTGCTCCCATGTCCCGCGTCCCCGTCCTCCAACCCGCTGCGCCGACACCTGACGGCGACGACGCGCCGAGCAAGACACGGCTCAAGCAGCAGTCGCACGAACTGCAGAAACTGGGCATGGCGCTGGCCGATCTGCCCGACGCGCGACTGCAGCGCCTGGACCTGCCCGAGCGGCTGTTCGACGCCCTCGTGCAGTACCGCGACACGCGCAGCCACGAAGGCCGCCGCCGCCAATTGCAGTACGTGGGCAAGCTGATGCGCGAGGTCGACGACGCGCCGCTGCGCGAAGCGGTCGCCGAGTCGAAGCTGGGCTCGGCCCGCGAAACGCTGCTGCTGCACCAGGCCGAGGCCTGGCGCGACGCCCTGCTGGCCGACGACGAGGCCCTGACGCGCTGGATGCACGAGCATGCCGATTGCGACGCGCAGCGCCTGCGCAGCCTGGTGCGCGCGGCGCGGCGCGAGGCGGCCTTGCCGCCCGAACAGCGCAACCCGCGTTCGCTGCGCGAACTTTTCCAGTTCATCCGCCCGCTGCTGTCGGAGGCTGCCGCATGACCGCCTTTGAACCGGTACGCATCGGACTGGTGTCCACCAGCGACCGGGCCGCCAGCGGCGTGTATGCCGACCAGGGCATCCCGGCGCTGCAGGACTGGCTCGGCCGCGCGCTGCGCAACCCGATCCACTGGGAGACCCGGCTGATCCCCGACGAGCAGGCGCGCATCAGCGCGACGCTGTGCGAACTGGTCGACGATGCCCGTTGCGACCTGGTGCTGACCACCGGCGGCACCGGTCCGGCGCCGCGCGACGTGACGCCCGAGGCCACGCTGGCCGTGGCCCACAAGACGATGCCCGGCTTCGGCGAGCAGATGCGCCAGATCAGTCTGGCCTTCGTGCCCACGGCGATCCTGTCGCGCCAGGTGGCGGTGATCCGCGGCAAGGCGTTGATCATCAACCTGCCGGGCCAGCCGAAGTCGATTGCCGAAACCCTGCAGGGCCTGCCTCAGGCCAGCCCGCCGGTGCACGGCATCTTCGCTGCGGTGCCCTACTGCATCGATTTGATCGGCGGGCCGTACCTCGAAACCGACCCGGCGCTGTGCAAGGCCTTCAGGCCGAAGTCGGCCCAGCGGCCAGTCACTTGACCAGGCGGTTCAGGCTTTCGGCGTCGAACTGTTCGGTGGTGTGCGCATCCTGCGGCACGCAGGTCGCACCCGGCAGCTCGCGTGCGCCGGCCGACAACTTCTCGATCGCCTGCCACAGCAGCGCGATCTGGTGCTCCTGCGACGCCGTGCTGTCGATCAGCCCCTTCATCGCCAGCGACACCGGGTCGTCGCCCTGCGTCACGCCATAGGCCGAGAATCCCATGCGCGCCGAGACCTCCTCGCGCGCCGCATCGGCCTTGGCCTCGATGATGCGCGCCGGTATGCCCACTGCGGTGGCCCCGGGTGGCACAGGCTTCAGCAGCACCGCGTTGGAGCCGACGCGCGCGCCATCGCCGACGGTGAAGCCGCCCAGCACCTTGGCACCGGCGCTGACCACCACGCCGCGGCCCAGCGTCGGGTGCCGCTTGGCCCCCTTGTACAGCGAGGTGCCGCCCAAGGTCACGCCCTGGTAGATGGTGCATTCGTCGCCGATCTCTGCGGTCTCGCCGATGACGATGCCCATGCCGTGGTCGATGAACACCCGCCGCCCGATGGTCGCGCCGGGATGGATCTCGATGCCGGTGAGGAAACGCGCCAGGTGCGAAATGAAGCGGCCGAGCCAGCGCAAGCCGCGGGTCCAGCAGGCATGGGCCCAGCGGTGCATCACCAGCGCATGCAGGCCGGGATAGCAGCTCAACACCTCCCACGTCGAGCGCGCCGCGGGGTCGCGCTCCAGGATGCAGGCAATGTCTTCACGCAGGCGGCTGAACATGATGTCTTTCCGGTGGCCGGGCGCAAAGTGTATGCCGGCCCGGCACCTTGCGTCGGCTGCCACCGCCATGCCCTGTCCGCCAGGCGTGACAACGCGCATGCGCTAACCTAGCGGACGATGGCCGGCGCAACGGCGCTGCCCGAACGGAAAGCCTGACCATGTTCAAGCGACTCTTCCTCTTGATCGTGACCGCAACCGCGGGTCTGGTGCTGCTGGGCTGCGCCAGCACGGCGACCACGCTCGACGCGCAATGGGTCAACCCGCAGTACGCGGGCAAGCGCAGCGTGCGCAGCGTCATGGTGATGTCCGCCGTGCGCGACTCGACCAACCGCCGCATCTTCGAAGACCGCATGGTGGCCGCGCTGCAGGCCGTCGGCGTCAACGCGGTGCAGTCCTACAAGTTCCTGCCCGAGGAGGGCCCGGTCAGCGAGGACCGGCTGCGCAGCGTGGTCGCCCAGGCCGGCGTCAGCCATGCGATGGTCTCGCGCATCATCAATGTCAGCACCCAGGTGAACGTGTCGCCGGGCATGGTGATGGGCCCTGCCTGGGGGCCGGGCTGGGGCTGGGGTGGCGGCTGGGGGCCCGGCTGGGGCGGCTTCGCCGGCTACCAGAACGCGATGTGGGCCACGTCCATCCCGCCCCAGGTGACGACCACGCAGAACGTGCACTCGGACACCCGCGTCTTCGACGCAGCCGACGCCGCAGTGTTGTGGTCGGCGGCCACCACCACCTCCACCGGCTACACCTCCGTGACCCAGCTGATCGACCAGTTCGTGCAACTGATCGTCAGCACGATGAGCAAGGACGGGGTGATCTGAACCCGTCCTCTTTCAGACCGACCTGCGGCGCCCGGCCGCGAAGCCCAGCGCTCCCCGACCTGCCAGCATCAGCGCGCAGCTGCCGGGTACGTGCACGCCCAGGACGGCGTGGTTGTCGGTTTCGAAGGTATCGCTGTCCGAACGGAAGACCACGCGGGTGATCCCTTCGCCTGGGCCGGCAAAGGCGTTGAAGTACTGGCCTGTCGCGAACGCACCCTGGAAGCCGTTGGCCGGGTTCGGGTTGGCGAGCATCTCCGATCCCGAGAGCGACTTCAACAGGGTCTTTTGGTCGTCGCAGTCGACTTGGTTGTCGCCAGGTCGACGGTGACCGGGCCGCCTTGGCCACCGGAGCTTGCCCACCTGCAGAAGCTGCCGATCGATCCCGGAGGTCACCCGGTGCAGCCCGGGGCCGCAGCGGCGCTCCCAGCCTCGACGGGCGATCCGTGGTTCAAGTTTCGCCGCGCGCTCAGCGGCGTCGTTCGATCGCCCGCGCAATGCCGCGCAGGATGTGAACTTCTTCCTGCGTGAGCTGCGCGCGGTTCAGCAGTTGCTGCAGCCGGGGCATCAGCTTCTTCGGCGTCGCGGGGTCCAGGTAACCCAATTGCACCAGCGCGCGCTCCCAATGCTCGACCACGCCTTGCAGCGCCGGCACATCGGCAAGCGTGGCCTGTGCGGTGCGCGCCTCGACCGCAAAGCCACCGAGGGCCATGCGCCATTCATAGGCGATGAGTTGCACCGCCTGCGCCAGGTTCAACGAGCCGTAGCGCGGATCGGTGGGGATGCTCAGGCAGGCATGGCAGCGGTAGACATCGTCGTTGCTCATGCCGAAGCGTTCCGAGCCGAAGACGAAGGCCACGCGCCGGTCGCTGGACTGCAGAGACGGGAAGTGCGCGCGCGGCGCCAGGGTGGGCGGACCGAAGTCGCGCGGTGTCATCGCCGTGGCGCAGGCATGGTGGATGCCGTCCAGCGCTTCGCCCAGGCTGGGGACGATGCGCGCACGCACCAGGATGTCGGCAGCGCCGCTGGCCATGGCCACTGTTTCCTCGCGCGACAGCACATCGGCAAAGCGAGGCTGCACCAGCACCAGGTCGGCGAAGCCCATGACCTTCATGGCGCGCGCGGCCGCACCCACGTTGCCGGCATGGCTGGTGTGCATCAGCACGAAGCGGGTCGGGTCGGGACGTTCGGTCATGGGCAGCTAAAATCGCAGGCTCGCGTCGGCATTCTCGCCGCGCAT
>Ga0209253_10005642_pt1 | contig 10860 bp, 10 predicted proteins | sample FrelakmetBRP12BR_FD_187145 | JGI IMG/M metagenome (GOLD analysis project Ga0209253, IMG submission 187145) | Freshwater lake sediment microbial communities from the University of Notre Dame, USA, for methane emissions studies - BRP12 BR (SPAdes)... | ecosystem: Environmental > Aquatic >... | reverse complement strand
GAACCGACCTTTACACCTCCCTTTGCGTTAATTTCCTCTACTGCCATCTGCACAACAGCAAGCCCTTCCTTCCCTTCGACAAATCCCGTGGATGTCGGCACACCGATGACAATGGGATCCGCTCCGTACGCGGAAAAGGAAAACACAAAACCCAGGACCAAAAAGAGACCCACTACCCCCATTCGCCTTTTCATGCCTCTCCTCCTTTTTCTGTGGCTTCTTCCTTTGAAGCTGCCGGGTTAAGAGTAAAAGTTAGACCGGATTCTAATGCAGCCTTTCAAGAAAAGCAATTCATACTTGCAAGGGAGAGTATAACAAAGGAGCAGGGGGTCTGATCAAGGGCTAAGATTTTTCTTTCGACGCCTCCATGGCCACCTTCCTCAATTCGCGCTTCAGGATTTTCCCCGCAGGGCTCTTGGGCAAGTCCGTGACCACCCTGTACTCCTTGGGGACCTTAAAAGGCGATAGGCGCGACTTGAGATAGCTATGCAGGGCGTTCTTATCAAAGGCCTTGCCCGGCCGCGGTATGACGAAGGCGGTGACCCGTTCTCCCCATTCCGGGTCAGGCAGCCCTATGACCGCGCATTCCTCCACTTCCTCGCGGGTGAAGAGTACCTCCTCCACTTCCTTCGGGTAGACGTTCTCGCCGCCTGTGATAATCATGTCCTTCAGGCGATCCACGATGTAAAGATACCCTTGATCGTCAATGACACCGATATCTCCTGAACGAAACCACCCGCCCTCCCAGAACGCGACCTTGGTTTCATTCGGATTGTTCAAGTAGCCCTTCATGATGTTAGGGCCTCTCACACAGATCTCTCCCTCTTCACCCTGTTTCTTTCGATTTCCTTCCTTGTCTCTGATTTGAACTTCCACACCGGGCACTTCCGCGCCTACCGATCCCACCACGTGGCGAAAGTAATGATTGTAGGTCACTGTGGGGGCTGCTTCGGTCATTCCATAGCCCTCATACATCGCAAGGCCTGCCCTCTCCTTCCATTGTCTAACCACCTCCGCGGCCATGCTGGCTGCAGCGGAGAAACAGTATCGCACAGCCCCAAGCTTTTCCTTCAGCCCCTCCAAGGAGAGAAAACGAACATAGACCGTAGGCACAGCATAGAACTTGCTTACCCGACGAGCCGCCATAAGATCCAGAACCCTGTCCATGTCAAAAATGGGGATCATCTCAAGACATCCGGCGCTCAGAACGGTCGCATTCATGATGTGCATCTGGCCGAAGACGTGATTGAAGGGCAGGAAGCACAGGGCCCGGTCCTCCGGAGTGGATCGTTCATTGAAAACCACGGTATGGATCGCCGCGTTGACATTCTCGTGGCTCAGCATGACGCCCTTGGGGATTCCCGTTGTTCCGCCCGTGTAAAGGATGACGGCAGTGTCCGTGCGATCCCGGTCCACGGCTTCGAAGGCTCCTCTCCCCTGTTCCACGAGTCGACGAAGATCCAGATCTCCTCCGGGACTAATCACGGTTTCCACGCTCCCGGCGCCCCTCAGCCCTTTCAGATCATCGAGCTTTTCGTCCGTGGCCAAAAGCACCCTGGGCCGCGCGTGCCCTACCAGAAGCTCCAGTTCATCCTTTTTCAGCACGCTCGAAAAGGTAACAGCCACCGCTCCTGCTTTGATCACGCCAAAGTAGAAAGCGAGCCAGTCTCCGGAATTTGGAGCGCACAGTCCGACATGCTCTCCAGGTTGAATGCCCATCCCCGTAAGCGCCGTAGCAATCCGATCGGCCTTCTCGTTGAGCTGGGCATAGCTCATCTGAGAGGAGCCTTCACTCACAGCCGGCCGCTCCGGAAAAAAGAAAGCTGAACGTTCAAGATTTTTCGCAAGATTCATCGGCGGCACTCCCATTGAAGGAAAAACGTTCAGGAGTTGTCATTGCTTCTACTCTCATTTGGGCGCGCTAACGCCCAAATTCGTAAGTAGATGTTTGACAAAATCGTTTCCGTCCAGCTCATAGGCGGGAAGCACCCATGGCATCTCCTGTAAGGTCTGCAGGATGGAAGGCAGGAGGTCAAAGGGGATGGAAACAAGTTGCCTGCCTTCGGGAAAAAGCTTTCGGCGCTTCATCCCATGGCCAAGGCCGGTGACGGTGTAATTCAGTTCGCCGGTTGTATACGGATAGACAAAAACCCATGCGCATCCGATCGCAGCAGAGAACTTGCTTGACCACATTTTCCCGGTCTTATAGCTCATAGCCCTCAGCAAAATCTCTGTCTGGCCGGCCTCGGCAAGGATGATCAGCACATCTGGGTCAAAGGAGAGCTTCTTGAGAGGAGAAAAGGCGACATAGTTGGCTACACCATTTCCTATCCTCGGTAGATATCGGTACAGTCGACTCGCTGCACGAGGGCCTTCAAAGATCCTCAGGCCGGCACCGAATTTTCCACTGACAAAAGGCCCCGAAGCATCTGCCTGCCCAAGCACATGCAGTCCTGCCTCACAGATATGGTTTTCCTGATCAGCAAAAAAGGCCTTCCCTTCCTGAGCCTTCTTGAGCATTTCGCACAAGGCCATCTTTTCTCCGAGGCGCTCACGCATGTCCGGTCGATCCGCCAAGAACTTAACGGCCACAGGTGGTACGTCGAAGGCAAACTTGTCCAAGATAGAGAAATCTTCTTTAGTGAGCATCATGTGAAGCGGCCTCTTTCAAAATCTCCCCAACCCCCCTTAACCAAAGGGGGGCAAGGAGACTGTCCGACAACCAGTTTCTCCTCCCCTCGTGCCCGTCCTCCGTAGCAGGGCTACTGCGGAGGATGGACGAGGGGACTAAGGGGAGGGATTGCCGGGGTAATCGGAAAGGTTCCAAGGGGATAGTCATGTGACCGCCCCTGGAACAATACTGGGCTGCAGCTATTTTTTTGTAAAAATATTGCGCAACGGATAGAGACCCACTTTTACCACCTTGCCCTTCTGCACTTGGTCAATCCGTATTTGATCCACTCCCTCGATATCTCCCGGTCCGTAGGTCAGAGGGGTACTGCTGATGCCGCCGGTTTCAAGGTTCTTGATCCTGTAAAAGCCATTCTCCAGCACGGCCCTGGGGGTAAGCTTGTCAACGGGAACCTTTTCCATGGCAAGCCGCAACGCTTCAACCTGGATCATGGCCTCAAGGAAGCCGCCCTGATACATGATGTGGTTGACGAACTTGTTGGGGTGATTCAATTTCTGTGCTTCGATCATGAACTTTACACCAGGAGCAGGATCGTCCCACGAGGGGAAGCTGCCGGCGCACACATACCCGTCGCCCAATTCACCCATAGCCTCGGCGAATACGACCGCGTGACCAGGCGAAGCGACGCCAAACGTCATCTTGTAGGGCTGAAAGGATCCCATACCCAGCCTGACCATCTCCTTGACCGTCGGCTGAGAGCCGGGGTTGATCATGACACCCAGGGCAAGGTCCACCCCTTTTTCCTTGAGCCATGTCAGCTGAGTGGTGGGCGGCGAGGTCGGCACAAGAGGCACATACTGGATGCCTACAAACTCATATCCGATCTGCTCCAGATACGCCTTCATCTCGGGGATCTCAATGGACTTGCCCATGGCGTTATCGGCTGTCAAGTAGGCAACCTTCGGCTTTCTCGCTTCCTTCCAGTTCCCTTTGAACCAATCGGCAATGGCGCCCATACAATCAGTATAAATAGGGTAATAGGTAAAGCAGCTTTGAGGCGGGGACAGGTAGTAGGGTCCGGTAGCCATACTCGTCGCTCCCATACCGTCTTCCCACAGTCTGTCTTTGAGTGCCAGCGCGATGGGAGACCCCGATATCCTGGCGACCAGCATTCCCTTGGCCTTGAGCTCCTCATAGATGGGCAGGGCTTTGGCCGGCTTGAGCTCATCATCCCGCCAAAGCACTTCCAGGGTGATATCCGCAGGGAGCTTCTCCGTTCTCCATGGAGCCAGTTTCTTGGTCGTGTTCACATATTTGACATAGTCCTCGAAGGCAGCCAGCACTGCCGCTGAATCCTCGGCAAAAGGCCCGGTCAACGACTGAGTGCCGCCGACATACAATGTTTTCGCATGGGTGGTCGCGGCAGGAATCCCCAGCGAGACCACGAGCATCACAATCACAAATGCCACTGCAGCCAATTTGATTCTAGTCATTTTTCGCTCCTTTCACGTTCACGGTTTCGTTCACACCATTCTTCGGGTATTGTGTTGAGCGTGATCACCTCCTTTCAGTCTGATCCTTCATGAGAAAAGGGCCAAAGCCTGAAGTAGGCCTTGATCATCTCCCAGCGGTGATGAAGCCCCCGGGGTTCAAAAATGAGGAATATGATGATGATCAATCCGTGGGAAATGAGGGCCAACGAGGCGGCCGCCTGAGGGGCAACGACGGCGGATAAGATCGGTCCGGCAATGGTGACGAGCTCATCCATCAGTTTGAGGGCGACGGCGCCAAAGACAGCCCCTGTCGTACTGCCCATACCTCCCACAATGAGCATCCCCAGATACCAGACTGAATCCATAAAGGGAAACTGGTCTGTACTGGCGAAACTGTAGTAGTGAATGAGCAATGACCCGGCCACTCCGGCATACACACAGCCGATAAAGAATGCCTGCAGCTTGTAATTCCAAAGACTGACCCCCATGACCTCTGCCGCCAGATCATTATCGCGGATGGCGATGAAGGCCCTTCCTGCCCTGGTCCGCACGATGTTTTTAGCCACTAACGTAGCCAGGCAGGTAAAACCCATCACCAGGTAGAAATAGTTGGTCTTGGAACTCAGCGAGATACTTCCTATCGCAGCCCTGGGCAAACTTAGGCCGTCCGCTCCACCCGTGAGGCTGTGCAGTTGGATGATGGTCCAAATGATAATAAACTGGGCGGCGATGGTCGCCATAATGAGGTAGAAGCCCTTGATTTTTAGGGATGGGAGGCCGAAGATCAGACCTGCTATTCCCGCAGCCAGGGCACCACAGGGGAGGGCCGCCCAGAAGGGCACGCCAAGCTTGGCGCACAAAATAGCCGAAGTGTAGCCACCGACGGCCATAAAGCCCGCATGCCCGATGGAGATTTGACCGCAGTACCCGGTTAGAATATTGAGGCCGTGGACGCTGATAACCGAGATACCCATCATGGTCAGTATGGTGAGTATCCTATCGCTGCAAAAGAGGGGGCAGGCGAACAGAAAGACAACAAAGGCAACCACGCTACCCCATTGCAGCCTCGAGTGGAAGATAGCCATATCCTGCGCGTAATTTTCGTGGAAGGTTCCTGTGCCTAAACCCATTGGTTAAATCCTCTCTATCCTGACCAAGCCAAAGAGCCCATAGGGCCTGAAGATGAGCACGATGATCATCACAAAAAAGGGGAATACCTGGGCCAGTGCTCCGCCGGGCAGGAGAGGGTCCAGGTACCCGGCAGCGACGTTTTCCAGCATACCCAGTATGATTCCGCCTACAATGGCCCCGCCGATGGAGTTCACACCCCCCAGCAGCACCACGGCGAATGCCTTGAGGCCGATATTCGCGAGTTCCATATTCGCGCCCGAAACGCCCCCCAAGAGGATGCCGCCGATGACCCCGACCACACTGGCGATGATCCATGACACGGCATAGACGGTTGTGGCTCTGATGCCGACGCTCTGCACCACCTGCAAATCCTCGGCAGTGGCCCTCATGGCCAGCCCGATCTTGGTATAGCGGAAGAGAAGCATGAGGATCGCCACACAAATCACCGAGACGATGAGTCCGATCAAAGACTCCGAGGGTACGGATATCGCTCCTATCTTAAAATTGATCGTCGGAAGCAACCCATGATAAGCTTTATATTCGGCACCCCAGAGCAAAGTGGCCAGCCCTCCCAATACCGTGGAGAGCGCTATGGTCATCATGACGACGGCCAGCACGGGTTGACCCATCAGCGGGCGCAGCATCAGCCGTTCGATTAACAAACCCATTACGATGGCCACTGCGATTGCCAGCAGCAGAGTGGCCCATACCGGCAGGCCGAATGTGACCAAGAAGGTGAAGCCGAGATAGCCACCGATCAGAACAAAGTGTCCCTGGGCAATGTTAAACACCTCAGAGCATTTAAGAATGATCACAAAGCCTATAGCGATGAGGGCATAGACCATGCCTTGGGCAAAGCCGGTTACCACTAATTGTAAAAAGAAGTTCATCAGCCAGCTCCCTCAACAAACTGGATTCGAAGCGTCGTCTTGATGGTTCCCGTCCCCGCGTCACCGTGTCCGACCCGGGCTTCTACCGGTACCTCCGTCCTATCACTGTAAATCGCATCAATGAGTTCGCTGTAACGTCTTTCCAGAAATGCCCTTCTCAGTTTCCTGTTCCTGGTAAGCTCCCCCTCGTCAGGATCGAATTCCCTATGGAGATTGACGTATTTCCTCACCCTGGAGCTAGGTGACAAGGTGCGGTTGACTCTGTCGATATCCTGCCTCACCAGTTCGTAAACCTCCGGCCTTTGAGCAAGTTCCGTGAAAGTGCTGTAAGGCACTCTCCTCTCTCCGGCCCACTTCCCAACATTATTGAAGTTTATCACGATGATCGCCGATACGTAGAGCGCGTCAGGGCCGCCCAGTATCCATGCATCCTGGATATAAGGGCTGAACCTCAGCCTGCTTTCTATCAGTTGCGGGGCAAGGGTCTCTCCATTTGCCAATCGGACAAGTTCCTTTACCCTATCTACAAACGCAATATGCCCGTCATCCCTGACAAACCCGCTGTCCCCGGTGCGGAACCATCCGTCCTTAAGCACTTCGCCGGTCTTATCCGGATCCCTGTAATACCCGACAAAGGTACCGGGCTGCTTATAAATGATCTCTCCGTCATCAGTTACGCTCACTTCCGTTCCCGTGTGAGCGGGACCGACCGTGTCCAAGCGGATATCATCATTTCTTGCGCCGGTTAGGGCCCCACCCTCTGTCGACCCATAGAGACTCTTGAGGGGCAGATTGAGGGCATGGTAGAACTTGAAGGCGTCTGCGCTGAGAATGGCCCCGGTCGTATAGCAGAGCCTGGCGTTCTGCAAGCCCAGGCGACGTCTAATCGGTGCAAAGAATGTGGTATCAACCAGAGAATAGAGTATCCTCCGGAACAGACCCGGCTTCTGTTTCTTATACGATGCTTCGGCCATCTGATTGCCGACAGGCATGAGCACCCGAAAGGCAAACCGGTTAATGAGATCAGCGCTAGAAATCTCCGCCCGAACCATCGCGGCCTGACTCTCCCAAAGCCGAGCCCCGCGGAATACAATGCTGGGCCCTATTTCCCTGGCGTCCCGTTGCTGGGTTTCAGGCCCTTCAGCAAAGTTGAGCGTGCAGGCCGAAAGAAGGTGACCCCCGATTGCAAGCCACTGTTCGTTTATCCAAACGGGTGGAAGGTAGGGCACAATATTGTCATCTTCATACCACGGGTCGAGACGCAGGTGATATTCCGCGCCCGCCCTCAATGTTCTATAAGTGTGGACGGCTCCTTTGGGCGCCTCACCGGTGGTTCCCGACGTGTAGACAATAGCACAGACATCATCCGCTTTGCCGTTTTCTACATTGCGCTCAAAGCGCCCCGGATGTTCCTTTTCGTATTTTTCACCGAGTTCCAGCACCTCTCTGAATCCTATCAGGATTGGATCCTCATAGTGAGCCAACCCCTTATAGTTCCAAAAGACGACCTTCTTCAGCCGAGGGAGTGCATCCTTGACTTGGAGCAACTTATCAACCTGCTCCTGGTCTTGCACGACCGCAAATCCGGCCTCCGAATTTTCGGCAAGGTATTTAATCTCGCTCGGCGTTAGATCCGAATAGGCACCCACGGATACGCCATGGTCAGCTTGGGCAGCCAGGTCGGCATAATACCATTCCGGCGCATTATCGCCGACAATAAGCACCTTGTCTCCGGGTTTAACGCCCAAGGACATCAAACCCAGTGCCAGGGGCTTCACATTGAGATAGTAATCCTTCCAGGTAAAGGGTTGCCAGATACCATGGTGCTTGTAGCGCAAGGCCCCACGGGTGTCTCCGTATTTTTCATAGTTGAACTTGAGTACCTTGGGCCAGGTATCACCCTTTTCCGAATACATCAGCTGCATCCTAATTCGTCCTAAGCGGAGTGATGAACTACTAAGATCTTGGAGTACTGGAGTATTGGAGTTTTGGAGTACTGGTTAAGAATGTCAGACCGTTTATTCGTCATCCCTTTCATTACTCCATTACCCCACCACTCCATTACTCCATTCCCTTTTACCCCAGCCACCGCTTCTTGCGCCGGTAGTGCTTCACTTCACGATAGCTCTTTCTGGATCCAACCGCCGACACTCCCAGATAGAATTCCCGAACGTCTTCATTATCCCTCAGCCTGTCGGCGGGACCTCCCATGACGATTCTGCCATTTTCCATCACATGCCCGTGGTCGGCGATGCCGAGGGCAGCCCTGACATTTTGTTCCACAACAAGGATAGCCATCTTCCGGTCGGCACGTATTTTTTTTATAATTTCGTAGATGTCCTCAACCAGGAGAGGCGCAAGGCCGAGGGAGGGTTCATCCAAGAGCATGAGCCTAGGATTTGCCATGAGCGCCCGTCCTATCACCAACATCTGCTGTTCACCGCCCGAGAGGTAGCCGCTTGTCCGTTGACGGAGAGGTCTGATCTTCGGGAAGTAATCAAAAACGAGTCCCAGATCCCTCTTGACTCCAGCCCGGTCTTTCCGACAGTAGGCGCCCACCAGCAAGTTTTCTTCAACGCTCAAGTGTTCGAGAACCCTTCGCCCCTCCATGGCTTGGCTAATGCGCATCGCGGCGATTACCTCAGGACCATACCCATCGATTCTTTTGCCATCAAATTCTATGCTGCCATCGGTTACTTCTCCCTCTTCCGTCCTCAGCATGCCGGATATAGCCTTCAGGGTGGTCGTCTTGCCCGCCCCATTAGCCCCCAGCAGGGCGACAATCTCACCGTCACCGACTTCCAGGGAAACGCCTCTCAGCACCTGGATGACATTCATATAGACCACTTCAATGTTGTTCACTTGCAGCATTTATTGTTCCCCTCGGGGATTGGGAGAAAAACCCTCGCCTTTAGTCGAAGCTTTCAGTTTGGTTTCTGCACAACGATTCAGGCACAAAGCACAAAAGCCCTTCCGCTCTGTACCTTTGGCCCTTTGTGCCTTTGTGCCTGTCTTCATCCGTCCCTTTGTCCCTCAAGCAGTCGGCTTCAGCCGACAGCGGCTTACTTCCCTTTGCCCAGGTACGCCGTAATCACTTCCGGATTCATGCTGATTTCGGCAGGGGACCCCTCGGCAATTCTGCGTCCAAAATCGAGGACGATAATCCTGTCCGCAATGTCCATCACCACGCCCATATCATGCTCCACGAGCACGATACACCGAATTCCATCCCTCAGGACCGGTGTATCAGGATAGGTGGCTCCCTGACCTTCGAAAACATCAAGGATGAATCGGGCGATATCCTCTTTTTCCTCAAGGTTCATCCCGGCCATCGGCTCGTCAAGGAGCAGGACTTTCGGTTCCAGAGCCAATGCCCTTGCCAGCTCCACCCTTTTCCTCATCCCATAGGGTAGAAGGCCGACGACCTTTTTTCTAATGGGCTGAATTTCCAGAAAGTCGATGATCTCCTCCACAACCCGGCGGTGCTCGATTTCTTCCTTTTGCGCCCGGCCGAAGTAAAGCGCACCGCTGATGAAGCTCTGCTTCATGCGCACGTGCCGGGCAGCCATGATATTGTCTTGAGTGCTCAGGCCCGTGTAAAGCTCGATGTTCTGAAACGTTCTCGCAATACCGAGCTTAGCCAGCTTGTCCGGGCGCATTCGGGTGATTCTTTTTCCATTGTGGAATATATCGCCCTTTTGAGGCTTGTAAAAGCCGTTGATGCAGTTAAGAAGGGCGGTCTTGCCCGCCCCATTGGGCCCAATGATCGCCAGGATCTCGTTCTCTCTGACGTCCATACTCACATCCGACAGCGCATTAACGCCGCCAAAGCTGAGCGAAAGGCGGTCAATCCGCAATTTCACTTGCCTATCGGTTTGCATTTTTACTCATCTCGTACCAAGAATCTTTTTACCGATGATGATTTTCTCGATCTCTTTGCTTCCCTCAAAGATCTCCAGAACCTTGGCGTTTCGCCAGTAATGAGCAACGTCATACTCTTCCAGGATTCCATATCCTCCGTGAAGTTGAATCGCCTCATCCGCAACTTTCACCGCCACCTCTGCGTAATACCACTTAGCCATGGAGCTGAGGGCGGGATCAGCGCCGCCCGAATCAAGCTTTGACGCAGCACGATAGCAGATAGCTCTGGCGGCTTCCGTCATGGTTCGCCGCTTTCTTCCACAGGCGGTCGTCAAACATCTCCTTGGAGTCCGATGCTCTCGCAATGGGTCTGAACTCCCCTTCAGCAAATTCCCTAGCCGCTCTCTGGATGTCGATCTGCTCTTTGGTTAAGCCAAAGGACATGATCTTGAACCTCTCTTCTCAGCCCGCCCTATCTCTTTTTGTATATCCCGTGCTCCTTAGAGAACTCGATCATGGCTTTCACATTTTCTCTTTTGGAACCTTGTATCCCTGCTCCGGTTGAGAGGATAAATCCGCCTCCCACTCCCGCATCATCGATGAGTTCCTCGCAATAGGCTTTGACTTCAGCCGGTGTGCCGGTGCACAGAAGATCCAGAGGGACGTTTCCAGCCAAGCAAGCCACTCGGCCAACCGTTTTCTTGGCTCTTTTCATGTCCGTTCGATCGAACCACCAGACCACCTTGCCCTTGGGGACATCGGAAATCACTTCAAGACGATCGTTGTAACCCCCTTCGGCGAAAAGCTGAGGCACCAATCCCTCATTGCTCAGACCGATGATGAGTTTTCTGAG
>Ga0209253_10005641_pt1 | contig 10860 bp, 3 predicted proteins | sample FrelakmetBRP12BR_FD_187145 | JGI IMG/M metagenome (GOLD analysis project Ga0209253, IMG submission 187145) | Freshwater lake sediment microbial communities from the University of Notre Dame, USA, for methane emissions studies - BRP12 BR (SPAdes)... | ecosystem: Environmental > Aquatic >... | reverse complement strand
GCTCTCGCCCGTTCCATGGATCCCGACCAGGTTCATGCCGTCGTTCCAGTCGCCCGAGCCGATCAGCGGCAGGCCGTGCGCGCCGACCTGCAGCCCGTGCCGGATCGCCCGCACGCAGTGCTCGTAGAGGCTCGCCACTTCGTCGGAACGGCCCGGCAGGTCGTAGTAGGAATCATCGCCCGCAGCGACCGGGCGGCCCTCGAGGAAGTGCGCCGGTTCGTCCAGCACCCCGGTGTCCCCGGTGCTCGTCACGTACCGGCACACGGCCAGTGGCAGCCAGAGGTAGTCGTCGGAACAATGGGTGCGCACGCCCCGGCCCGACGGCGGATGCCACCAGTGCTGGACATCGCCCTCGCGGAACTGGCGGCTCGCGCACAGCAGCAGATGCGCACGCACCAGCCTGGGCTCGGCGTGGACCAGCGCCATCGTGTCCTGCAGCTGGTCCCGAAAGCCGAAGGCTCCGCCCGACTGATAGTAGCCGCTGCGTGCCCAGACGCGGCAGGCCAGCGTCTGGTACAGCAGCCAGCCGTTGGCCAGTACGTTGATCGACGGATCCGGGGTCTCGACCTGCACGGCGCCCAGCGTGTGGTTCCAGTAGTGCCACACCGCTTCGAGCGCGCGGCGTGCAGCGGGTGCGCCGCGAAACCGTTGCACGAGGCTTCCGGCGTCATCGGTGTTGCGCCCCACGCCGAGCCGGAAGACGATCTCGCGCTCCTGCCCGTCGGCCAGCTCGAAGTTCACCTGAAGCGCCGCGCAGGGATCCAGCGCGGCGCCGACCTTTCCCGAAAGCCGCGACCGATTCATGGCGGCGGGATCCGCGAGCGTGCCATTGCGCCCGATGAATTCCGTGCGGTCGCCGCTCAGCGTGCGCTTCGGGTCGTCCACGTCGAAGAACGCGACCCGCTCGGCGAACTCGGTGTTGTAGGCGTTGCGCGCGTACAGCGCGCCGCTGTGGGCGTCGATCTCGGTGGTCACGTGCATCGCCGACTTGGCTCGGAGATCCCCCAGCACCCATTCGACGTAGCCCGTCGCGCTGAGCCTGCGGGGCCTGCCGGACTCGTTTCGGACCTTCAGCACCGAGAACTTGACGGCAGAGTCGATGGACACGTAGACCCACAATTCCGAACTGATGCCCGACGACCTGTTCTCGAACACGGTGTAACCGAATCCGTGCCGGATCACATAGGGCGTCGCTGCGCGCGCCGGCAACGGCGTGGGCGACCACACGAAGCCGGTCTCTTCGTCGCGAAGATAGAGCGCCTCGGCCCCGGAATCGCTCACGGGGTCGTTGTGCCAGGGCGTGAGGCGGAACGCGTGCGCGTTCTCGCTCCAGGTGTAGGCGACACCGCTCTCGGAGACGATCGTCCCGAAGTGCGGGTTCGCCAGCACGTTCACCCAAGGTGCCGGGGTCACCTGGCCGGGTGCGAGGGTCACCACGTATTCGCGCCCGTCGGGGGTGAAGCCTCCCAGCCCGTTGAACAGGATCAGGTCCCGACGCGGCGGCTCGCCGGCAGCAGTCGGTTCGGGGCGATGGATTCGGCTCGCAGCGAACCTCGGCGCGCGCGGCTCCAGCGGTCCGCGATGGTCGAGCTGTTCCGCCAGCGTTCCCCGAGCGTCGGTGATCACGACGCGCGCAACCGACTGCAGCAGGATGCGGTCCTCGGCGGAGATCTGCTCCGCCGGTCGCACGAAGATGCCGCCCGGCCGGTCGATCACGCTGGCCTCGATGCCCGAGGCGATCAGCCCGACGATCTGCTCCTGCAGCCGCTGCCGGTAGCCGGCGCGGTCTTCGTTCCAGATCACCAGGTCCACCGCGAGGCCCTTCAGGCGCCAGTAGGCGTGCGCCTGAACCAGCTGGCGGACCAGATCGATGTTGGCCGCATCCCCGATCTGCAGCAGCACGATCGGCAGGTCGCCTGAAATCGCGTAGCTCCACAGCCCCGACTGCCCGCGGCGATTGCGGATCAGAACGCCGGCGTCGGCGCGAAGCGAGGCATTGGCATGGACGACCGAGCCGGCCAGGCGCGCGTGAAGCTGCGAGTCGGCCTCGGTGGCATTGAGCTGGCGAAGCACCACCTGGCTGTGGGTCCACGACAGCTCGAACACGCGGTCCGCGAGGTGTCGATCCTGGTACTTGTCGATCAGGCCGACGGCCGTGTCGCGGCTCTCGGCCATCCCCGACACGATGTCGATGGTCGCCGACTGGTCCGGATCGAGCGCGATGCGATTGCGGATGGCCACGATCGGGTCCAGCACCGAACCCGCGGTGCCGGAAAGCGCCGCCGGATCCGTCATTGCAAGTGGCGAAGCGGTGCTTCGGGTGCGGCCGATGAACCGCAGGCGATCGGTCTCGTAGGACACCGCGCCCACGTCGGCGCCGTGAACCGCCATCAGGTGCAGCATCCACGGCGCCTGCTCGGCGACGGAACGCGGCCGGCGCGTGCACAGGATCGCCCGCCGTTCGCGCAGGATCTCGGTCTGCACGAAGAGGTTGCTGAACGCGGGATGCAGGGCGTCCGCGGCCGGCAGCGCGATCACGACCTCCGCGTAGCTCGTGACGTCGATCTCGCAGCGCCGTCGGGACCGGTTGGTCACGCGAACCCGGCGCAGCTCGATGTCGTCCTCCGGCGACACGACGATCTCGGTGTGCGTCTCGATGTCGGCTGCGCCTGCACCCTCGCCGACGGAATCACGGCGACGGAACTCGGCGCGACCCTCGGAGAAGATCGCCTCGTACTGCTCCGGCCGTTCCAGCGTCGGCTGATGCGCGGTCGACCAGAACGCTCCGCTGCCGAGTTCGCGCACGTAGCAGAACGTACCCCAGTTGTCGCAGGTGCCGTCCTCGCGCCAGCGGGTCACGGCGAGGTCCTTCCAGCGGCTGTAACCTCCCCCCGCGTTGGTGACCATCACGTGGTAGCGGCCGTTCGACAGCAGCTGGACTTCCGGCATCGGCGTGTCCGGGCTGGCGAACACCCGGATCGGCGTCTCGGCAGCGGCCGACGTCGCGTGGACGTCGGAGAGCTGCGCCGTGTGCGGGAGCAGTGCCGTGGCCTTCGGAATCCGCTCCTGGAGCAGCAGCATCACCGCCTGGAACAGGCGCTCGGACTCGAACCGGCGCTGCATCGGACGATCCAGCAGCAGGTAGGCCAGCGCAAGCAGGCTCATGCCCTGGTGGTGGGCCATGAACGAGCGCACCACGGCGCTCGACTGGCCGCGTCGCTGTCGGGCCGGCGTGTAGTCGATCGCCTCGAAGAAGCCGAATTCCCCGACCATGCCGTCGGCCGCGAGGCGCTGCAGGTTCAGGCACGACGCCTCGGGCGCCACCATCAGCGCAAGCGCGCAGGCATAGGGGGCGATGACCAGGTCCTCGGCGAGTCCCCGCTTGAGCCCCAGGCCCGGCACGCCGAAGGCACGGTACTGGTAGTTGAGGTGCACGTCGACCGTGTTGTAGCCGGACTCCGACATGCCCCACGGGACGCCGCGCTGCCGGCCATACTCGATCTGGGTGGCCACCGCGGCCTTGCAGGTCTGGTCGAGCAGCGTGTTGTCGTAGGTTGGCATCACCAGCAGCGGCATCAGGTACTCGAACATCGAGCCGCTCCACGACAGGAGAATCGACTCGGCACCGACCCGCGTGAGCAGGCGGCCCAGCGCGAACCAGCTCTCCTGCGGCAGTTGTCCCTGTGCGATGGCCACGAAGCTGCACAAGCGCGCTTCCGAGGCCAGCAGGTCGTAGTGTCCGGGGTCCACGCGGCGCTCGCCCACGTCGTAGCCGATCGCCAGCAGGTGAGGCATCTCGTCGTACAGGAAACCGTAGTCCATCTGGGCGAGCTCGCCGGAATGCCGCGCCAGTCGTTCGATGGCTGCCAGCCGTTGCGCGGCGCGGGCACTGCTCTGCGCCACACACCGTTGCAGTTCGGCCAGCCAGTCGCGCTGCGCCGGTGCCGACTGCGCATCGAGCCGAGGGACGACGGCCGCGCTCAGCGCTGCGTCCGGCGTCGCCAGCCCGCGCAGGGTCGGCATCGCGTCGATGCCGGCGAGACCCTCCAGACCGCGCGGCGGCGGCGGCAGCGACAGCCACGGCGCGAGGAAGACCAGGTCGTCCAGCGCCTCGCGGCACTGCCGCGCCAGCGCCTGCGCCCAGGCGCTGGCCTGGCTCTCGGGCGGACCACGGTCCCCGGCATCGCGGCTGCCCGCCACCCGGGTGACGATCTCGGCGGCGCTTCGGAACAGCCGCTCCAATGACAGCCGTGCCGCCGCGAGGGTGAGGTCCGACGCAGCCGGCACCGACTGCAGTTCGTCCCGGAACGCCGCCACCGCGCCTGCGGCCACGCCATCGGACTCGTCCCCGAGGATCCGCAGCGTGTCGCTCAGCCCCTCGAACAGGCGCGCGCTCAGTATCCGGTCGTCGACGAGCGCGAGCAGGCCCGCGCGCAAGGTCAGCAGGTGGCCGGCGAGGTTCCCGCTGTCCACCGTCGAGACATACAGCGGCGACAGCGGCCGCAGGCTCTGCGTGTCGTACCAGTTGTAGAAGTGCCCCCGGTACCGCTCGAGCCCGTCCATCGTGCGCAGGGTGTTCTCCGTGCGAGCAAGCAGCGGCCCGATGGGAAGGTAGCCGAAGTCATAGGCGGCCAGATTCGCCAGCAGCGCCAGCCCCATGTTGGTCGGCGACGTGCGATGCGCGACCGCGGCCACGCGATCGCGCTGGTAGTTGTCGGGCGGCAGCCAATGATCGTCGGGGCCGACGAAGGTCTCGAAGAACGCCCACGTCCGCCGCGACACCGCACGCAGGAAGTGCGTCTGCTCGAGCGTCAGGTTCGCGCTGCGCGGGGCGAGCGGGCGGCTGATCCACCACGCCAGGGCGGGCGAGACGAACCACAGCAGCAGCCACGGCGCCGCCACCGTCAACGCTGCGGGGTTGGTGGCCGCCACGCCGACGGCGGTCGCGCAGGCGAAGCCGGGCGCGACCCACATCGCACGGAACGACGCAGCCAGGTCCGTCCGGCCGCCCAAGGCCGCCGCGCGATCGACCTCGCTCGACGGGTTCCATTCGAGCAGCCGCCGGCCCGCAACCAACATCCGCCACGACGTGCGCGCGACGGCATCCAGGCTGAAGAACGCCTCGTACGGCAGACAGGCGAGCTCGAAGGCAACCCGCGTCAAGCTGCGGAAAGCCGACTGCGAGGTGGCCGCCAGGTGCTGGCGCAGCGACACCTCCTGCGGCTTTCGGAACATCTCGAAGATCGAAGCGGCCAGCGACGGAATCAGCACGATGCCGAGCACCGCTCCAGTCCAGAACCACGCCGGTGCCAGCACCGTCCAGCCCAGCAGCAGCAACGTCGTCAGCGCCGCGGGTACGAGACTGCGCCGCAGATTGTCGAACAGCTTCCACAGCGACAGCCCCGAGAGCAGGTTCTGGCGGCGGTGCGGGCCCTCGCCCGGCACGCGCGGCAGCAGCCATCCGGCCAGCTGCCAGTCACCGCGGATCCAGCGGCGCCGACGGCTGACGTCCGCACCGTAGCGAGCCGGGTAGTCCTCGTACAGCTGAACGTCGCTCAGCAGCCCCGCCCGCGCGTAGCACCCTTCGAGCAGGTCGTGACTGAGGATTCTGGATTCGGGAAAGCGCCCGCCGACGGCCTGCTCGAAGGCGTCGACGTCGTAGATGCCCTTGCCGATGAACGAGCCCTCGCCGAACACGTCCTGGTAGACGTCCGAGACGGCCCGCGTGTAGGGGTCGATCCCCGGCTCTCCACCGTACAGCCGCGCATAGCGCGATCGGTTCGTCCCCGGCAGGCTGACGGCCACCAGCGGTTGCAGGATGCCGTAGCCTTCGCACACGCGCTGCCTGGCGTCGTCGTAGCGCGGATGGTTCAGCGGGTGCGCCATGGCGCCGACGAGCTTGCGCGCCGCATCGCGTGGCAGTTGCGTGTCCGTGTCCAGGGTGATCACGTACTTCACCCCGGACAGGACCGACGTGTCGCCGACGACGAGCGAAAAACCGTCCGCGCCGTCCGCCGACGCACGCCCGCGCAGCAGCGCGTTCAGGTCGGCGAGCTTGCCCCGCTTGCGCTCGTAGCCCATCCAGATCCGTTCCTGCGGGTTCCATCGCCGCGGCCGATGAAACAGGAAGAAGATGTCGTCGGTGTTCGGGCTGTCGCCGCTGCGGTACTTGTCGTTCAGCGCGTCGAGCTTCGTACGGGCCAGCGACACCAGCGCTGCCTCGTGCGGCAGCGATTCCTCGGGGGCGTCCCGCAGATCGGTCAGCAGGCCGAAGTGCAGGCATGGATCCCGATTCGCCAGATACCTGACTTCCAGCGCCTCGACCAGGTCCTCGAGGCTGCGCCCGTCGGTCAGCATGGTCGGCACCACCACCAGCGTGCGCGAGTGCGGCGCAATCCCCTGCGAATAGTCCATCCTGGGCAACGGACGCGGCGTCACCTGCAGCGTCGCCAGCCAGTTCACCAGCGCGATGGCCATCTGGCTCGCGGCCAGCGCCGACAGCGCACCGATCGGCACCAGCGCCCAGGCGGGCAGCCCCAACGCGAGCGCCTGCGCCAGCAGGCTCCCCGTGGCGATCGCCGTGAGGATCGCGATCGCGCCCAGATACATCAGCAACGGGAACCGTCCCGCCGATCGTCGCACAGCCTCGGAGGCCGACAGACGAACCCGTGCCGCCCGCTCCAGAGCCGGCAGGCCCTTGTCGATCAGGTAGAACCCGACGTGCCCGGCACGGTCACCGGCGCCGGCATCGCTCGCCCGTGCGGTGCGCACCGCTTCGGCACGCATCCGTTCGACCGCCTGGCGCGCCAGTTCGACGGCCTGGCGCGCCACCTCGACTTCCGACAGTTCGCCCCGTTTCGCGATCGCTTCCGTCGCATGGCGATAGCGATCCCGCGTGGCGAAATCCATCCCGGCATAAACGCCGCCCGGATCCTGCGTCAGGGTCCGCTCGACGACACTGATCGACTCGACGAATTTGCGCCAGTCCGTTGCGCCCAGCATCCGTAGACTGCCGATGCTGTTGCTGATGGAGACCTGGTCGGCTGCCTGCTGCTGGGTTTCCGACTGGACCAGCTGCTCGATGGTGAGGCCCGACTCGCCGAGTCGCTGCTCGACCCACGTCAGCGGCAGCGCCAATGCCGGGCCCCGCCCCTGCAGCCGACGCGCGAGTTCCGCGACGAACGCGCTGACCATCGGCGGGTTCGAGCGCGCCATGTCCGCGATCAGCAGGATCAGGCTCTTCGGATCCCGCTCGGCGGTCTCGGTCATCCGGTCCGCCCAGGACTCCGCCAGGCTTCGTTCGGCCCAGCCCGCGGCGATGCGCACGCCGACGCGACGCAGGTTCTCGATGACGGCCAGGCGCAGCATGATCGGCACGGCCCACAGCTCGCCCAGCCGCAGGGCCGTGACCGTCTGGTAGGCCGCCGCGAAGCGGCTGAGGCTCTCCATGTCCACGCGACCGTCGCCGTGCGCGACCGTCTCGAGCGCGATGTCGTACACGCGCGGACGCCCGGCCGAGGGCCCGCTCGCCAGGCGCGGCAGTCCGCGACTGTAGTCCCGGGGCAGGTGCCGCTTGGCCGTGCGGATCTGCTCTTCGATCAGATAGAAGTTGTCGAGCAGCCACTCCCCGGCCGGCGCAATCCGCCGGTTCTGCGTGACCGCCACCGTAAGCAGCCGGCACACGTCGACCAGCACGCCCTCGTTGGCGGCGAGCCGGGGCAGCAGCTGGTCCGCGGCCCGCCCCGGCGCAAGCGTGTGCGACGCGGCCAGCGATCGGCCGTGCTGCTCCATCTGCTCGGCGCTGAACAGCTCCGATCGCAGCGGCGGTTCGTCGTTCGGGGGGTCGCGCCGCAGTCCGAGCGCGGGCAGCCGAGCGTTCAGCCGCCTCAGGTATCCGCGCAGCATCGCGCCGGCGCCGGATTCAGGCACTGGCCTCGATTCGCGCGCGCACGCAGGACCGGGTCAGGGTCGTCCGATACAGCCGATGCTGGACCCGGACCGAGTTGACGGCGTTCACTTGAAGCGGGCCGCCACCCTGTCAAGGGCCTGGCTCATGGCGTCCCAGGCCTTGTCCACGCCGTCCTTCATGTCCTCCCAGGCGTTTTCGCCGCGCGTGCCCAACTCCGCGAGCGTCCTGTGCGCCGCCGCCCGCTTGCTCCGGAGAGCGACCAGCTCGTCTTCGTAGTTGATCCGGGCACCCGCAGCCACCTTCTGGGCCTTTGCGCTCAGCAAGTCGAGCTTTGCGTCCCATTCGTTGAGTTGGGCCTGCAGTCTCTTCTGATAAGCCTCTTTCGTCGCCATGACCGCTCCCTGATGTCGGTGTCGTCGAGGCGTCTCACGCCACGAACTGGAGCCGGCAGCGTAAGCGGATCGCCGCGCGCCGTCTGTACGGTGTCGTACATACAGCCGGCCCTGCTTCGGCGGGCCGCGGCAGCACGCGGGGCTTTGGCGTTAGACTGCAGACGGGCTCGGTCACCCGAGCCGGAACGCAGAACTGCCCGTGCTGCCCGCTGACGACCCCCGCCGCAACCACCTGCTCGCCGCACTGCCGGCGCAGGATCTGGCGCGCCTCGTCCCCGGTCTGGAACGGGTCCCGCTGCGGCTGGGCGAGGCGCTGTACGAACCTGGCAGTCGGATGCGCCACGTCTTCTTCCCGACCACGGCGATCGTGTCCCTGCTCTACGTGATGGAGGATGGCGCATCGGCCGAGATCGCCATCGTCGGCAACGAAGGGATCGTCGGCGTCTCGCTGTTCATGGGCGGCGAAACCACGCCCAGCCGCGCCGTCGTGCAAAGCGCCGGGCACGCCTACCGGCTGAAGGGCCAGACGCTGAAGGAGGAGTTCTATCGCGCGGGGCCGATGCAGCGGCTGCTGCTGCGCTATACCCAGGCCCTGCTGACGCAGATGGCGCAGACCGCCGTGTGCAACCGTCACCATTCGCTCGACCAGCAGCTGTGCCGCTGGCTGCTGCTGAGCCTGGACCGCCTGCGCTCGAACGAGCTGATCATGACCCAGGAGCTGATCGCCAACATGCTCGGGGTGCGCCGCGAAGGCGTCACGGAGGCGGCCGGGAACCTTCAGCGCGCGGGATTGATCGAGTACAGCCGGGGCCGCATCACGGTGCTCGACCGGCCGGGCCTGGAAGCCCGCTCCTGCGAGTGCTACGGCGTGGTCAGGAAGGAATTCGCACGCCTGCTTCCGGAGGCCGCACGGCCCTAGGCCTGCCGCGCGCGTGCCGTCGCACGCGCCCCGCGACGGTGTCGTCCGCTCACCCGCTCTGTGCGGTACCGCCCAGACAGTCGCCGGCCTGCGCCGTCACGCTGCCGCATGTGATGCCCGACAAGGCGGCGCCTGCCGGGTCGGCGGACCATCAGGAGAGCCCACGTGCCGGCCAACGCGCCCGAGACAGCTGCCAACCGCCTTCTGACGGCCCTGCCGCGCCAGGACCGTCGGCGCCTGCTGGCGGGCTGCGAATCGGTAGACCTCGTCTTCGCCGAGGTTCTGTCCGAGCCTCGCGAGCGCATCCGCCACGTCTACTTCCCGACGGGAGGTTTCATCTCGCTGGTGACCCAGATCGTCGGCGGACCCAGCCTCGAGGTGGGGCGGGCGGGCGATGAGGGCATGCTCGGGGCATCCCTCGCGCTGGGGGTGGACGTCTGGCCGACGAAGGCCGTGGTACAGGGCGCGGGCCCGGCGCTGCGCATGGCCGCTGCGCCGTTTCGTCGCGAACTCGAGGCGAGCCCTGCGCTGCAGCGGGAGCTGAAGCGCTACCTCTACGTGCTGATGGGCCAGCTTGCGCAGTCCGCCGCCTGCACCCGCTTTCATGTGGTGGAGGCGCGCCTCGCACGCTGGCTCCTGATGACGCAGGACCGCGCACACTCGCACGAGTTCCACGTCACGCACGAGGTTCTGGCCTGCGCGCTGGGCGTTCGCCGCGTCGGTGTCACCAAGGCAGCGACTTCGCTGCAGGAGCGCAATCTGATCCGCTATCGACGCGGCAACATCGTCATTGCCGACCGCGCCGGCCTGGAAGCGGCATCGTGCGCCTGCTACGGTGCCGACCGAGCGGCCTACGCCCGGATGATGGGCTAGCTGCCCTTCCTGTCGCGCGGCACGCGCCCCATCAGGTAGAACTCCGCGTTCGGCATCATGCCGACGGTGTTGGCCAGCCGGTTGGACATCGCGAAGAACGCCGCGATCGCGGCGATGTCCCACGCGTCCTCGTCGGTGAAGCCGTGCGCGTGCAGCTCGCGGAAGTCGTGGTCGTCGAGCGCGCGCGAGTCCAGCGCGACCTTCATCGCGAACGCCAGCATCGCATGCTGGCGGGGCGTGATGTCGGCCTTGCGCCAGTTGGTCGCGAGCTGGTCGGCGATCAGCGGGCTTCTTTCGTAGATCCGCAGGATCGCGCCGTGCGCGACCACGCAGTACAGGCAGTTGTTGGCGCCGCTGGTGGCGACCACGATCATCTCGCGTTCGCCCTTGGTCAGCCCGCCCTCCTTGAGCATCAGCGCGTCGTGGTAGCCGACGAAGGCGCGGAACTCGTCGGGCCGGCGCGCCAGCTTCAGGAACACGTTGGGCACGAAGCCCGCCTTCTGCTGGACCGCGAGCAGCTTGTCACGGATGTCCTCGGGAAGCGACTCGAGCGCGGGGAGCGGGAAACGGTCTGGATTCATCGGTGCACGCGGATCGTGACGAAGGGCCCGCACAGCGTACACCAAGCCGGTCGCGCCGGCTGGATGTCGGGCGGCAGCGAGGACGGCCGAGGGCGGGCGACCCCGCGCGAGCCCTGCTATCCTGCCGCCCGTGAAGATCACGGTGGTGGTGTCCGCATACAGCAACTGGACAGCGCTCGACAGGAC
>Ga0209253_10005640_pt1 | contig 10860 bp, 8 predicted proteins | sample FrelakmetBRP12BR_FD_187145 | JGI IMG/M metagenome (GOLD analysis project Ga0209253, IMG submission 187145) | Freshwater lake sediment microbial communities from the University of Notre Dame, USA, for methane emissions studies - BRP12 BR (SPAdes)... | ecosystem: Environmental > Aquatic >... | reverse complement strand
TATTGAGTATGAATATCTTCTATACAACCTTCAAAACGGTGAATTGTCCTCCATATCAAACGAGTTGTATAAAAGCGGGCCACATTACTCATATATATCCTTTCTGGAGTTTATAAAGAAACACTCAGAAATATATAAATTACCAGTATTACCGTGGCACGGTCCAGAGTGCAATTTCTCTCCTGAAAGAAATTACTTTATTTTCAATAGATCTACCGATCAAGGTTTTTATAATAGTGCAGATATCGTTGATTTTCCAGGCCTTAATAATGTATCTAACTTTAATCAAGCAACTGGTATGAAAATCATTGGATCCCTTTGTTGGTCTCCAAAATAATATAATAAAACATATTCGGTTACGATAAAGTGAAAAACCTATATATTTAACTGATTGCTTTGGGCTTATATTTATTATATAAAAAAGTTGATTCTTCCATGCTAACATAATTTTGAAGGTCTCTATATTAAGGTGTACACCGTCTCAGAAGTAAACATAGGGATCTAATTCAATTGAACATCTACGCCTTGGTGCCGTTGAATCCGTAGGGCATAACTCGGGATTATTGGATTAGCGCTAGCTACCCACGCGACCTACCCCTAGGTAGATTTTCTGGAATCCGATACCTTTAGTTTTGCCAAGTACCTTTATAGAATTTATTAATGGCGCTAAAATGGCGCTAAAATGTTTGGTCACTTATCTAAGAATGGCTATATGTGGGGGTAAGAACAGTTATATCCCCCATATATTGGCGCCCCCGGCGGGATTCGAACCCACAACCGTCTGATCCGAAGTATGAAGGATGCATAAGTTATAATCGTTGCATGAATCAACAGCTTTTATACCAGGAAGACCCCACCATATTGGATTTCGATACCAGCGTAATTGAAATACTCGCCCTGCCAGATGATCGCAAGGGCCTCGTGCTCGACCGAACCTACTTTTACCCCACCGGGGGCGGGCAGGAACACGACACCGGCAAGATAGGTTCTGCCAGTGTAGTGGATGTCTTCAAGGACGATGATAGTCCACGATTAGTGCACGTGGTGGAAGGCGAAGTCGCTCTGGGCATGGTAAAAGCCTATATTGATGCTGAGCGCCGCTTGCGTCACATGCAGCACCACACTGCCCAGCACCTGCTCACCCAGTGCCTTCTGCGCCAGACAGGTTATGAGACTGTCTCCGCCAACATCAACGGGTATTCCCCAACCACACTGGATATTATGGCAACCCAAATTAGTAAGATTGATCTTGATCAGGTAGAGCTCCAGGCTAATCGGGTCATCTATGAAGATAAGGTAGTTAAAACTTATTTCGTCACGCCAGAGCAGCTGCAGTCCATTCCACTGCGCCAGCCTCCCAAGGTTATTGAGAACATCCGCATCGTAGAAATTGATGGATATGATTATTCCCCCTGTGGTGGCACCCATCTATACCACACCGGCAGTATTGGGCTACTCAAGGTGCTCAGAGCAGAGCGGCAGAATGAAAAGATACGCATCTATTTCATCGCCGGGTTGCAAGCGTTGGATTTCTTCTCGCAAATGTATGATACGTTCAGCAGCCTGGCTAACCAGATGAGCATCAGCTGGCAGGATATCCCTGGAGTGGTAAGCAAACAGGTAGAACAGTTAAGTGCACTCCAGAAGGAATTTCAGGATTTAAAGAGTGCAAGTGTCAAAAATGAAGCCCGTGAATTATCTGAGAAGGCAGAAGACCATGCAGGGATCCGGCTGGTGCGGCAGTCCTTTAAAAGCCGCCCGTTGGGTGAGCTGCGTTCGATGGCAGACGCGCTTAAGCAGCTACCAGATCTGGTCAGCTACCTGGCAAGCTATGATGGTCAGAAGCTATCCCTCATTGTCACTTGCGGTGAGGCTACAGGTAAAGATGCACGCCTGCTTCTCACAACGCAATTAGCCAGTATCCAAGGCCGCGGGGGTGGAGATGCAAGGCTTGCCCAGGGAGGTGGGGTGGTGTCGGATGTTCAATATCGTACTTTTCTGGATTTTATAGACTTGATATAAATCTGATTTAGATATTTTCAACTGAGAACACCGAGTTTATTGAGATAATACGAATATTTAATGTTTCTCTGTAGTCTTAGATTTGCCCCGCTGTATTTGGATGGGGGTGGTCTCTGGGGTGAATTTTATTATCATCAAATATTCTAACTTTTTTCTCCACAATCGCGAATCGCTTGACGGTTTATGGATTCACTGGTACACTACGACCCTGTAGGAAAGCCAGAAAGTTCTCGTTGGAAGAAGTAGAAAGTAGACGGTCCAAGGCTCGCTCCTTGGGCTGTTTTATTTTGACTGCTCCGATGGATTTGAAGGCGCACCACATATCCTTTTTTATACCTTACGGAGGTAAATTAAATGTCTGAAAGAATTATCGGCACAGTCAAATGGTTCAACGGGAGCAAGGGGTACGGATTCTTGTCTCAGCCTGATGGCGCGGACGTATTCGTACACTACTCGGCGATCCAATCTGATGGCTATCGCACGCTCCAGGAAGGCCAGAAGGTGGAGTTCTCCATCGAGAAAGGCCCTAAGGGACTACAAGCTGCCAACGTCATCCCGATGTAATTAATCCTTTTACTATGTCGCACAGACCTGCCGGAGTACGGCAGGTCTGTGTTTTAAATTCAGGTATAGGATATGTGTGCAGGAATTTGTTTAAGCTCCAGGATTTTATTAAGTTGACATATAAAAAAATAAGAGATAAAGTCGCTACTCCCTTTGTTGCAGTTATAATTTGCTTAATGATGCTCATCTTCCAATACCCGAATAAATTTATTCGGGCGCTTGTGAACACCGGTTTGCTTTTTGCACTCTCCGCCTGCACCATCCTTGGTGGAGCGCCTGACAAGCCTACTCCCACACCGGCACCGACCTCCAGCGTCCCCGGGTTGATGGTTATCTCACCTCAAGCATGCCAGGTGGGTGAGCAAGCGATGATTCGCGTAGAAAATCCCCAGGGGGATCTGATCGCCTGGTCACCGGTAGCAAACACCGTAGCTTACATCGCTTCCACCCAGGGATCAAGCTGGAATGTGGGGGAGTTGAACATGATCGGAGAACCTTTATTTGATAATCCTGAAAAGCTGGCAGTGCAAGTTGCTGGCGAGCTGGACTGGTCTCCAAACGGGGACACTCTCGCTTACCTGGGATTGCGCCGTAGTGATAACTTGTATACGGTTGGCTTGGCTTATCCGGATAGGCGCCCCTCAAAAGATCTGTTTCCGGGTGAAGCTGCCCAGACAGATGATTATTCTAGTCAGAAAGCCATCAGCGAATGGATCGATGATGGACGCCTGAGGGTGTACAAATCGTGTGGTGTTGACTGTATGCAGGGATTGATTTTTGACGTGATCACGGGATTATCTACCCAGGCAGGTGCCCCAACCCAACGAGATTTTGGATTATGGTCAGTTCATACCAGCCAGCCCAAGGACAACCTTGTTGAATACACTGACTTACCGGGTCAATTGAACTGGTCACTGGATGAAAGGCAAATTGCTTATATTGATGAAAATGGTTACCTATGGATAATAAATGTCGTCACCGGCAACCTTTATCCCCTGGATATTGGTATATATGGTACCGCTTCCGAAACAGATTGGTCTTCTGACAGTCAGTATCTTGCAGTCCATGTTGACCAGAACTTGAAGATTTTCTCTTTCGACTGCCCGTAACCGAGGAGTTCATATGACGAATATACGGCTTGAACATGATCTATTGGGTGAACGCCAGGTTCCGAATGAACATTATTACGGCATCCAGACACTTCGGGCAGTGGAAAACTTCAATATCACAGGAATTCCCATTTCACACTACCCAAGACTGGTGCATTCCCTGGCTTATATCAAAAAAGCTGCTGCATTGACCAACTTGGAACTTGGTTTATTAACTGCTCAGATTGCCCAGGCAATCACGAAAGCCTGTGATGACATCCTGCGTGGTGAGCTGCTCACCGAATTTGTCGTGGATGTTATCCAGGGTGGGGCGGGTACCTCAACGAATATGAACGCCAATGAAGTCATCGCCAACCGGGCATTGGAGCATCTGGGTTACCCGAAAGGCAGTTACGACGTGCTGCATCCGCTTAACCATGTCAACTTGTCTCAATCAACCAATGATGTTTACCCCACCGCTTTGCGCCTGACCTTGAGTATGAAGCTGGATGGGCTGGTTGTTGAGATGCAGGCGCTTCAAAATGCATTGGCTGAGAAGGGGGTTGAATTTTCAGATGTGATCAAAATGGGCCGCACGCAGCTGCAGGATGCCGTACCTATGACATTAGGCCAGGAATTCGAAGCCTGGGGCGTGATGGTTGGTGAAGATATATCCCGGGTACGGGAAGCACAGGCCCTGATCCGCGAGATAAATCTGGGGGCTACTGCGATCGGGACTGGCTTGAATGCGCCACCCAAATATGCCGAGCTTGTCACGGCAAAATTACGGGAAATTTGCGGTGTTCCGGTGGTCCAGTCCCAGAACCTGGTGGAGGCAACCCAGGATGCCGGGGCATATGTCCAGCTTTCTGGAGTGCTGAAGCGTGTCGCAGTCAAGCTTTCAAAAATCAGCAACGACCTGCGCCTGCTCTCATCAGGACCGCGGGCTGGATTCGGCGAGATAAACCTGCCACCCATGGCACCCGGTTCTTCCATCATGCCAGGTAAGGTAAATCCAATCATCCCCGAGGTTGTTAACCAGGTGGCTTTTGAGGTGATTGGCAATGACCTGACGGTGACCATGGCGGCCGAAGCAGGCCAGCTGGAGTTGAATGCCATGGAGCCAGTGATCGCCTACAACTTATTCACATCACTGGATATGCTTGGGCGCGCATGTCGCACGCTTGTGGAGCGTTGCATTCGGGGTATCACTGCCAACCGTGATCATTGCCGCCAGATGGTGGAAAATAGCATTGGTTTAGTGACTGCCCTTAATCCAATTTTGGGGTACGAGAAAGCCAGCCAAATTGCTGAAGAAGCTTTGCGGACCGGGAAATCTGTGGTTGAAGTGGTGCTCGATAAGGGCTATATGAGCCGCGCGGAGTTGGAGCAGGTACTTGCGCCTCATAAGATGATCCGGTGAAGCAGATTCTAAATACCGTAGACCTGCCAGTTATATTAATTACAGCCGGGTCTTATTTCAATCCTGAGTAAATCTTGGTGTCAAACTGAGTTGTGCTTTATCAATGCTAAAGCAATGCGCCTGCACTGAAGATTTCAATCGGCAGTTCAATGTTATTAATGGCGAATTTCTCTGCGAATTTTGGTCTCAACCCGCTGGATTTCAATGAACCGATAACACGCCCATTTTGGATCCCGGTCTGGTCAAAGAGGAATAAGTCCTGCATCAAGATCGTATCGCCTTCCATGCCTTGTACCTCTGCCACATGGACTACTTTACGGGTGCCATCCCGCATCCGCTCCATGTGGATGACCAGCTCGATCGCGGATGAGACTTGTTCGCGGATCGCCTTCAGCGGCAATTCCAGACCGGCCATTAAGACCATGGTTTCAATACGGCGCAGTGTATCCCGTGGGCTGTTGGAGTGGATGGTTGTCATCGAACCATCATGGCCGGTGTTCATCGCCTGGAGCATATCCAGGGCTTCACCACCGCGGGCTTCACCGACGATAATTCGATCAGGGCGCATACGCAGGGAGTTGATCACCAGTTGACGGATGGTTACCTCACCTTTGCCCTCAACATTGGAAGGTCTTTTCTCCAGGCGCCCCACGTGCTCTTGTTTTAATTGCAGCTCGGCAATATCTTCAATGGTTATGATACGCTCATTGCTGGGGATGAAAGCCGAAGCAACATTCAGCAAGGTGGTCTTCCCTGAGCCAGTCCCACCTGATATGACAATATTCACCCTGGCTTCCACACATGCCTTGAGGAAGTTGACCAGGTTGGTTGTGATCGTTCCATTCGCTACTAGATCCTGGGCAGTAAAAGGGGTTTGTGCAAATTTTCGGATGGTCAGCATCGGACCAATCAGCGAAAGGGGTGGGATGATCACGTTGACACGGTACCCATTGGGTAGGCGTGCATCAACCATGGGCGATGATTCGTCCACCCGTCTCCCCAACGGCGCCACAATGCGGTCAATGATGCGCATGAGATGAGTTTCATTTTCGAAGCTTACCTTGGTTTTCTCCACTTTACCAAACCGCTCAATGTAAACATTATCAAATCCATTCACCATCACTTCAGTGATGCTGGTCTCTTGTAATAGTGGCTCCAGCGGACCAAACCCAAGGATATCAGCGATCACCCAATCCAGTAACCTACCTCTAACTGCCCGTGTATATAGTAGATTTTCCTCCGTAAGCACCCGGTTGAATAGTGTCTCGATCATTTGATGCATCTGTGGGATGTGAGATAGATCGACTTCACCATCCGCTTCTGCCAACAACCTGCGTTGGACCCGATCACGGATCATATATGCATCTGCTGAGATTTGTTCAGTGCCTGCAATAGATTGGGCTTCAGCTAAAATATCGTATTCACTTTGGGCGATCGTGCGCCCATTCTTTGCGGGTCTGTTGGTAAACATTCAATAATCTCCGGTAAATAATTAGGGAAGGGTTGGAATAATTAGTTGGGTATTCGGGGTCAAACGCGGCTGGTTGCTCATCTCGTTTGCAGATAGGATGGCTGCCACGGTCGTGTTATAGCGGTGCGCAAGCATCGTTATATAGTCACCGCTTTTCACCGTGACGATAGTAGTATTGTCATATGCTTCCACTCTCTTCCGGAGGAGTTTTTGGTACGCATAAAATGCGCTTTTATAGTCTCCAACATTGGAGCTATACTCTGCTGAAGCGAGTGTTTCCGTAAGCGGGCTTTGTAGTGTAAAAATCCGTTCACGCAAACCTATCTTATTCAATGCATCCTGGTAAATGAGAACCGCGTCCTGGAAGTGATTTAACAATCCCTGGGATTCGGCTATCATGGTTTGGGCTTCAAAAGATAATGTATCTGAATCAGGAAGCTGCTGCGCCAATATAGCAGCCCGTTGGAAATCTTCCAACGCCATCGAATATTCACCCGCTGCTAAATAATCTGTACCGCGTGCGATATAAGCGTCATATAAGGTTTGAACAGCAGTCCCATTTGCATATCCTGCTTGCTGTTCAACGACGTATTCGAGCTGGGTAATCACCGAATCCCATTTGCTGCCGGCAAAATTATTTACAGCCTGAATATACGCGCTAGCCAGTTGAAATTGGGTCATTATGTCCGGGTCGTTGGGACGAATAGAAAGAGCCAGTCCTAAATACTCCCCGGCAAGCTGTTGGGCGTCCATGGAATCAGGGGCACTTGCCAGGGTTGCCTGTGCCTGGCTTAGATAATCACCGATCATGCTGTCTTCGATGACCAGGCGAACCTGGGTCCGTGCCGCCAACGCTTCACGATCTAATGGACGTAGCGCCAGGGCTTTGCTGAAATAATCATCGATCTTTTTAAGCGCATCAAGTGATGCTACCGGGGCTTCTAATAGTGCTTGAGCTGCTTGAATATAGCTATGAAATAAATTTTCTTCTACAAGCATGGTTTGAAAGCTCGAATCCATCAGTCGAAGGGATTCGTACCCCGACAGAGCGTCTTCGTAACGTCCTTCTGCATATGCCAGATCGGCTTGTTGCATTAAAGAGGTCATCTCAGTTTGAGACTGCAGTTTCTTGACCTGAAATGATACATCTCGATAATTGGGCATAATCTGGTCAATCTCCTGCAGGATAGAGAGCGCTTGAGCTGAGTCACCCAGTTGGAGCAGGTCCATTGCCTGGGTATATTGCTCTTCAACCTCTTTCAGATCCTGTGCCTGAAAAATAGCATCTGATAACCCTGGGAAATCAGGGTTTTTGAGTTTGATATTTTCATATACAGATAATGCTTCATCCGATTTTCCGGCGGTTATCAATTGCTGCCCATTCCGAAATTCGACCGCAAGTTGTGCCTGCAGTAAATTCTCGGATATATCAGATTGTGCACTGCTGATCTGTCCCTGTATCCAACCTGAATAAGTGGAGATTGCAAAAAAACCTGCTAGCGCAATTACCAGGACCACCAAGAACTTGATTCCATTTTTAGTGATCTGATTTCGCCTACGGTGATTATTTTCTTCAATCTCGTATTCACTGATCCGCGCCCGTACTTCCATCTCCTGGCGCAGGGTTCGTAAATCAGGTTCTATGGGAAAAGATTTTTGGAGTTCACTCAGCTTGGTGAATCCTTCATCCCATTTTCCCACCTGAAAATGACCCATCGCATCCAAAAAAAGTGGAGATTTTAAGTAAGATTCTGCTGCGTTCGAACTCATGCTACCTCCAAAAATCCTTCACTGATCACAATAAAAACACCTTCATTTTCACAGAGAATTAAATACTTCTCTTAAAATTGGTAAAGCAGGGCCGAGGATTACTGCCAATAAGGCAGGGAATATCAACAACGCCATTGGGATGAGCATTTTGATAGGTGCTTTCTGCGCCTGTTCCTGAGCACGGAATCGCCGTTCAATCCTCATTTGTTCTGCTTGTGCGTGCAGCGTGTCGCTAATACTCATACCCAGCTGCTCGGTCTGCAGGATCAATGCCACAAAACTGGCTATCTCGCGTATATCCAGCCTGTCTGACAGGTTCCGCAAGGCTTCCCGGCGCGATAAGCCCATTTCCATTTCATTGATCACTCGCCCAAACTCATGTCCAATCGGGGTGTCCCAATACTCGCTTACCCGCTGGAGTGATTGATCAAACCCCAATCCTGCAGTCGCACATACGCTCAGCATATCCATGGCGTCTGGTAAGCCTCTTTTGACACTTTTTTGCCTTTGGCTGATCCGGTTATTTATCCAAACTTTTGGGAATGAATAGAAGAAAATCAGGACTAATATGCTCAGAGCGATGTTTATGGTATCTGTTCCACGTCGGTAGATGACGAAAGCCAGGTAAACTCCGAGTAATGCACTGGCCAGGCTGATACCATAAAACTCCCTTGCTCCTAATCCCAAGGGATAGCCGGCGATGAGTAGTTTATGAGCCAGGTTATCGATCGCCCCACTAGGAGTGATCCGGCCAAAGAAACTTCCAACGGCTTTAATGGCTGGGGTAATCGTGCGGTTGACAAACGAACCAGTGATTACCCTGGATTGGGCGCGCGATGTATTTGCCTGGTTACGGTTGGTATTCAAAGGTACGGCAACATATTGGTTCAGGCGTTTAGACATTGGATTGGAGCTCAACCAACGGGCGCCTAAGACCAGGACGACCAGCCCAGCGATCCCTAAAGCCAAACTCAAGCTGATTTGGGTGAACATTTGCATAGATCTTACCTCATACCTCAATCTTGGCTAAACGGCGAACAGCAAAGTTCCCGATAATAACCATGAACACCGCACCAATCGGGATGCATATGATCGAGGGGTCAAATAAACGCATCATATAGGTTGGATTCAGAAAAAACATGGCAGCTAACATGCCAATGGGCATGAAGGTGAGGATATAACTGCCAAACCTCTGCTGTGATGTGAGCACCCGCACTTCGCTGAATAAACGTATCCGTTCACGGATGGTATCCGTGACAGCTCCCAACATGGTGACGATATTGCCACCCACCTGTGAATTGATGTTGATGGCCGTGACAACCAGGTATAGGTCATCATTTTCCATCCTGGCAACCAGGTTGTTCAATGCCTGGCTGAGGGATAGACCAAGGCCAATTTCATGCCGCACCCGGCGAAATTCTTCGGATGCAGGTGCTTTCATTTCCTTGCTCACCACTTCAATCGCTTGTGGCAGGCTGTATCCAGCCCGGACCGCGCCGGTCATCAGGACCAAAACATCCACCAGCTGACTGGCAAAATTCGTCCTTCTTTGGGATATCGCTCGTTTCAGGAGCAGATCAGGGATGAAGTAGGCAATGACCGCCAGGCCGATCCCCGATACGAACATCTTGGAAACAGTCCAACCTGGACCAAAAACAAGTACTTCACTTCCCGATATGAATATCTTGGATATTATCCACCCCAGCCCAAATCCCAGGATAACTCCCCCATACCGGATGATGATATATTCTGTTTCTGTGACTGGCCAGTTGGCGCTGATCAGCTGCAGGTTCAGTTTCTCGGATGCAAGGCCAGATAATAAATTGTTCAGTCGCAAGCGCCATCGAATCAGGCTGCTGCGGCGCTTTTGGCCATCGATGCGCTGGGATGCTTCCACGGGCAGGCTTACGTACGTCTCGAGGCGCGATCCGATATCCTGGCCAGCGAAAAATACATCCCGCAATCCAAAGATCACCAATCCATAGGCGACCAGGATGATAAGGACGATTACGGAAACAATCGCGATGAGGATGGTAAAAGAGGGCATTCAACCAGTTCCTTATTGATAACAAACTACCCTAGATGGCTGGATGCCATCAGCATATCGTGCCCAGCCTTCTCGCCTTGTACCCCTACACCTTCATGCCCCATTTCCCTCAGCGAAATTGAGATTAGGTTACGGGCAAGCTGCTGGACTGATTTACTGGCTTGACTGCGGGGGTAATTGACTAAATATGGAATACCCCGGTTGATACTGCGCAGCACATTCGCCGGGTCACTGGGTATTTGATGGTAAACCTGGTTGTGCAAAACCGATTCAATGTCACGTAATTTTATTCCACCTTCGATCCCTGCTTTATTCAGCACCATTAATATTTTTTCCGCCGGATATGCAAGCGAGCGGCTTAATTGAAGGAAACGGCTGGTATCGTGCAGGGCAGCCAGGTCTGGCGTGGTAACCAGCAGGACGCGGTCTGCTGCATCCATCAACGTCACCGAGATGTCATTGAGAGGACCACCAG
>Ga0209253_10005639_pt1 | contig 10860 bp, 8 predicted proteins | sample FrelakmetBRP12BR_FD_187145 | JGI IMG/M metagenome (GOLD analysis project Ga0209253, IMG submission 187145) | Freshwater lake sediment microbial communities from the University of Notre Dame, USA, for methane emissions studies - BRP12 BR (SPAdes)... | ecosystem: Environmental > Aquatic >... | reverse complement strand
GTCGGCCTTGCCGTTGATCACTTTGTCGGCGCTTTCCATGGTGCCGCCGAAGACGAAGCGCACCTTGACGCCGGTCGCCTGTTGGATCATGCCGGCCAAGGGTTCGGCGTCCCGCAAATCGGACGTCGCCAGAATGGAGAACGCCGCTGGATCGGGGGCGGCGTTGCTGTTGCCGCTCGGCGCCGGAGAGTTGTCACATCCCGCCAAGGCCGCGATGACTGCGGCCAGCAGCACGAAGCACACACGCTGAAACATGGCGAGCCTCCTCACAGCGACATCGCCCCGGTCGGTGGCTTAGCCTCAATTCCCGCCGCCAAGACCCCAGCGTCCCGCGCCGCGATCTGTTCCACGGTTTTGTTGGCCTCATCAATCGTGCGCTGCAACACCTGAATGTTGCGCTGCATGGTCCCCAGCGCCTCGATCCGAAAGCGGCTGGCGGTCTCGGCGGTCGCCGCCACGGTTTCCAGCGCCTTTTGCAGGGTCTGGATGGACACCGACGATTCGATCACCTTCTTTTGCACCTGTGTGGTCTGGGCTTGGTTCATCTCCGCGACGCTGGTCATCAGATCATCGGTGGCGCTATCCACCGCCGCCTGAAAATCGAGCGCCTTTTTCTGATTGGACAGGGCGACCGCCGCCGCGAAACCGATGCTGATCATCGCCATGGTATTGTGGCGGGCGGTTTCCAGCACCCGAATCAGGTCGCGGTTGTTGCGCAGCACGTTGTCGAACACCATGAATCCCATCATGAACACGCCGAGCGATTTGCGCAGCATGATGCGTTTTTGCCGGACTTCCAGCAGGACGTGTTCCCGAATCGCCTTGGCGCGTTCCGGCTCCTGGGTCGCCAGCGCCGGCAATACCTCTTCCAGGCGTTGATCCAGGCAGTCGGCGGCGTAGATGAACTGCCGCAGCCCGACCAGCGTTTCATAAGCACGTTTTTTCTCCTGTTCGACGGCGATGCTGTCGCGGGCCAGCCGGTCGATGTGCGCCATCAGCGCCTCGGCCATGGTCCGCATCAGCGCTTCGGACGACTGGAACTTGCGGATGTATTTCGACATCCGGTCGCCAAACAGCGGGATTTTCTCCAGCAGCGTGGAGAATAAGCCGCCGGCGTCGCCCAGATTGGCCCGGGGGTCGAGGTCGCGGGCGGTCTTTTCGAGTTTGAGCAGGGTTTCGGCCACGTCCGAACCTTCGCCAAAGCCGGACGCCTCCATCTGCCGCAGCGGCATCTTGGCCAGTTCCGAGGAGGCGGTGGACATCCGGGCCAGAAACTCATTGCCGAGGCTTTGAATGCCGCGCAGTTCCTGTTGAAACTGGCCCTCGTGCAGGTTCGCCGTTTGGAAGCGCGCGACCTTGGTGTCGACCTGTTGATCCAGCATGGGGAGATACTGATCGATCTTGATCGCCGCCAGTTGCTCGTCTTCGGCCATGGGGCGAAGCGGCGGCGGCGGTGTCACCTCCGCCACCTGCAACGACGCGCCGCCATCCAGGGAGATCGTCTGGACCGTGACTCCTTCCATGGCCTTTAACGCTTCGCTCATGACCCACTCTCCTCGCTTGGTGAACGGTTAAGCCGCGACTACTTCATCGCCGCCGCAACCACTTCGATCATTTCCGCCATGATTTCCCCGGACGGCGGATCGACGACATCCACCACCCGCTCCTTTACCGAGAAGCCGGCCCGCCCGACCGCTTCCTTGAACAGCGCCGAATCCGTGCCGCGAAAACCGTACTCGACCGCGATTTTCTGCAACTCCGGGTGGGTGGACAGCAGTTCGCCGAGCGCTTTCGCAGTATCGTTCAGCGCCACGAACACTTCCTTGCTGAACAGCGTGGGTTTGGGATACAGCAACACCGCGTCGGCGGGAATCGGCCGGTTCGCCATCGCGTGCGCGACGATCTGATATTCATAAAGAAATACGAGCGGCACCTTGCCCATGCCGATGGACAGATAATCCTCGAATATCGTGTTGACGTAGTTTTCCTGATAGCCCTGCCGCTTGAACAGTTCGGCGATCTGGCCCGCCAGCCGCCGCGCTGTTTCCCGGTCGGTCACGACTTCATGACCGTTCAGGGCGTGGCTGGTGAGCGCCAGATACAGGGCGCCGGAGTTGGAGGTGCGCGGGTCGGTGGTGGCGATCAGAATGCTGCGCGAAACGTCGTAGCCCTCATGCCCCGGCAAATCTTTCCAGCGTTTCTTCTGGAGCATGAAGTCGGTGATCTTGGCCAAATCCAGGTCGTAGACCCGGTCGCCGGTCTTGGTGGCGGCGCCGTTGTTCACCAGGATTTGGGCCACCGGTTCCCACGACGCGATCACCAGGGGTGAATAGAACGGCGAGTAGGTGGTCGTCGGAATGTTGAACTGCTTGGCGGCATCCGTGATCATCCGCGCCGCCAGAACCCCGGCGGGCAGGAAAAACTGGGGGCCGTCGGGCGCCGCCTTGACCTTGGCCGCCATCTCCCGCGAACCCATGCGGGCGATTTCGATCCTGAGATGATGATCGGCCAGGATTTTTTGTACCCGTGCATCCTTCAGGAACGGTTCCACGTCGACTGAAACGAAACCCTTGAGTGTTTGGGTTTGGGTTTCCTGATGGATGAGTTGCTGGAACTGGCTCCGTTCGATCACGGAGTAGCCAATCGTTCCGGCCAGCGCGACGGCGAATAGCACCGTTGCGATCAGCCCCGTTTTATTCGCCATCCATTCCCCCCTTTCAAACCCGAATCCCGCGCGCCGCGTCTTGGAATTCCCGGTGATTTGGAACATCTCTAATGATCGAACCGTATCGCCTTGGGTAAAACGGACGATGGCGCGCACGCTCTTGTCGTTCCACACCGGCGCGGTTGGCTGATTGCCCCATCATCGCGGCCAGCGGTTCCTGTGCCCGTCAGCGGCGCATTCTCGACCGAGTTCGGCGCCACCTGTATGGCCGGCGGGATGTTCAGTGTTTCAGCAACGCGCGAATCGCTGACGAGGTCATCACCTTGCCCTCGCCGCGATAGGCTTCGTGATTGGTTTCAATATCGTCGAGCTTGTAGAGATAGTTGACCATCATGCCGGCCGACTGGCCCATGCCCTTGGCCGAGGTGTCGGCCAGCCAGTTCAAGCGTTCGATGCGCGAGCCATTCGAGAGGTGGAAGTGAGCCACCCGGTCGTAGGCCGCGCCGCCTTCACGTTTTTCCTTGGCCAGATAGCGGGCGCACAACCGCTGCAGCGGATGCTTCAAAGCCTTGGCCAATTCCGGCTTCTGGGGCCAATCCGGCGTTTGCAAAAGGGTTTTCAGCGCAATGGGTTCGGTCCCTGTACCAGCCGCGGCGGCCAGCGCTTTACGATCTGCCGGAGTCAGTAGTTCCGCCTCGACATCCTTGCCAGGCTCGTTCAGTTTGCCGTCCAGCCAATTGCGGAAGCCGGGAATCGGGGACAGGGTGGCGAAGGTCTTAAGGTTCTGGAACTCGGTGGTCAGCTCGTCCACCACCCGCTTGATCAGGAAATTCCCGAAGCTGATGCCGGACAGACCCTCGTGGGCGTTCGAGATGGAATAGAAAATGGCGGTGTCGGCAGTGGTGGGATCGAGTACCGGTGCCGCTTCGTCCAACAAGGTGTGAACGTCCTCGGCGATGCCATGGACCAGCGCCACTTGGACGATGATCAGCGGTTCGTTGGGCATGCGCGGGTGGAAGAAGGCGAAACAGCGCCGGTCGGAACTGAGCCGGTTCTTGAGATCGTCCCAACTTCTGATCGGATGCACGGCTTCATAGGCGATCATTTTTTCCAGCAGCGACGCCGGTGAATCCCAGGTGATGCGCCGCAGTTCGAGAAAGCCGACGTCGAACCAGGAGACTAGCAGCGACAACAAATCCCGCTCCAGCGCCGCCAGCGCCGGATCGTCCTTGCGCCATTCCAACAGCTCCGCGCGCAAATCCACCAGGAAGTGAAAGCCCTCCGGCAGCGCATTGAGCTGGGCCAGCAAGCGCAGCCGCGGCGGCTGCAAGGCCTGCCGCAGCGCCCGTTCGGCCTTGGCGCGCTCCCCGGCGTCGTTACCGGCTTGCTGTAGTTTCGCCGCCGCCTGGTCCACCGCCTTGCGGTCGATGTCGAACTCGGTGGCGAGGATTTGCAGGAACCGCTTGCGGCCCTTGGCGTTCAACGACAGGTAAATCCGCCCCAGATTGGCGGCGCGGGCGCGCGCCGAGACCTCGCCCCCCCGCGCTTCCAGACAATCGCTCATCTGGGCCTTGAGCGCTTCCGTGTCCTTGTTGGGCAAATTGGGACTGGGGGCGCTGGACAGCAAACCGCCTCGCCAGTCGGCAACCTCGCGCCAAGCCTCGCGAAGATTCTGCATGGTACGGTTCAGCAGACTGGCGCGGGTGATTTCAGACTCGCGGATGATAAGGTCAGTCATGGCCGGGATACCTGTGGGAATCAGTGGAAACGCGAGGTAGGGAGCCGGGGGATGGCGCTAGAACTGCTCCTCGGTCAGCGCCAGAATCGAGGCTCCGCCGCTCAGGACCGAGCGCAGCAGGGCGCCCGCCTTGGGCAGTACGTGCTCGGCGTAGAAACGGGCGGTGACCAGCTTGGCCTCGTGGAACACCGGGTCCTCGCCGGCCGACAGCTTGCGCTGCGCCACCAGCGCCGCGCGGCCCATCTGCCAGCCGCCGCAGACATAGCCGGCCAGCATCATATAGTCGACCGATACCGCCATGACCGCATTGGGATCGCGGGCGCCCAGCATCCACTCGGTCGCGTCGGCCAGCGCCTTCGCGCCTTCGCGCAAGCCGTTGCGGATCACGACCATGTCGTCGCCGGGGGCCTTGCCCAGATCGGCGGCGGTGACCTCGATCTCGGCGATCAGCGCGCGCATGGCCACGCCCTGGTCCATGTTCAGCTTGCGGCCGGCCAGATCGGCGGCCTGGATGCCGGTGGTGCCTTCATAAATGGTGGCGATGCGGGAATCGCGCAGGTGCTGGCAGGCGCCGGTCTCCTCGATGAAGCCCATGCCGCCGTGGACTTGGACACCCAGCGAGGCCACTTCGATGCCGACCTCGGTGGACCAGCCCTTGACCACCGGAATCAACAGGTCCACCCATGCCTGATGGGTTTTGCGCGCCGAGGGATCGGGATGATGCCGGGCCAGATCCATGTGTCCGGCCAGCACGTAGGCCAGCGCGCGCATCGCCTCGTTCTGGGCCTTCATGGTCATCAGCATCCGCCGTACGTCGGGGTGGTTGATGATCGTCACCCGGTCGCCGCTCTTGACTCCAATCGGCCGGCCCTGCACCCGGTCCTTGGCGTAATTGAGCGCGCCCTGATAGGCCCGCTCGCCGATGGCCAGCCCCTGGACCCCGACCTTGAACCGGGCCTCGTTCATCATGATGAACATGTAGGCCAGACCCTTGTTCTCCTCACCGACCAGATAGCCAATGGCACCATCCTTGTCGCCGAACGCCATGACGCAAGTCGGGCTGGCGTGGATGCCCATCTTGTGCTCGACGGACACCGCATGCACGTCGTTGCGCGCGCCCAGCGAGCCGTCCGGATCGACCAGGAACTTGGGCACGATGAACAACGAGATACCCTTGACCCCTTCCGGGGCATCGGGAGTGCGGGCGAGCACCAGGTGAATGGTGTTCCCGGTCATGTTGTGCTCGCCCCAGGTGATAAAGATCTTCTGGCCGAAGATCCGGTAGTGATCGCCCTCGGGCACGGCGCGGGTGCGCACCGCCGACAGATCGGAGCCGGCCTGCGATTCGGTCAGGTTCATGGTGCCGGTCCATTCGCCGCTGACCATCTTCGGCAGGTACAGCGCCTTCTGTTGCTCGGAACCGACCCGGCTGATGGCCTCGATCGAGCCGCCATTGAGCATCGGGCACAGCGCGAACGACATGTTGGCGGAGTTCCACATTTCCTGAGTGGCGACGTTGATCAGTTCCGGCAAGGCCTGGCCGCCGTATTCGGCCGGGCAGCCGAGGCCGTTCCAGCCGCCCGCGGTGAATTTCTGGTAGGCATCAGCGAAGCCATCGGCGGGAATGACGCCTTGCGGCGACATGCGCGCGCCTTGCACGTCGCCAGAGTGGTTGAGCGGGGCCAGTACTTCGGCGGCCAGCTTGGCGGCTTCTTCCAGGACCGCCTCCACCAGTTCGGGGGCGACGTCCTGCTCGGCGAACGCCGGCAGGGCGGCGACGTCGGCGAGACCAGCCAATTCGTTGATCACAAACTGCATGTCGCGGGTCGGGGCGAAATAAGCGGTCATGAACGCCTCCTGATTCTGAATAAAGGAATTACGATGCGGGATTGGGAGATCCCGCGCTGCCTGAACGGCGGCGCGGGATCGAAATGGGCGCGCTCAGCCGGCGGCTTTCAGTTTGTCCAGCTCTTTGGACAGTTCGGGTACGGCGACGAACAGATCGGCCACCAGACCGTAATCGGCAACCTGGAAGATCGGTGCTTCCTCATCCTTGTTGATGGCGGCAATTACCTTGCTGTCCTTCATGCCGGCCAGGTGCTGGATCGCGCCGGAAATGCCGACGGCGATGTAGAGTTCGGGCGCGACCACCTTGCCGGTCTGGCCGACCTGGTAGTCGTTGGGCACGAAGCCGGCATCCACGGCGGCGCGGGAGGCGCCCACCGCCGCGCCCAGCTTGTCGGCCACGTCCTCCAGCAGCTTGAAATTCTCGCCGTTGCCCATGCCCCGGCCGCCGGAAATGATGATGCGGGCGGCGGTCAGTTCCGGCCGGTCGGACTTGGTGAGCTGCTGGCCGACGAAGCTGGACACGCCGGCGTCGGCGGCTGGAGCGACGGTTTCGACGCTGGCGGAGCCACCGGTCGCCGCCGCACCCGGGAAGGCGGTGCCGCGCACGGTGATGACCTTGACCGGATCACTGGACCGAACCGTGGCCAGCACGTTGCCGGCGTAGATCGGTCGCACGAAGGTGTCGGCGCTTTCCACCTTGATGATGTCGGAAATCTGCGCTACGTCGAGGAAGGCGGCCACCCGCGGCAGCATGTTCTTGCCGGCGGCGGTGGCCGGGGCCAGGATATGGCTGTAGCCGCCGGCCAGACCGACTACCAGCGCCGCCACGTTCTCGGCGAGCTGATTGGCGTAGTGGGAGGCGTCGGCCACCAGCACTTTCTTGACCCCCGCGACCTGGGCGGTGGCTTGGGCCACCGCGGCGCAGCCATGGCCGGCAACCAGTACGTGGATGTCGTCGCCCAGTTGGGCGGCGGCGGTGACGGCGTTCAGAGTCGCCGCCTTGAGAACGGCGTTGTCGTGTTCGGCAATGACCAGAATGCTCATGTTCGGTTCCCGCAGGCGTTAGATGACGTGGGCTTCTTTGTGCAGCTTGTCGACGAGGGAAGCGACGGTATCGACCTTGATGCCGGCCTGGCGCTTGGGCGGTTCCTGCACTTTCAGGGTGGCCAGCCGCGGCGTGACGTCCACGCCCAGATCCGCCGGTTTCAACACGTCCAACGGCTTCTTCTTGGCCTTCATGATGTTGGGCAGCTTGACGAAGCGTGGTTCGTTCAGTCGCAGGTCGGTGCTGACCAGCGCCGGCAGCTTCAGCGCCACGGTCTCCAGCCCGCCGTCGACTTCGCGGGTGACAGTGGCCGCGCTATCGCCGACCTCAACCTTGGAGGCGAAGGTACCCTGCGGCCAGCCCAGCAGCGCGGCCAGCATCTGGCCAGTCTGGTTGGCGTCGTCGTCGATGGCTTGCTTGCCGAGGATGACCAGGTCGGGCTTTTCCTTCTCGACGATGGCCTTGAGCAGCTTGGCGACCGCCAGTGGTTGCAGTTCGGCGTCGGTTTCGACCAGAATGCCGCGATCGGCACCCATCGCCAGCGCGGTGCGGATGGTATCCTGGCAAGCGGCGACGCCCAGCGATACCGCTACGATCTCCCTGGCCTTGCCAGCTTCCTGCAGGCGGACTGCTTCTTCCACGGCGATTTCATCGAACGGGTTCATCGACATCTTGACGTTGGCGGTTTCCACGCCGGAACCATCGGCTTTCGCCCGAACCTTGACGTTGTAGTCAATGACCCGTTTTACGGCGACTAGAATTTTCATCGTTCACCTTCGCTTGGGGTTGCTCGCATTTTGGGAGACTGGCGCGGGCGCGCGATTGCAAAAACAGCGCCCGGCTCTGGAAACAAACAACTTGAAAACGGAGTAGTTTAACGCTCGAACGACCGCCACGGACCAAGACGCAGCCGTGAATCCCCCGGTTAAACCCTAGTGGGTTATGGTATTTAGTCCCCCCCGGCGATGCAATGCATTTATTGGCTAATGGCTCGCCGAGGGGAGCAACCGCGCATGCGACCATTGGAGCAACAAGACCATGACAGAATCCGCGACTTTCAAGGCCCTGGTATTGACCCAACAGGACGGCAAAACCGTTGCCGAACTCAAGCGGCTGACCGAAGCCGATCTCCCTGCCGGGGAGGTGCTGGTGGCGGTCGACTACTCCTCGCTCAACTATAAGGATGGTCTGGCGGTGACCGGCAAGGGCAAGATCGTCCGTCAGTTTCCCATGGTCCCCGGCATCGATCTGGCCGGGACGGTGCTGGAATCAGCCGCGCCGACCTACCAGCCGGGCGACCGGGTGGTGCTGACCGGCTGGAGCGTTGGCGAGCGCTACTGGGGCGGCTACGCCCAGCGGGCGCGGGTCAGGGCTGACTGGCTGACGCCGCTGCCGGAGAAGCTGGACAGCCGCCGGGCGATGGCCATCGGCACCGCTGGCTTCACCGCTATGCTGTGCGTGATGGCGCTGGAGCAGGCCGGTGTCAAGCCGGACGCGGCCAAGCCGGTGCTGGTGACCGGCGCCAGCGGCGGGGTCGGCGGCGTGGCGGTGGCGCTGCTGGCCCATTTGGGCTATCGGGTGACGGCTGTGACCGGCCGGCCGGAAAACGAGGCTTACCTGCGCGAGCTGGGTGCAACCGAGTTTGTCACCCGCGAAGCCATGAGTCAGCCCTGCCGTCCGCTGGAGGGCCAGCTCTGGTCGGGCGCGGTGGATACGGTCGGCGGCCGGGTGCTGGCGCGGGCGGTGGCCGAGGCCGACTACGGCGGCGCGGTGGCGGCTTGCGGGCTGGCCGGCGGCGCCGACCTGCCGACCACGGTGATGCCGTTCATCCTGCGCGGGGTGAAGCTGCTGGGAGTGGATTCGGTGATGTGCCCGTCCGAGCCGCGCCGGTCGGCCTGGGCGCGGCTGGCGCGCGACCTGCCGGCGTCGGTGCTGGAACGGATGGTTGAAGTGGCGCCACTGGCGGAGGTCCCACGCCTGGCGGAGGCGATTCTCGCCGGCCAAATCCGGGGGCGGGTGGTGATTGATCCGAACGCGTAGGCCCGCGCCAACATTTTTCACGGGTCCGCACGGTCGTGTAGGTTGTGCCGCCGTGTTTTCAGCGTTCGTTATTGTCTGAAACAATGCCTCAAGAACCATACCCATCGGAGAAGCGAATGTACCCTACCCATGAAGGTTATAACGATACCCTGCACGGCTACTATCTGGAGGATCTCAAAGTCGGCATGAGCGCCTCTCATGCCAAGACCGTCACCGAGACCGATGTGGTGATGTTCGCGGGGTTGACCGGCGATAATAATCCGGTGCATTGCAACGAGGTATTCGCCGCGCAGACCCAGTTCAAGCACCGGATCGTGCATGGCATGTTCTGCGCCGGGCTTATTTCGTGCGTGGCCGGCACCCGCCTGCCCGGGCCAGGCTGCATCTATGTGGATCAGCAATTGCGCTTCAAGGCGCCAGTGCGGATCGGCGATACCGTCACCGCCACCTGCACCATCCAGGAGATCATTCCGGATCGGCGCCGGGTGATCATGCGCACGATCTGTACCGTGGCCGACATCGTCGTGGTGGAGGGAACCGCTACTTACATGGTTAGCCGCCGCAACCCACCGTCTTGAACGGAGCTTGAGGCGGCGGGGGTCGATCCGCCACCTCAAGCTTCCATCATTCTTCCATCACCAGCCGGAATCCGATAATAGGTTCGCGACCATCGGGTTTCCGAGGCAGTCGCTTGGCCGAACGCAACTCGCCCGGACCATTGTTCCAGGAACCGCCGCGCACGACCCGCTGGCCCTCGGCCGGTCGCCTGGTCGAGCAGCGCTGTTCCGGGCCGCCATAATTCGGGTTGTATTCCGAACAGGTCCATTCCCAGACATTACCCGCCATGTCGTGCAAGCCCAGGCTGTTGGGCAGATAGCTTCCGACTGGGGCCGAGACCGGGTGGCCATCGTCCAGATTGCCGATGGCCGCGCCGGTCGGGTCGTTGCGGTCGGAGAAGTTGGCGTAGCGGGGGTCGATGTCGTTGCCCCAATAGTAGCGAGTCGTAGTGCCGGCCCGAGCGGCGAATTCCCACTCGGCTTCGGTGGGCAGACGAAAGCGCCTGCCGGCGCCCGCTTCCCAGGATAGCCACTCGGCGAAGGCTTGCGCATCCTGCGCGGTCAGGTTGACCGCCGGCTGGTCGTCCCCGTTCAGGGAGCGTTCCTGAACGGAGCCGCTGTCGTGATCGGGTCTGAACTGCCGGTACTGGCGGTTGGTGATCTCGGTGGTTCCCATCCAGAAGCCGTTGACGCAGACCTGATGGGAAGATTCATCGTTGCCATGATCCGGTTCGGTGGCGGGGCTGCCCATGTTGAAACAGCCACCCTCGACCCACTTCAACTCCAGGCCGGTGGTATTATCGGTGAGGGTCTTGCTATTGGAGCCCGGGCGCTGGGCGGTGAGTAGTTCGGATTGGGCCGCGGCGACCGCCGGATGGTTGGGGCTCAAGTTGGCTGCCCGGTCCAGATAGATACGGGCTCGATCCCAATCCTTGGTGGCGATGAACGTGCGGGCCTGCTCGAGGTT
>Ga0209253_10005638_pt1 | contig 10862 bp, 12 predicted proteins | sample FrelakmetBRP12BR_FD_187145 | JGI IMG/M metagenome (GOLD analysis project Ga0209253, IMG submission 187145) | Freshwater lake sediment microbial communities from the University of Notre Dame, USA, for methane emissions studies - BRP12 BR (SPAdes)... | ecosystem: Environmental > Aquatic >... | reverse complement strand
CCCGCAACACGCTCGCGGCACAGACCCACCGGCAGATCAGCGAAACCTTGAATGGGCAGAGCGCCAGCGTCCAGTGGCAACCCATCGCTAGCGCGGCGCTGAACTGATCACATACACATCGAAGCGGGTATTTCTGGCGGCAATCCGCGTGCCAGGCTTAGGGCCTTCCAGAACGGGGGCATGAATGGGGCGTTTCACCACGACCCGCCGGCGGGCGCAACCCAAGGCGGCGGCCAACAGCCTGGGCGCATCTTGATCCTCTCCCACGAGGCACCTGAGCGTCCGCATTTCCTTTTTGACCAGGGCCGCCTTGACGTGGTGCGGGTACATGGGGTCCAGATAAACGACGTCGGGACGCTGTTGTTCGCCTAACCCGCTCATGAATGCATGGCTGTCGGCCACGCGCAGGCAGAGGCGTTCCCGCACCAGGGCGCCAATCTCGGGATCGCGCGCGGCCCGCTCGAGCCCATGGCGCAGCAGGGTGGCGACAAGCGGGGAGCGCTCGACCAGTTGCACGGTACACCCCAGACAGGCCAGCACGAAGGCATCGCGACCCAAGCCGGCGGTCGCATCCAGAACGCGGGGATTGGCCCCACCTTTCAGGCCCACTGCCTTGGCCAGGGCCTGCCCGCGACCGCCGCCAAAGCGGCGCCGGTGCGCCACGGCGCCGCTAATAAAATCAACGTAAACGGGTCCTGGCGCGGTGGGCCCTTGCTCCCGTAATTCCAGGCGCTCAGCGGTCAACACCAGCAGGAAAGCAAACGTCGGATCGGCAGGATCGGCCGTCAGCGGCAGGTCCAGTTCCTGGGCAAGCGCCAGGGCCTGACTGCGCAATGGCGGGGATTCATAGGCTATGGCGATGAGCGATTGGCGGCTGGTGTAAGTCACCTTGCCATCCTACCCGCATCAAGACGCACGCGTACCGCCCACCGGATGGTGGGCGGTTGCCGCCAAAGACGGATTAGGCGGCTTTGGGGGTCAATTCAGCAGTGCTCTCCTTGGCCAGGCTGTCGAACTCGGTCTTGAAACCAGCGCTCAGATCAGCCAATGCCTTGGCGTCATCCATCACCTTCTGGCGTAGGGTGTTAAGGACCTCGACCCGGCTGTTCAGAAAGGCTTGCATGGCTTCGGGGCTGCTAACCTCAGCAGCTTCCTTCAGTTGCGCCATACCCAGATCCACATAATAGCGCAGCGTAGTCATCTGCAAATCCACCAGCTTTTCAAGACTGTTGACACACAGCTTGTTAGCCTTGGCGACGGGTGCTGGGAAAGCCTTGAAGGGTTCGGAGACTTTAGAAAACAGATCGTTATTCATCATGATTTCCTCTTGGGTTAGTGATTTGTTGCAGTGCAATATACAGGATAATATGCTGCAGTGCAACATTCTTCACTACCAAAACTAATCGGTGGCAAGGCAAACACGCCTATAATAAACACATCGGTGGCAGAGAGTGATTTCAGAATGTGACAAGGTACCCGCTGCTTGGCGGCTACTTGCTCTCCAAACCACTGGGGGGCCCATCCACACCTTCAACAGATTCGATTGGCGGCATGGAAAAACGATTCGAAACTATTCTTTCGCTGGAGCTACCCTACCGGGAAACCCTCAAACTCCAGCGCAGTATTTACCGGGGTGGTTCGGGACCGCGGGTAGCCATAACCGCTGGCATTCACGGTGATGAACTGGAGGGACTATACGTTTGCCATCGTCTGGCTGCCTGGCTGGAGGCGCTGGAGCGAACTTGCCCTGAGGCCTTGCTCGGTCAAGTGGAACTCTACCCTGGGATGAACCCGCTGGGCTTGGACACCTTGCAGCGCACTGTGCCAGTCTATGACAGCGATCTAAACCGCAGCTTTCCCGGTCACCCTCACGGTTTACTGCCCCAGCGCATCGCTGCCGCCGCCCTCGCCCACCTAGAGGGCGCTGCCCTGGTGATCGATGTTCATGCCAGCAACATTTACCTGCGGGAAATTCCCCAGACGCGCATCGATGAGCGCTTCGCTACTACCCTGCTGCCCCTGGCGCGGCGACTGAATCTGGACATTATCTGGATACAACAAAACGTAATGAGCCTGCTGGAAACCACGCTGGCCCATAGCCTGAACCAGCAGGGCACACCCTGCCTGAGTGTGGAGATGGGCGCGGGCATCAGCCTGACTACCGCCTTTGCTGAGCAACTCCTGAGCGGCATCCTCACCCTCTGTCAAGAGCTGGGCGTGCTGGCCCCGGATCTGGTTCTACCGGAACCCTCCCACCGCCCTCTTATCGTTGACGATAGCAAGATCCATCCGTTGAACGCCGTCACTTCGGGAATGTTCGTGCCGGCCTTGGAGCACGGGGTCGCCGTGACCATAAATCAGCTCTTGGGTCACATCGTCTCTCCCTTTCAAGGGGATTCTCTGGCCGTGGTCCGCTCCCCGGTTGCGGGAAGGTTGTTTACCCTGCGCCGATATCCGTTAGTCTATGAAGGGTCGCTGCTTGCCCGAATCGTGGAGACCCCTACCCTGGAGCAAGGTTCATGAGCACGCCTGCCCTGTTGCGGATGACCGCGCCGCTGCGCGATACCTTCGAGATTCCCTACCATGACATCGGTCCCCCGGAACGCCCGCCCCGCTTGGCCCTGGTGGCCGGCCTGCACGGCAATGAATTGAACGGCGTATTCGTCCTGTCTCGGCTGGCATCCTTTCTCAACGGTATCCACAATGGCAACCGCAGCGGCCAGCACTTGCATGAACGGGTGGTCATCATCCCCGCCGTGAACGTGCTGGGCGTCAATACGCGCAGCCGCACCTGGCCTTTCGATAAAATCGACATCAACCGTATGTTTCCAGGCCATGCCGAGGGCGAGACCACCCAGCGCATCGCTGCTGCCCTGTTACAAGTCACCAGCCAGGCCTATTACCGGGTGGATATTCACACCTCCAACCTGGACATCGAGGAAATGCCTCAGGTGCGGCTCTACGCACCCAACGACGACGAACGCGCCACCGCCTGCCTATTCGGCTTGCCGGCCGTCCTCGAACGGCCCATCAACAGGATTTTCACTACCAATCTGGTCCATGCCTGGCGCGATTACGGTGGCGAGAACTTCGTCATTCAATGCGGCTTGGCAGGTAACCTACAAACGGCTCACTGCGAGATGCTGTTTCGAGGCCTGGTCGCCTTTCTCGACCGCACCGGCATCGTCACCGGCCTTACCCTCGCCGAGGATGAGGAGGATTTGCGTTATTTCGGCCTTCACCAGACTTTCGCCATGCTTGCCGAACACGCCGGCATCTTCGTCTCGCGCCTTGAGGTGGGTCGCTGGCTGCAGGCCGGTGACAGTCTAGGCCACGTTTACGATGGGTTCACCGGCGATATCCGCACCGAGGTCATTGCCCCGGTGGCGGGGCTGCTAAGCAGCCTGCGCCGGCAACCCCTTCTGTTCGAGGGCGACATGCTGGCCCGTATCCTGACCCCGGGCGAATCCGGCAGCCAACTCGACCTGGCGTTGCACGGGCAAGGACAGTAGGATCAGATGGAGACGGGGCAGGATACCGGCTACTATGAAGAGCAAATATCCCGATTCAGACAACTCCGGGCAATACCCGGACCTTGAGGAGATAACTCGATGACTGCAACGTGGATATTGGTGGCGGATAGCAGCCGGGCAAGGCTTTTTGCTGTGGACAAAGCCCTGGCGCCTCTACAAGAGTTACAAAATTTTGTCAACCCTGAAGGCCGCGTGAAAACTCAGGATCTGACCACAGACCGCCAAGGGCGCTCCCCCGGCAACGGCCCGAGCATGGATTATGACGTGGAACCCAAACGCCAGTTGGCCATGCTATTCGCCAAGGAACTCAGCGAACATCTAAAGAACAGCCGCCATCAGGGCCTTTTTAATAAACTTTACATCATTGCGGCGCCCACTTTTCTGGGCCTGTTACGCAGCAAACTGGACCCCCAGACCGCGCAACTCGTCGGCGAAGAAATCAGCAAAGACCTGACCCGACTGGACCCTGTCGAGATACGCCGGCATCTGCCGGAACGTTTGTAGATCCTGGCAAGGTTCAGAGCATAACCTGCGGAATGTTGGTTAATACGCTACCGGCGGAGGGTTAGGCGTCCGGCGCAGGAGCTAGCTCTTTTTGCGCACCAGCAGCAACAGCACGCCAGCCACTATCACCCCACGCCAGCCCAGACGGGCATGTTGACCGCCTGGGTGTCCCTTCACCGATAATTCGACCGGGCCCAGCTTGGCGTCGTGAGTCTCCTGGGTGTCGTTGAACTTGCCATACACCAGCCCCAGCATGCCGGCCACGATCAGCATGCTTGCCACAAGCTTGACTGCACTTACCTCATCTCCTCCCGCAGCTAAAACCATAGCTCCCTATTCTGGCTTGCTGGACTTGTCGGCGGAGTCCTTCTTCTGGTTGGGTGTAGTTTCAATCTTGACCTTGGTGGTACCGTCCTCTTCCATATCAATCTTTTTCGCGGCGGCGCGGGAGAGATCAATGGCCCGATCTCCCACATAAGGCCCACGGTCATTGATCTTGACCTCGACCTTCTTGCCATTCTCGAGGTTGGTCACTTCGGCCTTGGTCCCCAACGGCAAACTCGGATGGGCAGCGGTCAGCTTGTTCTGGTCAAAGGTCTCGCCATTGGCAGTCTCGTTGCCTTGCAATCCTGGTCCGTACCAGGACGCCTCGCCAACCTCCTTGTGGGTAGGTTTAGTGGTAGCGGCACTCCCTTTGTCCTGCGGCGTTTGTTTGTCTTGCGCACCTGAACGTTCCGAGGTACAACCGGAAAGCGCCAAGGCGCCAATCAAAACTATTCGCGAGAAACAGGCAAGACCGTTGCGGGGGGACGTTGCAATGCTAAGTGCTATCATGACTCAATCTCCACTTACTGGTCTGCTACTCGCTTGGTGAGACAACAACTATCCTGAAACGGAAGCAAGCGTTCATCCCACACCGCTCGCGTCCTTTATCCTAATCACCTTCCAACATGCATTCCTGACAGGGAACCCAAGACTCCGAAGACGGTTAATAACCAAAGAACCACAACAATGATTACTACCACATTCAAAATTTTCTTTATGGTAGCGTCCATCGGTATGTAGGTATTAACTGCCCATAGAATCACTCCAACGACAACCAAAGCAATAATTAATTGGATTAACGGCATGATTCTTCTCCTTTCATACTAACTTCTTTAGTGAGTCCCCCGGCAGAGCCGGGGGCTTACCTTACTGAGTTACTAATTAACATTACCTTCAAGATGCCTAATGCATAGCGTATCATCAACATTTTTACACCAAGTTCTGTCATTAAATTTATCACTATAGCTAGTAGAGTAAGGATTACTTGGTGTACTCGATGAACAAGACACTAAACCAACTATAAATAACACTATAAGGTATCTCATTACTGCTTCCTCGCAAATGTACCAGGACGGTACTCTTCAACTATGTCTACCATGTGTAAACATGCAATTTCAGACTTTTTGACATTACATGCATCTGCTAATTTCTTACAGGATAAAGCCTCCTGATTTACACATTTAAAAGACATTTCAGTATAAAGATACTCTTGGCGAGATACTTCATCTGACCCTCTTACCTGTTCAGCCGACATAGCCGAAAGAGGTAATAAAAGACTTACTGTTAAAATCGTGTATTTCATGTTGAGCGTTCCAAAATCATCTAATAGCCTAATAAATCCCAGATCTCGTCGATCTGCGCGATCCCGGCCAGTTCCGCAAACAGGCCAGCAGTTCGCTGGTACGGCAGCAAGTGACACCGGGTCAGGTGCACCGCCCCGTTGACTCCGGACGGGAAAGGTGTTGCGGTATACTTAAGAGCGCAAATTACAGTACCCCAATAGAGGTGTCTGTACGCTATCGCACATACCAATTAGATGATTAAAATGCGGGAAATCAAGATAATGGTTATCATCGCGACGCTGCGGCATTTACCATCCTGCTCAGTCAACGCATAACCGTCTGTACGCTGAAGCACATTCTCGGGCTACCTGCTTCTCTCCTCACCAGGAAGAGGCGGCCCACTCAACCAGTCGGCAATGAAATTCCCGTAATTTTCTTGAATAGAGTCACCGCGTAGGAATCGGTCATGCCCGCCACGAAGTCGGTGATGCCGAGCACCCGGGGGTACAGCTCGTGGTGAGGCTCGCGATTGAGACCGACGAACTGCTCGGGAATCAGGTGGATCAACATCCGGCTCTTAGGGGAAGCGGCGGCACCGCGTTCGGCGATATCATTCACCGTGGTGATGAAAGCCTGGAGTAAGCCGCCCAGCACCTCGAAGCCGGCGGCTTCCACCTCCACCACTGGCTGGGAAACATAGACCTTGGTCTCGCCACAGGCTTTGAGAGCGCGCATGGCAGGAGCGCCAGGGATAATGTCCAACAACTCGTCGGCAACCCCTCCACTCAGGATGGCCTCTTCATGGGTCATGAAGCATTCATGCACCTGTTCGATGATGTGACCGATGGACTTGGCGCGCAGGTATTCGATTCTCTCCTTGGAGCGGGTGATGCCGTCCAGCCGGCGGGTCATATCACCCGCCCCGGCCAGGGGCAGCAGCAGATCGCGCACTTCGTCGTAGTCCAATTGTTTGAGGCGAAAGGCATCTTCGATGTCGATGATGCGATAGCAGATATCATCCGCCGCCTCCACTAGATAGGCCAGGGGATGGCGAAGCCAGGCGCCGGCTGCGGCAGGCCGCAAGCCGAGTTGTCCGGCCACCTCCGCGAACAAATCCGCATCATCCTGGCAAAACCCGAACTTCTTGAAGGCGACCCCTCCCGGGCCGGGAATCGGCAACCAGGAGGCGCGGGGATATTTGGTAAAAGCGCCGAGCGTAGCGCAGGTGAGCTGCATGCCGCCGCGGTTGTCCGGGCTTTGCAGGCGGGCGATGACACGAAAGCCCTGGGCGTTGCCCTCAAAGCGCAGAAAATCCTGGCGCTGGGCGGGGGTCAGGCGGGCCAGAACCACCTGCCCCGTCGCAGCGGTCTCGAACCACAGGCGGATGGCGTCTTCGCCGGAATGGCCGAAGGGGGGATTGCCGATATCGTGGGCTAGAGAGGCCGCCGCCACGATCGCACCGAAATCCTGCGGATAGACACCGCGAAGACCGTGGCGGCGAATCACGCTGTCGCCCACCTTGGTGCCCAGGGTACGGCCCACGCTGGACACCTCCAGGCTATGGGTCAGCCGGGTACGGACGTAGTCACTCTGGGAGAGCGGAAAGACCTGGGTCTTGTCCTGCAGGCGCCGGAACGCGGAGGAAAATACGATGCGATCGAAGTCGCGCTGAAAATCGGTGCGCGCCTCGCTGTCGCTATGCCGCCCGGCCATCCCCAGGCGGCTACGGGAAAGCAGGCGATTCCAGTTCATGGTTGTTTACCCTCGCGCTACCGTTTCCAGTTCCTCCTGCAAGCCCAGCCAGGCTTCCTCTAACTGTTCCAATTCCCGGTCGGTCTGACCCTGCTGCAACAACAATCCCTTAAGCCTGGCTTTGTTGGCATCCTCATACATGGCGGGCTCGGCCAAAGCGCTTACAATGTCGGCCCTGGCGGCGGCAAGCCGCTCCATGCGCTGTTCCAGCGCTCTCACCTGCTGTTCCAGGGGACGCCGTTTGGCGGCAAGTTGGTTGCGCTGTTCCGCCGCCAGACGTTTCTGGTCCCGACGCCCAGCGGCGCTATTGCCAGCATTATCGGTCGCGGCGGCATCCTTGGCGGTGCGCTGGCGTTCATTCAACCATTCCCGGTACTCATCCAGATCACCGTCAAAGGGCCGCACCCGGCCGTCGGCCACCAGCATAAAGGCATCGGTGGTGGTGCGCAGCAGATGGCGGTCATGGGAGACCACGATGAGGGCGCCCTGATAATCCTGCAGGGCCAGGGTCAACGCGTAGCGCATCTCCAGGTCCAGGTGATTGGTGGGTTCATCCAGCAAGAGCAGGTTGGGGCGCTGCCAAACCAGCAGGGCCAAGGCCAGGCGGGCCTTTTCGCCGCCGGAGAACGGCGCCACCGGGATCACCGCCTGATCACCCGTGAAACCAAAGCCCCCCAGGAAATTGCGCAGGTCCTGCTCGGTAGTACGGGCATCCAGCGCCTGCAGGTGTTGCAGGGGGCTCCACTCGGGGCGCAATTGCTCCAACTGATGCTGGGCGAAATAGCCGATCGCCAATCCCTGGCCAGCGGTCAGGCGGCCACCCAGGAGAGGCGCCCGGCCGGCCAACAGTTTGATGAGCGTGGATTTGCCAGCGCCGTTAGGTCCCAGCAACCCCAGTCGGGTGCCGGGACTGATGACCAGACTGATGCCTTCCAGCACGATCCGCTCGGCATAGCCCACCATCCCCTTGTCTAGCACCAGCAGGGGATCGGGCAGTTTTTCCGGTTCGGCGAAGCTGAAATAAAACGGCGAGTCGACATGTGCGGCCGCGATCCGCTCCATGCGCTCCAGCGCCTTGATCCGGCTTTGCGCCTGCCGGGCCTTGGTGGCCTTGGCCCGAAAGCGATCGATGAATCCCTGCAAATGGGCGATTTCCCGCTGCTGTTTCTCATAGGCGGCCTGTTGCAGGGCCAACCGGGCGGCGCGCTGAGCTTCGAAGGCGGTGTAGTCGCCACTGTAGAGGCGAATCTGGCGGCGCTCCAGATGAGCGATGCAATCCACGACGTTGTCCAGGAAATCCCGGTCATGAGAGATCAGCAGCAGTGTGCCGGGATAGCCGCGCAACCATTGCTCCAGCCATAACACTGCGTCCAGGTCCAGGTGATTGGTCGGCTCGTCCAACAACAGCAGATCCGAGCGGCACATCAGCGCGCAGGCCAAATTCAGGCGCACCCGCCAGCCACCGGAAAATTCGGCCACGGGGCGTTGCAACTGATCGGCACTGAACCCAAGGCCCGCCAGCAGCCGCCCCGCCCGGGACCGTGCCGCATACCCATCGATGGCTTCGAAGTGGCCATGCAGTTCCGCCAGTCGAGTGCCGTCATGAGCGGCTTCGGCTGCCAGAAGAGCAGCTTCGACAGCCCGCAGTTCGGTATCCCCGTCCAGGACGTACTCGATGGCGGGAACCGTCAGCGCCGGCGTCTCCTGAGCCACATGCGCGATGGTCAACCGCGGCGGCAGTTCCAAATCGCCGCTGTCCTGGTGGAGTTCCCCCTTCAGCAGAGCGAACAGCGTGGACTTGCCGGACCCGTTGGCGCCGATGACACCCACTCGCTGACCGGGATAGATGGTCAGGGACAGGTCTTCGAAGAGGGGCTTGCCACCCCGTTGCAGGCAGAGTTTACGCAGTATCAACATGGGACGGAGTGTAGCAGTTTGGGCGAGAAACGGGCAGCCGCGCCGGTATTTACTCGGCCTGTTCCAGCCACTGCAGAATGCCCTGCCACTGCTCCAGATCCTTCGCCACCCGCCAACGCGGCAGGTCAAACAACGTCGTGCCGTCCAGTGCCATCTGCACGTAAATCTGCGCGTCGCGGATTAACCCCGCTACCGGCAAGTCCAGTGTTCTGAAGAAATCCTGCAACTGTTCAAGCGCCAGAGTGCGACTGTGAACGCGGCTTCCGATCAAAGCCAGCGGGCATTTGCCCTTGCGGACCTTTTTCAACTCCCCCAAAAGGGTGATGAAATCTCCGGTCGATTCAGTGTCGAAGGGGGATGGCTGCACGGGAATGAGCGCCTGATCCACATGTTTGACGGCAATCTTGAGGCGGTCGCCGTGCATGCCGGCGGGGGCATCCAGAATGACGACTTCCGGTTTAAAGCCGAAATCGAGTTCCTGCTCGTTGCGACCATCCCAGGGATGTATGGTAGGCAACCGCGCCGGCCGCCGGGCCAGCCAGTGGGATGCCGAGCGCTGGCGATCCAGGTCCGAGAGTATCACCCGCTGGCCTTGGCGGGCAAAATAGCCGGCCAGATTGATGGCCAGCGTGGTTTTGCCGCAGCCGCCCTTGGGATTAGCAATTAATATCGTTTTCATGCCATTTACCTTTCACATCCGGTATGCTCCCTGATTATGAACGAAACCACACTCAAATCACTTATCGCCAAACGTTTCCGAGGTTTTCTTCCCGTAGTCGTGGATGTTGAAACCGGGGGCATCAACCCCAAGACCGATGCCTTGCTGGAAATTGCCGTTGTGATCCTGCGTATGGATAACGAGGGTAATCTGCACCCCTCCCAGACTGTGGCCCGGCATGTCGAACCCTTTGCCGGTTCCAACCTGGAGCCTGCTTCCATGGCAGTGAACGGCATCGATCCCTATCACCCGTTCCGCTGCGCTCTACCCGAAAGCGCGGCCATCAATATCATTTTCAAAGAAGTACGCCGGGAGGTGAAGGGGTCGGGCTGCACCCGCGCCATACTGGTTGGGCACAATGCCTTCTTCGATCTGGGTTTTTTGAATGCGGCGGTGGTCCGCAACGATATCAAACACAATCCTTTCCATCCGTTCAGCAGCTTTGATACGGTCACCCTTGCCGGTCTGGCTTACGGCCAAACAGTGCTGGCCAGGGCCGTCAATGCGGCGGGCATTCCCTGGGACACCCGCGAGGCGCATTCCGCCGTCTACGATGTGCAACGTACCGCAGAATTGTTCTGCGACGTCGTCAACCGCTGGAAGGACATGGGTGGCTGGCTGCCGGAAAGTTACGCTTAACTCCCTTATACCGTTCCGGAGCGCAACGTCTCCCGTCGGCACCCGCATTCTAATGGAATTGCCCTCCTTTCCTCCAATCTGCGAGTCTACCCGTTCTTGATAGTGTAGCGCCGTCTGCTATAATACCATCCCTATAGATGGCAAGGGGATGGTGATGAGTGTACATTATCTGCGGTCGAAAGCGGGCGAAAC